>Ga0007791_10000960_pt1 | contig 10034 bp, 10 predicted proteins | sample CryBogmetaGMA05M_FD_60368 | JGI IMG/M metagenome (GOLD analysis project Ga0007791, IMG submission 60368) | Freshwater microbial communities from Crystal Bog, Wisconsin, USA - MA0.5M | ecosystem: Environmental > Aquatic > Freshwater > Lake | place: Crystal Bog, Wisconsin, USA | collected 2009-07-06 | reverse complement strand
CTCTACCAGGGTCTTGTCAAAGCCGAAGATCGATCCAACGTCCTTGAGGGGCAGGGCGTTCAGCGACCCTGTGACCACAATCTCGTCCACAGTGGCGGGCTCACTGGCCGGTGCCTTGGCCTGGGCCCATGCCCCCGAGGTCATGGCGGTGCTGGCCAGCAGGCTGGTAGCCAAGGTCAGGAGGGTTTTGCTGAGCGGACGCGAGATGTGCTTGGCCCTAGCGCCAGTGGTCGCAGATTGCGTGATCTTCATTTAGATTTGCCCCATCTTTATTTTAGCGTTTTGAATTCGTTATAATTTTGTCGCAGGTTAGGGCTTGAAGACGTCCGATCCGGGCCGAATCGCCAACCCCCGTGCCCTACTTTTCAGGGGATGGCGGGGTGCAGTGCAAACAAAACCGGGCAATTGGGCCGCTTAAGGCGAAAATAACGCCCTGATTGCTCTGGATTTCACGGCTCAGGGCGACTTTCCGCCGGTGGTGCCGAAACATTGGACAGGGTGCGGGCTTCGGCCTGGGTAGGGCGTTGAATCCTGCCGTCTCGTCGTAGCTCGCCCTTGATTCTACAGCGACCTAGGTCGGCGGGTTGGCAGCCATGAAAGGTCGGATAGCGGCTAGGACGCCGTCTCGGTTATGATCCAGCAGCGTGTGGCCACCAGGTATGCGAAGCGCCGTGACTAAGGGATGTGTTGCATAGCGATCGTAATCTTCGTCCGTGAGCAAGCTGGGCTCAGGCGAGACTTCCCTTTCGGGTAGCAAGGGGTCCTGCCCCGCAATGACCAGGGTCGGGACCGAAATCTTGTCCAGCACCCATTCATAGGATTGATCAAACAAGGCGATGTAATCAGGACCGATATCCCATCCGAGGGATTGGGCCTTTCGGATCGTACGATGCACCGGCCAGAGTTTGTCGGTTGTCAGTACAGGTTCAATAGCAACAAGGGCTCTGGCCGGCAGGTTCATGGCAACAACTGCGCCCAGACTTTCTGCAATGATCAGCGGCGGCTTGTCTAAACGTTCCACCAGATGACGTAGGGCCGCTATCCACGCCTTGACTGAGACCTCACCCACCTCTTCGGCACCTCCATGTCCGGGAAGATGGAAGAAGCCGACATTTGGGATGAAGTCCTTCCATGGATAAAGGGCTTTGGCGCTGCGCTTGAAGCCATGGATCATCACCACGTCCACCTGGGATGCATCCGCCGTCATCCAGGCGACTCCATCAGGGGTTTCAAATCGGTAGTTCGGCATGTCCGATGCTCTCAGCGCGAGAACTTCCGTTTACGACATTTCGCCAAAAACAATAGAGCTTCTGACCAGATCAAATTAAGAGAAACTCGAAAACGAAGCCTGTCGATGGTGCTTCTGCTTTCAAATACCGCCAGCAGGTTCGACCGACTTGCCGGATATGCACCAATACCTACCACCCATGTCGCCGCGGTATTGGGCTAGTGGCCCGGATACAGTTAACTTGCCGGTGTTGACGCTCTGTCTGCCCCATGGCTAGGGTCGGGAGCACGGCATTTTGGGGGGACCGTCCATGAACCGGCTATATGGCGCGGCGCTCGCCCTTGTACTGGCATTCGGCGCGGGGACCTTTGCGGTGGCGCAGGTTTCTGTCCAGGTGCCCGCTGACCCCGGCCCACCGCTCAGCGGTTATCCCCGCAAAGCCCTGGGCGCGCCGACGCCTGCGGAGCTGAAAACAGCCACCTATGTCCGCGACGTCATCTATGGCCATCGCGACGGCATGGCGCTGACCTACGACGTCTTTAAGCCGGTAAAGCATGCCAATGGTGCGCTTGTGGTGAACGTGGTGTCGGCTGGGTACAGGTCATCCTGGGGCACACCAGAAGAACGCCAGCCCCGCTATCAGGCGCTGATCGACAAGGGTTTTACCGTCGTGGCTCTCTACCACGCCTCCGCGCCGCGCTTTCAGGTGCCCGACGCCGTCGCCGACGTCCGGCTTGGCATGCGCCATATCAAACTGCACGCCGCCGATTACGGTACTGATCCTGGGCGCATCGGCGTCTGGGGGGCCAGTGCCGGTGGTCATCTGGCGCTGGTTGCGGGCACTATGGCTGATGAGGGAAACCCCGCCGCCACCAACCCGTTGGAGCGTTCAGGTAACCGTATCGCGGCCGTCGTCGCCTATTTTCCGCCCACGGATATGGCCGCCCTTCTCCAGGGCCGCCCCAAGGTCGATGCCATTGCCTTTGATGACAAGTTGATGGCCTCGGTCTCGCCCCTCTTTAGTGTCGATCCCCGCGATCCGCCGACGCTGATCCTGCAGGGCGACGCCGACAGGGGCGTGCCGCCAGCCCAGGCCCAGGCCATGCACGCAGCCCTCGACAAGGCCGGAGTCGAAAACCAATTGAAGATGTACCCAGGGGCCGACCACGATTTCTACGTCAAGGGCGACCCAGCCAAGACCGATGCCTATGCCACCGACGCCATGGCCTCTATGGTCAGCTGGTTCGAAAGCCACCTCAAGAAATAGCCCGCAAACGGGGGGCTAGATCTTAGCGGTGATCTGGGCGGCTAGCGCTGTTCCAGATAGCCAGGCCGCCTCTACCCGAGGGGCGATCAGCCAGTCCCCACACAGGCCCAGGCTCAAGTCCGGGTCCCAAAGGGTGCCAGAGCCCTCTGCGCCAGATTTCGCATATCTCCACCGATGCGCGGACTGAGCGATCGGGGTTGCTGCTGTCCCCAGCCGTTCCCAAAAGGCGTCCAGCAGGGTCGAAATGACCTCATCCTGCGGGGCTTCCAGGTTTTGCTTTGACCAGGCGGGGCTCGCCTGGAGCACCCAGGCCTCGGGGCCTGTCCGAGCCGGCTTGGACCCATTACGAGCCACCCAGCCAAGGGGGGCACCCTCATTGCCCCGCCAGCAATCTAGCTGGCTCGGCAGTCTTTCGGCGAAGGCCACCATCACAGTCCAGCAGGGCTGGGTCTGGGTAGCTTGCGCTCTGGCGGCCATTGCAGGCGCCATTGACGCCGTGAGCTCTGCGGTTTGCTCAGCAGGAAGGGCCAGGACCACAGCATCGGCCTCCACTGTGGTGCCGGTCTCAAGGTGCATCAGCCAGCCGGTTCCTTGGCGGGTCAGCTGGGTCACTTTGGCCCCCCACTGGACGGACAATCCCTCTGCCATCTGCCGCACCGGCGCATTCATCCCCGGGGTCCCCACATAGGCATCGGCACCTGCCGCTGGCCAAGGCGCGATGTGCCCCTTGGTGATCCAGTCCTCCGCTCGAGCGCGAAAGCCAGGGTCGCGCAGGGTGAAATACTGGGCACCGTGGTCAAAGCTCGCCTCCCCCTGGGGCGTGGCAATGCGACGAACAGACATCCGCCCGCCAGGACCTCTGCCCTTATCCATCAGGGCTACCGAATGGCCGCTGCGTGCCAAACTTTCCGCGCATGCCAATCCTGACATGCCCGCACCCACGATCCCAACCTTCATGTCTGACTGCACTCCAAGGGCCCGTTTCGGCGGGGCGCGCCGCGACTGCTGAGCTTAATCCCTGACACTAACATAGATCGCTTTGGCCGTAGTGGGTCTGCCTTTCAATCCCGCCTGAAAGAGCGCAACTAAGGCCGTGACGGGCTACAGACCTTGCCGTCGACTTGGATAGATGGCGAGAGCCCCTAAGGCCCTGAAGACACTGAGCCAGCACCGACAAACGTCTGGCCGAGGTCAGATGACCAAACTTACTGGCGAAGAAGAGTCCGTGAGGTCTAGACCTTTGGTCCTTGGATCGGTCAAAACTCCCGACCTATAACCACCAGATTTCGTTGAAGAAAATGGTGGGTGCAGTAGGATTCGAACCTACGACCCGCTGATTAAGAGTCAGCTGCTCTACCAACTGAGCTATGCACCCATGCGCGGCCCGATCACTTTGCGGTGGTCGGCGGCAAGGGCGCGGAACATACTGCAAGCGGCGATGAAAGCAAGGCGCGAAAGCGGAAGAATGTGATGGCGAAGCGGAACCTCAGCGGCGCGGTGAATTTTCAGTATCTGGAGGATTACACCGCCGGCGATGCCCAGGTGATCGATGAGGTCTTGAGCCTGTTTCGAGAGCAGGCGCGGGTTTGGCTGCCCCTGCTTGATCCGTCGGTGGAGGGTTGGCAGGACGCGGTCCACACCATCAAGGGCACAGCGCGGGCTGTGGGGGCCTTTGACTTGGGCGATGTCTGCCAGGTCTGCGAGAACGACGGGCCGCACCGTCTGGTCGCTGTGCGGGACGCCCTGGATGCGGCCCTACAAGATGTGGCGGCCTACGCCCATAAGCGGGCCCTGAACTTTCTGAAAGGTAAGGGCTAGATTCCAGCCCCATTGTCGATGGCCCTCAAGGCCTCTTCGTGGGCAGTGGCCTCGGCGGTGATCCAGGCGATGAAGGCCTTGACCTGGGGCAGCCGTCCTTTGGCCTTGGGGTGGACCAGATAGTAGGCAAAATCCACGGCAGTGGAGATTTGCAGGGGCGAGATCAGCCGCCCGGCATCCAGGTCATCCTGGGCGATGGTGCGCTTGGCCAGGGCCACGCCGCGGCCATTGACGGCAGCTTCGATGACAAGGCTGGACTGGTTGAAACGCGGGCCCCGGGCACCGTCGACGCTTCGCATACCTCGGGCCGCGAGCCACATAGTCCAGTCGGGGCAGCTGTCGTCGGGATCAGGAGATCCGTCATGCAACAGCACATGGTTGGCCAAGTCGCTGGGGGCATTGAGTGGGTTTTGGGCGTGAAGGTCTGGGCTGATCACCGGAATGACCGTCTCGCTGATCAGGCGGTGAACTTCCAAGCCTGGATAGCGGCCGCCCCCATAGCGAATGGCCATGTCGACCTCGCCGGCGGAGAGATCGACCAATTCAAGTCCCGCGGAGAGCCAAACGTCGATTTGGGGGTGCTTCTGTTCAAATGTGCCCAGGCGCGGCACCAGCCATTTCGCTGCAAAGGAGGGGGCCGCGGTCAGGGTCAGGCGACGACCGTCCACCGCTGCGGTCAGCATGGAGGCGGCTTCCGCCAGCCGATCAAAGGCCTCGCGCAGGGCGGGCAGGGCGGTCTGGGCGGCGTCGGTCAGCAACAGCCCTTTGGGGGTGCGCTTGAACAGGGGGGCACCGACATACTCTTCTAGATTTTGAATCTGCTGGCTGACTGCGCCGGGGGTCACGGAAAGCTCGTCGGCGGCCCGAGAAAAATTGAGATGCCTTGCGGCGGACTCAAACGCTCTTAGGGCGTTCAGAGGCGGCAATCGGCGGCGATCTGAGTTGCGTTCCACGAGTTTTCCTGACAGCCCCAAGAGAAGTCCTTGGCTTGCGAATTGGGGCTCGCGCGACGTATTTGCAAGGTCCGATCGTCGTTTCAGATGTTTTCCTGCGCCTTGTCCTTAAAGCGTGAGCCGCATTTGTCGCCGGTCCTCCCTGGCTCGACACTGTATTAGAGAAGCTATTCCTATGTCCCGCCCTGCATCGCCAAAACCCAAGGCCGGTTTGGTCCTGTTAAATGGCGTCCGGCCAAAGTCGGGTGGTGAGGTTTGGCTGGTGGGCGCAGGCCCTGGGGACCCCGACCTGCTGACCGTGAAAGCCCTAAGGGTGCTGGGAACCGCCGATGTGGTGGTGCATGACGGCCTTGTCTCCGGCGAGATTCTCGCCCTGTCCCCACCGGGTGCGCAACTGATCTCAGTGGCCAAGCGTAAATCCCGGCACACCTATGGCCAGGACGAAATCAACGCCATGCTTGTGGCCTTCGCCCTTGAGGGACTGACGGTGGTGCGATTGAAGGGCGGCGATCCCTTCATTTTTGGACGTGGGGGCGAAGAACTAGAGGCCTGTCGCGCCGCAAATGTGCCCTGCCAGATTGTTCCAGGCGTTACGGCGGCCCTTGCGGCGTCGGCCTCAGCGGGTGCGCCCTTGACCCATCGCACCTCTGCCCAAGCTGTGACCTTTGTGACGGGCCATGCGGCACGGGGCACAGAACCTGACTTAGATTGGCCAGCCCTGGCCCGGTCCAACCACACGGTGGTGATCTATATGGGGCTAACATCTGCCCCAAAAATTGCTGACCGGCTGATGGAGGCTGGTCGCGAAGCGTTAACGCCGGCGCTGATTGTGGTCGACGCCAGTCGGCCCACAGAGCATCGCGTTGCGACCACCCTTGGCCGATTGGCCGCGGCGGCGGAGGGGCTAACCGGGCCAGCCCTATTGATCGTGGGAGAGGCCATGGCCCTGGCTCAGATTGAAGATATGGACCTGGGCGCTGTGTCCAGCGCGCGGGTCTCAGGAGTGAGTCAATGAAGGCGCTAACGGCTAATCGTCTCAGCGACGGCGAAGTGGTCTTTTGGAAGGCGGGCACCTGGGTGGAACGGTTCGCTGAGGCGGAATTGTTCAGCGTGGATGAACCTGCCATTTTGGCGGAAGGTCAGGCGAAGTCCCAACCGACCGTGGTGGTGGATGCCTATTTGATCGACCTCATTGAGAGCGAAGGTCTTTGGGCCCCGGTCAGCTATCGGGAACGTATTCGAGCACTCGGGCCCACCAACCACATGCATCATGGCAAGCAGGCCGAAGGCGGCGATGCCATCTTGGCCCTGCAACATGCCCATGGCGCGGCGCGCTCGTCGGGCCGTGTCAATCTGATCAAGCGTAAGTAGGGGAGGGGGCATGTATCAGTATGACAGCCTCGATCGTGACATTCTGGCCGATCGGTCTGCGGAGTTCCGCGATCAGGTCGCCCGTCGTCTGTCTGGTGAAATCACCGAGGAGCACTTCAAGCCGGTGCGCTTGATGAACGGGCTCTATCTGCAACTCCACGCCTATATGCTGCGGGTGGCGATCCCCTACGGGTCAATGAACGCCAAGCAATTGCATAAGCTGGCCGATATCGGGCGGCGCTATGACAAGGGTTATGGCCATTTCACAACCCGGACAAATCTGCAGTTTCACTGGATAAAGCTGGCCGATACCCCCGATATTCTCGATGAGCTGGCTAGCATCGACATGCACGCCATTCAAACCAGTGGCAATTGCATCCGAAATGTCACAGCAGATCCCTATGCCGGTGCCACGGCCGACGAGATCGATGATCCTCGGGTTTGGTCAGAGGCCATACGCCAGTGGTCCAGCCTGCATCCGGAATTCTCGTTCCTGCCGCGTAAGTTCAAGATCGCCATTACGGCGTCAGCGAAAGACCGGACGGTGGCCAAGGCCCATGACATTGGCTTGATGGTGCGCCGCGCCCGGGACGGGACCCTGGGCTTTGAAGTCATTGTCGGTGGGGGCATGGGCCGGACGCCGTTTATCGGCCCGACCATCCGCGAGTTCTTGCCAGCTCACCGGCTGTTCTCTTACCTGGAAGCGATTTTGCGGGTGTATAACCGCCACGGTCGCCGGGACAATATCTACAAGGCGCGGATCAAGATTTTAGTCTCTGCCCTGGGCCGCGAGGCCTTCGCCCGCGAGGTCGAAGAGGAATGGTCTAAGGTCGGCGAGGCCGGGGATTTGCCAGACACCGAGATCGCCCGCATCCGCGGTGCCTTTTCGCGCAAGGCCTTTGAAACCCTGCCTGCCCAATCCGAAGTCTATGACGCCGCCGTCTCGGCAGACCCTGGATTTGCCCGGTTTGCGCGGAACAATCTCAAGCCCCACAAGCGTCAGGGCTACACGATTGTCGAAATTTCGCTGAAGGGTATTGGCGAAACCCCAGGCGATGCGACCTCCGATCAGATGGATGTGGTGGCCGACTTGGCGGAACGGTTTGGCCAAGACGATGTCCGAGTCACCCACGAGCAGAACCTCGTCCTGCCTCACGTAAAGCTGGATGACGCACCTGAGGTCTATCGCGCCCTGGCTGCGGCGGGATTGGGGACGCCGAACATCAATCTGATCAGCGACATTATTGCCTGTCCTGGCTTGGATTATTGCGCCCTAGCCAATGCGCGGGCCATTATTGTGGCCCAGGATATCGCCCGGCGGTTCGCAGATCAGGACCGCGCCGAACAGGTTGGCGAGCTGAAGATCAAAATCTCTGGCTGCATCAATGCCTGTGGACATCACCATGTGGGGCATATCGGCATATTGGGGGTCGATAAAAAGGGCGAGGAATTCTACCAGCTGACCTTGGGCGGATCGGGAGCCGAAGATGCGGCAATCGGTAAGATCTTGGGTCCAGCCCTGCCTTTGGACAGGGTGACCGACGCTATCGACACCCTTGTCGATGTGTATCTGCGCGAGCGTCAGGGCGATGAGCGCTTCTTGGACACCTACCGTCGTACTGGCGATGCACCCTTCAAGGAGGCCGTCTATGCCGAAACTCATTAGGCGAGAGGCTGAGCGTTTTGTTGAAGCCGATGACAGCTTCACCTCGGTCGCCGATGATCAGGACCTACCGGAAGGCGATGTGATCGTTTCCTTCGCCCGCTTTCAATCCGAGGGGCATGCCCTGATCGGTGAGGGACGTCGGGTTGGTGTCCGCCTCGAGCCCGACGAAGCGGTCGAGGCCCTTGCTGACGATCTCGGGAAGTTATCTGTTGTCGCCCTAGCCTTTCCGAAATTTCGCGATGGTCGGGCCTTCACATCGGCCCATGTCCTCAAAAGCCGCCTTGGCTTTGCCGGGGAAATTCGCGCAGTGGGCGATGTGGTGCGAGACCTTGCGGGTTTCATGGTCCGCTGTGGCTTCACGGGTTTTGAACCTGCTGACGGGGCAACACTTGAGCACTGGGCAAGGTCCGTTCAGCGCCACCGGCATGTCTACCAGCGCGCTGCCGATAGCCGCATTCCTGCCTTCGCTGAACGCGAGGGGCGCTGACCGCAATGGCCTACGACCAGGAAGACCCGGCATCCTTGGCGTCACGTCTAGACGCTGACCTTCGACATGCTGATCCCGCGACGATTTTGCAGGTCGCAATTGATCGCTTCGGAGATCGCCTGGCCCTGGTCTCATCCTTTGGAGCAGAGTCGGTCGTACTTTTGCATTTGGCGGCGCAATTGAAGCCGGACCTTCCCGTCCTGTTCCTCGACACAGGCATGCTGTTTGGCCAGACCCTGGACTATCGGCGAAGCTTGGCCGCAAAGCTGGGACTGACCCAGGTTAAGGATCTCCGTCCAGCGTTTACAGACCTTGCCACCGCTGATCCGGACGCCAAGCTCTGGCAGACTGACACAGAGGCCTGCTGTCATGTGCGGAAGGTATTACCCCTGGATCGCGCCCTTGAGGGGTATGAGGCCTGGATAACGGGTCGCAAGCGGTTTCACGGGGGCGATAGGGTCAGCTTGCCTGTGGTTGAAGCTGCAGATCATCAGATCAAGTTCAATCCCCTCGCCAATTGGGGCAAGGCGGAACTCGATGCCTATATGGTTGTGCACAACCTCCCGGCCCATCCCTTGGTCGCTCAGGGCTTTCCCTCCATCGGATGTTGGCCATGCACTCAAGCAGTGGAAAATGACGAAGATATCCGTGCCGGGCGTTGGGCGGGTTCCGAAAAGAGCGAATGCGGCATACATGTCGCCCGCGCGCCAGGTGCTGTCGCCAATGTCGGCGGCGACATCTAGCGCCTTCCTGTAAGAAGACTCAGCAATGACCGAAAATCCTGTGGTTCCCGCCGCGAAGAAGAGTGCGTTCCTCACTGAGACCGTGACCTGGACTCAGCACTGGACGGACAGGCTATTTTCCTTCCGGACCACCCGCGATCCGGGCTTCCGGTTTCAGAGCGGGCAGTTCGTGATGGTTGGTCTCGAAGTCGACGGCAAGCCCTTATTGCGCGCCTATTCGATCGCTAGCCCTTCTTGGCATGAGGAACTGGAATTCTATTCCATAAAGGTCCCCGATGGTCCTCTGACCTCTCGGCTGCAGAATATTAAGGTGGGGGACCAGGTCCTAATCGGACGCAAGCCCACGGGGACCCTGGTCTTAGATGGCCTAAAGCCTGGAAAGCGCCTGTTTATGCTGGGCACGGGAACAGGTCTGGCACCCTGGCTGAGCCTTGCCCGAGACCCGGAGGTCTACGACCGATTTGAACAGGTCATTGTCACGCACACCGTGCGTCAGGTGGC
>Ga0007791_10000955_pt1 | contig 10054 bp, 14 predicted proteins | sample CryBogmetaGMA05M_FD_60368 | JGI IMG/M metagenome (GOLD analysis project Ga0007791, IMG submission 60368) | Freshwater microbial communities from Crystal Bog, Wisconsin, USA - MA0.5M | ecosystem: Environmental > Aquatic > Freshwater > Lake | place: Crystal Bog, Wisconsin, USA | collected 2009-07-06 | reverse complement strand
ATATTTCACTATGGGCTAATTGGCTCGGTACTTTTTTTGTGGGAGTTTTTGGCGCAGGAAAAGAGCAATATATTGTTCATCAAGATTTGGTGCCTGGAGCGACAGGATTTTGGAATGTTGCAACCTTATTGCTGATTAATCTATCCCTCTTGGCCGTACTTTCGACTTTATTGGCTATAGCGGGATTTCTAAAATATGACTGTTTCGTTCGTCGAGCTAAAACAATGAATTACATATCATCAGCATTATTCTTAGCTTGTATTGCAATTGCCTTATTTCAAACTTTTAATCCAGAGTATTCGAATGGATAGCCCAGCCTTAGGCCTTGGCGATTCTGCCCCGGGCTATCAAGAAATACCAAAACGATCTTCGGGTGGTTTTTATTTGTGCAGATTGCTTGAGCGTGTTACCGTGGTTCACTCTGTTGATGAGTGGTAAAAATGCTGATTCAAAAAATTAAGATATTTTTAACTCCATTTTGCGAAGCAACGCCTGCCTGCCTGTTGGTTATGGTGCAAGGTAATATTTGGCTGGCAACCATTGGGCATCTTCAAAAAGCGGTAGAGACAGGATTTATCACTGGTGTTGGCGTTCTCATCCTTTCGCTGTTTACTCACCGATGGTTTAGCAATAAATATGTAGTGGCTGGCATCACCGGTGGAATGTGTTTCATTGCCGACTTATTGATACACCCATCACACTTCGGTAGCCTCACAACGGAAGCAATTGTGACTGGAACCTTCACCGCTATCATTTCTTTGGTAGCGAACTTTGTTGGCAAGAAACTTTTTATACATGGAAAAGCTAAGTTAACTAAAGGGTAAAGAAAGAGTGGGGCATCTTAGGCCCCGGCTGATTCTACCCCGGGCCCCCAAGAAATACCAAAACTACTCTAGGGTGGTTTTGGTATTTTGCTTATAAAATAAATCATATGGCTTTTAAAGAACCCCAATTCCTGAAGCGCTTGATCCAATGTATTGGCTTATCAAGCCTTACTCTTATGGTGTTCTGGTATCAGCCCGCATGCGCTGATACCACGCAACAAAGCAATCAGAATATTGCCTATGACTTAAATAATCCATTATCTGATTTAGGCCTTACCGAGATTCAATGGAATCATAATGGTGGACTTGGGCAAACATCAAATCAAACAGGCTCAAGTCAAAGCATGTTGATTGCCCCTAAGATTAAATTTGATGTCTCTGCGGATTGGAAAACCATTAGTCGTGTTTATGTTAACGCCTCCAAACTACAGAATGTAAATGGCGTTAACAATGCTGGTATTGGACCTACGCAAATCGAAACGATTTTTGCTCCAAAATCAAACTCTCAAACACTGGTAGGTATTGGTCCCTATCTGCAAATTCCTGGTGGTCAAAGCGGGGAGTTTGGAAGCGCCCAGTGGGGTGGCGGAATACGAGCTGTATTTGTGTCACAGCCTAAACCCTGGACTTTTGGCTTATTTGCTTTTCAATCATGGAGTTTGGGAGGCCCCACTGGAGCAGGAACTGTAGCTAGCCCTAATACCGGAACGACAAACTCTATCTCTGTTTGGCCAACCATTGCTTACGTTACCGATAATGCCTATATTTTGTTTTTAGATAGCGAATCAACCTACAACTACGATGCCCGAAGAGGGTATAGCCCCATTAATGCAGCCGTGGGAAAAGTGACGCAATTTGGCACTACAACAGTTAATTTTATTCTGGGTATTAGATACAACGTTGGTGGATACCCTTCTACCCTCCAATATCCAGGCACTCCTCAAGGCTGGGGCCCTAGAGCGCAATTGATCTTCACTATGTGAACTAAAAGATCAAGCAATAACAAAACCACCTTCGGGTGGTTTTGTTATTTGGCTTGGAAGACGAAGCAACATAACAAGATTTCTCAGATTTAGATAAGATAAAAGTAAATAAGGAGACTTTATGCCATTTGTCAGAATCGATTTAAGTAAAAAACATCCAGAAGGTTTTGCCCAGGAAGTAGGCGAGATTATTTATGAAGTGATGACAGGCCACATTAATGTGCCTAAAGATGATAAGTTTCAAGTCATTACTAGGCACGAAAGCCACGAGCTGGTAATGCCTAAAAGTTATTTAGGCATTGAGTATTCTGAAGACATCATTTTTATTCAAGTGACTTTAAATGAGGGTAGGACTACGGAGATGAAGAAAAAGTTTTACAAAGCGATTTGCAATAGTATGGTTGAAAGGCTTAAAGTCAGACCTCAGGATATCGTTATTAACTTAGTTGAAGTGAATAAAGAGAACTGGTCATTTGGTAATGGCGAGATGCAGTACGCACCAAAAGACTGAATACCTCAGGCCCTGGTCGATTTAGGCTTGGCAGGACCAGGCACCATCAGTTTCGTTTAAGCAATATTGCTGAAGTTTATTCTTCTAATAAACTTCTGAGCATCCAAGCAGTCTTCTCATGGATATCTTGTCTTTGAGTGAGTAAGTCAGCAGTAGGTTGGTCATTTACTTTTTCAACTAAAGGAAAAAGTTTACGAGCAGTTTTCGCTGTTGCCTCTTGAGCTTTAACAAGATGCTTCACCATATCCATTGCCTTTGGCACCCCCTCAACCTCTTTAATTGAGGCGAGCTTGGCAAATTCCTTATAAGTTCCGGGGGCCGGCTCCCCGAGTGCCCTGATGCGCTCAGCTATTAAATCAAGTGCTGCCCATTGCTCGGTATATTGAGCCATGAACATGGTGTGAAGAGTATTAAACATCGGACCCTTCACATTCCAATGAAAATTATGAGTCATTAAATATAGGGAGTAGCTGTCAGCTAAAAGCTCTGACAATCCTTTGGTAATGGCTTTTCGATCTTTTTCGTTAATGCCAATATCTATTTTTGTGCTCATTTCATGCCCTTGTTTTTTAGATGAATTTATCTAACTATCATGCGCCATTTTATGGCTAAAAGATATGGTGTTGTTGGCTCGCTTGTTGGGCTATTTCCCTTTGGCACTACTTATAGCGAGGGATTATTGGCATTGCCTGCGATGATTGAGAAACTTCTATATATTAGGTCGATATGACCCAGTTGATCGAATTAACGTATGTGAGTGAGCCTGCCCAAGAGATGTCCTTTTTAGGACTGATGCGCTTGCTTTATCACTCCTATTTGAGAAATACGAGTGCGGGGGTTACAGGCGCTTTGATTTTTGAAAATAATCGCTTTGGTCAAGTTATTGAAGGTCCAAGGACCCAGATTGAATCTTTATGGGAAAAAATTCAAAAAGATACTAGGCATAAAAATATACGTCTCTTAGAGTCAAAACCAATTGAACATAGAAGCTTTAGTAAGTGGACAATGGTTTTTCAGGGCAGTGAAGAGGTGGCAAAAAAATTACCCGAGATAGCAGTAGCCGTAGAGAATGTGAATTTTCCAGCTGGACACCCGCTCCTGGTTGCTCTGAGAGATCTGAAATAAGCCATCGCTTTCTTTTATAGTTAGGTTCGGCTAAGCGCCATTATTTTTTAGGCATCCTTGTGTTGACCAATGACGTTTTAAACGACATTCTTAATGATCTTTAGTACTATCTAGTTCATGGAAGTAGCCAACCAAATCTTTTTTATTGTTTTTGCTCTCATTACTTTCGCTATTTTGCTGAGCACAATTCCACAATTTCAGACTCAAAGGTCAGAATGGCCAAGTATCTATTGGCCATTAAGCACCTGTTTTTACACCCTTAGCGCCTTAGGCTTTGGCCTTGCCTTATGGATTAATAAGTTTCTCTTAACCATAGCCAATACTTCATTATTGATGTCGTCTCTGGCCCTTGTATTTTTATACCGCTCTTGGAGTGAAAAACCGTTTAATAAAGTACAAACTCTGCTGCTTTGGTTAATCCCTCTCGGCATTGCTATTCTGTATGAGCCATTAAGACTGACCCCAGACTCATTTCTTCAACGAGTCGCCTTGATAACAATTGCTCAGGAAATCTTGGTGGCGTGGCAATTATGGGAATTAATAAAATTTTATAAAAAAGATCGTCTAAGGATTGTGAGCTGGATTATTTTTTTAACCACATTAACGTTAATGGGCAATGTTTTTAGGACTTATCGGATTTTGACTGGCGATGGCCCAACCAATATCTACATCTATACCGAAGATACCTTTGCCTTGGGGCTTAGATGGATTACCTACGCATCCAATATTATGACTTTTGTTGCGCTGGGAATGTTTTATTTGCAAAGACAGCTCACAAAAGAAAATAAAATTGCCGACGCCTTAACCAGTACGCAAAAAGAAAATGAAAAAATTTCTGAGCTTTTAAAAGAAAAAGAGCGCTTGATCTATGGGCTACTAAAAGCCAATAAGACTGCCGCTACTGGCGCACTGTCAGCATCTATTGCTCATGAGCTTAATCAGCCGCTTGGGGCATCCAATCTGAATATTCAATTTCTTAAAATGAAGCTAGAGAAGGGGGTTCTCAACCCTCAGTTAGGCAAAGAGATTTTGGATTCTCTGGAAGAAGACAATAAGAGAGCAGCTACGATCGTTAGCTCACTCAGATCAATATTTACAGAAGGCGAATCGAATGCTCAAGAGGTTCAATTAGGCGATTTGATAGCAAAGGTATTAGACATCGTTAAGCCAGAACTAAAGTCTAAGAACATCCAAATTCAGCCAAGGATTGATGAAGACTTGGTGATTAAGGTTAATCCAGCAGAGATAGAGCAGGTGATATTGAACTTGGTCAATAATGCGGCACAGGCTTTAGCTAATTCAGGAACACTACAGCGGCGCATTGCTATTGAGGCAATTAAGGTTGGTAAGTCAGTTCAATTCAGTGTTTCTGACAATGGGGCAGGCGTACCTGCAGACTTTAAATCTCAACTATTTGAGTTATTGAGCACTACAAAGCAGACTGGCATGGGCCTAGGATTATGGCTTTGTAGACATATTATTACTAGATATGGTGGTTCGATTCATTACGAAGACGCTACTGGTGGCGGCGCTAAGTTTGTAGTTGAATTGCCTTCTGGTTAGCCTCTCGGCTAATTGACCAGAGTCTTTGCGAAGAAGACTATAGAGGCCTATATTTAGGACCTTATGAACTTATCAGAAGTACAATCCTTCAAGCAAATCGGAAGACGCCTTCGTAGTGAGCGTGAGGCGCGCGGACTAACCTTGCCTGCAGTTGCCGGTTCTTGTGGAATGACAATTTCCGAATTAGTGCATATTGAAAACGGCGAATTATTGGGATTTAAACAGGCCCTTGAAGAGGCTTTAAGTAATGCCGAGATATACGCTAAGGCTTTAGATATTGAATTAGGCGGCGCGATGAGACAGCATTCTGGAGCCACGGAATCAAATGCTAAGAATGACGAAGCCTTTATCCCATTCTTTTTAAGAAAAAAATAATTAGCTTGCCCGCTCCTTCAGGGCTTAACCACTTTGGGTGAAAAACTTGAAGTGGTTTTTTATTTAGTCTGACAGATTAAATTCCGTTGGTCTCGGATATGCCCATCAAGAAATACTTTTTAAAAGGATAAGACAGGGGTACATTAGGCCTAGGTTCAGAGCCATTCGCGCCTCACACAACCATCCTTTACTTAAGATTGCGGTACAGAATACAATAATATTTTACCCAATTAAACAATAAGCAAGTATTAACCCCCCCAATCAATTTTTTAATTTTATGACTACTGTAAAACAAGTTATTGAACAAAAAGCGAATGCTATTTTTTCTGTACGATCATCTGATACCGTAGAAAACGTTTTAACACTTATGCGTGATCATCGAGTAAGAGCGATTTTAGTTATCGATGATGGTAATTTAGTGGGGATCGTTTCACAGGGAGACTGTGCTATCAAAGTGTTGTTGCCGCACAATAATCCAAAACAAGTGACCGTCTCAAAAATAATGACAGTGAATCCGCTTACTGTACTGCTGTCTAATTCATTAGAAGAGTGTATGGCGATAATGGTTCATAAACACATTAGACATTTACCTGTATTGGAAAAAAATAAAGTAGTTGGAGTGATTTCTGTTGGAGATTTGGTAAAAAGTATTATTGAGACTCAAGGCAGTCAAATTAAATTTTTAGAGACTTATATTAATGGTCATGGCTAGAATTTATGGCTAAGAAATCCTGGGTCCTGGTCGACTTGGCTCCAGACCGCTAAAAAATAGCCCATTTATTGGGCTATTTTTTATTGTGGCTACAAGGTTAGACACTTCTTTTCTAGGCCATCTCCATTTGAGGGAGCCTATTAAAAGGTATTTATGATTTTGATGACTTTTTGGCAATCCGCTTATTAATGTCTTTCAGCATTACTTCATCAGGCTCTTTCCAATTGGCGCCAGCTTGGTTTGCCATATAGACAACCGCAGATGCAAATTGGGCAACAGTTAGGTCTGGCTTTCCGCCTTTCGGGGGCATCGCCCCGACGCCGTGATAACCATCAGAAGTGATGTGTGCTTGACCCTCTTTGATTAACTTACCCCATTGTTTTTTATCACCTAGCATGGGAGCTTTATTTAGACCAGTGGCATGACAGCTAGAGCAAACAGCTTTATAGGTTTCTTCACCGTTGGCTATGCAAAATGAGCTGAAAAAAGACAGACTAAGGAATAGAAAATATTTCATATCTTGTAAAGTGAATAATAGGTTATCTAAAGTTTATATTTGAATCATCATTTTTGCTGACAGAGAGATTATCCGAGCCAACATGACAAAAATACTTATGCACTTAATCCGCGCAACTCTATGTTTTTGCTGGCTATATTTGCCAACACAAGCACAAGCGGTATTAGTAGACGATTTGAGGGATGGACAGCATGTTCTGTTGATGAGGCATGCTGATGCTCCTGGCTATGGCGATCCTGTAGGTTATGTAATTGGTCGGTGCTCAACTCAGCGCAATTTGGGGGATTACGGGAAAAAGCAAGCCAAAGCGATAGGCGTTTGGCTTAGTAAACAAGGTATTGAAACGGCTCAAGTTTTGAGTAGTCCGTGGTGTAGGTGTTTAGAGACCGCAAACCTTTTAAATAAAGGGCCGGTAAAAATTGATTCATCACTTGGATCATTTTTCGATGACATGAGTTTAGAAAAGAAGCAAACGAAGGAATTAGAGGCGCTTATTAAAAGTGAGCTAGAGAAGGGAGCTCGGACCCCAGTGATCTTAGTTACACACCATGTCAATATTCAGGCTTACACTGGGAAAGTTGTCGGAGTGGGCGATATGGTTATGGTGAAGGTTAATAAAAATGGGGAATATCTTTCGCACACAATTTATCCAAGTCCTTAGCCATGGGATGCGTGACTACTTTACTTAGGGAGCCCTATGAAATATTTAACTTTTACATTTTTATTGATCCTATCTTTAATCGGAAGTGCTTGGTCGGCAGATACTGCCCCCATTAAGTCAGACCCAACTTGGCTAACTCAGGCAAGAGCAAGTATTAAGGCTGAAAAATATGATCAAGCAATACAGCAATTACAGTCAGCCAATGAAGCGAGCTCAGCAGACTGGAATAATTTAATGGGTTACAGTCTTCGTAAGAAGCAACCTCCTGATCTAGCCGGGGCAGAAAAGTACTATCAAGCCGCCTTAAAAATAGATCCAAATCATCGCGGCGCTCTCGAGTATTACGGAATGCTAAAGTTAACCAACAAAGATCTGCCAGGAGCTGAGGCCTTATTGGCAAGATTGGATAAGGTTTGCACTTTTGGCTGCGAGGAATATTCCGACTTAAAAGAGGCGGTACAAAAATACAAGTCCAGAAAGTAGGGCCAGGACCTTGGGCCCTAGTTGATTTCGCTCGGGGCCACCAAGAAACACTAAAACCACCTTCGGGTGGTTTTTTCATTTAGTCCTCAGGCTATGTGGGGCTAATGCAAGAATTTCTAAAATTACCTAAGATGTGGATATGAGTAATTTCTTAGATCCAGCGATTCTCTTTTTTGTTTTTGGTGCTTTTGCTGGCGCTGTGAAATCTAATCTAGAAATTCCTCAGCCGATTGCAAGATTTTTATCTTTATATCTCTTGATGGCTTTGGGTTTGAAGGGTGGCTTTGCACTTCATAAATCAGGCTTTACTCTTGAGATTGGTCTGGCGCTTGGATTGGCAATATTTCTGGCAATCATCATTCCTCTAATAGGATATTTGGTTCTCAGAACAAAGCTGAATAATTATGATGCTGCTGCTATTGCCGCAACTTATGGTTCAGTGAGCGCCGTTACTTTTATTACCGCAACCCAAGCGCTTGATCAATATGGTATTGCCTTTGGCGGACATATGGCCGCCGCAATGGCCTTGATGGAGTCACCCGCAATTATTCTGGCAATCTTATTGGCAAATAGAGCGAGAGCATCAGCTACTAATTCAAAACAGTCCGTGGGTATATCGAAGATTCTTCATGAATCATTTACCGATGGCGCACAACTTCTTTTGTTGGGCTCGATGGTAGTTGGCCTAGTAAGCGGTGATAGCGGACAAAAAATAATGGCCCCATTTTCAATTGACTTGTTTAAGGGAATGCTTGCCTTCTTCTTGCTCGATATGGGCTTGATGGCTGCTAAGAACTTTGAGGGATTAAAAGGCAAGCCATCAATCACGTTGTTTTACGCAATTGGGGCTCCTTTGGTACACGCTGCTATCGCATTGGGCTTATGTAAGTTGTTGGGCTTACCTTTAGGCGATACCGTTTTATTAATGGTGCTCGCTGCCAGTGCTTCATATATTGCTGTGCCGGCGGTACTAAGACACGCGCTTCCTGAAGTAAATCCTGCTTTATATATGGGGATGTCATTAGGAATTACCTTCCCCTTCAATATCATCTTAGGAATTCCACTTTATGCCTATATTGCTGGGCTCACTTATTAGGCAGGATCTGCATCCTTGGAGTTGGGGTTGATTTTTAATCAATAAATGCTTTAATTGGTAGATGTATATCCCTTCACATTTTCTTGAGACTGATTTAGAGAAGATCTCTCAATTTATTAAGACCCATCCTCTTGGGCTGATGGTTGCCAATGTTGATGGGGATTTGATTGGAAACCACCTGCCTTTTATGGTGCCCAATGGAAATATAGCGGTTGGGAGTAAATTAATTTCACATACAGCCAAAGCAAATCCAATATGGAAAGTTGGTGAAAAAAATCAAAAAGTATTACTAGTCTTTTCTGGATATGAAACATATATCAGTCCATCTTCATATCCCACAAAAAAAGAAACCCATAAAGTTGTTCCCACCTATAACTACTTAAGCGTTCACATCAATGGGATGTTATCTGCCATCCAAGATGAAGAGGGCAAGCATCAAATTGTGAAGATCCTCACGGATAAAATGGAGTCAAGCAGAAAAGACCCGTGGGCTGTTGCAGACGCCCCTAAAGATTACATTGAAACCATGTTGGCAAATATCGTAGGGGTTGAGTTATTGGTTGAAAAAATTGAAGCGAAGTGGAAGATTAGCCAAAATCGTCCGGCCAGAGATCGCCAAGGTGTTATTGATGATCTAAGGGGAAATGTAGGAGATTCCAATAGCTTGGAGATGGCAAAAGAGATTGAGGCGTTAGGGGGCTTGAATTCTGACCATCAAGCCTAGGCTTAGTTAGCTTAGCTATATTTACTTCTCGCCTCAATCGAATATCATAAGCAGGGCTTATTAGGAGATGCTATGGAAAAGGAATACAGAAAATTTCGCTGGTTCTTGATTAAAGCAAAGATGCGACTTTTATATGCGGTGATTGCAGGTATTCTTACCTTCATATTGCTAGAGGGCCACCATGCATCCACCCGTTTTTTAATGGCTTGGAGCGGTGCTTCATTGGTTTACCTGGCTTCGGTATTTGTGATGATGCGTTATTTCAATAAAAGAAATATTTCTCATCTCAGCAATCATCATGATGAAGGTCAATCATTTATCTATATTGTTTCTATTCTTGCAAGCGCAGTGAGTTTGACGGCTATTTTTGTTCACGTTGGAGGCATAGCAGATATCCCGCTGAAAGATCGAATACTCGGCGTAATGATGACGGGCATAACCTTTTTTATCTCCTGGCTAGTGCTGCATACGGCGTATTCC
>Ga0007791_10000954_pt1 | contig 10056 bp, 11 predicted proteins | sample CryBogmetaGMA05M_FD_60368 | JGI IMG/M metagenome (GOLD analysis project Ga0007791, IMG submission 60368) | Freshwater microbial communities from Crystal Bog, Wisconsin, USA - MA0.5M | ecosystem: Environmental > Aquatic > Freshwater > Lake | place: Crystal Bog, Wisconsin, USA | collected 2009-07-06 | reverse complement strand
CATCCCCATGAGCTTGAACTCCGCCGCTGGCGTTATTTGGGTTCAAGCCAAATGGGGGGCTCTCACCAGGCTTTTTTTCATACCGGGCAGCGTAATGTGATGTTTCAAAAGGGGATGCTTGTTTTGGGGGATTGGCGACTGACGCAGCTTGAAAAAGATCAGGCAATCCTCACTCATGGGCAAGGCAAAACGTTGGTCCTCAAGCCCTCCAAAAATGAATGAAGTAGAGCCTCAAACCCATGCATAAATACGCACAAAAATTTAGCCTTTGGATTGGCCTTTTATCAATTTTTTTAGCCAATCCAATGCAAGCAAACACACCTCCACAAAACTTACTGGAAAGCCCTATTAGTTTGCAATTTACCGATATTGAAGTAAGTGAGCTTTTACAAGCAATGGCAAAACTAGGTAACACCAACTTTTTGTTAAGTGAATCCATTCAAGGCAGGATTACGGTCGAACTCAATGACACGCCATGGCAAACAGCCCTCCACTCAATTTTGGCGAGTAGAGGATTACGATTGGTTCGCAACGGTGATATTTATTGGATTGGACCTCATGCGGAAATTGCTGCATTTCAAAAGCATCGTCGTGAAGATGCAGCACTACCCTTTGGTGGTGACCACATTAATAGTCCAAGACAAATCCTCATTGAGGCGCGCATTGTAGAAGCAGATCAGCGCTTTGCACGTGAGCTAGGAGTCAAGCTTGGCTATCAAGCCCACTCTTTAGGTGGCAACCCAGATAGAACAATTTCTAGTAATTTTGATTTGGGTGGATCAGGCTTAAGTGGGTTTAATCCAGCAACCGTCGCTGCCACTCTAGTCTCCAGAAATGGTAGTCGTCTTTTACAAATAGAATTATCGGCCCTGGAATCCGATGGCCAGGGGAAGATTCTTTCTAATCCGCGCATCATGACAGGGGATCAAGTGAAAGCTACCATCGAGCAAGGTACTGAACTCCCCTATCAAACTACGTCACAAAATGGCAGCAAATTGCAATTTCGCAAGGCCAATTTACGTTTAGAGGTTTTACCAAAAATTCATCCTGACGGGAAAATCTCCATGCTAGTTGGCATTAATAAGGACACCATTGGCATGAAAACAGAGCAGGGATACGCAATAGATACTAAAAGTCTAAGCTCTGAGGTCACGGTGGAAAACGGTGGAACGGCCATCATTGGCGGTATTTTTCAGACTACTGAGAGGGAAGATGAAGTCAAAATCCCCTTGCTAGGAGATATTCCTCTAATTGGCCACTTATTTCGCCATAAATCGAAATTACAAGACAAAACTGAACTACTTGTCTTCCTAACCCCCACCGTTCTCGATAAACCCTAATAAAATCAAAGGGTGAAATCGCCAACAAACAATATCTTTCTCATTGGCCTCATGGGCGCCGGAAAGTCGACCGTCGGTAAAGTGCTGGCTAAAAAATTAGGGCGTCGCTTTCTAGATGCTGATCACGTAATTGAAGAGCGCTGTGGCGTCAAGATTCCAGTGATCTTTGAAATGGAAGGTGAAGAAGGATTTCGTAAACGGGAAGCCCAAGTGATACGAGAAATTACAGCTGAGCACGACATCGTATTAGCTACTGGTGGTGGCGCCGTTTTATTTCCTGACAACCGCCAAGTACTTAGTGAGCATGGCACTGTCATTTATCTGCATGCAAATCCAAATGAGCTTTGGCATCGCACTAAAAGTGGTGATGGACGTCCTTTGCTTCGCAATGGTGATGCTAAAAAAATTCTGGAAAATTTATACACTATTCGCGACCCTCTTTATCGCGAAATCGCTGATCATGTAATTGAAACGGGCAAGCCCAGCGTCAATCAGCTGGTCAATACCTTAATCATGCAACTTGAACTTTCTGCTTAAATATATTGGCACTATGATGAAAACACTTGAAGTTGATCTTGGTAACCGTAGCTATCCAATCTATATTGGTAGCGATCTCATTGATCAAGCCAGCCTATTTGGAACTTGCGCTAAAGCAACTTCAATTTATATCGTTACTAATACTACGGTTGCACCGCTTTATGCCGCCCGCCTAACTAAGACCTTAGAAACATTTGGCAAGCCCGTTAGAACTATCACTCTACCGGATGGCGAGTCCTATAAGGACTGGAAAAATCTTCAACTCATTTTTGATGATCTTTTAAAGTTTGGCGCAGATCGCCAAACGATATTGATTGCCTTAGGTGGTGGTGTGATTGGTGATATGACAGGTTTTGCTGCAGCCAGCTTTATGCGTGGCATTCGGTTTATTCAAGTTCCAACTACCTTATTGGCTCAAGTTGATTCTTCTGTTGGCGGAAAAACAGGCATCAATCATCCTTTAGGTAAAAACATGATTGGAGCCTTTCATCAGCCTGTTGCTGTGATTGCAGATCTCAATACACTCAAGACTTTGCCGCCTCGAGAGCTCTCAGCTGGGCTTGCTGAAGTGGTGAAACATGGTGCCATTGCTGATGCCCAATTTTTGGATTGGATTGAAGCAAATGCAGCGGCTTTACTAGCCTGCGATACAAGCGCTATGGGGTATGCAGTATTGCGTTCGTGTGAAATTAAATCTGCGGTAGTTTCCGCAGATGAAAGAGAAGGCGGTATTCGTGCAACTCTGAACTTTGGCCATACCTTTGGGCATGCAATCGAGGCTGGCATGGGTTATGGCGAATGGCTTCACGGCGAGGCTGTTGGCTGCGGCATGGTGATGGGTGCTGATTTATCTTGTCGTTTAAATCTGATCAGCAAAGCTGAGTGCGAGCGCCTCACCAACATTATCAAATCAATGAACCTGCCAACTATTCCGCCCAAATTTAGCGCAGAGCGCTACATGGAGCTCATGCAGGTTGACAAGAAAACAGAGGGTGGCCAAATTCGCTATGTCATCTTAGAAAAGATTGGCAAGGCTCAAATCAAGAGCGTACCCGATGCCCTCGTGATAGAAACTTTAGTTACTACTGGCGCAGCCTAGAGCGCTTAAGACTTAGTCAAAGTAATCTTGACCGCTTGTCCAGCCTGGGCACTCGCAAACTCACTTAAATCGCTTAATAGCTCTCTACCGGTTTTAGTGTCGAGCCATAAGGGCGCAGCCATTCTTCCCGCCCAACGGTAGTGATAGCCGCCTGATTTGGCCGCCACCCAAATTTCATGTAAAGGTGGCTGGGTATTAACCACAATCACGCTTTTATCCCTAAAGCGGATATTGATGACATTCCCCCCCTGGCGCTCCACATCTAAATCCAGATCCAATTGGTCATCAGCAGTCTCCAAGGCTGCTTCAATAGACTGTAATAAATTACTGCCCAGTTGATAAAACTGCTTGTCATCAATGGCTTCCACGGTCAAATTATTTGGATTCATCTTAGAGTCCTGCATGCTATATTCAATCATTCGTTTTAGAGACATTCATGATAGCGATTCTTAATAGAGCCTTTGGCATTGCCCTACTAATAGCCCTTGTTGGATGTGGGGTTAGGGGGCCTCTATTTCTGCCAAATCCACCTAATGCGCCGGCAGCTCCTATAGAGCCAGAGCCAAAAGGCAAGCTCTATCCACCACAAGCCCCTCCCAGTACAAACAATTCATCACCGACAAAGTAATGACAAATAAAGCAATTCCACTTCCTCCATTATCTGGATTTACTGAGCGCGAAGGTAATTGGTATGCCGAAGAAATTCCGCTGGCAGATTTAGCAAAAGAATTTGGTACGCCACTTTACGTCTATAGCAAGAAAGCTTTGACTGAGGCCTACCAAGCTTATGACAAAGCTTGCATTGATAACAAAGGTAAGCGGCGTGCACGGGTTCATTACGCCATGAAAGCAAACAGTAATTTAGCAGTAATTGATTGCTTCAAAAAACTCGGCGCGGGGTTTGACTTAGTGAGTGGTGGAGAATTAGCTCGGGCGCTAGCCATTGGTGCAGATCCCAAAAGTCTGGTCTTTGCTGGTGTGGGTAAATCTGCCACTGAAATCGCTGCTGCCTTAGATGCTGGGGTTAAATGTATCAATGTTGAGTCGATTGCTGAGCTTCATAATATTAATCGTGTAGCAAACAAACTGAACTGCCGTGCACCGGTGTCTTTGCGAGTTAACCCAGACGTTGATGCACAAACACATCCTTATATTTCTACTGGCTTGAAAGGAAATAAATTTGGTATTGCGTATCACGAAGTTCTAAGAACTTATCGTGAGGCCAGCCAGCTCTCACAGATTGATGTGGTTGGCATTGACTGTCATATTGGTTCACAAATCACCACTACAGCGCCCTACTTAGACGCCTTAGATAAAGTTTTAGATTTAGTCGAACAACTTAAAAAAGAAGGTATCGTGATTCATCATCTTGATTTAGGTGGCGGCCTCGGAATTTCCTACGGCGATGAAACGCCGCCTGATATCACCGAGTTTACAAATACTCTTTTAAACCGTGTAGCAGAACGAGGCTTTGCTCATTTGGATATTGTTTTGGAGCCAGGCAGATCCTTAGTCGGTAATGCTGGCGTTCTTCTAACTACTATTCAATACCTTAAACCCGGTTCTGAGAAAAACTTCTGCATTGTTGATGCAGCTATGACAGAGCTACTGCGTCCCGCCTTATACGAAGCACACCATGGCATTGTTCCAGTCAAAGCCAAAACAACTAAAAGCTTGACCTATGATGTAGTTGGGCCAGTCTGCGAGTCTGGCGATTGGCTGGGAAGGGATCGTGAACTTGTCGTAGAGGAAGGCGATCTTCTTGCAATCCTTTCGACTGGTGCTTATGGTTTTGTCATGGCATCTAACTACAATACACGCCCAAAACCGGCTGAAATTATGGTTGATGGAAAAAATGCTTACCTTATTCGTGCCCGTGAAACAACTTCTGACTTATTTGCAAGTGAAACTGTTTTGCCAAAGTAACTTTCTAAAAATTACAGGAAATAAAAACCCCGCTTCAAGAGCGGGGTTTTTATTTGAAGCTCAGAATAATTGCTTAATGCAAGCCAGCCATATAATCCGAAACAGCTTTCATTTCTGCGTCAGAAAGCTTAGTTGCAATGGTAGTCATTTGAATGCTATTTTTACGAACGCCTTCACGGAATGCAAGTAGCTGTGCATTTGTGTAATCAGCCCATTGGCCACCTAAGAGCGGATATTGAGCAGCAATACCAGCGCCTGTTGGGCTATGGCATGCAGCGCAAGCTGGAACACCCTTTGCAGCAATACCACCGCGATAAATACTTTGACCTAATTCTATGGTTTCTTTGTTTTGCGCAACACCTTGCGAAGCAGTTTGCTTTGCTAAGTAAGCTGCAATATTTTGCATGTCTTGCTCAGTCAATGCTGCAGCCATACCCATCATGATTGGATTAGCACGACTACCCTCTTTGAAGTTTTTCAATTGCTTATTTGTGTAGGCAGCATGTTGTGCAGATAACTTAGGCCATGTACTAACTGCGCTTTGACCTTTTGGACCATGGCAAGTAATACAAGCTACAACGCCACGGGAAGCATCACCGCCGTTATAAAGAGATTCGCCAACAGCAAGATCAGCCTTAGGCTTTCCTGGTACTGCGGCCTTGGCTTCTGTTGCAGGAGCCATAGGAGCAGCATCGGCAGCCATAACAGACCCAGAAATACCGATCAAAGCGAAAATGGAGAGAAAAGCAAAACCAGTACGTAAACCAGTTAATTTGGAGATTTTGGAGCTTTGACGCATTATGTTTACCTTGGCAAAAATTCCTAAAAGTGTTTGGGCCCTATATTTACAACTCTTTTTACCCAACACCATGAATTATTTCATGATTTTACAATAGCTTCAGGACATGTCTAAACTCTTTCAAGCCCGATTCGCCACCACAGTCAATGACACCCATTGCCTGCCTGCCACGCCTTTGCGTGAGGTGGCATTTGCTGGCCGCTCAAATGCTGGAAAATCCAGTGCCATTAATGTTCTATGCAACCAAAAAAGGCTTGCTTTTGCCAGTAAAACGCCTGGGCGCACCCAACATATTAACTACTTCGGACTTTTTGCCAAAGATGAGCTTTTGGCCTATCTGGTGGACTTGCCAGGCTACGGCTATGCCGCAGTCAATCATGAGACTAAATACCACTGGAATAGCCTCCTTAGCGACTATCTTCAGGAACGCGAGCAGTTGGTAGGCATGGTTCTGATTGTGGATGCCAGGCGCGGCATTACCGATCTAGATGAACAAATGATTCAGTGGTTTGTGCCCACCGGTAAACCAATCCATATTTTGCTGAGTAAGTGCGACAAACTTAATAAAAGTGAGTGCAAACACGCCCTTGAGGCTGTCAAGAAGCAATTGCAACAATATGATCCTGCCTTGCCAGATGGTACGGGCGATTCTAAGCAACTTACGGCACAATTATTCTCAAGCACAAAACGTATTGGTCTTGAAGAGGCAGATAATTTAGTGATTAAATGGCTATTTGAAACAGAAACTCATGAAGATGAAATCACAAGCTAACTCTATGCTCAACTTTCCAGAGCACCGCCCTCGCCGAATGCGTCGCGATGATTGGTCGCGCCGTCTCATGCAAGAAAACAGTATTTCTGTAAATGATTTGATTTATCCCGTGTTTTTACTAGAAGGTATAGGCAAATCTGAAGCAGTTGTTTCAATGCCAGGCGTCAATCGTGTTTCATTAGATCTGCTGTTCAATGTTGCTCAAGAATGTGTAGATTTAGGCATTCCTGTTTTAGCTTTATTTCCGGTAATTGATGTGGCACTAAAAACACCTGATGGTAAAGAAGCTTTTAATCCAAAAGGGCTCATTCCTAATGCGGTTCGCGAACTTAAGAAACGCTTTCCTAATTTAGGCATCATGACTGATGTTGCACTTGATCCGTACACAAGCCATGGTCAAGATGGTGTGCTCGATGATCAAGGCCGAATACTCAATGATGAGACGAGCGCAATCTTAGTTCAGCAAGCTATTGCTCAAGCTGAGGCTGGTGTTGATATCGTTGCGCCATCAGACATGATGGATGGTCGCATCGGAAAAATTCGGGAAGCGCTCGAGCAAAAGAAATTGATTCACACGCGTATCATGGCCTACTCCGCTAAATATGCCTCTGCTTTTTATGGCCCGTTCAGAGACGCAGTAGGTTCAGCTAAGAATCTCGGCAAGGCAGATAAAAAAACCTACCAAATGGATTGTGCTAATGGTGATGAGGCATTGCGGGAGGTTGCTCTTGATATCAGTGAGGGTGCGGATATGGTAATGGTTAAGCCTGGCATGCCTTATTTAGATATCGTACGTCGCGTTAAAGAAGAATTTAGCTACCCCACCTATGTCTATCAAGTGAGCGGTGAATATGCGATGCTCAAAGCTGCCGCACAAAATGGCTGGCTAGATCACGATGCCGTAATGATGGAATCTCTACTCGCATTTAAACGTGCTGGTGCCAATGGCATACTCACTTACTTTGCAATCGAGGCAGCGCGCTTACTTAAAGTAACAAAGTAAGTAGTAAGCTATTGAACTTCAGACGCTTTCTTTAGGCGCTCAATAAAACGTTTCGGTGGCATATAGCCAATCACGCGTTGATCTTTTTGCTCCTCAGAATTGAGATTGAAGATCAGAATGCCTGGTGGGCCATATAAACCAAAGCGCTTAAGCAATGCTTGATTATCAGCGCTATTCTTTGTCACGTCAGCTTGCAGCAATACAAATTGTTTTAATTCTTTACTAACTTCTGCGTTGGCAAAAGTATTAATCTCCATCTCTTTACAACTAATACACCAATCTGCATAAAAATCGAGTAATACTAATTTTTGCTCTTGCTTTGCTTGATTCAGTTGTATATCTAACTCTGCTGGTGAATGAATCACCACAAAAGATAAGTCGCCAACCGGATGAATGCTTTGTCCATTAACGATTTTTATAGGTCCGCTTGTGTCATTCTGGCCAAACAAGGGAGACGCAATCCAAGCTGCGGTTGCTACCAGCAAAACACCCAAGGTGCGTTGCAACCAAACCATCCAAATACCGGTAGACGGAATCAAAATGCGTGCCTCAATGGCAATGAAGAGTAGCGGAAGACCCATCCCTAGAGCCATGACAAAAAGCAACCCAGCCCCTAAAGACATGGAGCCAGTTTGGGCAATAAATGCTAGTACACCTGCTAAGGGGGCTGTAATACAGGGGCTTGCCACTAAGGTAGAAATGCCACCTAAAGCAAAGGCACCAAACACGCTACCGCCCCTCTGGCGACCTGCAAGTCGATCAACCTGCTGGTGCCAGGAATGTGGCAAACGAAGCTCATAGAGCCCAAATAAAGTGCCTGAGAGGCCTAATAGTAATACGGCAAAGGCAGCCAGTGCCACTGGGCTTTGTAGCACCCGTTGCACACTACCACCCAGAGCTGCCATCAAGGTTCCAGCCAGGGCATAGACCAAGGCCATACCCAATACATAAGAGAGCGCCAAAAGGCTGGCGCGCCCTTTAGAAATGGTTTTGCCACCCTGGGATCCAAAGATCACACTAGAGAGAATTGGGAGCATCGGCAAAACACAGGGCGTAAATGCCAATGCAAGACCCAGCACAAAGAAAGCCAAGAACAAATACGCAGTGGAAGTGTTTGCTAAAAAGCGGCCAATAGCATTAACGTCATCACGCTCCCGCCATAAATCACCTAGGCTAAATTCAGTTATGGACTGGCTCTCAATATTTTGCGATCCTTCAAGTACTTCTGGTATCGGTGCCGCTTTAACCCCAGGCCCTGCTAGTAAAAACTTTAAGGTCATAGGTGGGTAACAAATACCAGCCTCTGCACACCCTTGAAGGCTGACCTGAGCAAGCATAGGTTTGCCTAGAATGGGCGCGATATCTAATAAAACCATGAAAGGCTGCTTGTAAACCTGCAGTTTTTTCTGAAAGGTTTCATCAAACTTTTCAATACCAGCAGGCAATGCAGGTCTATTATTAGCGAGCTTTCCGGGCTCAGCACCAAGCGCAAATTGCAGGGATTCTTGGTAGATGTAATAGCCTTTGGCAGGAATAAATTCGATCTCAACTTGATTAGAGTTTGCTAGCCAAGTAGCCTCTACGCGAAAGGCTTTTTCTGGTGGCAAGAAATCTGGTGCTGCAAATACTTGCGCCGATAAGGCGAGCAAGAGCACAAAAATCTTGATCGCAAAAGAATTCAATCTCATGTCTTTGAATTTACCTCAGAGCTAACCCACTGGGCATATTGTTGATCGTATTGCTCTGGTGAAAAAGCCAAAATCTCAGGAAGATCATAAGGGTGACTTTCTTTGATGAAAGCACAAACTGCCTCCCATTGGTTTGCGACTGTTTTTGCAGATAAAAGAATCTCTTGCTCCTCGCAAATCTTCCCGTCCCAGCGATAGACTGAATAGAGTCCCTCATTGATCTGAACACAGGCTGCAAGATGTACCTCAACCAGAGATTTGGCCAAGGCTTTAGCGGCCTCCATATTGGGTAAGGTGGTTACGACTACTAAAAGGCCGTCACCTTTTATTGGGGAGTTTTGAGACATGCTGTATTTATAACCCGTAAATGAAAAAAGCCAGACCTAAGCCTGGCTTTTTAACTAGCTGCGAGACTTAAGCCTCTTCAACTACAGCTGCTGTTTCATCAACCTCTGGACGATCAAGTAACTCAACCAATGCCATCGGCGCATTATCGCCATGACGGAAGCCAAACTTCAAAATACGAAGGTAGCCACCTGGGCGTGTTGCATAGCGTGGACCAAGCTCTGTAAAGAGTTTAGCAACGATATCGCGATCACGTGTGCGATTAAATGCCAAGCGACGGTTTGCTAAGTTGTCTTTTTTACCTAGGGTAATCAAAGGCTCAACAACCATGCGCAATTCTTTTGCTTTTGGCAAAGTGGTTTTAATCACTTCGTGCTCCAAAAGAGAATTGGACATATTGCGCAGCATCGCTAAGCGATGTGATGAAGTTCTATTTAGTTTGCGTAATCCGTTTCCGTGACGCATGATGCTTCCTTTCTAATTATTTCTCGAGGTTAGCTGGAGGCCAGCTTTCGAGTTTCATGCCAAGACTTAAGCCACGAGCCGC
>Ga0007791_10000951_pt1 | contig 10064 bp, 1 predicted proteins | sample CryBogmetaGMA05M_FD_60368 | JGI IMG/M metagenome (GOLD analysis project Ga0007791, IMG submission 60368) | Freshwater microbial communities from Crystal Bog, Wisconsin, USA - MA0.5M | ecosystem: Environmental > Aquatic > Freshwater > Lake | place: Crystal Bog, Wisconsin, USA | collected 2009-07-06 | reverse complement strand
AGCCTCTCGATGAAGACAGACATCGGCCAGTTCGTTCTGTTCTCGTCGATCTCAGGTCTTCTCGGATCCCGCTGGCTCGCCCATTACACCGCGACCAGTACCTTCCTCGATACCTTCGCCTACGCCCGCCGAAACCTGGGTCTGCCTGCCACCACCGTGAACTGGGGACTGTGGAAGTCGCTGGCCGATCTGCAATCCGGCACCAGTCAGGTGACGTCGGATTCAGGACTCATTCCGATGGCCGACGAGGTGGCCATTCGCGCGCTACCGATGCTGATGGCTCCCGAAGCGCCGGTCCGATCCACCGTGGTGGATGCCGACTGGCCACTGCTGGCTGCGGCATACCGCACCCGGGGCGCCCTTCGGATCGTCGACGACGTGCTGGCTGACGGTGACGCGGCAGCCGAAGGCCTCCCAGAGGGAGAGTTCCGAAAAACCCTGCGCGAATGTCCGCCCGAGAAACGCCTCGCGGTACTGGCAGATCACATCGGTGGTTTGGCCTCTGCGGTGATGGGATTGCCTCCATCGGAGATTCTTGATCCGGCCGCCGGATTCTTCCAATTGGGTATGGATTCGTTGATGAGCCTCACACTGTCGCGCAGTCTCAGCGCGAGCCTCGGTGCAGTACTCACTCCCGCCGTCGTCTTCGACTACCCGAGCGTTGAATCCCTCAGTGACTACCTGGCGACCATCCTTCCTGAGTTGGCCGATACTGACGGGGGCGAGACCGACGAGTACGAGCACCTCACCGAAGATGATCTGCTGCAGCAACTCTCCCAGCGGCTGGGCTAAGCGAATTGACCAACGCACAGCCCGATCGTGCCCGCGCGATCATCACCGATGCGCTACGCAAGATCGACGATTTGTCGTCTCGTCTTCAGATCGCGGAGAAGTCGAGCACCGAACCCATCGCGGTCGTCGGCATAGGATGCCGATTCCCCGGCGGAGTGAACAACGCCGACCAGTACTGGGATCTGCTCAAAGACGGTCGCAGTGGCATCGTCCGGGTACCGGCGGAACGCTGGGACGCCGACGCGTACTACACCGACGATCACACCGTTCCTGGAACGATCTGCAACAGGGAGGGTGGCTTCCTCACCACCTGGCAACCCGACGAGTTCGATGCGGAGTTCTTCGCGATCTCCCCGCGCGAGGCTGCGGCCATCGATCCGCAACACCGTCTGCTGCTCGAGGTAGCGAGCGAAGCACTGGAGGACGCCGGAATCCCGGCGCGCGCCATCCGCGGTACTCAGACCGGAGTCTTCGTCGGTCAGACCGCCTACGACTACATGCTGAACCTTTCGGCGGGCATGGCGCAGGATGAACTCGACGCATATGTCCTCACCGGAAACTCAGCGAACTTTGCGGCAGGACGATTGTCGTATTTTCTCGGTGCGCGGGGCCCCGCTATGGTCCTGGACACCGCATGTTCGTCTTCGCTGACCGCGATCCACCTGGCCTGCCAGAGCCTTCGCGGTCGGGAGAGCGACACCGCACTGGTCGCCGGAACCAATCTGATGCTCAACCCGGGCGCCAGCATCGCCTGCTCGCGCTGGGGCATGCTGTCGCCGGATGGCCAGTGCAAGACCTTCGACGCCAGCGCAGACGGCTACGTCCGCAGCGAGGGTTGCGGAGTGGTGGTGCTCAAGCGCCTCGCCGATGCCCAACGCGACGGTGACCGAGTCCTGGCCGTCATCCGGGGTTCGGCGGTCAATCAGGACGGTGCCAGCAGCGGTGTCACCGTCCCCAACGGGCCGGCCCAACAGGCGCTGTTGCGTCAGGCGCTGACCGCGTCGAGGCTGGAACCCAGCGATATCGATTACGTCGAGGCGCACGGCACCGGCACGCCGTTGGGCGATCCGATTGAACTTGAGGCACTCGGGCAGGTATTCGCCGACCGTGGCACTTCCGAACCCCTGGTGCTGGGGTCGGTCAAAACCAACCTGGGGCACCTGGAGGCTGCCGCGGGCGTGGCCGGGTTCATCAAAACGGTTCTGAGTCTGAAGAACGGCTATATCCCGAAGCATCTCAACTTCAGTCAACTGACGCCGCATGCCAGCGAAGCGGCACAACGACTCACTGTTGCTGCCGAGGGGCAGGATTGGCCCGCAACCTCGCGTCCGCGCCGCGCAGGGGTTTCGTCATTCGGGGTCTCCGGTACCAACGCCCATATCGTGCTCGAGCAGGCACCGGACGAGGTTACGCCCCAGGAAGTTACGCCGACGCCGTCGTCCACCCTCGTGGTATCCGGAAAGTCGACGGATCGCATCGCGGCACTGGCCGGGGTCCTGGCCGAGTGGATGGACGGCCCCGGGTCTGATGTCGGTTTGGCTGATATCGCCCACACGCTGAACCATCACCGGACGCGTCATCCGCGATTCGCGACAGTGTGTGCCCGTGACCACGCCCATGCCGTGGCAGGTCTGCGCGCCTTGGCCGTCGGCGAATCCGCCGTGGGTCTGGTGAATTCTCACGACGGGCCATGTGGACCCGGGACTGTCTTCGTGTATTCGGGCCAGGGATCGCAATGGGCCGGGATGGGAAAGCAACTGCTCGCCGACGAGCCGGCATTCACCGCGGCTGTCGCCGAGTTGGAGCCGGTTTTTGTTGCCCAGGCAGGCTTTTCGCTAACCGAAGTACTTTCCAGCGGCCGGGAACTGACCGGTATCGAGCAGATTCAGCCCGCTCTGGTCGGTATCCAACTGGCGCTGACTGCGCTGTGGCGCTCGTACGGGGTTGAGCCGGACGCGGTGATCGGTCATTCGATGGGGGAGGTCACCGCGGCGGTAGTGGCGGGTGCACTGACCCCGGCCGAGGGCCTGCAGGTGATCGCAACCCGGTCGCGGTTGATGTCGAGGTTGTCCGGCCAGGGTGCAATGGCACTGCTCGAACTCGACGCGGACGCTGCCGAGGAGTTGATCGCATCCCACCCCCAGGTGACCGTGGCGGTGTACGCGTCCCCTCGACAGACCGTGATCGCCGGTCCACCGGCAGATGTCGATGAGTTGATCGCTCAGGTGGCCGCCCAGGACCGACTCGCGCGCCGGGTCGACGTCGATGTTGCCTCACACCACCCGATCATCGACCCGATCCTGCCGGAGTTGCAGATCGAGTTGGCAGGCTTGACGCCGAAGACGCCGCGGATTCCGATCCTCAGCACCGTCGACAAGGAAGGTGCTACAACGCTTTTCGACGCCCAGCACTGGGTAGCCAATCTGCGGAATCCCGTCCGGTTCAGTCAGGCGATCACAGCGGCGGGGGTGCACAACACCACGTTCATCGAGGTGAGCCCGCACCCGCTGCTCACCCATGCGATCTCCGACACCCTGAACGAGCAACATCACCACAGCCTGGGCACCCTGGTGCGCGACGCCGATGACACCGTCACCTTCCACACCACCCTCAACACCACTCGACTACCTGATCTCGACCACGCGCATAGCCCGCACACATCGCTGCCCACGACGCCGTGGCACCACACTCGCCATCGGATCGTTACCGGTAAATCCACACCGTTGGGTACCCACCCACTGCTGGGAATCGGTGTAACGGACCCGACCAACGGCATCCGCATCTGGGAGAACACACTCGGCCCGGATCTGCTGTGGCTGGGTGACCACCGGGTCGGCGACGCGTGTGTGCTGCCTGGGGCGGCCTACGCTGAACTTGCTCTCGCTGCGGTGACGGACGCGTTCGGCGCCAACAGCGCGGAACCGTGGACCATCGGCGAACTGTGTCTGGACCAGGTGATGATCCTGGTCGGTGATACCACGGTTGTTACCACGCTGCAGGGCGACGAGTCCAAGCCCAGGGTCGAAATCCGTTCGCGAAGAACAGAGTCCGGCTGGACCACCCATGCCACTGCCACTCTTGAACGCGATAGACAAGCACCCTCCGACCTGCCGACGGTCGGTAACGTCACCGTGCTGGATCCCGATGAGTTGTATCGGCAGCTGCGCGGTGCCGGCCAGCAGCATGGGCCCGCGTTCCAGGGCATTGTCGGTCTGAGCGTCTCCGACTCAGGGGTGGGAAGCGCCGATGTCGAGCTTCCGCTGGGTGCCAAACAGGCGGCGCGACGGTTCATCCTCCACCCGGTGATGATGGACATCGCGATGCAGACCTTGGGTGCGGCCAAAGTTGCCAGGGATCTCGCCGCCGGGGGCGATGACGAGCCGGCGATGGTGTTGCCGGTGCGGCTTGCCGGCGTACGCGTATACGGAGATCTCACTTCCGGGGTGAAGGCGATCGCCACGCTGAAGGAGACATCGCGCCCGGACCGTTTCATCGGACAGGTGTTCCTGACCGATGCTGACGGACGTGTACTGCTGGAGATCGACGAAGTCGATATGGCGGTGTTGCAGGCGACCGGCGGCGGTAATGAGATCACCAGCCGCTTGTTCACGACGGTGTGGGAACCGATGGATCTCGCGCCGTCGGCGCACAGTGGTGGCTCGATACTCGTGATCGGTGATTCCACCCTGCTGTTCGGCCTGCCCGACACCACCTCCTGCCAGTTCGTGCCCGCTGATGATCTAACCCAGATCCGCGGAGCCCTGACTCGAACGGATATCTCCTGGGACGCGATCGTCGTCGCGTGCCCGCCGCGATCGGTGGACGAGGCGCTCACCGACGTCGAGCAGCTGGCTTTGGCGCAGTCCCGCACACTGCTGATAGCGGAGGTCGTAAAGACGGTTTCCCAGATCGCCACCGGAGCCAGCCCCAGGCTGTGGATCGTCACGCGCGGCGCCCAACAGATTCAACCGGGCGATCGAATCACCCTGGCGCAGGCCGAACTTCGCGGCATCGTGCGTGTGCTGATCTTCGAGCATCCCGAATTGAAGACAACGATCGTCGATGTCGATGCCGAGGACACCGTGTCGGCACCCGACCTGATCGCAGAGTTGCTTGCCGGGCCCGACGAGGACGAAGTCGCACTGCGCGACGGTCACCGATTGGTTAATCGCCTGATTCCGGCCCCCACAACAGCCACCGGCGACGTGGTCGTAGAAGCTCATCGCACGATCGTGAATCTGGACGGCACGGGGGCGCTTCGACTCCGGGTCGATCAACCCGGACGGACTGAGGGCATCAGCCTGCACGCGGTGAGGCGGACACCGCCAGCCGCCGATCAGGTCGAGGTGCGAGTGCTCGCGGCGGGCCTCAGTGTCAACGATGTGCTTAAGGCGAATGGTGCATATCCGGCTTCGGGCACCACCGACCTAGATCTCGGCGTCGAGTGCGTCGGTGTGGTGACTGCGCTCGGAGCGGGTGTCGACGCGGTCGAGATCGGTCAGCGCGTGATCGCCTGGGGTGCCGGAACATTAGGCTCGTATCTCACAACTCGTGCCGATCTCACAGTGCCGGCACCGGATTCGTTGGCCGATGGTGAGGCGGCCGGTATCGGCTCCGCGTATCTCACCGCGTGGCACTCACTCTGCGAGGTCGGGCGGCTGGCTGCGGGCGATCGGGTGTTGATCCACTCCGCCACTGCCACCGGCGGCATTGAACTCGCTGCCATATCGATCGCCACGATGATCGGCGCCCGGATCTATGCAGGCGCGGGTTCGGAGTCCCAACGTGAACTCCTTCGCGAGCTCGGTGTCGACTATGCCGGTGACTCGAGTAGCCCGGATTTCAGCGACGAGATCCAGCGGGCCACTGACGGCGACGGAGTGGACATTGTGCTGAATTCACTTCCTGGAGAAGCGATGCGGCGCGGCGTCAAGCTGCTGGCTCCCGGTGGGCGATTCATCGAGCTGGGCAAGGACGACATCAGCGCAGACTCGACGCTGGGCTTGGCGGCATTGGCCCGAAGTGCCTCGTTCGCCGTCGTCGACCTCGACATGATGCTGCGGCGACGGCCGCAGCGCTATCAGTTCCTCACGGAGATCCTGCGCCATATCGCCGATGGCGACCTGCGACGGCTGCCGGTCACCGAGTTCCCGATGGATCGGGCGACTGAGGCATTGCGATTGATGGGATCCGGCGCCCACAGTGGCTCGATCGTTGTTTCGATACCTGCCCACGGCAGCGCCGAGGCGGTGGCCGCACCGCCGCCGCTGCCACTGGTCCGGAGCGACGGCGGATACATCGTCGTGGGCGGTATGGGCGGGCTCGGTTTGGTGTTCGCCCGGTGGCTGGTGCACCAGGGCGCAGGACTGGTCGTCCTGAACGGACGGTCGTCACCGAGTGGGGAAACTGAGGCGGCAATCGAGGAATTAAAGGCCACCGACACCCGGGTTGAGATCGTCACCGGCGATATCGCCGAACCCGATACCGCCGAACGTCTCGTCGCCGCGGTACGAGATGCCGGATTCCAGCCGGCCGGGGTGTTGCACAGCGCGGTCGTACTGGCCGACGAGATCGTGCTCAACATGACCGAAACCGCTGCGGCGAAGGTGTTTGCGCCGAAGGTCGCCGGCCATTGGTGGCTGCACGTGGCCACCGCCGATCTCGACCTGGATTGGTGGATGACCTTCTCGTCGGCGTCCTCCCTTCTCGGTTCGCCGGGCCAGGGTGCCTATGCGGCTGCCAACGCTTGGGTCGACGGACTGGTGTCCTACCGACGCAGTCTGGGTCTGCCTGCAGTCGGCATCAACTGGGGTCCTTGGGCCGAGGTGGGCCGCGCACAGTTCTTCGCCGGTCTGGGCTTTTCGATGATCACCGCCGAGCAGGGCATGGCGGCAATGGAGGCCGTGCTTGCCGCGGACCGTGCCCACACCGGGGTCTTCAGCCTCGATGCTCAGCAGTGGTTCCAGTCCTTCCCGGCGGCGCAGGAGTCATCGCTGTTCGCCAAGCTGGCGGAGTCGCGGGCGGTGACGGTTGAGCGCGGCGACGGTGGCCGGATCCGGATCGAACTGGACGCCACTGATCCCGCTGAGCGCCCAGCGCGCCTCGCATCGGCAATCGCCGACGAGATTCGTGCGGTGCTGCGGTCCACCGAACCGCTGCAGCACGACCAGGCGATGGAGTCGCTCGGTCTGGATTCGCTGATGGCACTGGAACTGCGCAACCGGCTGGAAGCTAACCTGGGTATCAAGTTGCCTGCGGCGCTCATCTGGGCGTATCCGACCATCTCGGCTCTCGCAGGGGCACTGTGCGAGCGCATGGGCTACGAGTCGACGGTGGCGGTGGCCGCAGCCGCCTCCGGCCTCGGTGCGCGGGCCCAACAGCGTGCACGTGCCCGCCAGGGCGCCAGGCAACGCAGACCGAAAGGACACGGCGGATGACCACGGGCGCCGACTACACCACCCTGATCGACGATGCGCCGAACGCAGTCGCCGTGATCGGTATGGCCGGCCGATTCCCTGGCGCCGGGTCGGTGTCGGCGTTCTGGGACAACCTGTGCCGTGGCGAAGAGTCTGTAGTCACCCTGCCCGAAGAGGCGCTGACTGCGGCCGGGGTCACGGCAAAAACGCTTGCTGATCCCGCCTACATTCGGCGGGCGGCCATGCTTGACGGGGTCGAAGAGTTCGACGCTGATTTCTTCGGGATGACGCCAGTCGCTGCCCGGATGATGGATCCGCAGCAGCGACTTTTCCTGCAGACCGCCTGGCACGCCTTCGAGGACTCCGGTTACGACCCTGCCACCTATGACGGTGCGATCGGCGTTTTCGGGACCAGTTCGGCCAGCGGCTACCTGCTGTACAACCTGATGTCCCACCGCGACCAGAAGGCGATAATGGGCGAGGGACCCACCCTCGAGATGATCAACCTGTCGTTGCAGAACGACAAGGACTATCTGGCAACCCATGTGTCGCATCAGTTCAATCTGCGCGGCCCGAGTCTCTCGGTGCAGACCGCGTGCTCATCGTCATTGGTCGCGGTGCACCTGGGGTGTCAGAGTCTGCTGTCCGGTGAGTCCGACATGGTGCTCGCCGGTGCCGCTTCGATCCGGGTACCCCATCACGTCGGCTACTGGTACGAGCCGGGTTCGATGGTCTCGGCGTTAGGCCATTGCCGTCCGTTCGACGCCAGGGCTGACGGGACCATCTTCGGCAGCGGTGTCGCTGCGGTGGTACTGAAGCCACTGCAGGCCGCAATCGACGACGGTGACCGCATCCACGCCGTGATCCGGGGATCCGCGATCAACAACGACGGCTCGGTGAAGATGACGTATGCGGCACCCAATGTCGCCGGTCAGGCCGAAGTCATCGCCGAAGCACACGCCATAGCCGGGGTTGACGCATCGACCATCGGTTTCGTTGAGAGCCACGGAACCGGTACCCCCCTTGGCGACCCGATCGAAGTCGAGGCACTACGTCGAGCTTTCGAGGTCTCAACGCAGCCACGATCCGGACCGTGCGTGCTCGGATCGGTGAAGTCCAACGTCGGCCACTTGGAAGTAGCCTCCGGTATCACCGGTCTCATAAAGGCGATTCTGTGCCTCAAGCACACGGCGATCCCGCCCACCCTGCACTACACCGCTCCCAACCCCGAACTGCACCTCGAAGACACCCCATTCGTAATCCAGAACCACTACGCCCCGTGGGAATCGGATGCTCCGCGGCGCGCAGGGGTGAGTTCATTCGGTGTCGGCGGAACCAACGTGCATCTTGTTGTCGAGGAGGCGCCGCAGCCTGCCTGCCCGCCCGCCTCGACCGGTCCGCAGGTGCTCCTGCTGTCCGCCCGCACCGCGGAGGCCTTACAGGACGCCCGTTCCGCGCTCGCTGATGAGCTGTCACGCGACGAGGAACTGTCACTGTCCGATGTGGCGTTCACGTTGGAGGGTCGCCGCGCGGAGGCCGTCCGGATGGTCGCGGTGGTTCACGACCGTGCTGATGCCAGTGCCGTACTGGGCGCCGCTGAACACGACGCCGCCGAAAACGACAACGTCTCGATCGGGCAGTGCCCCCCGGGAATTGTTCAGGGCGCAAATCGTGTGGCGTTCCTTTTCCCGGGTCAGGGCGCGCAGCACGTCGGTATGGCCCGCGGACTCTACGACACCGAACCGGTCTTCCGGCAGTACTTCGACCGGTGTGCGGCAGGCTTCGCTACCGAACTCGGTATCGACCTTACGGCGCAGGTGTTCGACGGCGAAACCCTGGAACCCACCGACCTCGCTCAGCCCGCTCTCTTCGCAGTGGAATACGCACTCGCGGAACTGATCATGTCCTATCGCGTCACGCCGGGCGTGCTTGCCGGTCATAGCATCGGCGAGTTGGTGGCCGCCACCGTGGCGGGGGTTTTCGATCTACCTACGGCGATCAAGGTGGTCTCGATGCGTGCGCGGCTGATGCACGCCGCACCGTCGGGTGCCATGGTCGCGGTGGCCGCAAGTCCCGAGGATATCGTCGATCACCTAAGCGCCGACGTCGACATCGCCGCGATCAATGAGCTGGGCAGCTGCGTGGTCGCAGGCTCCGAGGAAGCGATCCGGGAGTTCACCAATCGACTTGGTAATCAAGGAATTCTGGCTCGACGGGTCCGCACCTCGCACGGCTTTCACTCGTCGTCGATGGATGAAGTGCTGCCTCCGTTCGCTGAGTTTCTCGCGACGCTGACGCTGCATGCGCCGCGGATTCCAATGTTGTCCAATGTGACAGGTGACTGGATGACCGATGCGGAAGCCACCGACCCGAATCGGTGGGCCCGGCACATTCGATCCACCGTGCGCTTCGCCGACGAACTACGGGTACTTCTCGGTTCTGCTCACCGTGTTCTTGTGGAGGTGGGACCCGGTGGCAGTTTGACCGGATCGTCGGTGCGTATGCCGGAGTGGACGCCAGACCACCGTGCAGTCCGGCTCATGCGCCACCCCCTGCAGAGCAGGGATGACCGGGACGCATTCCTGTTGGCGATGGGCCAGTTGTGGATGGCCGGGGTCGACGTGGACTGGACCACACTGCAGGGCGAAAACCCGCGTCGCGTGACACTTCCCGGATATCCATTCGCGCGGCAACGACATTGGGTCGAACCGGCTTCGATCATCTCCCGGCCGACGGATGTATCCGCCCGAACCGGCGACGTGGCCGAACAACCAACCTCGCCCGAGGGTCACGCGAGCGCGGTGGTGGATGCCCGTACCCAGATGACGTCGACACTGCAGCGAATCTGGTCGCAGT
>Ga0007791_10000943_pt1 | contig 10082 bp, 7 predicted proteins | sample CryBogmetaGMA05M_FD_60368 | JGI IMG/M metagenome (GOLD analysis project Ga0007791, IMG submission 60368) | Freshwater microbial communities from Crystal Bog, Wisconsin, USA - MA0.5M | ecosystem: Environmental > Aquatic > Freshwater > Lake | place: Crystal Bog, Wisconsin, USA | collected 2009-07-06 | reverse complement strand
AATCCAAAATATGGGCGTCAGAAAAAAGACGAATTGTAAAACTGCCGTTACAATCTGCGGGATGTCTCTAAATCGAGCAGAAACCATCGCCAGGGCTAAGTTTAGCCAACCAATATTCAGGGTAGCGATTAATAGCCCTAATAGAGACCACGCAACTCCAATTCCTGGAAAGATGCGGAACCATGCAAGCACACCAATCACGATGACTATCTGATGTGCAAGATTTATATAATTGCGAATAATGCATCGGAAGATAAATATCGGCAGGGGGAGCGCGGATTGTCGAAGTATAGCTCCCGCACTTACGAAAGCATCCCCGCCTTCCGAAATACTAGACGATATAAACCCCCAAAACACTAAGCCTATAGCAACATAGGGCAGAAGTTCTTTAACCTCCATGTGGAACAAGGCAGCGTAGTTAGTCCCAATCCCTAATATCAAAACACCCATACTAATTGTTATCCACCAGGGGCCGAGTACTGATCCCCGGTATCGAACAAGAATATCTTGAACGGCCAGTGTGCTAGCGAGTGGAAGTCTCAAAACCGAGGTTGCAAGATCGCGCCAGGTCTCGCGCAAATCGGAAAAATAGGAAGCTCTGGCGACTAACCGCATAATTCGCAATTCCGTGGGATATGGCAGGCTAACGACGGGCGTCGTGACGAATTGGCGAGGTTCGACACGTCATCTAGGGGTAGAATCAAACTCAATCTCAGACACGCAGATTTCGGCTAGGCTTATGGCACCAATATGACTGTTGCGCCATAAGGAGGGACGAAAGTTATCTGATGCCCTAGGGACGGTGAACCTCGAGCCTGTGCGGGTCGCAAGGGGCAGCTCCAGCTTTAGGAAGGGAAGGAAGCTGGAGTCGAAGAGCAGACCTAAAAATTGCGAAAGGGTCTTAAACGGCGCGTGGACAGCGCGAACCTCAGACGTCACCAGACTTAAGCCTGAAGTCGCCCCGTAGCCGATCAAAATGCGGACCATAGAAGGGATCTGAATTGAGGATCCGGCCCCATTTGAGATTCATATATGCAATCTCGCCGGCATATTTTTCAAGCTGACCTGTTTGGTTTTCTGTACCCCGCGAAGCCGATTCTAAATGAGTTAGGGTCGCATCTGGCGTCCATATGACGTCAAACCCAGCTTCACGAGCGCGCAAACAAAGGTCGACGTCATTGTAGGCGATAGGAAGTCCCTCCTCTTCGAACCCCCCAACTTCCAAAAACAGAGACTTGCGGATCGCCATGCAAGCGCCTGTGACCGCCGACACATTCCTAGCGACGCTCAAATGGCCGAAATAGCCGAGATCGGATGCTGAAGCACCGCTATACAGATTCCCCGCAATAGAAATCTCCCTTCCCACTCCAAGTACAATCCCGCCATGTTGTATACGACCGTCACCGAAAAGGAGTTTAGCTCCCACTATCCCAACATTAGGTCGCTCCGCCTGGGCAACAAGGGCAGGCATCCACTTTTCATCGTGAACTACTATGTCATTATTCAAAAATATTAATATTTCACCACGCGAAAATTGCGCCGCGATATTGTTTATCCTTGAATAATTAAATGGCCCCGGAGCGGGGATTATCTTGATGTTGTCCATTCCAATTATCGAATCAAAAAACGCGAATGTGCCACGTTCTGTACTGTCGTTATCAACGATCAGAATTTCATAGTTCGGATACGTGGTTTTTTGGAAAATACTGTCTATGCATTGCCTCAACAATTCCGCACGATCACGAGTGGGAATAATTACGGACACCTTCTTGTGAGGAATTTTGGGCATTCTTTTGATTTTGACCAATGGCTCATTCTGTCCACCTTCACTTACAATAGAATTTTTGTCGCCCATCCTCAGGAGATGTTCTGTGACGGCTCTGCAAGCGGCGCTGCGGCATTTTTCCAGTCCGCGCTCTGATAAAGTTGGGGCGCTTGCGAGCTGCCGCCAGTGATATAGCACCCGGGGTATGTGTACGATGTCCGCGGAGGGCAGGCCCTCGGTAAAGCGCAAAACCAAGTCGTGGTCTTGGGCACCCTCAAGCCCGACCCTTAGCCCGCCAATATCTATAACTCTTTGGCGTCTAAAAATCGCAAGGTGGTTCACATAGTTTTGGCTTAGTATGAGCTCGCCGTCCCAATCTGGTTTGAAATAAGGATCAGTCCGGGCATTAGCGCCATCTATCTTGTCTTCATCGCTATAAATAAGAGCGCTGTTTGGGTTCGCCTTAATTGCTGCAAAGACATCGTATAAAGCCCGCTCGGATATCGTATCGTCGTGATCTAGGAATGCAACGTAGTCCCCCGTTGATAAAGCGAGTGCATCATTACTGGCTGCGCATACATTTCCATTTTCATCACGACGCTGGACTTTAATGCGCGGATCGTCCTTCGCAGCCAATTTGAGGACTTCCCAAATCGATTCATCGTCAGATGCATCATCGACAATACAGAGCTGCCAATTTGGGTATATTTGGCCCACAACGGAATCGATAGCTTGCCTTAGGTAAATTGGATTTACATTATAGACGGGCATTAATAGAGAAAAACAAATCGAAGGACTATCGAGTTCTATCTTATTTATAATTTGATATCTTTCATATTTTGAAAGCGTATCAAATTGTTCAATCCATTGCTTATATTCGGCTTTGGATGGATACTGAGGTTCTATTATTTCCTTTATGAATTGTGCACCTGATGAACTGCGAGACATTAAGATAGCAATATTGTGAATAATATGATGAATAAAAGGAAATTTCCGAATAGTGTGCCGTGAAGCCCGGAGTAGGCCTCTAATATCATACAAATTGCTTAGGCGCTTCATCGCCATATGATTAATCTCTCAATATACGTTGGTTTCTAGCCCGGGCATCTTCAGAGACCCAACCGAGGTCATCTCACTTCAAGCTTGGCTTGGCTTTTGATATGTTGCATTTATACCTTCCTATTTCAGGCACATTTTCAGGTCGCTGACCAAGGTAGGACTATTGGCCTATGGCCGAGGCAGCATCTGTCAGCCTGGAAGGGTTGACGGATCATAATGGCAGCATCCATTTTTGAGCCATATGCAACGCTTCACTTTAGAAGTGAATCGCTTCGATTTGAACGCCGCTAATGTCCTTGACGAAAAGCGCCTTAGCTAGTTTCCACGCCATCTCTGAGTCAGTCACGCTACCGACCGCAACCAAATCTAGGATTAGTGAGAAATGTCCGTTTTCCCAGTTATAATGTGCGGCGGGTCCGGAACGCGGCTTTGGCCGGCATCGCGTCCTACGCGCCCGAAGCAGTTTGTTCCTTTGACTGGCGTCAGATCGAGCTTTCAAGATACGGTTTTGCGGGTTCTGGGTCTTGATAATGCTGCTAGACCGCTGATCGTTGCAGGCATTGCCCACCGGGAAACTATCCTATCCCAGCTCGCCGAGCTTGGAGTAGAAGCAGACTTGCTCCTCGAGCCAGAAGCGCGCGACTCCGCTGCTGCTATGGCTGCGGCGGCCATCTGGATTAAGAAGCGAGACCCGGAGGGTATCGCCGTTGTTGTTTCCGCCGATCACGACGTACCTGACGCAATTGCATTTAGAGAATCTGTGAATGTCGCCGTAAAGGGAGCCCTGGACGGTCGGATTGTGACTCTGGGTGTAAAGCCAACTTCGCCGTCAAGCGCATATGGATACATCCGTCCATCGGGTGGTGACGGAATTCAAGCGGTTATGGCTTTTGTTGAGAAGCCAGACGAAGTGACCGCCGCGCGCTATGTCGATCAAGGCTACCTCTGGAATAGTGGCAATTTCGTTGTAGCAGCTTCGGTTCTTGTTGCGGAATTGGAAACCCACGCCGGAGATGTCCTCAAGGCCGTCCAGGTAGCTATCGAAACGACCACGGTGCGTGAGAGCGCGGAAATTCTAGGGAATGCGTTTTCCAATGCGCCAAAGATTTCAATCGATTACGCTGTAATGGAACACACTGGCCGTGCAGCGGTACTGCCTGTCTCGTTTGGATGGTCAGATGTAGGTGCTTGGGATGCCGTACTTTTAGCGTCGGAGCGCGATGACCGGGGCAACGCCTCTTCAGGTAACGTTCGCATAATAGATACAAACCACTGCATCATTCGAGCACCTGAGGGCCTGCGCATCGCTGTCATTGGCGTCTCGAACCTCGCAATTGTTGCTGATGGGTCAGATGTTTTAATTTGCGATCTTACGCATAGTCAGAAGGTCAAGTCTGCCGCTGATCACTTCAAAGCCTCAGGCATCAAACAAGGAGATTTCTCGACGCTGTCAGAAGCCCTGGCGTGGTATGGTCGATGGCTAAAGACAAGTGCTCTGCCAATTTGGTGGAGTGTTGGAGCTGATCATATTCAGGGCGGCTTCATCGAGGCACTAAGTGTTGATGGCGACCCATGCCCTGCCCCGCGGCGAGGTCGCGTACAGGGTAGGCAGGTTTATGCCTTCAAAACCGCGGGTGATCTCGGATGGCGGGGTCCTTGGCGGGAAGCTGCACAATTTGGTCTCGAATATGCCTTTGAGAAGTTTCAAAGGCCCGACGGTCTGTTTCGATGCCTAGTTGCCGAGGATGGGACGACCCTGGATGATCGTGCACGCGTTTACGATCAGGCGTTCAATCTGCTCGGTATGGCAATGCTACACCAAGCTGGGGTCACGTCACGGGATCTAAAAGCGGAAGCTCAGCGTACGCGCAAAGCCTTGGAAGCTATGCGTTACGAAAAAGGGGGCTTCATGGAGACTGATGATCACCCGTTCCAATCCAATTGCCACATGCACATTTTGGAAGCCTCATTGGCATGGGCTGAGGTTGGTGACAGTGAATGGAATAGTCTCGCTGACGAAATTGCTGAACTCGCACTTTCGACCTTTATCGATTCAGAAACAGGCTTTTTGCGCGAGTTCTTTGATGCGGACTGGAACCCCGCACCAGGCCTTGACGGGCGTCGGGTCGAGCCAGGTCACCAATTCGAGTGGGCTTGGCTTTTGGCGCGCTGGGGGAAATTGCGAGGTCGAGCAGACGCATGGCACGCCGCTCAGAAGCTCTTCGATCATGGTAAGCGAGGGGTAGATTCCCGAGGAGTCGCCTGCAATGCTCTGTGGGATGACCTATCAATCTGGGACTCTGAAGCCCGCCTATGGCCTCAAACCGAATATCTAAAGGCCGCTTTAGCACTAGGTATGGAGCTCGATGCTCTTACTGCCGCCAATGGCTTGAGGCTTTATCTTCAAACCCCCACCATGGGAGTCTGGTTTGATAAATTGAGGCCCGATGGAAGTTTTGTTGACGAGCCGGCACCAGCTAGCTCATTTTATCACATAATTTGTGCAGTCAAGGAGCTTGATCAGTATGTACAACACCTATCCTTAACTTCATAGTTGGTCGCATTCATCAATACGATTAAATATATCCAGGCGCCCACGATGCGGGAGTTTCATATTCTCACTAAGAGTAATAATCTAAGCGATGCACATTATAAGATATCTCCCGCGATATATTAAAACTCCTGTGCAATTTATCGCAAACAGACTTCTGCTCGCTACAGAAATATACAGATCAGAGAAATACATCAGACTCGGGGCGGTTGATAACCAATCTACCAACATCAGCGTCCCTTTGGTGTTTTCCGGCTTCCTCGAAGAGCCACTTGGAATTGGCCGTGCGGCAAGACTTGTAATGGACCGGTTCCGAGGTTCGGGCCTGGAAATTATCCCACATGACCTTAGGAAGGTACTCGATCACGCCCCTCGGGACGGGCTTTGTCTTCCAGGCGGGCCGGGAGGTGTCTGGTTCATAAATGCAAATGCCCCCGAATGCGTGGTAGCCTTGGCCACAATTAATCGGAAAAGCTGGGCCCCCAGATACAGGATTGGATATTGGGCCTGGGAAACGACACAAGCCCCTGAGAGCTGGGTACGAACAGCTCAATGGTTCCATGAAATTTGGGCGATAAGCCAGTTTTCTCGAGACGGAATAGCTGCGGCATTTACGGCCGCGGGCCGCCCGGATCTAGTTAGTCGCCTTCGGGTCCAGCCCCTCCCCTTCCCTATAATCAGCGCTGCACCAAATCGAGCGCGCTGGGGCCTCAAACCGGAATCCTTTGTCGCTTTAAGTAGCTTCGATGGACAATCCACCTTAGCAAGGAAAAATCCAATTGGGGCGGTAAAGGCCTGGATAGCTGCCTTTCCGCAGCCAAAGTGGGACAAACAACTATTGATTAAAGCCCATTCCATGTCGGCTGAAACGCGGGGTGCCGCTGAACTGAGAGAATTAATCTCAGATCGGCCAGATATTAGAATAATCGATCGCAAGTTAGCGGACTCTGAAATGGAGTCCTTGATCTCGAGTGTTGACCTGATCATCTCGCTTCATAGGTCGGAGGGATTTGGGCTGCCGATTGCAGAAGCAATGGCAGCAGGAATACCGGTATTGATTACCGGTTTTTCGGCGCCCATGGAGTTTGTAAGCGATACGACGGGATTCATTGTTCCGGCTAAGGTGGTGCCAGTGGAAGATCCTAGCGGGACGTATCAAACCGGAATGTGGAGTGAGCCAGATTTGAAGATCGCGAGCGAAATCCTACGCGAAATTTCGAAGAATCCCGACCTGCGGAAAATCAAAGCAACGAATGCTCTTCGCCACATCCAGGGATTGAAAACTCGTTGGGGGCGTGAATTTTCTGATAAGCAGGTTTGGCGATCGCTCGTGAGTAACACCCAAGCCGCAAACGAGCCATGAAGCAGCGATCACGATATGTGATGGCTGCTATATGCTTTTGGGGCGTCATACATTTTGGTCGACATGCCTCAATGCGAGTTGACCTTGTAGGGTGGTGGGTTATGAAGCGGCTCGCAAAGGCGTTGGGAGTCGATAGTGGCCGCTCGGCACATCCATAGAGTTAGCAGCTGCCGCGCAGGCGGAGGTTCAGATCTCGTTTCGGTCCTGAATTTGGGAAGCCAGGAACTGACCGGTGTATTTCCTCGCTCACGTGACCAACAAGTCACGAGCGGTCCCTTGGAGCTGGTTTGGTCTCCCAAAAGTGGCCTGCTTCAGCTCGCCCATTCATTCGACGCGTCGGAAATGTATGGGGAGAACTATGGCTATCGCTCGGGTTTGAACCAATCGATGGTCCGGCATCTAACCAACAAGATTGCTCATTTGGAGCGCTATGCAGACCTAAAGCCCGGAGATGTGGTTCTAGACATCGGATCTAACGATGCTACATCACTAAAGGCATACAAGACTGCATCGCTGAAGCGGATTGGAATTGACCCAACCGGCAATAAGTTCAGAGAGTATTACCCAGACGATATCGACCTGGTTCCGGATTTCTTTAACGCGGAAAACTATCGGAAAGTCGAAAGCCGTCCGGCGAAAATCGTGACCTCGATTGCCATGTTCTACGATCTTGATGATCCCATTAAGTTCGCTCAGGATATCGCAGCCGTGCTTGACGATAATGGCGTGTGGCACTTTGAGCAGAGCTATATGCCTTCAATGCTCCGCATGACTTCATATGACACCATTTGTCACGAGCATCTAGAATACTACTCCCTCGGAGTAATCCAGCATATTGTTGCTGCGGCCGACATGAAGGTCGTTGATGTCGCTATGAACGCCGTGAACGGTGGATCATTTGCTGTGACAGCAGCAAAAAAGAATTCCCCGCGCCAGCCAAACTCCGCAGTGATCAACTGGCTCCTAGATCAAGAAGAGAGAATGGGATTGAATACCCCGCGTCCATTCCGCGATTTCGAGGAACGGGTGTTTAGGCATCGCGAAGATTTACGTCGCCTTCTTGGGTCTCTCAATGCAGATGGTAAGAAGGTGCTTGGGTACGGTGCCTCAACGAAGGGCAACGTCGTTCTTCAGTTTTGCGGGCTGACCGAGAAGGATATTCCCGCGATTGCTGAGGTAAATCCTGACAAATTCGGGTCTTTTACACCCGGATCACGTATTCCAATTGTCTCTGAAGCAGACGCGCATGCAATGCAGCCAGACTACTTCCTCGTTCTCCCCTGGCACTTCAAAGAAGGCATTTTGCAACGAGAGCAGGAATATCTCGCCCGGGGAAGAAAATTCATTTTCCCGTTCCCTGAGATCGAAATCATTTAGAGGCTGTCCAGCGTGAAGCGTGCACTAGTCACCGGTATTACCGGACAGGACGGGGCTTACATTGCCCAACTCCTTCTATCTAAGGGATACGAGGTCCATGGCCTTGTTCGGCGGTCCTCCACTCAAGACGTCAACGACACCAGGCTGAAGTGGCTTGGGATCGTGAATGATGTCCAATTGCTTGATGGAGATCTCTCCGATCCATCAAGCTTGATTCGGATCATGCAAAAGCTTCAGCCAGACGAGATTTATAACCTGGCTGCCCAATCTTTCGTTGGTTCATCGTGGCATCAGCCCATGCTGACGGCGCAGGTGACGGCTGTGGGTGTGTTGAACATGCTCGAAGCAGTCCGGATCGTGAATCCGGAAGCTCGTTTTTACCAGGCGTCCTCCTCGGAAATGTATGGGCTTATCCAAGAGCCAATGCAGAAGGAGTCGACGCCTTTCTATCCTCGTTCTCCTTATGCAGTTGCAAAGCTCTATGGGCACTGGATCACGGTAAACTACCGCGAGAGTTTTGGGCTGCATGCTAGCTCGGGCATCTTGTTCAACCACGAGAGCCCGCTCCGTGGGCGTGAGTTTGTTACCCGCAAGGTGACCGATGCAGTGGCTCGGATTAAACTGGGGTTGGCCAAAGAGCTGAGACTGGGGAACATGGATGCAAAGCGCGACTGGGGTCACGCTAAAGATTATGTCCGTGCAATGTGGATGATGCTTCAACAAGACGTTGCGAGTGATTATGTCATCGCGACAGGCCGGACCACGACAATCCGTGATATGTGCCGCATCGCATTTGCGCATGTAGGCCTCAATCCCGAAGACTATATAGTTATCGACCCGGCGTTTTTCCGGCCCGCGGAAGTAGATATTCTTCTTGGTGACGCCAGTTTGGCTAAAGAAAAGCTAGGTTGGACACCGTCAATCAGCCTTGAGGAAATGATTTGCGAGATGGTGGACGCGGATATCGCTCGGTTGGCTTCCACCGCTACCTGACAGTCGATGGCTCGCTCACCAGAAATGCGTGTGCTTGTCACGGGCGCAGCGGGTTTTGTTGGAACCAAGGTTGCCGCTCGACTGCGTCTTGATTTTCCCCAGGCGGAGTTGATTCTAGCGGATCATGGGGGGCAAGCTGCCTCTTTGAGAGACGGCGTCGCGGTGGATATTGCCGATGCGGCGGCAGTAGACGCCCTAGTACAAGAGTGGCGTCCGACTACAATTCTGCACCTAGCCGCAGTGTCGGCTGTTACAAACGCAGCAGCAGACCAGAGAAATACCTGGCGAATAAACACTATGGGGACGCTTAATTTGGCGATCTCGGTAGTGGATCACGCGCCAAATTGCCATCTGGTATTTGTTTCAAGTGCTGAGGTCTATGGAAGAAGCGCCTTCTCTGGGCAACCTGTTACGGAAGTCTCTCTTTTGCAGCCGGCGAACCCGTATGCCGCGACCAAGGCTGCAGCAGACCAGCTGATTCAAGAAGCTTCTGGTCGTGGCCTTTTTGCAACGATCCTGCGGCCATTCAACCATACTGGTCCTGGGCAGATTGATAACTTCGCAGTTCCATCTTTTTGTCGGCAGATCGCGCAAATTGAAGCAGGTCAGCAAGAGGCAATAATGTTGGTCGGCGAACTAGACGACCAAAGAGATTTCTTAGACGTGCATGATGTCGTCGACCTTTACTCACGCGTGATTGGTCTTGGCCAAAACCTTGAAAACGGACTTGTAATGAATGTTGCGTCGGGACGCCCTCGGCGGATTCGCGAGGTCCTTGACACACTTCTGTCATTCAGCTCCGCGCAAATTTCAATTCAGGTAGACCCTGCCCGCATAAGGCCCACAAGAGTGCCAAAGATTATAGGTGACGCTTCGAAGGCGCGGGAACTTATAGGTTGGATTCCTACTACGCGTTTTGAGGACACGCTGCTGAATACATTGAATTATTGGCGAAGTAAGTATTGAGCGTTCAC
>Ga0007791_10000939_pt1 | contig 10091 bp, 5 predicted proteins | sample CryBogmetaGMA05M_FD_60368 | JGI IMG/M metagenome (GOLD analysis project Ga0007791, IMG submission 60368) | Freshwater microbial communities from Crystal Bog, Wisconsin, USA - MA0.5M | ecosystem: Environmental > Aquatic > Freshwater > Lake | place: Crystal Bog, Wisconsin, USA | collected 2009-07-06 | reverse complement strand
CGGCGGCTGATCGTCGCCCATGTCGAGCACGATCTTCGTGGGGCCGCCGCCGACGATCGCAGATTTGTTGCTGATCTCGCGTCGCGCTTGGGGCTCGCGTGTGTGTGGCGACGGGTTGCGGTTCGCGACGACGACGGCGACGAGGGGCTCGAAGGCCGTGCGCGGCGGCTGCGATACGACTTCCTCGTGGAGGCGGCGTTCGACCACGGCGCCCGGCACGTCGTGACCGGACACACGGCGGACGATCAGGCGGAGACGATCCTGCAGCGGATGCTGAGGGGCACCGGACTCGCCGGGATCGGTGGCATGGCGGTGGCGCGGGAACTTGCAGCGGGCGTTTCGCTGTTCCGGCCGCTTCTCGGGCTCCGACGCGAAGCGGCGCGAAGCTTTCTTGAATCGATCAGCCAGCCGTGGCGGGAAGATCCGTCGAACGCCGATCTCCATCATGCCCGCAACTTCATCCGCCACGAAGTCCTGCCGCGATGTGTGAACGGTCCCTTTCCATCGGCGTCCGAGTCGCTCGTGCGGCTCGGTCGCCAGGCATCGCTCGTTGCGACCGCGATCCGGAGCGCGGCCGAACACCTACTGGAGATGCACGCGAGTCGGCACTCCGACGGCAGCGTCGTGGTGCGGACGCGGGATCTCGCCGAACTCGACCGCCATATCGTGGCCGAGGTGTTGGTGGCGCTGTGGCGGCGGGAGGGCTGGCCCCAGCAGGGCATGACGTCCCGGCACTATGCGGCCCTCGCAGGCATGGTGGGGGAACCTGCGAGGATTCCCACCGGGGCCACTCCCACGGACCTGCCCGGCGGAGTCCGGGTGACGCGTCTGCCCGGCGGATGGCTGAGCCTGCGGCAGGCTTCCTGAGCGCATTCAAACGTAGATCGCGTCTGAGATACGTGCATCGCCGGCTCGGGGGCGGCAAAAGTCGCGTCGCCGGGGCGAGGATACGCCCAAGGCTCCTCGAGCGTTCGCCGACCCCCTCGCCTAGCCGCTCAGGACTACCAACTCGTCGCTCCACCTAGCCGAGATGCGATCTAGGGCGACATCTGAACCCGCTTGTAGCCACCGATGCTTGCGAAGTAGAGCATGAGCCCGAGGTAGATCACGGCCATCGTGGCTGGGATGTAGGAATCGGCCTTGAGCGTCTCGCGGTCGCCCTGCTGGTCCGCCTGCACCGCCTGCTTCTGCTCCGCGGTGGCCGCATCGCCGGCATCCCGCGCCGCCTTGACCTTTGCGCCATCGAGGCCAAAGACCTGCGAACTGGGGATGTTGAGGAACCGGCTGGGGGTTTCCGAACGGTACTGCTCGTAGACCGCCTGATTGGTCGTTTGCAGCGTCTCGCCGGCGAAGCGGTCCTTGCAGTAGCCGAGCCCAGGGCCGCCGATCAGGCCTGCCGAGAGCATGCCGATGCCGCCCATGATCGACATGGCGACGGCACCCGTCTGTGGGTACCGGTCGCCGACGACGGCGAGCATGGTCGGCCAGAAGAACGTCTTGCCGACGGCGTAGATGCCAAGGGCGGCCAGCGCGGCGGGGAACGTGTCCATGCCGCTGGCGAACCGCAGGCCGACGAACGCCAGAATGGATGAGACCAACAGCAGTCCGATCGGCGAGAGACCGAGCCTGGTCTCGATGAAGTGGGCACAGAATCGGAGGCCGAACATGATCACCGACGTCCAGATGAACAGGGCTTTGCCCTGCTCGGAGGAGAACAGGTTGCCGGTGATGTTCTGGATCCAGCTGTCCGTTCCCAACTCCACGGCGCCGACCAGGGCATGCGTGACGAAGAGGATGAACAGCACCACGGAGCCGAGCGAGAACTTCGTCATCGCCGCGACGGCCAGCAGGAGCAGGCCCCCGAGGGCGTAGCCAATCGCAGCCGCGTTGTCGGGGACGAAGTTCTTGAGGATGTCCCCGAAGAACAGCGAGAGCAGGTAGCAGGCCACGGCGGCGCCGAGAATGCCCACGTCGCGGAACATGTCGACGAAGCTCGCCCCCTTTGCCGCCGCCTCCGACTTCGGAAACGTCTGGCCCAGGAACATCAGGGCGTAGATCGCCGTCGGGATGAGATAGAGCGCCAGCTGGTACTTCCAATCCAGATGAAGCCTGTCATCGAGGAACCAGCCCGCCACGGTTCCCAGCACCATGCCTGCCGGCCAACTGGCATGGAGGATGTTGAGGTAGTGCGTGCGGTTGTGCGGAAACACCGTCGAGACGAGCGGATTGGCCACGGCCTCGAGCGTGCCATTGGCGAACGCGAAGATGAACGAGCCCCAGAAGAGCATCTGATACGCATTGTCTGGCGACGACGCGCTGAACGTGACAAGCGCCGAGAGGATGTGGCCCCCGAGCGCGAGCGCGACGAGCTTGCCGTACCCGATCTTGTCGACGATCACGCCGCCGATGATGATCCCGAAGCAGAATCCCGTGAGCCCGGCACCCGTGATCTGGCCCACCTGCGAAGCGGTGAAGCCGAACTGCTCCCGCCAGTTGTCGAGGATGCCGCCACGGATCGCGAAGCCCACGCCGGCAGCAAGGATCGCCATGAATCCCGCCCAGAGGAGGCGATGCGCGTTGGGATAGGCGCCGGCGAGGTCGTCGGATGCGTGGTTTGTGCGGGTGGCGGCCATGCGATGGTGCCTCGTGGGTGGTGCGACTGGGAGCAACCGCCGTCGTCGTGGCGGGGCCGGCTCCCCCCGGAGTTCGGCGATGCTGGGGCACTATAGCAATCCGCGCAGGCTGGCGAAATGGCGGGTTCTCGGTCATTCCGCCGCCGCCGCCGTGGCTTGACCCCCTGCTGCTGCGGCACCTACCTTCCCGCCCCGTTTGTCAGCCTCGGGGTTCCGCGCGCCGACCCATGAGATCCCTCGCCGACCTGCTCTGGACGATCGTCCGCTGGACGCTGCCGCTCTCCGTCGCGGCGGTCGTGGTGGCGGTCGTGCTCGGCTCAAACCGTGTCGGTGAAGAGGTCCGCCGTCGCGTGGAGGCGAGGCTGCAGGCGACACTCCCGCATCTCGTGGTCCACGTCGGGGGTGCGAGCCTCGTCGAGGGAGAGGGAATCGTTGTCCGGCGAATCTCAGTCATCGACCCCGCTCAGCCGTCTGGCGGCAACCCCCTTCTCACGATCGAGGAGGCGCGGGTGGCGTGTGGCACGGGGATCAAGGATCTCGTGGCGGGTGATCCGCAGATCACGTCGCTGCGGATTATGCGGCCCGTCGTGCATGCCCGTCGCGGTGTCGACGGAGCTTGGAGCCTCGGTTCGCTCGCAGGGAGGCGCGGCCGCGGCGACCTCGCCGTTCCGGTGGCCATCGAGGATGCAACGCTGATCGTCGATGCCGAGGGTGTTGGTGGCCACCTGACCCTGCGCAACATCGGCATCGATCTCCGGCCGGCGGCCGGAGTCGATGGCGGGCCGGCCATCCTCGTTCGCGGAGCGGTGGGAGGCGACCTCTTCGATCGCGCTGCGTTCGAAGGACGGATCCTCGCGGCCGGTGGCTTCGAACTCGCGGGTCAGGTCGAGTCGCTCGAACTCTCGCCGCGGCTGCGGGGCCTGGCGCAAGCGGCCGCAACGGCTCCTGAGTGGCTCGCCGGACTGCGCGGCCGACTCGACGTGGAATGGCGGACGTCGGGCGACCTCGCCACGCTCGACCGCTCAGCCTTCACCGTGGCGGGCCGGCTCGAATCGGGCCACTTCGAGTATCCCGGGCTCCCGTTCACGATCAGCGACCTGTCGGCCGCGTTCACTGCCGATCGGAACGGCGTGAGTGTGGAGCGAGTTGAGGCCCACTCCGGCTCGACGCTGGTCCGTGGCGCCGGCCGCTTCGCCGGCTGGGACGCCGCGGCCGACTACGACGTCACCGTGGAGGCGGAACGCATGCTCGTGGGCCACCACTGGGAAGGCCTGCTTCCCGAGTCGGTGGCGTCGCACTGGAGCAAGTTGCTTCCCGCGGGCGAGGTCGACGTGCGGGCCCATCTCGTCCGGCATGCCGGCACGGTAACGCCCGACGTGTCGCTGCGCTGCCGCAACGTGTCGCTGACCTACTACCGCTTTCCGTATCGGGTCGACCGCACGGTCGGTACGGTTACCCTCAAAGACGACCTCCTCTCGATGCATCTCACCGGTGAGGCCGGGGGGCATCCCGTCACCGTCGAGGGGGCCGTGCGCACGACGAGCGGTCGTCACGGGTTCGTTGAAGTCCGCGGAGATGGGATGCGGATCGATGATGCGCTGCTCGCCGCGATGCCCACCCGCAGCGCCGACATCGTGCGGTCGCTTCGCGGCGCGGGCACCTTTGACTTCGTGTTCCGCCACGAGCGGTCGGCTGACCTGCCCAACGGATTTGCCAACTCGCTCGGCATCCACCTTGCCCAGTGCACGATGGCCTATGCCGGCTTCCCCTATCCGCTCGGCAACGTGACCGGCAGCATCCACATGGATCGGGGGAACTGGACGATTCGCGAGATCACCGGCTCGAACGACACGGGGGTGGTGCGGTGCACCGGTCGGCTCCAGCGGATCGGTGAGGACGACAGCGAACTGACGCTGCACCTGGCGGGAACGAACGTCGTGCTCGAGAAGGAACTCCGCGACGCGCTTCCGCCCGGCGTTCGTCGCATCTGGGACGACGTCACGCCCCGTGGCACTGCCGAGTTCACCGCGGAGGTGAAACACCGCGTCAAGCAGCGACGGACCGAGGTGGAGATCGTCGCCGCGCCGCAGGGCGACAGCGTGTCGATCGAGCCGTCATGGTTTCCCTACCGGCTCGAGAGGCTTCGCGGTCGCTTGCATTGGAAGGATGGCGTTCTCGCCTTTGACGACGTCCGCGGCGCCCACGCGCGGACCGCCGTCTCAGCCGAGGGCTCCTGCCGGTTCTCGCCCGACGGCGGGTGGCACGTTTCGTTTGCCCGGCTGGCCGCCGACCGGTTTCACGCCGACCACGACGTTCTCCGGGCGCTCCCTGCGGGACTGCGGCAGGCAGTTGCCGGAGTGCATTTGCGGGGCATGCTCTCGGTGGACGGCGCCCTCGAAATCTACTCCACGGCGCCCCAGGTCGTGACCGGCCCCGGCGGTCGCACGGAGGCGATCCCGGGTCCGGCTGCGGCGGCCTGGGATATGCAGCTCGACCTGGAGCAGGCGGCGCTCGATGTGGGGATGCCGCTGGAGCACGTGCATGGCGGGATCCGGCTCCGCGGCCAATCCGACGGGACGACCTGGCGGAGTCTCGGCGACGTGGCGATCGACAGCGCCATGTGGCGGGGCGTGCAACTGACGGCCGTTCGCGGACCCCTGGCGATGGATGCGGCTGGGGCGCGGTTTGGCGCTCAGGCCGCTGGTGCCGACCCACAGGCGGGAGTGCAGCGCATGACTGCCCGGGTGGCGGACGGGATTCTCGCCGTCGACGGCAGCGTCGCGGCAGGTGATGCCGGTGCCTTTACGGTCACCGCGTCCCTGGCGAATGCCGATCTTGCCCGGGTCGCCGGCGACATGAGTGGCGGACCGCACCGCTATCGAGGGAGAGTGCACGGCGGCATCGAGATTCGCGGATCGCGGGCCGGCACGCACTCGCTGGTCGGCAGAGGGCAGGTGAAGCTCACCGACGCCGACATCTACGAACTGCCGGTGACGGTCGCCCTGCTGAAGATCCTGCGGGTGAAGAATCCTGACCGCAACGCCTTTACCAGTAGCCTCGTCGATTTCCGGATCGAGGGGCCACACGCCTACCTCGACACGATCGAACTCTCGGGCGACGCGATCAGCCTGGTGGGGAATGGCGAGGTCGACTTCGACTCCCAGATCAACCTCGTGCTGCGGCCCATCATGGGCAAGGCGGAGACGCAGCTGCCGGCGATGAAGCAACTGCTGGGCGGTGCGAGCGGGCAGTTCATGCTCGTGCACGTCGACGGCACGGTGACGGAGCCGACCACCTCGACCGAAGCGTTCCCCACCCTGCCGGCGGCCGTCCAGCGACTCCAGTCACGGCGTAAGGCCGATGGATCAACGGCAGCGGCGTGGGAGGATCGGGTGCAGCGGTGAGCGGCGCGGACGGGGCGGGATGCCCCGGGCTGGTAGAGTGGGGCGACGACGACGGCCTCGCCGCTGCTCGCCCGGGATGACCAGAGGATCGACCGATGAAGATCGTCAAGATGCACGGTGCCGCCAACGATTACGTGTACGTCGACTGCTTCGACGAGCAGCCGCCCACCGACCCCGCCGCGCTGGCGCCGGTGATCGCCGACCGCCATACCGGCGTGGGGGGCGATGGGCTGGTGTTGGTGATGCCTTCGAGGGTGGCCACCGCCCGGATGCGGATGTTCAACGCCGATGGCAGCGAGTCGGAGATGTGTGGCAACGGCGTTCGCTGCGTGGCCCACCTGGTGGTCGCCCGCGGTCGGGCTCCGGCCGGCCCGGTGACGATCGAAACCGGCCGTGGCGTGCTCACCCTCGACGTGGCTCGCACCGGGCCGAGGACCTCCCAGGTGCGGGTCGACATGGGCGAGCCCCTGCTCGACGCCGCCGCGATTCCGGTGACCGGCTGCGGCACTGGCCGCGTGATCGATGCTCCGTGCACCGCCCTCGGCGGCGAGGAGCCGTGGTGGCGCGACTGCGGCCTCGACCCGCGAATGACCGGCGTGTCGATGGGTAATCCACACGTCGTGTTCTACTGCCGCGACGTCGGTCGCGTGCCGCTCGAGAGGGTCGGGCCACGGATCGAGACGCACGCGAGCTTTCCACGGCGCGTCAACGTGCACTTCGTCGAAGTGTGCGGCCGTGATCACGTGAAGATGCGGACCTGGGAGCGCGGCAGCGGCATCACAATGGCCTGCGGCACCGGTGCGTCGGCGGTCTGCGTGGCAGGCGTGCTCACCGGCCGCACGGACGGCACGATCGTGGCCGATCTCCCCGGCGGCCGGCTGGAGCTCGCCTGGGAGCCTGGCGGCCACGTCTTCATGACGGGACCGGCGGAGGAGGTGTTCGAGGGCACGTGGTGGGGCGGCTGAAGGCCAGCGTCCAGGGAAGGACATCGACCGTGAAGCTCAAGAGTTCGTTCGCAATCGGCGGTTGGGCCCTCGCCACGACGGCCGTCCTCCGTCACTGGTTGGGCACGCTCGACTACAAGGTCGACTTCGCCGATCCCGACGTCGATCCCGTGAACTCAGCGTATCGCGGAGCGAAGATCTACGTGTTCTGGCATGAGAACATCCTGATGCCGCTCTATCTCCGCGGCCATTCCAACATTTCGATGCTGCTCTCTCGGCACTGGGACGCGAACATCCTCGACCGCGTGGCGCGGATGATGGGATTCGGCGTGGTTCGAGGCAGCACGTTTCACGGCGGGTCGGCGGCGCTCCGGGAGTTGGCCGAGCGGGCCGCCGAGGGCAACCTCACGATCACCCCCGATGGCCCGCGTGGACCGCGGCGACGATTGGCGCCGGGCTGCGTGTTCCTCGCCAGCACGCTCGGCATTCCGATCGTGGTCATGGGCATGGGCTACGATCGGCCCAAGCGCGTGGGCACCTGGGACCGCTTCGCGATCCCACGGCCGTTCTCGCGTGCCCGCGGAGTCGTGAGCCGGGCGATTGCGGTGCCGCCCGACCTCGACCGCGACGGCATCGAGAGGTATCGGGCCGGAATCGAATGTCTGCTCACGCATCTCTCCGACGAGGCTGAGGCCTGGGCGACCTCCGGTGCCCGCCGCCCGCACCAGCGGTCTGTCCGCAAGGAGCCTTCACGGGTCGCACGTCGAACCGCCGCCCTCAAGGGGGATCCCGGCGTGGATCTCGACGCCGAGTTGGCGAGGGTGGGCCTCACCGTTGCGGACGACGAGGCTCGGGATCGCCCAGCTGCCTGAAGGGGTCAGCGGCCGATTCGCTCGAGGCGTTGCTCGATGCCCTCGAGCAGCATACGGAGCCGGCTCACCTCGCGACGGAGTTCACCAGCTTCGCCGCCCACCTGCGACTCCGGCCGTCGGCTGGTGCGGAACTCGGGGTTCTGTTCGAGCACTGGGGCCGCCGAAGGCTGGAGTGGGGGCTCGCCGATCAGGGCATGCTCAAGCGGCTGTTCGAGCGACTGCAGGACGACATCAGCACGTTTCTCCGTTCCGCCCGGAAGCACGTAGAGGAGTGGCAGGGGCCGGTTTGTCGGACCTGCGGCGACAAGCTGCGTGAGTTCCTGCGGTGACCGTACTGGGCGGTCAGCGAGCGAGACAATCACACTCCCCGGAGGGATGCCTGCCTTCGAGGCCGGCAGATCGCCGACCACGCCGATGACGTAAGCACCGGACTGCTGCGGCAGGCGAAACCGTTCCTGGATGCCACGGTCGATTGGCACCGTCCGAACGCCCAGGGCAGTGCGGCCTCGCGCGGAAGGCGTGGCAGTAGACGATACCGAAGCGGCTCCTGCAGGCGCTCCTGCAGGCGCTGCGGCAGGCGCTGTGGCAGGCGCTGTGGCAGGCGCTGTGGCAGGCGCTGTGGCAGGTGCTGCGGCAGGCGCTGCGGCAGGCGCTGCGAGCGGCGGGTTCGTGAGCACCGAAACGGTAGCCACGCCGTTGGGGGCGGGCACGGCCGCCGCGCCCACTGGAGCAGCGGACGACTGCCAGCCGCGATCGGAGGTGGAGCTACCCGGCGTCGGAGTCACGGCTGTCGCCGGAGGAGCGTTCGTGGCGGCGGCGATCGTGGTCGTTGCCGTGCCGGCTGCGGTTACGGGGCGAGGCAACGCGACGACGTCGACGTCGCTTACCTGATCGGCGCGGGCCACGCTGAGTCGCACCCGTTGCCCAGTGGTGATGGCCGTGAACGCCTCAGACACGTCGTCGGCGCTGGCCAACGGCCTCCCATTCACGCCGCGGAGTTCGTCGCCCATGACGATGCCGGCACCGGCGGCAGGGCCCGCCGGCACGAGTTCCACGATCGTCCAGCGACCGGGGGCGGCAGACTCGGCGACGGACATCCCCAGCCACCCCGGCGTCGCCGCCGTGGCACTGGCCGACGGTGCCGCGGCTTGCACTCCGCTTGGCGGTGTCGCGGCCGGTTGAGCGAAGGGCAGGGCGATCGGCTCGCCGATTGAGATGTCGCCGGGCTGAAATTCGGCTGGCGGCGGGGAAACTGGTTGCGGGTCGGCCGCGAGGCACGCGTGGGCGACCAGCACAACCATAGACGCGACGACAGCGGCCACGCCGGCATCATGCCGCGAGGAAACCCCGAATCCTTTCAGTGAAACGCCAACATCCTGCATGAGCCCCAGTATACGTTGTCCTGAGGCCTCCGCGACCCTGGGTTACGGCCGCAAAATGCGTGGTTCAGAACAGTCGGTCGCGAGTCGTGCACAAGTTCTGCACCATGCACGGATGTATGCGTCGAACCTTGCTGAGGAGCGCCGGGCTCCCGAGACGGCTGTGATGGAGCGGGCAGCGTGGCGCTGGTTTCGCCGCGATGCTGTCATGGTTTGACAGCACAGCATGCACTCCTATACTCGCGCGGCGTTGCGGGCCTCGGAGTGATTTCCGTTTCGCAACAGCACGGATGACTATTGCCGAAGGCCAATGCCTTCGGGCCACAGGAAGGATCCATGGGGAACGCATCCGACGTTGTCGCGGCCGCCGGCTCTTCGGCATTTCCCGCGTCCGCGGCGGGCGTGCTGGATGCCTTTCGGACACGCATCGGCGACGATCGTTTTGCGGTCTGGTTTGGCGACGCCGCCTGCACAGTTGAGGCGGCCGCCGACCGCGACGCCGTTCAGGTGGTGCTCGCTGCAGGCAGCGGGTTTACGCACGAATGGCTGCGGCGGACGTTTCGGGGCGATTTTGAGGCAGCCGTCCAGCAGACATGCGGTGCTGGCACCGAAACACACTGGCGGTCGCAGGCGGTGGCGGTCCCCGTGGAGCCTGCTGATGCCCCTGAGGCCGACGCGGGCCATGAACACGGCCTGCCTGAGGGCCGTCGTGAGCCACCGGCCCAGCGGGCGAAGGGGGGCAGGCGTGCCCGCGAGGTCGCCGTGACGCCGGCACCTGCGGCGGCGAGTCGGCAGTTGCGCGTGGTTTCCCGACCAGCCGCGTCGTCGGTCGCCCCATCGCGCCGGCAACCCCTTCGAC
>Ga0007791_10000933_pt1 | contig 10122 bp, 7 predicted proteins | sample CryBogmetaGMA05M_FD_60368 | JGI IMG/M metagenome (GOLD analysis project Ga0007791, IMG submission 60368) | Freshwater microbial communities from Crystal Bog, Wisconsin, USA - MA0.5M | ecosystem: Environmental > Aquatic > Freshwater > Lake | place: Crystal Bog, Wisconsin, USA | collected 2009-07-06 | reverse complement strand
AGCTAGCGGGCCGACGGGAGAGCGCCAGCGACGACAGCCGTCTGATCTATGTCGCGATGACCCGGGCGCAGGTGCAGGTGGTGGCGTGGTGGGCGCCGTCGAAGGACGAGCCTAACGGCGGGCTGTCGCGGCTCATGCGGGGCCGCCGCCCGGGCGACACCACGGTCGGTATCCGCTGCGACCCGCTGTCCGTCACCGACGATCAGGCATGGGAACGCTTCCGGGAATGGGAGGCCGCCGGAGGACCCGTGATCGAGGAGGCCGTGATCGCCCCGCTGGTGGAGCTGCCGACCGAGCCGCCTCCCGACGATCTCGCCGCCAGACACTTCCACCGCACCATCGACACGGCATGGCGGCGTACGTCCTATTCCGGTTTGGTCCGGTCGGCGCAGGAGAACGCCGGTGTGAGCAGTGAGCCCGAGGTGGTCGAACTCGACGATGAGGTGTCCGACATCGCACTGGTGACTCCGGCAGAGGGATCCGATCTGGCCTCGCCGATGGCGGACCTTCCGACCGGCGCCAAGTTCGGAACCCTGGTGCACGCCGTGTTGGAGAACACCGACCCACTGGCCGCCGACCTCGCGGCCGAACTGCGCACCCGGATCGATACGCACTCGGTGTGGTGGCCGGTCGGCGTGCCGGCCGGTGATCTGGCGGCGGCGCTGGTGCCGATGTATGACACACCGTTGGGTCCGCTCGCCGACGGACTCACACTGCGTCAGATCGGACTGTCAGACCGCTTATGCGAGATGGACTTCGAGTTTCCGTTGGCCGGGGGAGACCTCCGGTTTGCGACACCCGATATCAGGTTGGCCGACGTCGGGCGACTGCTGGCGCGGTATCTGCCACCGGATGACCCGCTGGCCGCCTATGTCGACCGGCTCACCGATGCCGCACTTGGCGGCCAACTTCTGCACGGCTACCTGAGCGGCTCAGTCGACGTCGTGCTGCGCATCCCCGACGGACCCGGTCACCGCTACCTGGTGGTCGACTACAAGACCAACTGGCTGGGCGATAACGATCGCCCACTGACCGCCGCGGACTACTCGATACCGCGGATGGCCGAGGCCATGCTGCACTCCGACTATCCCCTGCAGGCATTGCTGTATTGCGTTGTGCTGCATCGCTTTCTGCGCTGGCGCCAACCCGGCTATGATCCGGCCCGGCATCTGGGTGGTGTGCTGTATCTGTTCGTCCGCGGTATGTGCGGTCCGCAGACCCCGCTGACCGACGGCCATCCTGCGGGAGTGTTCGGCTGGCAGCCCCCAGCCGAACTGGTGATAGCGGTCTCGGATCTCCTCGACGGCCGTAGGGCGATCGCATGAGCATTGATGCGGTGGACACCGCCGACTGGCGGCATAGTGCGGCGGCGACCGGCCTGCTGCGCACCTTCAATGAGGCCGGTGTCATCGAGGCGGCCGACGTGCTGGTGGCGGAGCGCCTGAGTGCACTGGCCGGCGAACCCGATGAGCGGGTAGCGCTGGCGGTGGCGTTCGTGGTGCGCGCTGTGCGCGCCGGGTCAGTGTGCGTGGCGCTGCGCGACGTGCCCCAGCAGGTCGGCATTGCGGACCTGCTGTGGCCAGTCACCGACGAATGGCTGGCTGCTGTGGCCGCCAGTCCGCTGACCGTTGACCCACCGGTGCTGCATCTTGATGACGGGCTGCTGTACCTCGACCGTTACTGGATCGAGGAGCAACGGGTGGCCGCCGACATCCTGGCTCTGGCCGCCGCCCGCCGGTCCGGGTCGGCGCTGGATATCAACCGGCTTTTCCCGGACAGCTACGCCGAGCAGCGGGGGGCGGCCGAGTTGGCGTTGTCGCGGGCACTGACCGTACTGACCGGCGGGCCGGGCACCGGCAAGACCACGACCGTGGCGCGCTTGCTGGCATTGCTTGCCGAACAAACCGAACTCGACGGCAAACCACGGTTACGAATTGCGTTGGCCGCCCCGACGGGTAAGGCCGCAGCTCGCCTGCTGGAGGCGGTGCAACTGGAAGTTGACGCGCTCGCCCCAGCCGACCGTGAGCGACTGCCCGCAATGTCGGCAACCACCCTGCACCGCCTGCTGGGCAGCCGACCGGATACCTCGTCACGATTCCGGCACAACCGCGAGAACCGCCTCCCGCATGACGTGATCGTCGTCGACGAGACGTCCATGGTGTCGTTGACCATGATGGCGCGGCTCCTGGAAGCTGTCCGCCCGGACTCCCGGCTGCTGCTGGTGGGTGACCCCGACCAGCTTGCCTCGGTCGAGGCCGGCGCGGTGCTGGCCGACCTGGTCGATGGGCTGACCGGCGTGCCCGACAGTCCGGTTGCCACCCTGGTGACCCCGCACCGGTTCGGCGAGTCCATCGGCGCGCTGGCCGATGCCATCCGTGACGGCGACGGTGACGCAGCTATCGAGGTGCTCAGCGCGGGCGGTGAACACATCGAGTGGGTCGACGTCCCCGAACCCGCTGTCGTATTGCGCAAAATTATTGTGCCGCATGCCCTTCGGCTGCGGGAGGCCGCAATCCTCGGCGATATCGGCACGGCACTGGCAACCCTGGAGAACCATCGTCTGCTGTGCGCCCACCGCCGCGGACCCTACGGCGTCGCGTACTGGAATCGTCAGATCGAGCGTTGGCTGGCCGAACAGACCGATATGCCGCTGTGGACAGACTGGTACGTGGGCCGCCCCATTCTGGTGACGGCCAACGATTACGGTCTCGGGCTCTACAACGGCGATATCGGCGTCGCCGTGCTCCGCGACGGCGGGCTGCGCGCGGCGATGGCCGCCGCGGGTGGGCCGGTCGAGTTCGCCACCGGCAGGCTCGCCGACGTCGAGACCATGCACGCGATGACCATTCACAAGAGTCAGGGCAGCCAGGCCGCCGAGGTGACCGTGCTGCTGCCGCCGGAGGACTCCCGGCTACTGACCCGCGAACTGCTCTACACCGCCGTCACCCGGGCCCGCGAGAAGGTGCGACTGGTGGGGTCGGCCGAGCAGTTGCGGGCAGCGGTGGCGCGGCGCGCCATCCGGGCCACCGGCTTGAGCCGGCGGCTTCAGGCGTGACCGCCATACTCATCTCGTGAGTGAGTCATCCCCCGCACTGCCGTTGGCCGGTGTCCGGATCGTCGAGATTTCCAGCTTCGTCGCAGTGCCACTGGCCGGGATGACACTTGCCGCGCTCGGCGCTGAGGTGATCCGCATCGATCCGATCGGCGGCGCCGCGGACTATCACCGGTGGCCCCTGGCCGACTCGGGCGACAGCATCTACTGGGCCGGACTCAATAAGGGCAAGCGGTCGATGGCGGTCGATATGCGGGGCGAGCGGGGCCAGCGGCTCGTGCAACAGCTGATCGTCGACAGCGGTGTGCTGATCACCAACGTCTCTGGGCGGCAATGGCATTCCCACCCCACACTGAGTGCGCAGCGTCCCGATCTGATCCATCTCGAAGTACTCGGCCGGGCGGACGGGTCGACCGGTGTCGATTACACCGTCAACGCCGCCACCGGCTTCCCCATGGTCACCGGTCCGGTCGGTCATGACGGACCGGTCAACCACGTCATGCCGTCCTGGGATGTCAGCTGCGGGCTGTATGCCGCACTGTCGGTGCTGGCCGCGCTGCGGCACCGGGACGCCACCGGAAGCGGCAGTGCCATCCGGCTGCCACTCGACGATGTCGCCCTGGCCACCGCGGCGAACCTCGGGTTCCTCACCGAGGCGCTTGTCAACGGAACCCAGCGACCCCGACTGGGCAATTCGATCTACGGACAGTACGGCCGGGACTTCACCACCGCCGACGGCGTGAGCATCATGGTGGTGGCGTTGACCGCACGTCATTTCCGGGATCTCGTCGAGCTCACTGAAACCACCAAAGCCGTTTCCGCCGTGGCCGAGACGCTTGGTGCCGACTTCGACGACGAAGGTCAGCGATACCTGCACCGCGATGTGCTGGACGGGCTGTTCGCAGCCTGGTTCGGTAGACATACCGCCGACGAGGTCACCGCTGCGCTATCGGCCAGTTCGGTGCTGTGGGATCGCTATTGCAGCTTTATCGAAGTTGCGCTGAGCCCGCGGGTGACGGCCAACCCGCTTTTCGCACCACTGGATCAGCCGCGCATCGGTACCTATCTGGCACCGGGCCTGCCGATGTCGGTCGACGGTGTGCACACGCCGGCGCATGCGGCTCCGATACTCGGCGAACACACCGCCGCGGTGCTGGCCGAGCGTTTCGGAATGAGCGCTCGTGACATCCGCGCGCTGGTCGAATCAGGAACGGTGGCAACGTGAGTGACGTTCTGCAGCGGCTGCTTGACGTCCAGCCTGAGGGCACGCCGGATGTGCTTACCGGAGCTCACAACGGGCCGTCCGGTAAACGGGCCTACGGCGGACTTCTGGCCGGCCAGGCGATGGCAGCGGCCTGCCGCACGCTCGGGCCCGACCTGATGCCGACCAGCCTGCACGTGCAGTACCTGCGCGGCGGCGATGCCGGAGCACCGACCCGCTACGAGGTTGACCGCGTCTACGACGGTCGCACCTCGGCGTCGCGGCGGGTGCTCGGCAGCCAGGAGGGCAGGCTACTCATCACGGTGACCGCGTCCTTCTCCACCCCGGCAGCTGGACTGGTGCACAGTGATCACACTGTTGGCGCCACCGACCCGGAGACACTGGAGCGCACCGGTCCGATCGGGCCCGCGCCGGCACTGCCGCCCGGCGAGATCGATATCCGCATCGTCGATGAGGGTAGCGGCGTGGAGTTCGTCCGCCGGCTCTGGTGGCGGGTCACCTCGTCGCTGCCCGACGACCCACTGCTGCACGCCTGCGCCGCGATATTCGTCACCGACATTTACGGGGTCGACCCGGTACTGGCCGTACACGGGCACTCGATGACCGACCGCAGCCATCACGCCGGCACCACCGACTCATCGATCTGGTTCCACGACACGATCAGAGCCGACCGGTGGAACCTGCTCGAATCGCGGTCCCCGGCCGCCGGCCGCGGCCGGGGTGTGATGATCGCGGGCCTGTTCGGCGCCGACGGTAGGAGGGTGGCGACACTTGTTCACGAGGGACAGGCCGCCACCCGCAGCTAAAGTTCCGCCACCTCGCGCTCGAGGATCTCGGCCAGCCGGGCCTGCGCCGCCGCCTTGCGGGTCGGCAGGTGCTGGGACGGAAACAGTGTGTCGACCGGTGTGTACTCCTTGAGCGTGCGCCGGGCAACGGTGAGCTTGTGCACCTCGGTGGGGCCGTCGGCGATCGCCAGTGACTGTGCGGCGACCATCATCTTCACAAACGGCATCTCATCGGACACCCCGAGGGAGCCGTGCAACTGCATGGCCCGCTGTACCACGTCATGCAGCACCTTGGGCATGGCCACCTTGACCGCGGCGATGTCCCGGCGCACCTTCTGGTAATCGTGATAGCGGTCGATCTTCCACGCGGTACGCAGTACCAGCAGCCGGAACTGCTCGATCTCGATCCAGCTGTCGGCGATCTTCTCCTGGGTCATCTGGAAATCACCCAGCGGCCCCTGGCGGGTCTGCCGCGACACCGCCCGCTCACACATCATGTCGAAAGCCTTGCGCGCCAACGCGATCGTGCGCATGGCGTGGTGCACCCGGCCACCGCCCAGCCGGGTTTGGGCGATGGCGAACGCCTGGCCCTCACCGCCGAGCACATGATCGGCCGGCACCCGAACATCGTTGTAGCGGACGTAGCCGTGTGAGGCGTGCGCCGAGGACTCACCACCCACCCCGACATTGCGGATGATCTCGATACCGGGCGTCTCGGCCGGCACGATGAACAGCGACATCTTCTGGTGCGTGCGGGCCTCGGGGTTGGTCACCGCCATCACGATGTAGAACGAGGCGAACCGGGCGTTGGAGGAGAACCACTTTTCGCCGTTGATCACCCAGTCGTCACCGTCGCGCACCGCCGCGGTGGTGAACAGTCCGGGATCGGAGCCGCCCTGCGGCTCGGTCATCGAGTAGCAGGACGAGATCTCGCCGTCGAGCAGTGGTTGCAGGTAGCGCGTCTTCTGCTCATCGGTGCCGAACAGTGCGATGATCTCGGCGTTACCCGAATCAGGCGCCTGGGAACCGAAAACCGAAGGTGCCCAACGGGATCGGCCGACGATCTCGTTCAGCAGGGCCAGCTGCACCTGACCGAAACCCTGACCGCCGAGATCCGGGCTCAGATGCGCCGCCCACAGACCCTGGTCCTTGACCATCTGCTGTAGGGGCCGCAGCACGGCCATCAGTTCGGGATTCTTCTTGTCGTAGGGATCCAGTGGTGCGAGGTCCAGCGGCTCGAGTTCGGTGCGCATGAACTCTTCGACCCAATCGAGTTTGATCTGGTATTCCGGATCGGTTTCGAAGTCCCACATCAGGGCACCACCACCGCGCGGCCGGTCACCCGTCCATCATGCAGGTCACGGTAGGCCTGCACGCCGTTGTCGAGCGAATAGATGGTGCCCTCGGCGCTGACCTGACCGCTGGCCGCCAGCGCCAGCAGTTCGACCAGTTCCCCCCGACTGCCCCAGTAGGTTGTCGCGATACTCACCTCGTAGGGCTGGGAGAAGAACGACAGCGGCACCTCGCCACCGCCGATGCCGACGATCGTGACGTCGGCCAGGCTGCGGGCCACACCGCGGGCCAGATCGAGAGTCGCTGTCGTGCCGACGAAGTCGATGATCACGTCGGCGCCCCGGCCGCCGGTGAGTTCGCGGATCTTCGTCGCGGCATCGGCATCGGAGACCACTGCGTGGTGCGCACCCATCTTGAGTGCCAACTCGCACGCCTCGGGTTTGACGTCCACGGCGATCACCTTTGCTGCGGTGGTTGCCCGCGCGATCTGAATCGCGATGTGTCCGAGGCCGCCGACACCGATCAGTACGCAGGTCGCATCGGGGGTGAGCTTGGGCCACGACCGTCGGATCGCGTGATACGGCGTCAGGCCGGCATCGGTCAGCGGTGCCGCAATAGCGGGACTCAACCCGTCGGGCAGCGGCACCAGGTACCGCTCATGTGGCACGAGCAGATAGTCGGCCATCCCGCCGTGCAGTCCCAGGCCGCCACCGCCGGTCAGTGACGGCTGCTCGCAATAGTTCTCCATTCCGACCACACAACGCGCACAGACCCCGCAGCCCCACGCGCCGTAAACGGCCACGGCGTCGCCCTCGGCGACACCGGTGACTCCGGTTCCGACGGCATGCACCCAGCCCGCGGTTTCATGCCCGAGCGTCATCGGAAGTTCCCAGATGGCCGAGGCATCGAGTTCGTAAAGGATGTGCAGATCCGAATGGCACGCCCCGGAAGCTCCTACCTTGACCACCACCTCACCCGGGCCCGGTACCGGATCCGGCACCTCCGCAAGTTCCGGCTCACGCTGGAATCCGACTAACTGCAATGCCCGCACAGTGCCTCCTGGCCGCCGCCTGTTCCCGCCCTACTATTCCGGCCCTACTATTCCCGTCCCAACCCGATTACAACCGCTCGGGCCGGTCGGCACAGGCGAATGCGGCATGCTTCGACATGTGCTGCTGCTCACCGGGGTCACCGGCCGAGACGTGCTGGGGCCCGACGGTCGGGTGATCGGTCGGCTTGGCGACCTCACCGTGCGCCTCGGAGAACAACCCGGACCGCGGGTGGTCGAACGGCTGTTCGTCAGCCGTCGCCGGACCCCCAACCTGGTGCTGCCCTGGGACGTCGTCGCTAACTTCGGATCCGATCAGGTGGTGCTGGCCATCGGCGGTGCGGACTTGATCGAATTCGAGATCGACTCACTGGCGTCCGCGTTGGGACCCGACGAAGTCCTGCTCGGCCGCGATGTGCTGGACACCCAGATCATCGACGTGGTCGGTCAGCGACTGGCTCGGGTCGCCGACGTCGTGTTCATCCAAACGCCGGACTCGCGGCTTGAAGTGCTCGGCGTGGAGGTCGGGTTCGGCGGCGTGCTGCGCAGACTCGGGCTGGGCCGCATCGTGCCGGGATTCGGCAATGACGTCGTCGCATGGTCGGATCTGCACCTGACGTCGGATCGGGGACACCTGGTGCAACTGGGCACCCCGCGCGCCGCGGTGCACCGCCTGGATGCCGCCGCTCTGGCCGCTCTGGTGAGTCGGGTCGACACCGACGCGGCCACCGAGATCCTCGCCGCGCACGAACCCGGGATGGCCGCCGATGCGGTGCGTGCTGCGCACGCGGACGTCGGGGAGCGGATGTTGCGCGCCATGCCTGAGACCGATGCGGCCCGCGTCGTCGCCGCCATGCCGGAAGAACACGCCCGGCGGTGGAGTCGCCGGTTGGCGAGCGCGCCGGCGCTGTTCGGCCGTCGTGCCCTGCGCTCGCGGGTGTGGCCGCATCGCCGTCACCTGATCCGCGGACCGCGGGTATGAGCAGCACCGCACGCCGCACCCGGATCGCCGCGCTGCTGGCTGTCGTCGGCCCCGGTCTGCTTGCCGGACTGTCCGACGACGACCCGGCCGGCATCACGACCTATTCGGTGCTGGGTGCCGACCACGGCTACCAGTTGCTGTGGGTGCTCCTGCTGTCGACGGTGGCACTAGTTATCTTCCACGGCCTTGCCGCGCGGATGGGTGTGGTCACCGGTCAGGGATTGATCGGACTGGTTCGACAGCGTTATGGAGTGGCGGTCGGTGGGGCTGTGCTGGCCGCCCTGGTGGTCGCCAACATCGGTACCACCTGTGCCGAATTCGCCGGTATTGCAGCCGGTTTCGAGCTATTCGGTATCACGAGGTATATCAGCGTGCCATCCGCCGCGGTGATCGTGTCGCTGCTGGTGCTACGCGGCAGCTTCCATCGAGTCGAGCGGTTGCTACTGCTGGTGTCCACGGTGTTCCTGGCCTATATCGCCTCCGGATTCATGTCGCACCCGGACTGGGGTGCTGCACTGCACGGCACATTTGTTCCGACCATGCCAATGACCGGCGAGGCGATCGCGATCGTGACCGCCACGTTGGGCACCACGCTGGCGCCGTGGGGACTGTCGTTCATGCAGTCCTATGCCGTGGACAAGAAACTCCGCATCGAGGACTTGAAGCTGGAACGGATCGACGTGATCACCGGCGCGGTGCTGACCGGGGTGATCGGCTTCTTCGTGGTGGTGGCGTGCGCGGCCACACTGCACCGCAACGGTCTGCACATCGCTGATGCCGCCGATGCCGCGGTGGCGTTGCAGCCACTGGCCGGTAAGGCGGCCGGAACGCTGTTCGCCGTTGGACTCATCGGGGCAGCGTTCCTGGCCGCGTCGATCCTGCCGTTGTCGACGGCCTACTCGGTGTGCGAGTACGCGGGTGTGGAGGCCGCCATCGATGATCCCTACCGCGACGCGCGGACCTTTTACATGACCTACGGCATCGTCACCCTGATCGGTGCGACCATCGTGCTGGCACCGAACGCGCCCCTGGTGACCATCCTGGTGGGCACCCAGGTGCTCAACGCCGTGCTGCTTGTACCCCTGTTGTTGGCGATGGTGGGACTGGCCCGCGACCGCGACCTGATGGGTGGCTTCGCGAGCGGACGGGCCGGAACGTTCGTCTACAGCCTGACCACCGTGGTGGTGGTGGTGTGTGTGGTCACCCTGGGCGTCACCACCTTGTTGGGATGAGCACCGCGCTGGGATGAGGCCCGCGCTAGCCTCATCGTGATGCCCATCGACGTGCGTTCCGCGCGCAAGTCCGACGTTCCCGCTCTGGCGCGGGTGCTGGGTCGCGCCTTCCACGACGATCCGGTGATGGCATGGATGCAGCCCGACGTGGTCAGGCGCACCGCCGCGCTCCCGGGCTTCTTCGCCGCACTGGCCCGCCATCACTTCCTCACCGGGGCTGGTGCCGACGTGGCCGTTGCCGAGTCTGGTGTCGGTGCAGCCGCACTCTGGGATCCGCCCGGCGGCTGGCACCACTCCCCGCGTGAGCAGTTGGCGATGATGCCCGCGGCGATCCGGGCGTTTCGCGGCCAACTGGGCGCCGGCCGGGCCCTGACCGAGGCGATGCAGGCCGTTCACCCTGAGGAACCGCACTGGTATCTGGCAATCATCGGCAGTGACCCGTCGGTGCGTGGCACTGGTTGTGGCCACGCATTGATGAGGTCTCGTCTGGATCGGTGCGATGCCGAAC
>Ga0007791_10000932_pt1 | contig 10124 bp, 8 predicted proteins | sample CryBogmetaGMA05M_FD_60368 | JGI IMG/M metagenome (GOLD analysis project Ga0007791, IMG submission 60368) | Freshwater microbial communities from Crystal Bog, Wisconsin, USA - MA0.5M | ecosystem: Environmental > Aquatic > Freshwater > Lake | place: Crystal Bog, Wisconsin, USA | collected 2009-07-06 | reverse complement strand
TGAAAGGCCTTCGTCGCCGCTTCTGGCAGAAAGTCGCCGGGCGGCGGGGGCATCAGTCGCTGACCAGCAGCGCCCCGGAGGTCTTGTGGCTGGCCACATCCACCAGAATCAGCGAGCCGAGCACGCGCGAGCGGCTGTAGGGCAGGGCGGCAATGGGCTCCTGCAGGGTCAGCTCGATGTGGCCGATGGCATTGGGCTCGATCTGGCTGGCACTGGCTTCCTGCAGAGTGTTGATGTCGAGCCGGTGCACGATGCGCGTCACGCGGGCTTTGACCCAGCGGTGCCCGTGCAGGGCCCAGTAGACGCGGCCAGCCACCAGCGGCTGGTCGTCCATCCAGGCCACGGTGGCGCGCAGTTCGCGCACGCCCTCGGGTGCAGCGCCCAGCAACCAGTCGCCGCGCGACACGTCCACTTCCCGGTCGAGCACAATGCCGGCGCTGCTGCCGGCCTCCAGGGCCATGGGCATGCGCACATGGTTGAGCACCTGCGCCACGCGCGCCGTCTGGCCGCCGGGGGCAATCGTTACAGCCTGCCCGGGTTGCACGCTGCCGCTGGCCACCCGGCCCCAGAACACGCGCCGGCCCTGCGAGGTGTCGGCGGAGGCGGCGAATTTTTCTACCCATTGCACCGGAAAGGCGAAGTCGCCGACGGCCTCCGGCGGCGTGACCGGCATCTGCTCGAGCAGGCTCAGCAAGCTCTCGCCGGTGTAGCCGCACCAGCCGGCGCTGGGCTGGACGACGTTGTAGCCGCGCAGGGCAGAGATGGGCACGATGGCGTTGACGGAAATGCCGGCGGCAGCCGCAAAGTCCTGCAGCGCGGTGCGGATGCGGGTGAAGGCCTGCAGCGCATGGCCCCGGGTTTCGGGCGCGTCATCGCGCTCCAGGGCGTCGAGCTTGTTGACGGCAAAGATCAGCCCGGGCACCCGCAGCAGGCTCACCAGCAGCGCGTGGCGCCGGGTTTGCGGCAAAAAGGGCAGCGGACCGGCGTCCTGCCATTGGAGCTTGGTGGCGTCCACCAGCACCACGGCCACGTGGGCGGTGCTGGCGGCGGTCACCATATTGGGCGTGTACTGCTCGTGGCCGGGGGCGTCGCCAATGATGAACTTGCGCCGGGCCGTAGCAAAGTAGCGGTAGGCCACATCGATGGTGATGCCCTGTTCGCGCTCGGCCGAAAGGCCATCGGTAAACAGCGCCAGGTCGGCCTCGCCGCTGCGCGAGACATTGGCCAGCTGGTCCTGCAGCACCGACCGGCTGTCGACCAGCAGGCGGCCGATCAGCGTGCTCTTGCCGTCGTCCACGCTGCCGCAGGTGATGAAGCGCAGCGCACTCTGGGTATCCAGCATCAGAAGTAACCGTCTTTCTTGCGTTTTTCCATGGAGGCTTCCGAGGTCTTGTCGTCCATGCGGGTGGCGCCGCGCTCGCTTACGTCGGCAGACAGGGTTTCCAGCACCACCTCGGCGGCGGTGGCCGCCAGGCTCTCCACCGGGCAGGTGCAGGTAATGTCCCCTACGGTGCGAAAGCGCACCTGGCGCGACTCCACGGTTTCCCCGGCGTGCGCCGGCGTCAGGGGCGTCACAGGCACCAGCAAGCCTTTGCGCTCCACCACCTCGCGGGCATGGGTGTAGTACAGGGACGGCAGCGCGATCTGCTCGCGTTCGATGTACTGCCAGACGTCGAGTTCGGTCCAGTTGGAGATGGGGAACACCCGGAAATGCTCGCCGGGCTGCAGCCGGGTGTTGAACAGCGTCCACAGCTCGGGCCGCTGCGCCTTGGGCTGCCACTGGCCGAAGCTGTCGCGGTGGCTGAAGATGCGTTCCTTGGCGCGGGCTTTTTCTTCGTCACGCCGGGCGCCGCCGATCAGGGCGTCAAAGCGGAATTCGTCGATGGCTTCCAGCAGCGTGGTCGACTGGTGCACATTGCGGCTCTCGCCAGGGTGGGCCAGCCGCACCGTGCCGCGGGCCATGGAGTCTTCCACGCTGCGCACCAGCAGCTTGGCACCGAGCTCGGCGGCGCGCTGGTCGCGGAAGTCCGTTACCTCGGTGAAGTTGTGGCCGGTGTCAATCATCAGCAGCGGGTAAGGGATGCGGCCGCGGCCAAAGGCTTTTTCTGCCACACGCAGCATCACCAGCGAATCCTTGCCGCCGGAAAACAGCAGGGCCGGGCGCTCAAAGCTGGCGGCCACCTCGCGCAATATGAAGGCGGTCTCTTCTTCGAGGGCATCGAGGTGGCGGTTGGAGAGCCGGTCGAGACGCTGGGTTTCTGTCATGGCGTTCATGGCTTGCTGGTTTCAGACTGGGCGTGTAGGCCGCATTCGCGCACGTTGTCGTCTTCCCACCACCAGCGCCCCGAGCGGAAGTCCTCGCCCGCGCTGATGGCCCGGGTGCAGGGCTCGCAGCCAATGCTGGGGAAAAAGTCGTCGTGCAGCGGGTTGTAGGCCACCTGGTGTTGGGCGATGTAGTGCCACACGTCGCCCCAGGTCCAGTTGGCCAGCGGGTTGATCTTGGTGCGCGGCTCCGAAGTGTCGACCAGTGGCACCTCTGCGCGCGCGCCGCTTTGCTCGCGGCGCAGGCCGGTGATCCAGGCGTCCATGCCATCCAGGGCACGCCCCAGCGGCTCCATCTTGCGGACCTGGCAGCAGGCCTTGCGCAGGGCGATGCTGCGGTACATGGCGTCGGCGCCCTCGCGTGCCACGAACTGCACCACCGCTTCGGGCTGCGGACGGTAGACCGTGACCGGCGCGCGCGACTGCGCCTGCAACTTTGCCAGCAGGGCCAGGGTTTGGGCATGCAGGCGGCCGGTTTCCAGCACAAAAATGCCGATGTCCAGTTGCAGGGCGTTGATCAGGTGGCTGATCACCATGTCCTCCGCCCCCAGGCTCGAGGCCTGCGTCACCCGGGCGCCGCCAGCCGGTCCACCGCTGGCATACTGCGCTGCGGCCTGGGTCAGGGCGTTGCGGGCCTGGGCCAGCTTGTCGGAGTAGTCCGCCGATGCGCGGGCGTTGCGGGCGATGGCGGGGCCTGCCATAAAGGGGTCTGCCATCGTCAGGCCGCCTTTCTGGCAAAAGCCGGCTGCACGGTGACCGCGTCGCCCTGGTAGAAGCCGGCAAAACGCGCCAGCTGGGCCTGCGCGTAGTCCGGATTCTGGTCCGCCCGCAGCACCGCTTCGCTAAAGCCGCTGCGCTGCATCTGGACCAGCTGGTCGATCAGCACATCGCCGGTGGCGCGGATGTCGCCGGCAAAGCCCAGGCGCCGGCGCAGCAGGAAGGCCTGGCTGTAGGCGCGGCCGTCGGTGAATTTGGGAAAGTGCAGGTCGATGCGGGTGACGCCGGCCAGGTCGCACTGGCGCGGGTCTTCGGTGTTCGCAATTCCAAGCACTTTTTGGCCTGTAGCCGTTGTGCCGCCTTGGCTTTCTGCTACTAATTTGATAGTGGGGTTGGTCATGGTTGGGGCCTGTTCTTCCGTGTTCTTCAGGCTTCCTGGGCGTCGCGGGCGAAGCCGCTGGACTTGGGCAGGGTGTGCAGGTCTTCGTGCTTGTCGCTCAGGCGGGCGGAATTGGCGGCGGTCTTGAAGGCGTCGAAGCCAACGCGGCGCACCGTGTCGATAAAGGTTTCACGCCCGTTGCGGTGCAGCCGGAAGGTCTCCAGCAGCGCCTCCACTACGCCGGGCACCTCGCCAGCGCCAAAGGAGGGACCAACCACCTTGCCTGGCTGCGCTTCACCGCTCAGGGGCGAGCCGTCGGAGCCGCCCAGGGACACCTGGTACCACTCCTTGCCGTCCTTGTCCACGCCCAGGATGCCGATGTGGCCGCTGTGGTGGTGGCCGCAGGAATTGATGCAGCCGCTGATGTGCAGGTCGATTTCGCCGAGGTCGTGCAGTTCGTCCATGTCCTGGTAGCGCTCGGTAATCGACGCCGCAATCGGAATGGAGCGCGCATTGGCCAGGGCGCAGAAGTCGCCGCCCGGGCAGGCGATCATGTCCGTGAGCAGCCGGATGTTGGAGCGCGCCAGGCCGGCATGGCTGGCCGCCACCCACAGGGCCGGCAGGTCCCGCGCGCGCACCCAGGGCAGCAGCAGGTTCTGGTCGTGGGTGACGCGGACCTCGCCGGCGCTGAATGTGTCGGCCAGATCGGCAGCGGTGTCGAGCTGGTCGGCATCGGCGTCGCCCGGCGCCTGGCCCAGGCGCTTGAACGACAGCGTGACTGCGCGCAGCGCCGGGTTTTTGTGGGCGGCAACGTTTTGCTGCAGCCAACGTGCGTAGTCGGTCTCCCGTCCCGCTGGTACTGCTATTATTTTGGGAGCGTCACGCCCAATAAAATCAAGGGTGGGCGGCACAAAACAGGCACTGACCCGGTCGAGTTCGGTCTGCGAGAGGGTGTGCGGCGCGCCATCCACGGCCAGGATTTGCTGGTACTCGGTTTCCACCTCGTCGATGTAGCGCTGGCCTTCGGCCTTGACCAAGATCTTGATCCGGGCTTTATAGATGTTGTCGCGCCGGCCCCAGCGGTTGTAGACCCGCACCACGGCTTCGAGGTAATTGAGGATCTGGTCCCAGGGAAGAAAAATGCGGATGGTGGTGCCGATCACCGGGGTGCGGCCCATGCCGCCGCCCACCAGCACCCGAAAGCCCAGCGCCCCGGCGTCGTTGCGCACCAGGTGCAGGCCGACGTCGTGCCAGTAGGTCGCTGCGCGGTCGGCGGTGGCGCCGGTAATGGCAATTTTGAATTTGCGCGGCAGGTAGGCGAATTCCGGGTGCAGGGTACTCCACTGGCGCAGCAGCTCGGCAAACGGGCGTGGGTCGGCAATTTCGTCCGGTGCCACGCCGGCGAGTTCGTCGCTGGTGATGTTGCGGATGCAATTGCCGCTGGTCTGGATGCCGTGCATGTCCACGCTGGCAAGCAGGTCCATCACGTCGGCGCTGCGCGCCAGGGGAATCCAGTTGAACTGGACATTCTGCCGGGTGGTGAAATGGCCGTAGCCCACCGGCAGGTGCGTGGTGCCCCAGGTCGCCTGGGTGCCGATGGCCTTGTCGAACACTTCCTTGCTCGGGTGGTCAAACTCGCGTGCAATGCGCGCCAGAACGCGCAGTTGCGGCGCCGACAGCTCCCCATAGGGCACCGCCACGCGCAGCATGGGTGCATAGCGCTGGATGTACCAGCCGTTTTGCAGGCGCAGGGGGCGGAAGTCTTCGTCGCTCAGGGTGCCGGCCAGGTTGCGCGCGAGCTGGTCGCGGTGCTGGGCTGCGCGTGCGCGGATGAACTGGCGGTCAAATTCGGTGTAGTGGTACATGCAAAGGTGTTGGGTGGAAGGTCAACGGCAGAACACAGGCACAGACTGCCCGGTGCGTGCAGTACAACCGCTGCGCACTGTAGGCGGGCCGCCCCGGATCAGGAACTACATTTTGGCTATGTCGATATGTGCCCACCGCATATAGGCGATGCGCGACGGCCAGCCAGCACTGTATCGGAATAGAATTAGTCGGGGAGATTCGCTGCCTGATAAGAACAACTGCGGGCAGACTTGACGTCCCAAAGGCCACCATGAATTTCAAAAACACCGCCCTGATCCTGGTCGGCTACCAGAACGATTACTTTGCCAAGGACGGAATCTTGCGCGGGGTCATCGAAGAACCCGGCCGTGTCGACCAGGTGCTTGAAAACACCGTTCGGCTGATCGAGGCGCTGCGCGACACGCAGGCGACCATCATTTCCACCCCGATCGTGCTCAAGCCGGACTACCGTGCGCTGGCCAGCCCGGTGGGGATCCTGCACGCCATCAAGGAATCCGGTGCCTTTGCCTTCGGCAGCCCCGGTGCCGAGACGATTCCCGAGATTGCCGCCTTCGGCGACCGCATCCGGTACGTCACCGGCAAGGTGGGCTTCAATGGTTTTTCCGGAACCCAGCTCGACGAGGTGCTGAAGGAAAACGGCATCACGAAAGTGATGCTGGCCGGCATGGTCACCTCCTTGTGCATCGACTCCACCGGCCGCGCCGCTTATGAGCGTGGCTACAGCGTCACGGTGCTCTCCGACTGCACCTCTTCGCGCACGCCGACCGAACAGGAATTCTTCTGCAGCACCGTGTTTCCCCTGTACGGCTCTGCCAAGACCAGCACCGACATTCTGGCCGAAGCAACTGCCACGGCCTGAATGCCGTCCTTGTGGTTCTGCACGTGAGTGCCCCAGACGACGAGGACGACTCCGGTTCATTGAGCAATGACCTGCAGGTCAGTGCGACCACCCGCTTGCTCGAAGCGCTGGTGGAGAGTGAAAACCGCATGCGCACCCGCGTCGATTTGCTGTCGGAAGTCGTATTTGAGCTCGATGCGGACCGCAATATCGTTTTTTTGAACCGGGCCTGGACGACCCTGCTGGGCCTGCAGGTCCCGGCCGCGCGTGGCAGGCCGCTGCGCGACCATGTGCTGCCGTCGGACCAGGCCGGTTTTGACCAGGCGTTCGATACCGCAGGGCCGGACAACGCTGCGCGGCAGTCGGCCTTCCGTTTTTGCGGCATGGACGGCAGCGTGCGCTGGATGGAACTGTCGGTGGTGGCACCCAAGGCCGGGGGCTATTTCGGCGCTCTCAAGGACGTGACCTGGCAGAAAAGCGCGCAGGACGAACTCGAGCGCATGTCGCTGGTGGCCACCCTGACCGACAACCTGGTGCTCATCACCGATGCGCAAGGCCGGGTCGAGTGGGCCAATGACGCCTTCATCCGACACACGGGCTACACCCTGGCGGAAGTGCAAGGCAAAGTGCCGGGCAGCGTGCTGCAGGGCCCGCAGACCGACCCTGCAGAAGTGGCGCGCATCGGCCGGGAATTGCGGGCCGGCCGGTCGTTTCGCGCGGAACTGCTCAACTACACCAAGGGCGGCCGGTCCTACTGGATCACGATGTTCATCACGCCGGTGCGCAACGCTGCAGGAGAACTGCTGCGCTACATCGCCGTCCAGTCGGACTCCACCCGGCTGCGCAGCGTCAAGGACGCCCTGGAACGTGAGAAGCTGCGTGCCGAGGCGGCCAGTGCAGCCAAGTCTGATTTCCTGTCGGTGATGAGCCACGAACTGCGCACACCGCTCAATGGCATCCTCGGGATGGCCGAGCTGCTGCAGATGCCGGGTGCAACGGCGCAGGACCAGCGGGAATATGCCGCCATCATCCACGGCGCCGGGCAATCCCTGCTAGGCATCCTCAATGACATCCTGGAGCTGTCCAAGATCGAGGCCGGAAAAATGGAACTCCGGCCGGTGGCTTTTTCGCCCGCGGCACTGCTGCGCGAGGTGCAGCTGTTCCACCGCAGCGCGGCCCAGGCCAAGGGACTCGCGCTGTATGCACACTGGGACGGCGGGCTGGCAGAGGCCTACCTCGGGGACCCCCTGCGGTTTCGGCAGATTCTCAACAACCTGGTCAGCAACGCCGTGAAGTTCACGGCCTTGGGCTCGGTGCGCATCGAAGGCCGCGAGGTCTCGCGCGATGCGCATGTGGCGGTTCTGGAGTTTGCCGTCACGGACACGGGCATTGGCATTGCCAAGGACAAGCAGGGCCTGCTGTTCCAGCCGTTTTCGCAGATCGACAACTCCAGCACGCGCAGCGCCGGCGGGACCGGACTGGGGCTGTCCATCGTGCGCCGGCTGGCCGAAATGATGGGGGGCTCGGTTCGCATGGACAGCGAACCCGGGCGCGGCACCTGGGTCACAGTGCAGATGCAGGTAGAGCGCGCCCCGGCCCTGGCCACCGACAGTGCAGGCCAGGCAACCGCGTTGCCCGATGCGGCGCCGACCGACGCACCTGCATTGCAGGCCGGCTTTGCCGAGCCGGTGGTCCCTGGCAGTACCGCCGAGCCGGTGGCCCGTAGCAGCACGGCCGAGCCGGTGGTCCGTAGCAGCACGGCCGAGCCAGTGCTGGTGGTCGAGGACAACCCGGTGAACGCCTTGGTCCTCAAAACCTTTCTGCACAAGCTCGGGTTTGCCTACCACCACGCTGAAAACGGACTCGAAGCGCTGCGCTACCTGGAGCATGCCGAGCGCCCCATGCTGATTCTGATGGACTGCCAGATGCCGGTGATGGACGGCTACGAGGCCACCACGCGCATCCGGTCACTCGAAGCCCAGTCGGGCGCAGCGCGCATCCCCATCATCGCCATCACCGCGTCGGCCTTCGAAGAAGATCGCAACCGCTGCATGGCAGTGGGCATGGACGGCTTCCTGGCCAAGCCCATGGCGTTCGAGCAGCTCCGCAGCATCCTCGAGCCCTGGGTATCCGGGGCTCACTGAGGGCCGCGCAGCTCCCGCATCCGTTCATCGAAGTAACTGCCCACCGTGTACCGGGACGACAGCACCACGTCGCGGCGCGGGTGCAGAAACAGCGGCAGCGAGATCCGGGAGCGCGTGGCAGCCTCGCCCACCGGATTGAGCACGCGGTGGAAGGTGGAGGGATAGTAGTTCCCGGACGCCTCGGCCAGCATGTCGCCGATGTTGACAATCAGCAGCCCGAAGTCGCAGGGCACGTCGTGCCATTCCTGGTCCTGCCCGAGCACCTGCAGGCCGGGCTCGGTGGCCGCTGGCAGCAGTGTCAGCAGATTGATGTCCCCGTGCGCAGCGGCGCGCACCGCGCCCGGCGTTTCCAAACCGGTGAGCGGCGGGTAGTGCAGCACCCGCAGCAGGGTGTGGTCGCTGCCGTCGAGCATGCGCGGCAGGGGCATGGAATAGCGTGCCCGCACCGCGTGCGGCGAGTGTTCCTCGACCCATTGCAGCAGGGTGCCAGCCAGCGCGCTGCCTTGCTGGTAGTAGCGGCGCGCGGCATCGCCCACCTCGGCGGGATAGCGGCCCCAGGGGTAAATGTGGAAGAACTCTTTCACGTCCTTGTGGATGTGGTTCTTGGCAGTTTCCGACACCCGGGTGGAAAAATAGCCATCGTGGCGCTGCGGGTCGTGAGGGTACTGATGCTTGGCATCGGAGCGGAAAAATGCCAGCCATTGCGCATAAATTTCCTGCACCAGGTCCTGCTCGAGCGGGTGGTTGCGCAGCACGCCAAAGCCGGTTTCGTGCAGGCTTCGACTAAAGGCAGCAGGCGCCCTGGGGCTGCGGAAATCGACGATGGGCAGATCCACAGCCGTCTCCCTTGTCAGTGCGCCAGCCAGTGGCCCAGCAGGGTGGCTTCCAGCACCGCGCTTGCCGCACCGGCCTGCACCTGCATGCAGACCTGCGCATCTGGCACATACGCCTCCCAGCCTGCCTGCGCATAGGCGATGTCCTTGCGGCGCAGCATTGTCTGGCCCTGCGCCAGACCGTCCACTGCAACCCGGATGCGCCCATGCTCCAGAACGAACAATTCCGGGTTGGTCAGGTAAATGAAGGCCAGCACGTCGTGCCCGAAACAGCCATGGATGCGCGCCACATGCGGGTACAGTCCGCTGTAGAAATTGGCATAAAACTTCACCGCGTGCAGCAGGGTATCGGTGGCCGCGTGCTGGTGGTGTGCGGCAATTTTCTCGAACAGGCGTACCGGCAGGATCACCTGGTGGGTGACGTCCAGCCCCACCATGGTCAGCTTGCAGCCCGCGCAGAACACCAGGTCGGCCGCATGCGGATCGTTCCAGATGTTGGCCTCGGCCACCGGCGACACATTGCCAGGCTCCACCACCGTGCCCCCCATGAGGATGACCTCGTGGAGCAGGCCCGGCAGCTCCGGCTCCAGCAGCAGTGCCGCTGCAAGGTTGCCCAGCGGGCCCACGGCCACCAGTGTGATTTCACCCGGATGGGCCCGCGCCATGTCCACAATGAACTGCGCCGAAGGCCGGGGGTCGAGCGCCTGGCTGACACCGAAGCGGGCCGGCAGGTTGCCCAGGCCGTCGGCGCCGTGGATGAAGTCCGGCGGTGCTTCGGCATGCTTGACCCACGGTTTGCCCACGCCCTTGGTCACCGGCACGCTGCGTCCGGCAATGGCCGTGAGGTACAGGGCATTGGTGGCCGCCTGCGCGACCGTGACGTTGCCGAAGGTGGTGGTAATGCCGACCACATCGATGCCAGGATGCGCCAGTGCGTAGTACAGCGCCATGGCATCGTCCACACCGGGGTCGGTGTCGTAGATGACTTTGCGGGGCATCGGGGGGTGCGCGGGTGGGTTCATGGG
>Ga0007791_10000931_pt1 | contig 10138 bp, 9 predicted proteins | sample CryBogmetaGMA05M_FD_60368 | JGI IMG/M metagenome (GOLD analysis project Ga0007791, IMG submission 60368) | Freshwater microbial communities from Crystal Bog, Wisconsin, USA - MA0.5M | ecosystem: Environmental > Aquatic > Freshwater > Lake | place: Crystal Bog, Wisconsin, USA | collected 2009-07-06 | reverse complement strand
CATAATGCTCTCTATTAACTCTTGGTCTTTAGGTCCATTTACTATTTTGATGTCTCTAATTTCGATGTTCTGGCTTTTATTATCTATGTCAAACATCTCATTAATCTTGTATAACAAATCTATGTCTGTTATATAATTCGTATTCGTTTCTAGCCACTTATAAAATGTACCTTTAAATTCTTGTCCTTTTTCTTGTTTAAATTTACGAAAGTATTTCATAGTACTTTGTAAAGTTAATTTGTATTTGTCGTTGCTATCCGATTGTATATTGTAATCTGTACCAGAAAGCACGCAAATCTCTTTGAATTCTTGATGTGTCATTGACAACTCCTCAAGAATACCTTTCATATAATATAGAACTGCTGTATGGCCTACCAGACTAAAATACCGCAAAACACGACTACATCCATAAACAAATAAATCCATATCTTCGCTCAAGCAAGCCCAAACCTTCTTTTTTAAAACGAGCGCAGCACATAGTTCATCTGCTTCGCCTACCGCATCATAATATGTCGCTCCATAAGCTATAATTAGTTTTTTAACTGTTTCTATCTTTTCCTTATTTAGTTGAACAATTTGTTTTTTAAGCTGGTCCATCGCAGCTACAATGTCTTGTTTATCATCGTCGCATTCATTGTCCTTTAGTTTAATTTTTAGTTGATTGTATTCCTCTTGCGCTTGTTCTCGGTCTTCCTTTCTTTTAATTAGTAATGCTTTCTTTTCTGGCGGCGGTTTACCGTCAAAGATGAAGATTGGAATAATATTATGATGGCGAAAGATAGCCAACATCAAATAAATATTTTCCAAAAGCGCATTATCTGCTTCATATTTATACAAATAAATGCTAATGTCCACAGCAATGCGTTTACCGGATAAGTCGGCCAAATTAACACAACGTATTGATTGACTACAATTGGTTCGTAAATAGCGGTTTAAATGTCTTATTCCCATGTTTAGCTTACTCCAATTAAGGGGTATTTATTTATATCAATTTTTTTATAATGTTTTTTATATTATATAATTATATAAATGTCCGATAGTAGAGGTCTAATTTTAGGTTTGTCATTAGCGGGCGTTATTATTGGTGTTCCGGCTGCTTATTTTTTTTTAAAACCATCAACAGAACCAAATATTCCAAGCGCGGAGCTTAGAGGCCAATTTGGTGGTAAAATACAAAAACTAAAATCGAAATCGGCTTCTAAAAAATATATAAAACACTACAAGAAACAAACGAAAAGAAAAAATTGATTTAATATTTGTTAGTTGTAAACTAAAATATAACTAACAAACCACAGACCCTTATCTAAATAACACAAAACACAGTAGAAATGTTAACGCGTAGTCAAACCAGACAAACCAGCCAAGTCACATTTAAAATTTTAAATGGCACAACGACGCCATTTGAAGTAAACATCGATTTCGACGACGCATCCGCGTGCTGGCGGCAAAATAAAAAAGCATTAGCAAATGGTATGTATAAATATGTGTGTCCGCAACTTAAGAAAGATGGCTCCAAATGTGGTGTCGTGTGCTATAAATCGGGGCAATTCTGCTGGCAGCACCGGAAATCTGAGTCCAAGTCCGAAATTATATAATTAGTGAAAACAACTTAAAGCCCCTTTAAGCCCTCTATAAATTATATTATTTTGGCTACTTATAAAAAGGCAAATAAAGCAATAAATATGCGGCGTAATAAAGCATTACAGTATTCACTATCCAACACCACATGGAACCTACAGACTTATCTTTGTAATATTTATAGGTGATAATTATAAAAGTTAACAATCCAAATAAAAACCCGTAAAAATATCCTTGGTAAAATAGCGGAAATAAGAAGAAGAAAAGCCATATAAAAAATGATACATGTTCATGAATATTGTCATAAAATACCATATTCCAATATAAGTGGTTTGAGGAGGTAACCTCCGAGTAAATTTTTTTTGTTAGGAAACGATAAATCATAAAGGGTACAGCAATTATTAGATATATACCTAACAAACTGTTGCGTATTGTATTATTTGTTAGTATCATCATTGATGCGATTGGCTGAAAAAACAATAATATGGTCGCTAACATGGTAAATATAGTATTATAATATGGATTATTCACATTTCTCCAAATAAAAAACTCGATTAGTTGCATTAAAATAAACGATAACAAGAATATATATGTCCATTTGTTATTTAGATCCTTTATTTTATACTGGGTATACGTATTATTATAAATAATGAGGCATAAAACAAACCCGCTAAATAAAAACGTATTCAATGACACTTCCGCATTCCAACACATGTATAAAATATACTAACAAAATATATAGTTTGTATATTATCCTAATTCGCATATTGTCATCCGTAAATTCTTTAATAAATAACTAGTCTCTTTTTTCATATTCGATGTTTTAACCCTTTTAAACAATTGTTCAATACAATGGATTTCTTCTAACAATTTTTTTGTTTTATATTTTGATTCAATAAACGCACAAAAACGGCCCAAATTCGCATTTGTTTTTTTAAATTGTAGCAAAGACGTATTATTTTCGTCACACCACAACAAGAAGTGTTGATAATTATTTAACAATACATTTGTTAGTACATAATAGGATAAAACACTGGTTTTTTCTTTATACAATGTCTCGCGACTATGTTGTGACATAATAGTGTCGCTATACAAATCAGTATAGGAAATATCCATAAAGTGGAGAACCTTTATCATTTGAAATATAGAATATGTGCGTTCAAATTTGATAAGCATCGACGTATTTTTTAGAAATTCGCCAATATTGTTTTTATCATTAATACTCATATAACTACAAAAGAGCACGTTCATAATTCTTGCCCAAAATTCCGTATAACATTCAAACAAATTTACGTCCGAATTGACTGGAAAAATAGATAATATTTTATTGTTCGCATGTGTAATGTTTACATCAGAGAAATCGAGTCCAAAATTATGAAATGTTTCATGTATAAACACCTTAAACCACTCCTCCTTTCTAAATATAATAATCTCTGATTTTTTGGGACATGTACGCGTAAACGCTGTATTTACATGTATTTCGTCCAATACCTCAATGTTAGTTTGAGGCAACAATTTAAGTAGACCAGTATGATATACGAATATCTTTAGGTCGGGAGCACAGCTTTTAGAAGCATAGGAGTCCACTATATACAACCAAACTAACATAAAGTCAACATAATTATTGTATACGTTTATCACGCTTTCTGGATCTTCTTCCTCAGTCAAAAAAATAATAGTAATGTTTCTGCTCAAAATATGAAATGAATAGGTAAACACGTTTAAAGCATTGTCATCGATATGTTTTCTTATTTCTTGAGGAAATGAATTGGGTGGAAATGTACTTGGCTTAGGAATTTGCTGTACATTTGTAATAGAATCAATCTTTAGCTTATAAAAAGAATCCCCCATTTTCTTCTTTAATTTTTGAATATAACTAACACCACTTTTTATTTCATAAAATAATCTCGTAAAAATATCGTTGGTGTATTTTGTTTGTCTTGTAACAGATAAACACTTATTTTCAACAAAAAATGACATCATTTTATAGCTATCCTCTGTTAGTTTCATAGTTAATGTATATAATATTTGTTTATTATTATTTTTTCGTTTTTATATAACATAATTTTCTAATAATACTTTACAATAAAATATTAAAATAAAATAGTGTAATAAAATATTTTATTATAATATAAATGGAAACTAACAAAATCCTAATTATTATTTTAGTTGTTATATTGCTTGTAATGTTATTTCGTTCGCATGTAACTGTAATACAGCCACAACCAATTAAACCCGTACCAATACCAGTTCCGGTTAAACCAATTGGCGGATGTGCCGGAACCCGATACGGTTGCTGTCCCGACGGCCGCACCCCACGCATCAATGCTATGGGAACAAATTGCCCATAATTACATACACCTTTGAAAAGTACACCTTTCAAAAAGGTGTAGCCAAACAATTTGATTTACTTATACACCTTTGAAAAGGTGTAGCCAAACTTTTGATTTACTTTTACACATTTGAAAAGGTGTATCCAAACTTTTGATTTACTTATACGCATTTGAAAAGGTGTAGCCAAACACTGTGATTTACTTATACACCTTTGAAAAGGTCTAGCCAAAAAATTGAATTATTATACTCCGTTTGTAAATACGTATAATAATTAATCTAAACAATGGGCGCAGCAAGCAGTGTATCAGTCATTTCAAACAATATTTATTTATCCTATGATTATAGACAAAAAAACAGTGTATACATTAGAGCCTTACAAAATGAATTGAAGAGAATGTTATTTAATATTATTTATTCAGATATCGCAATAGAATCATCCGCAAATTTGTCATCGAGTGACATTTCTTTCAACATGTCGACTATTATGGAAACAACTTCCTATTTTATATTTTGCGTATCCAAAGACACAATTCGTTCATTTTATCAAGCCATCGAAATCGACAGTGCTTTGAACGCAAACAAGAATATTTTGTATTTGATGCTGGATGAAAAATATACACCTCTGAATAATTCATGTGTCAAAGGAATTGTGCGTGATAAAAAATGGATGCCTTTATACAATGATGATACTTTGATTGATGTGTTAAATTTATTATTAGAGTTACGTGTATAATTTAAAATTAAAATTAAAATTCATTATTCACAATTTTATTACGTATTACCATCAAGGTGTCAAATACCTCTGGAGCCATTGCGCGTCTGTGATGAACTAATTTCGCATTTTTTGTCGCGATCAATAGCGACTTCAAATCTTCATTCTGCGTAAATTTCGCTTGTTGTGCTGCGGACATTTCTTTACTTGACCGTACAGCAAAGAAATCGGGGTCAATAACAATATTTTTCGGTCTTATTTGTTGTCCCTTGAACTTACCGGTTTTTCCACCAGCACCCTTTGCTATATCAGCATTTCTCGATAATTCTGTCCCGGAATCCAATGTAAAGGACAAATAAAAGTCGGGATTATTTTTCTTGAATTTAGATGCTTGATAATAATGTTCTACGGAAGCCCATCTGTGGTTGTCTAGGGAGAATGGTTGAATCCAAAAGTTAGACAATTTTTTTCGCCAATCTGGAATAGCAGCTAATGTCGAAAATTCCCCAACTGCGCTCAGAGGAATTTTTTCACCGGCGCCCTTACCGGGTAGAGGTTCTTTCGCCGATTTGGAATAAAATGAAAACACTATATTATCATCATACAAGTTCATTATTTTGGCCTCATCAAATTCATCAAATGTTGGCGGTTCTTCACCCATTGTAGCAGTTTTGAATTGCTCGAATTCGGGAATAAAACTGAAAACACCGGAATTTCTTTCCATACACTTGTCGGCTATCATCTTCTTTATATCATAAGGTATCTCTTTAAAGTTGAATATCAATTTTTTATTATAACTAATTAGTTTGTAATGGTCGCCGGTGTATTCAACAATAATATAAAATTCTGGCTTAAATTCTCCTCTACTAACAATAATGGGGTCTACACTTTGACTACACTGTAAAACACCATCCAAATCACCAGCCTTGTATCGTTGGCTCGACAGAATAATAAATTTAATATTCAATATTTTCTCCAATATATTCACTGTATTGTCGTCTGCCCAAAATTCACACGTACGCATATATTTACGTAAATCATCAAGCGATTTAATATTTTTCATAAACGCCACATCTGCTAGATTTTCTTGCGCAAAATCATGGTCGCGTTTAAGTTTTTCATAATCCGATTTTACTTTTAAAGCAGCATCTCTTATTAACAATTGCTGCTCTCGGTCAATGGTAGTTGCTAACCGAGCTTTCAACGCATCATGTTCCTTCTTTTTTACGATGGACTGTGAACGCGTATTATTAATTTCACTACTGAACATATCGTAACGGTCTTTATACTGATCAAATACCTCTTGTTTTACATCCTCTGATACTTTATTGCGCAATTTGTTCACGGTTGTATCTTGACCGACGCTATGAAACGCATCTCTTACTGTAGCAAACAAGCAATCGCCACCCCCCTCATTGTCAATAATTTCGTATTTACCATTTTCCATAAATTTTTGAACCCAATTGTGCGACGGTTCCTCATGGAAACGGGCTCTAATATCTCGTGCTATTTTAGATGTTTCGTTTGGCAATGTGTCTGGAACAATAGCACCAACACGAGCAGAAAAAATATCCTTTCTAATTTGCGGAATAAGAATTTCGGTTTCTACTTGTTCTTGTTTTCCCTTTGATTTACTCTTTTTTTCCTTTTCTTTCTCTTTCTCTTTACCACTCTTTTTTTCTAATTCTACTACCACTTCTTCAACACTAGGCATTAATCGCAACTTATCAATCATTTCTTTAGTCGCAAATGTGTAAATAAGGGGGTCTTCTACCCTTTCAAGATCCAATACAGAATCTTCATCAACATAATCGATTAAGTTTGTAGATGCGATTTCATAGACACCAATTTGTAAAACCTTATTGTTATGCTTAACTAAATAAATGGGAAAATAGGTGATATTTTTGTCAGCAAATGTGTTTTTTGGTGCGCCAACAGCAACAATTACATCTAGTCCCTTTATTTCGATTTGAAATAAATTGGCTTCCTTTCCAATGTCGCCTTGGTCTACCCGTTTAAGCTCGGGATAATTAATAGTATTGTCTAATTTAGATACCACCATATTGTATATAAATTAGATATATTTAATATTTTACAATATACGCTAATATTACCCCTAGCTCCAAATAATATAATTCTTCATTTTTGGGTTATTAACTAATTCCTTTATATAAGCCCACATTTTGTGCCGAGTCTCAACGACCTTCAAGTTTTCGGGTAAACTCTCAAAATAAATAATAGTATCTATGATATCCGTTTTTTTACATTTGGCCGCTTTTATATCCTTATCTATACCATAATAATGACAAATTTTTAATAATTCTTTAACGGTATATTCTTGATTATAATAAAAAGAGTCATCTCCGTAAAATTCCCTCTCTAAATAATACATTAGATGTGTATTGTTATTGTTATTGTTATTGTTATTGTTATTGTTATTGTTATTTATCTCTTTTAATAATTCTTCAAGATCTGTATCATTGTATTTTTCATTCTCATTATCATTGTCCAATTCTTCCAATGAAAAAAATATATTATTATTTTCACTCATAATAATAATTTATATCAATCTTTTCTATATCTTTTATAGATCTTTTATAATCATTTATATGTTTTTATATCCTTTGTTACATCTCTACTAAATCCATGAATTTAAATATAGCTTTGTTTGATAAGCTTACATAATCCTTCGCCTTACACTTTGCGAATGTGGTAACAGTATCTACGATTGTTTTACCATCAATTTGATAATCTCCCAAATTTGGAACGCTATCCAAGATGTCCTTATTATATAAAATAGCTACATTTTCCGTCAATTCGTCAACCTCATTCTTCTTTTCGGCTATGTTCACAAACTCGCTAATAAGACCCAGTAGATTACGCAACAAAAGCACAATACTATCCTTTGAAACAATACCGTTCATAGCCAAGTTAACAAAGAAGGTAGTAATCGCCTTTCGTTTTTCGTTGGTCTTGTTCATATCACAAAACAAATCGTAATCCTTTTCGGGGTCACAATACTGAATGTTTTGGTATTGACTCATAAGGTTGTTATGTCTTTCCTCGAAAATGGGCTGTAACCACGAGTAAATAGTCAGCAGCTCCGAGAATAAATCCGCAAATATCTTCGAGTAAAACTTGTTTGCGGAAGCAATGTCATAAATCATTGTACCAATCTTTATAAAATCCTCGGGATTATTTGTCGACGCACAGACAGCATTCAATTTTTCAATAATTTTTTCACGCATATCCAAAAATGTTTTGTCAGTCAATTTGTTAAGAAACAATCTAATTTGGTCAATATCACCATCAATTCCGACCTTTTGTTCAATTTTCGTAGTTTGGAATGTTCTTATACTCTCCCATTCTTCTGAGCTAACCTCCATTGCCTTGTTTCCTCTACGCTTTTTGTTTTTAAATCCCTTGTCGCCGGATGATGCCGAACTATCCATATCTTGAACATTTTTCTTAAAAATAGCGCTACCAATACCAGCAGAGCCGACGTGCGAACACAACATGTTTATACTGGTTATTATTTCATCACTAATAGTATAATTATATCCACTGAAAGATAAATCGGTAATTTCTTTAAGGTTATATGTTGTCGTCATCGTGGGTATAATTTACTATACTAGTTATTATTTATATCAATTTTTTTTAAATATTATATATATAAATACACTTAAAACGATAACGCTATAGAATATACAATGTCGGGTGAAAATAGTGAAAACAATACTAATACCAAAAGCACGGATATAAATTTGGAAACTGAAACACCAATACGAATATTTAATACATGGGATGAATTAGATATTCACCCAGACCTTTTGCGCGGAATCTACGCATATGGTTTCGAGAAGCCGAGTCCAATTCAAAGCAAAGCTATTGACCCCATTAAACAAGGCAGAGATATAATCGCGCAAGCCCAGTCTGGAACCGGCAAAACCGCAGCATTTACGGTTGGTGCGCTTAGCCGAGTGAATATTTCTGAAAGTGCAAACCAAGTGCTAGTTATGGCACCTACGCACGAGCTCGCTCAGCAAATATATACGGTTATTTCTAGTCTTTCGAATATGATGACGGGTCTAAGAATCAAGACGATTATTGGTGGATCTTCTATTGACGAAGATGCTAGAGATATGCGTGAAAATGTTCCACATATAATTGTAGGTTGTCCGGGGCGTGTATACGATATGATTCGCCGCCGACATATCAACGCAAGTAAGTTGAAGTTGGTGATCTTGGATGAAGCTGATGAGATGTTGTCTACGGGTTTCAAAGAACAAGTATATAACATTTTTCAAAATCTGAATACAGAAGTACAATTAGCACTGTTTAGTGCGACACTTCCGGATAATATTCTTGAGATTACTAAAAAATTCATGAGAAATCCAGTAAAGATTTGTGTAAAGGCTGAAAGTCTCACGTTAGAAGGTATTAAACAGTATTTTGTTGCGATTGAAGACGATAGACAAAAGTACCTTACTCTTAAGGACTTGTATCAGTATATTTCTGTTTCCCAATGTATCATCTACGCGAATAGTGTGAAACGGGTGACGGATTTGTATGATGCGATGAAGGAAGATAATTTCCCGGTTTGCTGTCTTCATAGCTCTATGGACAAGTCGGAGCGTGAAAAGGCATTTAGAGACTTTAGAACGGGTTCAGCACGTGTATTGATTTCTTCCAACGTTACATCAAGAGGTATTGATATTCAACAAGTAAGTGTAGTGATTAACTTTGATTTGCCGAAGGACATTCATACATACTTACATCGCATTGGTAGGTCGGGTAGATGGGGAAGAAAAGGTACTGGAATTAATTTTATTACGCGCCGTGATATTGGTAAAATGAAAGAAATTGAGTCATATTATGCTACACAGATAGTAGAGTTGCCTAGTGATTTTGTTATTAACCCTTGAACTTTTGTGAACTAATAATTCGTAAAATATTAGTAAAATATTCGTAAAATAAACTATATAATATTCTATTTTACAAATAAATGACAGATACGCAAAAGACAGATACGCAAAAGCAATATAGTTTAGAAAACGTAAATGACATATTTAAAATACCAATTTGCTTCAACGATAAAGTTAAAAAACTAAACAGTCATATTGTTTGTGACTTGGAACTAATTAAAACAAAGGAAGAAGAGGAAACATCAATATACGCAAATGTGTTAAAACCAGCAAATCGCGTTTCAACAAAGGTCGTAGAACAGATGGCCCAATATTATACGGTAGACAAAGAATATTTACAAGATACACAAGACTATATAAAATCGGTGAATGAACAAGACCTAAATACGATTTACAATAAATATGAATTATACAATTATGATCTTTATATGAACAATATTGTTAGTACATGGGAAGAAATAACTAGTGATAATGGATTTCGTGAAAAATATTTATATATAGATTGGAGCTTTGCGAAAGAGTTGAATAACAATCCATCTTTTTTACAAATAATGAGCGTTTACAACATAGCATCTCCTATTTTATCACT
>Ga0007791_10000930_pt1 | contig 10153 bp, 11 predicted proteins | sample CryBogmetaGMA05M_FD_60368 | JGI IMG/M metagenome (GOLD analysis project Ga0007791, IMG submission 60368) | Freshwater microbial communities from Crystal Bog, Wisconsin, USA - MA0.5M | ecosystem: Environmental > Aquatic > Freshwater > Lake | place: Crystal Bog, Wisconsin, USA | collected 2009-07-06 | reverse complement strand
AAGATGGCGTGCGCTAAGATATCTTCTACGAGCATAAACTTCGGGAACACGTGGCCGTCGGAAGCCGGTTGCCGGTACGCCAAGCCGATTAGGCGTCGCGTGAACGCAAGCACGTGGTCCATTTCGCCTTTGGCCGCGTCGGACAAGAACTCGCTGTACTCTTCAGCGTGCAGGCCGGCCACCGCGGCAGCGTGATACAGATAGAATTGCAAATGCGTCCACTCGTTCTTGAGGTCCGCGTTCATCTTGTCGAGAAACTCTGGCAGCGTCATGCTGGCCTCCTATTTTAAAACGTTCCACGCGTTGTGCCACTCACCGCCAACGTACACTGTGTATTTCGTGCGGCTTAGGTCTATAGAGTCTACGGGAATTACAAATATCGCATTGTAGTCCACGTGCGCAAAGACAAACGCGTCGATTTCGTCGTCACGAAAGTGCCGGCGGCGCGTCATGCACAACTCTTCGTCCACGCGCTTTTTGCGCCGCGTTCGTAAAATAGAAAACGAGAAGGACGTTGGCATCGATGTCGGGTGTGGCTTGTCGGGATGCCAGCCCGACGCGCGAATCTGGACGCGACAAAACCGCCCCAGATAGTCAGTCAGCATGTCGTAGCAGTTGTCAGACGACGGGAAGTTCGGCGTAATACCTTCGCGCAAGGCGTAATTAGTGATAATCGACTCGCCGCGTTTACCGACCACAATGTTGTGCGCGATCTTCCTTGATCGCGGCTCGGCTTTGGTTGCGTCCATGCAACCTCCTTATTTTGTTATGAGAGACTTTGTAGAAACTCCAACCACGTTTGTTTAAGGACCGACCAGTCGTGTTTCTTGCCCTCGGCTAAAGCCGCGGCGCTCATCCGCTGATACAGGTCCGGGTTTTCTTGCAACGCGCGAATCACTTCGACCGCGTTGGCTACAAATTCGTCTTCTTCAAACGGCAGCACTCCGCCGCCACCAGACTTTGCAAGTTCAGGAAAGATACCAGTTGCTGTGCCCAGTACAGGCACACCGGCCGCGAAAGACTCAAGTGCTACGTATGGATTGCCCTCGATCAGTGAGCAAAACATAACTAAATCTACGGATTTGTAAAGGCTTTCTGTGACTAAAAAATGCACGCCCTCTTGGCGCACGAGTTCAACGCCGGCTGCTTTGGCCACGCGCTCGGCTAAATATCCGCGTTTGATATCTAATTGGCTCGGCAGTGTACGTTCATATTTACCGAAGTAACCAATGCGGGTCAGAGCCTGCGATGGCGGCCGTACATAGTCAGCGCACGTTACGCCAATAGGCAGCACGGCTGGAATTCTCGGAATGCCGTACACAAACGAAATCTGCTGCATCAGCGGGCAAATAACAGCGTAGCCGCGCAGTGCCTGAAAGTTCTCGTCGGTCATGCCGTTCTGAGTCACCGCCACATGAATATCCCAGTCAGCGTGCGCAATCGCCACAAGTTTGCTGTACGGAATGCCGCTTTGCGTGGCGAGATGGTGGCAGCCCTCGGGCGTACTGATAAATAAGTCGTACTTCTCATTGAAGTACTTCGCCTCTAGGTCAGACAAGTTCGTTGTCCAACAGCGAATGTCGCACAGGTATTCGGGATACAGCGTCTTGATCAACGCGTTATGTATCTTGCCGAAGACCCAATTATTGTTCACAAAAAACAAGATGCGCCGCATAACTCACCGCGTCGGATAGATGTGATACTGCGCGAGATCGTTGATCTGCTGCGCAAGTTTGTCCCAGTGCGCTAGAAACTCTGGATTGTTTGACCGCGCAAACCCGGGCGGCTCTGGCCCGACGGCGCTGACGAGAATGGCGTACTTCTCAGCCAGCATTTCGTCGCGGGTATCGTCGCACAAGAACCACGGGGGTTCGCGCCAGTATGGCTTCACAGGGACGGGCGAGACGGACTTCATGCACGTCTTGTCCATCCAAATGACTTCGTGCGGCTCAGCCTGCTGGCACGCCTCCCAACAGAAATACTTGGTAAAGCCAAGATATGTGTTGAACAGGTACTCTTCGTGACATATCGCGTCGTCGCCAAGCGCACACTGCAACGCGTACGACTTGGGCTGCGTATCGGCGATGTCGAGCGTGGTGTTCACGAACTCAATGAAATAATCGGTGGCGACGAAGTCAGCATCCCAGCGAACGAGCCAGTTGTATTTGGCGTGCGAAAAACAGCGGGCAGAGAACGTCGAAAACGAGTTAGGGTGGCTCGCGGGAGTTACCAGCGTTTCATAGCCAGCACGCGACACCACAGTTTCGTCTTCAAATATCTGTATGGGCAGCCCCTGTTTTTGCCACGTTTCCGCGACTTCTTTGGAGTCGTCGCGGCACCGGTGGAGAACAACAATAATTTCGTGCGGTACTTGAATACCGCGCAAAGCCATTAAGTTATCAAACAGAATTCGGTCTTCGTTACGTGCGCGGATAACGAAACTGATACCGGGCAGACGGTTCTGTGACACGTGCATATCCAGCCGCATGTGTTGCGTAACGCGGCAAAGTCTAGCGCGGGGTCAGAAATCCGTCAACCAAAATATCAGAGTTTTTTGAGTATTTCTGCCACTAACGGGTGGCGCACTACGTCGTCGTTGCCGAACGACACCGTAGCGATGTTTTTGACGTTTTTCAGCCTTTGCACAACTTCTGACAACGGCACGTCTTTGTAGAACAGATCGCTCTGCTGCGGGTCGCCGGTGATGATAAATTGCGTATTTTGCCCAAACCGACTTAGGAACAATTTGAGTTGCGGATAGTTCGCGTTCTGGGCTTCATCAAAGATGCAAACAGAGTCGTTGAACGTCCGGCCGCGCATATAGCACAGCGGCGCGAGCACGACAGCGCGGTTAATAGCCTCGCGCTGTGGGCCAGATTTCCCGACCATGACGTCCATCGTATCGTACAGCGGCTGCATGTACGGATTGACCTTCTCGCCAAACGTGCCCGGCAGAAAGCCCAACTTCTCGCCAGATTCGACGATGGGGCGCGTGAGCACGATCTTCTCGCATTGCTTGGAAAGCACGGCGTTGATCGCGTACGCCATGGCAAGAAACGTCTTACCAGAGCCGGCTGAACCCAGCAGAAACGTCACCAAGTTTTTCTGCATAGATTCCCACGCGTCTTGCTGGGTTTCCGTGCGAAACTCGATGTCAACTGGTTTATAGATATTCTGGACTTGCTTCTCCTGTTTTTGTTCTTTTCGCTTGGCCCTCGCTGCTGACTTCTTCGCCGGGCGTCGTGCCATAGTGTGTCCTTCCGTGATTTATTTTTTCTTCGTTTCCTTCTTCTTTTTCTTGCTGCCGACAGGCCGGCACGAGTCGTTGCTGTAGGGCTTCTTGCCCGGCACTGGTTCGTAGCCAGTCCAGCAGCGCGCTATTTTGGCGCCAAACTCTTCTGCCGCGGAGCACTTGCAGTTCCACTTGCGCAAAGACTTGTTAATGCGCGAGTCGGGGTCTTTCTTAGTTTCGCTACCTGTTTCGTGTTTCTTCATTCCGCACATCCTTGAACAAAAAGAGTTCTGCCGTTTATCACGTTCACCGGTGGGGTTGCTTTCAGTCACGGGCGCTTTGAGATGGCCGCCCGTGGCCTTGTTGTAACTGGCGCGGCCCTTGGCGTTTAAACCGCCTTCGTCGTTCTTGCCTGCGGCGCGTTGCCATGCCGGCGAGGTGGCTGCCGATTTCGAGCACGCTACTACAGTCACTTTCTTGACGCTAACGGGTTGCTTTGCCGTCGATGTTTCAGCCTGCCGGCGCATTTCTAGTTCTTGCTCGCGGCGGGCGTCTTCTACCCGGTACGGCGCGCCCTTGGCCTGCTCGGTTTTGAGGTCGCTAAGTTCCTTGGCGTCTACGTCATTGAACGCCCATTTCTCAATAAGTCTGTAAATGGTCATGTCTTCGTTTTTCTTTGTTAAATAATCACGCGCACCATTCCACGCGTCGGATACCGCATTCGACGCAGAGTTCCACGCGTTCCGGCCGGTGTTTACAGCAGAGTTCACCGCCTGTTGCGTGACGTAAGCGCCGGGGTCTTTCGCACCAGCAAAATTGTGAGCACTTTGTAATTTTTTAGCCAACGCACTCTGCGGGTCATTCATTTGATTTGACAGCCCAATAAGATTGGTCGCGACCACGCCCGCTTCTTCTGGTGTCAATGACGGGTCCATTTTGCGCACCCAATCAACACGCATATTTTCTGGAACCATTGCAAAATTTTTGGCTTTCTCAGCCAGCGCCACCTGTTCGCTGATCCTCGCTTGGGCTGCTTGTGGATTCCAAAAAGCGCTGTTTTGCTCGCTCGCTGTTGGCGGCGCAGATAACGCCGCAACAGCATTTGGGTCTTTCAGTTGTGTAAACTTGCCTTTCATGGAGCCGGCGTCTGGTACCGCACCGAAAAAAGAACCTAAATTATAAGCCGCGTCAGATACGCCCTGCTGCGCATTAGGGCCGAACATGCCGCCAGCGGCGCCCGTCAAACCAGCCGCGCCCAAGCCAAGTAAACCGAGTAAACCCATGCCCATGCCGCCTTCGCCAAAGATCGACGACGCCATGCCGAGTAACCCGCCGCCTAATCCCAACCCCATAACCAATTTCATTTCTGTCGGCATTTGTTCCCACGACGCCGTGGCTTGCTGCAACATGCCGCCCCAACCTTGTGGCGTTGAAGCCGCGGCAGGGTCTGCAGCGGTGGCTTTCGCCATCTGTTCTTCGATAAACGTACCGCGCCGTTTGTCGAGTTCCGCGGCAAATTGTTTGGCACCCGGCGTGTTAATGTTGCCGTCTTTGTATTCCTGCGCGCCCTGCAACAACGCTTTGTTCTCTGGCTGCTGCATCCACGTCAACGTTTCAGTGGCGAATTGTTTGTTCTGCTCTGGCGATATATTGCTATTCTTTGGCAACTTCGCCACCATCGTGTTAACGTCTTCTTCTTTGAACGCTGGTGGCGGCGGTGGTGTTGTCGGCGCTGGTGTTGGCGGCTGCTGCTGTGTTACCGGCTGAGCCGGCGTATTCGTGTTTGTGTTCGGTACCGTCGCCGGCACACCAGAAGTCGTAGGGATTTCGCTCTGCGTTTCTGGCGTCGTTGGCGGAGCAGGTGCGGTTGGCATGACCGTTGGCGCGTTCTGGTTAGAACTTCCGGGCACAGGCGGCAGAGAAACCGGAGCAGGAGCAGGAGTAGGCGCAGGAGTAGGCGCAGGAGTAGGCGCAGGAGTAGGCGCAGGAGTAGGCGCGGCTGGCTGCGGTGTTTTCAGCGGCGGGTTAACTTTAAACTCAGGCGGCGGCGTTCCAATTTTAGGCGACGGGGCGGGAACAGGCGGACTTGTCATGACGGTGGCGTACTTTGACACACCCGACACAAATGCCGTTCGGACTGGTTTTGATAGTTTTGTTCGCGAGACTTTGTGCATGTTATCGCACTCCCGCCATCGCGTGCCCAAGGTGGTCGCCGGTCTCCATAAGGTGCTCTACCATGTGCGGGCCTTCGTGGGCTAGGTTCTCAAATGGCGTCGTGTATTTATCTACACTTGGAAATGATTTTTCCACAGGCTCCATGATTTCCCCATAATGGTGCAACGCGTGGTGCACAGATTCTGGTGTGCGTGTGTATAAATTAGCGGCAATAGAATTTCCAAAATCTTGTGCAGAATTAATGGCGTTGTTCACCGCTTGGCCGCCGCGCTGGGCTTGGTTAGAAGCCCATGTGCCTGCAGCGCCTAAGCCAGCCGCCGCCGGTGTGCCGGCATTCGTGGCCGCCGTGGCAGCCATTCCCGGGACGGCGCTCAGCGGTGCAGCCGCAAGGCCCGGCGCTACCGCGGGCAACGCTAGCGCGCCGCCTGCGGCCAACCCGCCGACGGCCAATGCGCCCTGACCAATACGTTTCATCGTCTGCTCGCCGGCGCCTTGAACTTGCTCTTGCTTCGTCCACGGGTTGTACCAGCGCGAGCCGGTGCCGCCCGCGCCCGCGCCGCCCATGAAGCCACCCGGCGTTTGCAGCCATGACTGAAACGCATTCGTCGGCGCGGCGTGAATGCTCTTGCGAACAGGCGGAGCGACCGGCTTGGGCGCGGGGAGTGGCGCAGTACCGCCGGTGGTTATAGGCTTGGGCGCCGTTTGCGTTAAGTTTGGCTGTGGCTGGCCGGCTAAGGCACCGCGCGTGGGCACAGGCTGGGTCGGGTTTTCCGCGGGTTTGGGCGGCAATTCAAATGCTGTCTTTAAAGACCGACCGAAAGCAAAGGGCGTCATATACAGGGCTTTCTTTGTTGAAGAACACACGGGCGACACAGTTTTATTTTTCTTTGCCGTCGCGAAATACCAGCGAATACCGCGTTGCTACAACTGGAAGGATTTCATGGGTCCAATTGTACCGGATTTCGTCGCGCATCTGTACCAGACTTCGGGGCGGGAGTGCGACCGAAAATTCTTTCCCAGCGCGGCGAAAGACCATATCAGCCGGCGAACCCAGACTTAACACGGTAATAACGCTCCCGCCTTCTTTGGAGTCAATGTGCGGCAAAATAGCCTGCAGGGCTAAATACTGATTCATCGTAATCGAATCAGGCCGCTGAGGAACGAGATTCTGCTGCACTAACTTATCGAGCAAGAACTGAAAATGGTCTGGAATAACGTCAGACAACACATCGTTTACGTACGGCACAGAAGAACCCCAACGTTGCACGATGTTACGCGAGCCAGTTCTTCGGCGCGCCGTGCCGGTGGGAATACCGGCCACAATAGCGGAGATTAATACGCGTTCTTCGTCTCGCGAGATGAAGTCCTCAAGTAGCGTGAGCGTTTTGATATCATCTGGAACAGCCATAGGTTTCACCGAAATCGTTCGAGGCACTGACGTTTTGCGAGCGCGGCTTTAAACTCCGCCGCCATTTTGCGGACGTCTTTATTGTAACAGTGATAGCAAAAAAAATGGCCGAACATGAAGTGGCACGGCGTTGCGCACAATGTTATTAAATTGTGCGGGTCAAATTCCCGGAGCGGCTCAAATGCCACGGGAACAACGTGATGCACCTCGACGTCTTTGTTGCGGCCACACACAGCGCAACACGGCTCTTTCTCTAAATGCGCTAGCCGGAGTCTTTTCCAGCGGCCTGAGTTCTCGCGCATCTTAAGAACAGTGCGCGGAAGAAAGAATCTGAGCAGGTGCGCCCAGAGTTGCTTAAGTGTTTTCATGGCGCACCTGCACAACGCCTTTTGTATGCTTCGGCGTGTACGGGCAGTTGTGGCACTTATGGCCGCAACATTTGCCGTGCGCAAGCAGCGTTTCGCGTGAAAGCGGTTTGAGTTGTTTTTTCACATATGGGCTGTCGTAAACCGTTGCTCATACGCAGAATAAATTTCAGCGTAGGCTACACCCCACGCTGCGTCATGGGCTAACTTATTAAATGCCTCGTCCGTCGTGGCGGCGTCGAGCATGTGGTTCCACGCCCTTGCGTGCGCCCATTCGTGCAGCAACACGTCCATCGCCCGGGATTCGTCGAGGGCTTTATCTATCTGAATGTGGAACTTTTTGCCGTCTTTCCAGCACCGACCCTCTAATTTAGAGAGCCGCACCCGCCGGACGCTAACCGGGAAGGCAACAGAACACTCGGTTTTGAGCATTCTAAGTAGATACCGGTACTGTGTAAATCGAGCCGCCATGCTCTGTCTCCCGGTAGGCATCCTTGCCGACAGAGACTGATTGTATCAGGCCCAGAGAGTTCTGAATAACGAGTTTCGGATAACAGCCGGAGTTCGCTTTTCAGTCGTTTTTCACCCCGTTTTCAGACCCGTTTTCAAACCAGCCTGCGCGCCAAAAGAATAGGCGGCGGTCTTGACAGGCGGCTGGTTAGTGCCAATTTCGCGCAAAATATTGCGGAATTTCTCGTTGAACTGCTCTTTTTCAGCCGTGAGTCTTTCCAGCACCTCGTCGGCCGTCCGCTCCCGTTTTTTGCCCAGAAACTTCTTGCCAAAGAACCCCGGCTCTTCTGACTGGTTCAGATATCTTTGGACCGCGACGTTCTTGAGTTCTTCTGGCAAACCCTCGTGCGAGTCAAAGCGCAGACCACGACCCTTGGCTTGTTGCAGCCGGGCTTCGTTCCAATGTGGGTCTAGAAGTTGGATTAAACTTGTGCCCTTGGTCGAAATACCCTCGGCCGCCGCGGGGCCCAGAAGAAGCGCACGTAGTTTCCCGGTGTTGTAGTCGTTCAGGGACTGCTGCCGCTTGGCTGCGGGTATGCTGCCGTGGAATACACCGTACGGAATCTTGTCGCGCTCTAAAGCAGCCGCGTACGGATTAATCCCAGAGTCAACAAAGTTCGAGTAAATAATAGCCTTCTTGCGCGGGTCTTCGTCGAGCGTCTTGCGAAGATTTTTCATCGCAGTCGTAAGTTTTGACGACTGATCAAAGGCTTTTAGCGGGTTCTTGTCAGCCCGAAATGGCTGCGTGGACAAACCTACTTGGCGCATACCAGTGAGAAAGCCATTGAGCCGCGCTAACTCGTCTTTGCTTAGGGGAAACTCTTGGTCTAACTTCCAAAGAAAGCCCGGCGGAATATTAGTTCGAATCGCATGCTGAATACGTTGCTGCTCTTTTGAGAGCGGCGTGCGGATGATCTCTTCGTTGACGTTCACGCCTTCTGGAGTTTTGCTGGGCTGGTAATCCACGTGGCCCTTGAGTAAATCGCGCAGTTCTTGTTCGTTTCTGATATAGGGCCGCATGCCGGGCTTCACGCCTTTGAGCCAGCCCATCCAGCCGGGTTTGACCTTCTCGTAGCCCACATAGCGTTCTGTAAAACTATCAGGGTCGATGTTCTTGCCGTTCAGCATCGAGACTAAGGGGGCCAAGTCACTGGGCGCGTTGGTAATCGGCGTGCCAGTTAATAACATAACCCGCTTGGCTTCACGGGCTGAACGCATGGCGGCTTGCGTCATGGCTGAGTTGGGATTCCGTAGCCTTGCTGCTTCGTCCATGATCAGCGTGTCGGGCTGCTCTTTGAAGTTCTTACCCATGCCCAGCCCTGTGTAACTCATAATTTCGGGGTTAGAGTTGCGCGTGAATTTCTTTACTTCTTTCTGGAAATTGCCCCTAAGACTCGCCGGAACCACGATGCCGTAATTCCCGCCGTAGATTTTCTTGGCGGCCTCGGCAGCAGCAAGCGCAGAAAGAGACTTACCAGAACCAAGCCCGTGGTACACCAGCATGCGCGGGTCTTCGCCCGTGACCCTGTCCGTGATGCGCTGCTGATGGTCTTGCAGCGAGACTTCAGGAAGTAACTCGGCTGTTTTCTGTATTTGCGCGATTAGTTTATCAATATCCTGCCCCGGTTTGTACTTCAACGTGCCGGGCAGTTTATCGTAGGACTCAAATGCTGGTCTGTGAAATCCGTACACTAAGTCTGCTGTTTGTTTCTTTTCTTGCGCTATTTCGGGCGTCCACTGTTTCGTGGGGTCTTTTAAATAACGCTGTTTGGTGCGGGCCATACGCTGCCGATATGCCTGCCGCAGAGACGGGTTAACATGAATCCGCTTGTACTGCGCCAAAATATCAGGCGGCAAATAAGCAAGTTGTGCGCCCTCTATAATCGACGGTTGTTTGGCGTCATTGATGGTTTTGCGCGCCGTGGCTTGCAATAATTTGCGAAACTCGTCGTGTTTGGGCGCGTCAACGGGTAAATGATTATCTGGTGTGTTGTTCGCCAAGAATTCATTGAAAGCAGGCTGGTGATCTACTTGTGCATACGGCAAATTCAATTTTTCTGCCAGCGCTTTAGCCAACGTGCTTTTACCAGCGCCGCTATGGCCACTTACAAGAATATGCTGGGCAGGCAGCGCGTCAGCCTGTTTGCCCAAGCCCTGCACATACTTCTGCATGGCCTTGCGCTGATACTCGTCCAGCATTTCAGCCGTGGCTTGGCTCTGGTCTGGCGCAACTAATTTACTGGGATCAATGCCCCAATTACGCAGGGCCCAGCCTCTACGCGGTGTAGGGTTTTTTACAAATGGCCCGCCGTGACGGGCTTTGAAACTCGTCCAGCGCTTGATCTGCCGTTCGTCTTCTTCGGGAAGCCGACGGCCGCCGGCGTAACGCTTATACCACTGCGCCCAGCCCTTTGGATCGTGCTCAGAGACCCATTCGGGCTTCCATTCGCCCAGACTGGCTAA
>Ga0007791_10000929_pt1 | contig 10155 bp, 7 predicted proteins | sample CryBogmetaGMA05M_FD_60368 | JGI IMG/M metagenome (GOLD analysis project Ga0007791, IMG submission 60368) | Freshwater microbial communities from Crystal Bog, Wisconsin, USA - MA0.5M | ecosystem: Environmental > Aquatic > Freshwater > Lake | place: Crystal Bog, Wisconsin, USA | collected 2009-07-06 | reverse complement strand
TGGCCTTCATGATGTTGGGCAGGGTCACGTAGCGCGGCTCGTTGAGGCGCAGGTCGGTGGTGATGATGGCTGGCAAGGCCAACTCCAACGTCTCGGAGCCACCGTCGACCTCGCGCGTGACGCGCGCGCGCCCAACAGCGATCTCGACCTTGCTGGCAAAGGTGGCCTGCGCCCAGTCGCCCAGGGCTGCGAGCATCTGCCCGGTCTGGTTGCAGTCGTCATCAATGGCTTGCTTGCCCAGGATCACCAGGCCGGGCTGTTCCTTGTCCACCAGGGCCTTGAGCAGCTTGGCTACGGCCAGCGGCTGCAGCTCCTGGGCGCTCTCCACCAGGATACCGCGGTCGGCGCCGATGGCCATGGCCGTGCGCAGCGTCTCGCTGCACTGGCTCACGCCGCATGACACGGCAATGATCTCGGTAACAACGCCCTTCTCCTTGAGCCGCACCGCCTCCTCCACCGCTATCTCGTCAAACGGGTTCATGCTCATCTTGACGTTGGCGATGTCTACCCCGCTGCCGTCCGATTTGACTCGGACTTTGACGTTGTAGTCCACCACGCGCTTGACCGGGACCAGGACTTTCATTGCTGCCGCTCCAGAGGGTTATGACTAGGATAGTGACTTGACGTGCACGTCAACGCCCTGATTCTATGCGGTGATATTTTTCAGCATAAAAAAGAACGATCGTGCTTTTTTGATTATAGCCACCCGAAAGACCCCATCGGCGCGCTCAGCGCGCGTGCACCACGCGCTGCGGATACGGAATCTCGATGCGGTGCAAGCGCAGGGCGGCCAGGATGGCCCGGTTGATGTCCGACTTCAGGTTGCCCTGCCCGTTCTGCGGGTCGCTGATCCAGTACCCCACGGTAAATTCCAGCCCGTCGGCGCCAAAGTTGGACAGGGTCACAGCGGGTGCCGGATCGCGCAAGACGCGCTCCTGGTCCAGTGCCGCCTGCAGCAGCAGTGCGATCACCTGCTCGACATCACTGTCGTAGGCCACCGACACCACGGTGCTCTGGTAGACGCGGGAGTCGGCCAGAGAGAGGTTTTCCACCCGGCTGGTGATCAGCAACTCATTGGGCACAATGGACTCGCGCCCGGTGAGCGAACGCACCACCGTATAGCGGGCGTTGATCTGGGTGATCACGCCCTCAAAATTGTCCACCCGCACGTTGTCACCAATGCGCATGCTGCGCTCGGCCAGGATAACAAATCCGCTGACGTAATTGGCGGCGAGTTTTTGCAGGCCGAACCCGATGCCGACGCCGACTGCTCCCCCGAGCACCGACAGCGCCGTCAGGTCAATGCCCACGGCCGACAGCGCCACCATCAGCCCGACAAACATCAGCAGGGCGCGTGCGGCATTGCTGACCGCCTTGCGCAGCGACAGCTCCCCGCCCGTAGCCGAGCGCAACAGACGTGACTCAATGCCCGCAGACATCCACAGCGTGACGATGAGCACCACGCCGGCCGTCACCCCGCCCTCGATCAGGTTGCGCACCGACAGCGTGGTGCCGCCCACCTTCCAGGTGATGAGCTCCAGTTCCCGCAGGATCACCGGCAGCAGGCCGCTGACCCACAGCACCATCGCCAGCCAGACCAGCCAGGAGATGGTCTGCTCCAGCGCGCGGGCCCAGCGGCGCTCGGGAAACACCGCCTGCAGCACCTTGACACCCAGCCGGATCAGCAGCAGGGACACTGCCACCGGCACTGCCACCCGTAGCAGCGCCACCGCCGCAAAATGGGCAAAGGCCTGGCGCACCAGCAGCATGGCGGTGAGCAGCAGCAGGGGGAAAAGCACCCCGTCGAGCGTGTTGCGCCCGAACCAGATCGAGCGCGGATCCTGGTCGGCAAAGGCGCGCCGCAAGGCAGCCACCAGGCCCCAGGCCAGCCCCACGCTGGCGGCCACCAGCGCCAGTTCCACCAGCGCCGAGGTGTGCGTGAAGCCGGCGAGCCAGCCCTGAAAGTCGTCCATCGGCTGGGGTTCAGAAACCGTCGGCATCAAAGTCCTCCTCGCAAAAAAACTGTCACACCAGATCCGCCAGCACCCGCACATGCGCCTCCACGCTGCGGGCCAGGGCATCGAGGTGGTAGCCACCCTCCAAGCAGGAGACGATGCGGCCCTTGGCGTGGCGCTGCGCCACCGTTTTGACGCACTGCGTGATCCACGCATAGTCGCTCTCCACCAACCCCATCTGGCCCATGTCGTCCTGGCGGTGGGCATCGAAGCCCGCGCTGATGAACACCATCTCCGGGCGGAAGGCCTCGAGCCGCGGCAGCCAGTGGGCTTCGATCAGTTCGCGCACGGCGGGGCCCCGGGTGTAGGCGGGCACCGGCAGATTGACCAGGTTGTCGGCCAGAGATACCGATCCGCCCGGCGGATAAAACGGGTGCTGGAAAAAACTCACCATCAGGATGCGCGCGTCGCCGGCGACGATGTCCTCGGTGCCGTTGCCGTGGTGCACGTCGAAATCCACAATCGCCACCCGCTGCAGGCCGTGGCGCTCGAGTGCATAGCGCGCCGCAATGGCCACGTTGTTGAAAAAGCAGAAGCCCATGGCCCGGTCGCGGCAGGCATGGTGGCCCGGCGGCCGCACGGCACAAAAGGCGTTTTCGAGTTCGCCAGAAATCACCGCGTCGGTAGCGGAAATGGCTGCCCCGGCGGCGCGCAGGGACGCATCCCAGGTATGCACATTGATCGAGGTGTCCGGGTCGATCGCGGCGTACGGCGGTCCACCGGCGCTGATGTCATCGCGCAGGCCATCGGTCAGCCCGCGCAGCGACGCCACATGCATGCGGTCGTGCGCCAGTTCCAGGTCAGCAATCGGCGCCAGGAGCGCCTCGCGCCGGTCCAGCACGTCGGCCACGCCGGTCAGGAGCAGGCGGTCTTCGATCGCGTCGAGCCGCTCGGGGCACTCGGGATGTCCCCTGCCCATCTCATGGCGGCGGCAATCGGGGTGAAAAAAATATCCGGTCTTGTTCACGTGGCGCCCTGGCAGTCCCGAATTTTGGGTTAACGTAACTGCATGCTTGTACAACCCATACTCGACAAAATTCTCGGACAGCTTAACACGGTGATTGTTGGCAAGGCGGCACAAATCCAGGACTGTGTCGCCTGCCTTCTGGCCGGTGGACACCTGCTGATCGAGGATGTGCCAGGCGTTGGCAAAACCACCCTGGCGCATGCGCTGGCGCGCACCTTCGGGTTGCAGTTTTCGCGGGTGCAGTTCACCTCCGACCTGCTGCCCACCGACCTGTCGGGCGTCTCGGTGTACGAGCGCAGCAAAGAGGCCTTCGTCTTTTTTCCGGGCCCGATCTTTGCCCAGGTGCTGCTGGCCGATGAAATCAACCGCGCCAGCCCGCGTACCCAGAGCGCACTGCTCGAAGCCATGGAAGAAAAGCAGGTCACCATCGAGGGCCAGACGCGGGCGCTGCCCGATCCGTTTTTTGTCATCGCCACCCAAAACCCCATGGACCAGATCGGTACCTACGCCTTGCCCGAGTCCCAGCTCGACCGGTTTCTGATGCGTATTTCCCTGGGTTACCCGGACCGCATCGCCGAGCGCGCCCTGCTCGGCGGCCGGGACCGCCGCAGCATGGTCGATGAACTGCCCAGCTTACTGCCGGAAGGCGGCCTGCACGCGCTGCAGCAGCAGGTGTTGGCGGTCCACGCCGCGGACCCGCTGCTGGACTATGTGCAGGACCTGGTTGCCGCTACCCGTTCAGGGCAGTGGTTTGTGCAGGGGCTGAGCCCGCGCGCCGCCATCGCCGTGGTGCGCGCGGCCAAGGCACAGGCGCTGCTCGGCGGGCGCGACTATGTGGCGCCTGACGACGTGCAGGCCATCCTGCCGCAGACCATCGCCCACCGGCTGGTGCCGGCCAGCGGTGCCGGACGCGGCGCAGTAGAACAGGTGCAGGCCATGCTGCAGGCGGTGGCCCTGCCGTGATCCGGGACTGGCTGCGGGCATTCTGGCTCAACCGGCTGACCCCGCGCGACGCCATCACGCTGACCCAGCGCAACGTCTACATCATGCCCACCCGCCCCGGCTGGGCGATGGCGCTCACGCTGCTGGTGCTGCTGATTGCCAGCATCAATTACCAGCTCAATCTGGGCTATGTGCTGACGTTTTTGTTGGCTGGCAGCGCCCTGGTCGGCATGCATGTGTGCCACGCCACCCTGCGTGGGCTGACGCTCAAGCTCAAGCCGTGTGAGCCCGTCTTTTTGGGCAGCAACGCCACCGTCAGCGTCCTGCTGTCGAGTGAAAGCCGCAACATCCGTTACGGCATTGGCGTGGCGGTGTGGCGCAGCGATCGGTGGAACTTTGCCAACGTGCCGGCATCCGGCACTGCCACAGTCCATGTCTCCTTTTTGCCACCGCAGCGCGGCTTGCACCCGCTGCCCCTGCTGACCGCACAGACGCGCTACCCGCTGGGCACGTTCCGGGTATGGAACCTCTGGCGGCCGGCGGCGACGGTGCTGGTCTATCCGCACCCGGAAGACCACCCTCCCCCGCTGCCCCCGGGGCGGCCCAGTGCGGGCGCTGCGGTCGCCGTGCACCATGAGGGCGCGGGCGAATTTGACGGTGTGCGCGCCTACCGCCGGGGCGACCCGCTCAAGACCGTGGTCTGGAAGAAAGCTGCCAAGTCGGATACGCTGGTCAGCCGCGATACCCAGCAGGTGCAGCGCGTCGAGCTGTGGCTGGACCTGGCCCAGACCAGCGTGCCGGCCGGCACCGCCGCGCCCCTGGAGCGCCGGCTGTCGCGGCTGTGCGCCTGGGTGCTGATGGCCGACCTGCAGAAGCTGCACTACGGCCTGCGCCTGGGCGATCTGGAAATCCCGCCCGGCAGCGGCGACACCCACACCCGGACCTGCCTGCAGGCCCTGGCCTTGTACTGAGCCCGGAGCAGCACCGCATGCGCCAGACACTGCACACCTTGCCACGGGAGGCGCAGGACACACTGCTCCTGCTGGTCGTGATCGGCTGGATCCTGGCGCCGCAGATTCCTAACCTGCCGCTGTGGTGCAGTGCCATGGCGCTCTGTATTTTGCTCTGGCGCGGCAAAATCGCCTGGCAGGGCCGCGCGCTGCCGGCGCGCGGGTGGCTGCTCGGCCTGGCGCTGCTGGCGGCGCTTGCCACCTATTTCAGCCACAGCACCTTGCTCGGGCGCGACGCGGGCGTGACCCTGATCGTGCTGCTGCTGACCCTCAAGACCCTGGAACTGCACGCCCAGCGCGACGCCTTCGTGGTGTTTTTTCTGGGATTTTTTGTCCTGCTATCGAACTTCTTTTTCTCGCAGAGCCTGCTGGTGGCGGCCTCCATGCTGCTGGGCCTGCTGGGCCTGCTCACGGCGCTGGTCAACAGCCACATGCCACTGGGCAAGCCCAGCCTGTGGCAGGCGGCCCGCACGGCGGGCTGGATGGCGCTGCTGGGCGCACCCATCATGGTGGTGCTGTTCGTGTTGTTCCCCCGCTTGGATCCGCTGTGGGGCTTGCCCGAGGATGCCACGCGTGGGCGCACCGGGCTGTCGTCGCAGATGCCTGTGGGCAGCATTGCCAGCCTGGCGCTCGACAGCAGCGTTGCCATGCGCATCCGGTTCGACGGCGAGCCGCCGCGCCAGCGCGCGCTGTACTTTCGCGGCCCGGTGCTGTCGACCTTCGACGGGCGCGAGTGGCTGCCCCTGCGCTCGGCCCTGCCGCCGGCCCAGCAACTCGGCGGCACGCTGGATGTGTCGGGCACACCCTTGCGCTACGAGGTCACCCTCGAGGGCAACAACCACCCCTGGCTGCTGCTGCTCGACGGCACGCTGGAGCCGCCCGAGCTTCCCGGCTACACGCCCCGGCTCGCGGCCGACCTGCAATGGGTGGTGGAGCGGCCCATCAGCGCCCTGGTGCGCTACCGGGCGCAAACCTACCCGGACTACCGCCACGGACCGCTGCGGGCGGTGGACGGCCTGCGCGACTTTTTGCGGCTACCGGGCGGCTTCAACCCGCGCACCCTGGCACTGGCGGCCGAGATGTTACGCGACCCGCGCTATGCGCAGGCCGATACCGCCGCCCGGGTGGCCGCAGTGCTGGAGCGCTTGCGCAACGGCGGCTACGAGTACTCGCTGAGCCCGGGCGTGTTCGGCGAGAACAGCGCAGACGAATTCTGGTTTGACCGCAAGCAGGGCTTTTGCGAGCACATTGCCTCGGCCTTTGTGGTGCTAATGCGCGCCATGGGCGTGCCGGCCCGGATCGTGACCGGCTACCAGGGCGGCGAGCGCAACCCGGTGGACGGCCTCTGGACGGTGCGCCAGAGCGACGCGCACGCCTGGGCCGAAGTGTGGATCGAGGGCCAGGGCTGGACACGGGTAGACCCCACCGCGGCGGTGGCGCCGGTGCGCATCGACAGCGTCAACCGGCTGGAGGCGCCGGGCAATGCGTTTGCCAAGGCCCTGGTCCGGGTCAACCCCGCCTTTGCTGTGAACCTGCGCGCGCTATGGGACGCCACCAACAACCGCTGGAACCAGTGGGTGCTGAACTATTCGCAATCGCGCCAGTTCGACCTGTTGCGCAGCATCGGCTTTGCCTCGCCGCAGTGGGAGGATCTGCTCTACGTGCTGATGGCCGTGGTGGTGGTCGTGAGCCTGCTGGGTGCAGGCTGGACCTTGCTCGAGCGGCTGCGCCAGGACCCCTGGCTGCGGCTGCTGGGACGCGCCGGGCACCGGCTGCAACGCGCCGGCCTGGCCCTGCCGCCCAACGCGCCGCCGCGCACCATGGCAGCCCTGCTGCAAGGCCGCGCCGGGACCGACGCGCAGTCCTGGCAAGGGGTGCACGACTGGCTTCTGCGCCTGGAGGCCTGGCGCTACGCCCAGGGCGCCGGGGCAGCCGGCCACGCAGGCGGGCACCGGCGGGCACTGGCTGGCCTGCGGCGCGAATTCCGCCGCCTGGCCTGGCCCGACCGACTGTAGAAAGACACCCTCCATGCCCCGCACCACCCCCCTGCCCGCCTGGATACGCCACCTGCGGTTTGCTTTACCTGCCCTGTTTGCTATTTTTTTGCTAGCAGCAGGCCCAACAGAATCAAGGTCTGCAGAGTCAAACTACAAAAGGAAACCAACTGTCAAGGCAAGCCACGCCGGCAGCCGACCCAGCGTGGGCGGGCCGCTCTACGCCACCCGGCCCGAGGCCATGGAAGCGGCAGACGACATTGCCACTCGGCGCAACCTGGACCGCGACTGGGTGCGGCGCAACATCGGCCAGGCCCGCTTCGTCCCGGCCATTGCCAAAGCCAGCGCGCCGCCACCGGCCGGGGTGCCAAAAAACTGGGCCCTGTACCGCAGCCGCTTCATCGAGCCCGTGCGGATCCGCGCCGGCGTGCAGTTCTGGCAGACCCACGCCGCCGCCCTGCAGCGCGCCGAGGACCTGACCGGCGTGCCCGCCGCCATCATCGTCGGCATCCTGGGGGTGGAGACGCTCTACGGCCAGCAGACAGGCAACTACCGGGTGATGGACGCGCTCAGCACCCTGGCCTTCGACTTTCCAGCGCAACACCCCAAGGCTGCGGCACGCGCAACGTTTTTCCGCGCTGAGCTCGAAGAGTTTCTGGTGCTCACGGCACGCACCCACACCGAGCCGCTGGCGCTGCGCGGCAGTTACGCCGGGGCCATGGGCCTACCGCAGTTCATGCCCTCGAGCTGGGCGCGCTACGCCATCGACTTTGACGGGGACGGCCGGATCGACCTGTTCCACAGCGCCGCCGACGTCATCGGCTCGGTGGCCAACTACTTTGTGGCATTTGGCTGGCAGCGCGGGATGCCCACCCACTACCCGGTGCAGTGGGACCCGGAAATACCCACCCGGGACACGCTGCTGGCGCCCGACATCGTGCCCAGCTTTACGGTGGCCGAATTCCAGGCGCTGGGCGTCACGCTGGACGGAGCGGCCCTGCAACATCCGGGAAAACTGGCGATGGTGGAACTGTTCAACGGCGACGCCGCGCCCAGCTATGTGGCCGGCACCGAAAACTTCTATGCGCTCACACGCTACAACTGGAGCAGCTACTACGCGCTGGCGGTGATTGAGTTGGGGCAGGAAGTACTGGCAGCCCGGCAGCGCTAACGGCCAGCACTGGGTATCGACCGTTGCTCAAAAAGAACGAAGGCCGCATATAGCGGCCTTCCATTTGGTGCATCTTTCAGCTTGTTAGCGTCCAGAGCGCATATCCCAATCGACTTGGTGTTGTAAGTTTAGCGTAGTTCGCGGTATAAATTGCTCGCGTAATAAAAAAAGGGGAGACAAATGACGGCAATGCGTTATAGGCTCGCGCTTGATCTGGGTTCTACATCACTAGGCTGGGCGATGGTCAGGCTTGATGCAGCCAGCAATCCATGCGCAGTAATAAAGGCGGGCGTCAGGATTTTTTCTGACGGACGAAACCCTAAAGATGGAACGTCCTTAGCCGTTACCAGGCGTGAAGCGCGGGCTATGCGCCGCAGGCGCGACCGTCTACTCAAGCGCAAGGCACGAATGTCTGCGCTGCTCGTTCAATATGGATTCTTTCCTACGGATGAAAAACTCCGCAAGGAGCTGGTAACGCTGAACCCGTATTTGCTCCGCGCCAAAGGGTTAGATGCAGCGTTGACACCTGCCGAATTTGCCCGAGCCCTGTTTCACATCAATCAGCGTCGTGGCTTTAAAAGCAACCGCAAAACAGATAAAAAAGAGAACGATGCTGGGGCTTTGAAAACAGCCATCAGCAAGCTGCGTCAGGACATGGCCGCAACAGGTTGTCGCACCGTGGGCGAATGGCTGCATAAACGCGACCATCACGGTGAAACAGTCCGGGCCCGATACCGCGAAACTAAGGTTACCAAGGACAACGGAAAGGTAGGTGTACACAAGAGCTACGACCTGTACATTGACCGCGCGATGATCGAGGCTGAGTTCGATGCTTTATGGAGCAAGCAGTCCGAATTAAACCCCCAGATGTTTACCTCGAAAGCACGGGAGGATCTGCGGTACTGTCTCCTATTTCAACGCAAACTCAAGCCTGTAGTGCCAGGCCGTTGCACCCTAATGCCTGAAGAAGTGCGCGCACCGTTGGCCCTTCCAAGTGTGCAGAGATTCCGGATGTACCAGGAGGTCAACAACCTGCGCATTTTGAGCGACGGAATGCGGGAAGAGCCCCTTTCAATAGCGCAGCGAGATCAGGTCATCGCTTTACTGGAAAAGAGCCGCAAGGTCACATTCACCAAAATCAAAAAGACGTTGGGCATAGGGTCTGTCAGCTTTAACCTCGAAGACGCGAAGCGTACCGACCTCAATGGCAACGCCACCAGCGCAGAGCTCGCCAGAGACGGGTACTTTGGCAATGCCTGGTTTGACTTTGAAAATACCAAGCAGGATGCAGTGGTCGCACAGCTGGTCAGCGAGGAAAACGAAGCGGCCCTCGTGCGCTGGCTATGTGCGGAAACCGGGGTTAGTGCTGAAAGAGCGGAAGCAATTGCCGAAGCAGGCTTGCCCGAGGGTTATGGCAGCCTCAGCGCAAAAGCCCTGGAGCGTATTTTGCCTGCCTTACGGGCAGAGGTCATTACCTACGACAAGGCCGTGATTGCGGCAGGGTTCGACCACCACAGCAACATCAGTGCCGCCTCCACAGGTGAAATATTGCCGGAATTGCCCTATTACGGCATCCCGTTGCAGCGCCATGTTGCCTTTGGTTCCGGCAAGCCAGAGGATACGGACGAGAAACGGTATGGAAAGATTGCCAACCCCACCGTGCATATTGGCCTGAATCAGGTGCGAGTGGTAGTGAATGCATTGATCAAACGCTACGGCCACCCAAGCGAAGTCATAGTAGAACTCGCCCGCGACCTCAAGCAAAGCAAGGATCAGCGCGAAGAAGAGAACAAACGCCAAGCAGAAAACCAAAAGCGCAACGCTCGAATGCGTACCAACATTGCGGAGGTTCTCGGCATTACCCAAGAGCGGGTCCGTGTGGCAGACCTACAAAAAATGATTCTATGGGAGGAGTTGAGCTTTGATGTAGCGGAAAGGCGGTTGAAGTGGACCCGGAATTTGGGACAGGTGTTTAAGTGGGACACTGTCTAAAGAAACGGGTTACCAATGACTGAATCAAAGAAGCGGAAATTTCATCCACCGGAGTTCAAAGCGA
>Ga0007791_10000928_pt1 | contig 10156 bp, 6 predicted proteins | sample CryBogmetaGMA05M_FD_60368 | JGI IMG/M metagenome (GOLD analysis project Ga0007791, IMG submission 60368) | Freshwater microbial communities from Crystal Bog, Wisconsin, USA - MA0.5M | ecosystem: Environmental > Aquatic > Freshwater > Lake | place: Crystal Bog, Wisconsin, USA | collected 2009-07-06 | reverse complement strand
GCGCAGCACTTCGGGCAAGGCCGACAGCAGCACGGCGCCCAGGATCACCCCTGGCAAATGCCCGACCCCGCCGAGCACCACCATCGCCACAATCATCACCGACTCCGTCAGGCTGAACGACTCCGGGGAAATGAATCCCTGAAACGCGCCAAACATGGTGCCCGACACGCCGCCGAAAGTGGCGCCCATGCCAAAGGCCATCAGTTTGAGGTTGCGGGTGTTGATGCCCATGGCCTTGGCGGCGATTTCGTCCTCCCGAATCGCCATCCAAGCCCGTCCAATGCGCGAGGTTTGCAGCCGGTGGCTGATCAGGATACTGACGAGCACCAGGGCCAGGAACAGGTAGTAGTACAGCGAGACCGAGGCCAACTCGAACCCGCCCACCACAAGCTTCTTGCCCAGGTCAAACCCAAAGAGGTGCAGCGAATCAATCTGGTTGATGCCCTTGGGGCCGTTGGTGATGTTGATCGGCGTATCCAGGTTGTTCATGAACACCCGAATGATTTCGCCGAAACCCAAGGTCACGATGGCCAGGTAGTCGCCGCGCAGGCGCAATGTGGGTGCGCCGAGCAGGACGCCAAACAGGCCTGCCAGCCCGGCCCCCAGCGGAATCACCAGCCACAAGGGCGTGTGCATGCCTTGTGGAAACATGGCCGCAATGGCCGGGAAGGTTTCGATCAGGTGCGGCGAGGACATCAGCCCGTACATGTAGGCGCCAATCGCAAAGAAGGCGACGTAGCCCAGGTCCAGGAGGCCGGCATAACCGACCACGATATTGAGGCCCAACGCCAGCAACACATACAGCAGCGCCATGTCGGCGATCCGCACCCAGGCATTGCCAAAACCCTGCAGCACCAGTGGCAGCAGCAGCAGGGCCACACCAGCCACGACCCACGCCAAAGACTTTGGTTGTTGTTTCATGGGGTGGTCTCCTCAGGCCCGGTCCGCAACCCGCTCGCCCAGCAGCCCGGAGGGGCGCAGCGTCAGCACGATGATCAGCACGATGAAGGCAAAGATGTCCGAATAGTTGCTGCCCAGCACGCCACCGGTCAAAGTCCCGATATAGCCAGCCCCGATGGATTCGATCAGGCCCAGCAAAATGGCGCCAACCACTGCGCCCGCCAGGTTGCCAATGCCGCCGAACACGGCCGCAGTAAATGCCTTGAGCCCCGGCAGGAAACCCATGGCATGCTGGGCCGTACCGTAGTTGGAGGCATACATGACCCCAGCGATGGCGGCCAGTACGGCGCCAATCACGAACGTGGCCGAAATGACCACATCCGGCTTGACGCCCATGAGCCCGGCAACCCGGGGGTTTTCGGCGGTGGCGCGCATGGCACGCCCGAGCTTGGTGAAGTTGACGACCCACATCAGAATCGCCAGAGACGCTGCCGTCACCCCCAGAATCATGACCTGCGTCGGCGTAATCACGGCCCCGGCGATGTCAAATGGCGTGTTGGGCAACAGCGTGGGGTAGGACTTGTAATTCGGCTTCCAGATGATCATGGCCAGCGTCTGCAGAAAGATGGACATGCCGATGGCGGTGATCAGGGGGGCAAGCTTGGGGCTGTTGCGCAAGGGGCGGTAGGCTACTTTTTCGATGGTGAAATTCAGGGTGGCTGCGACGATGCAGGCGATGACCAGCGAGAGAAACAAAATGACATAACCGGGGGTCCCGGGCATGCCTTCCCGCATCAGGCCAATCACCGTCCAGCTGGTCAGGGCGCCGACCATCATCACTTCACCGTGGGCAAAATTGATCAGGTTGATGATGCCGTAGACCATGGTGTAACCCAAGGCAATCAGCGCATACATGCTGCCCAACACCAGGCCGTTGATGACCTGCTGCAAAAAAATATCCATACATTGTTCTCCGTTGGGTGACCGCTGCAATCAAAACCCGGTGTTGTCCCCATTTCGGACAACCTTGGCGCATGGACGGTACCCGCCACGAACAAGCAAGAAGCCCGCCACCGGAGCCGCGCGACTGCTAAGTGCGGTGGATTGTAGCGAAACAGATCACGGATTCAGGCCCCGTCCGCAGGGGGTTTACCCTCCCGCACGGGGGGCGCGGCCTGCTGGTTCAGGGCCTTGAGCGTACGCAAGCGCTCCGCGATGCGGATCTCCAGGCCGCGCTCGACCGGCTGATAAAAGCTCTGCTGCTCCAGGCCGTCGGGAAGGTACTGCTCGCCGGCGGCAAAACCGCCCTCCTCGTCATGCGCGTAGCGGTAGTTCTTGCCATAGTCCAGCGACTTCATGAGCGGGGTGGGCGCATTGCGCAGGTGCATGGGCACGGGGCGGGTTCCATCCTTGCTGATGAGCGCTTTAACGGCCTTGAAGGCCTTGTAGACCGCATTGGATTTGGGCGCCATGGCCAGGTAGACCACACACTGCGCCAGAGCCAACTCGCCCTCGGGCGTACCCAGCCGCTCGTACACTTCCGCAGCGTCGAGCGCCATACGCAGGGCGCGCGGGTCGGCCAGGCCAATGTCCTCGCTGGCCATGCGGATCAGGCGGCGAGCCAGGTAGCGCGGCTCCGCACCGCCATCGAGCATGCGCATGAACCAATACAGTGCCGCATCCGGATCCGAGCCGCGCACACTCTTGTGCAGCGCCGAGATGGTGTCGTAAAACTGCTCGCCGCCCTTGTCGTAGCGGCGCATCCGCTCACCGAGTACGCGCAGCAGCCAGGCTTCGCTGATCTCGGTCACATGTTCCTGGGCAGCGGCAATTGCCAGCGTCTCCAGCGTATTCAAAAGCCGTCGGGCATCGCCATCCGCATAGGCGACAAGTCGGTCAACTGCTACTTTTTCAATAGCAGCATACCCAATATCCACAAGGGCTTTGGCAACAATAGCCTCCAAATCTTCCGCCACCAGCGGCTGCAGCACATAGACTGCCGCGCGCGACAGCAGCGCTGCGTTGACCTCGAACGAGGGGTTTTCGGTGGTAGCGCCAATGAAGGTGAACAGGCCACTCTCGACATGCGGAAGAAACGCGTCCTGCTGGCTTTTGTTGAAACGGTGCACCTCGTCCACAAACACGATGGTGCTGCGCGGCTCCAGGCCCCCGCGCGCCGCCTGCGCCTGCTCGACTGCCTCGCGAATTTCCTTGACCCCGCCCAGCACGGCGCTGATGGTGATGAAACGGGCATCAAACGCATCGGCCATCAGCCGCGCGATGGTGGTCTTGCCCGTACCGGGCGGCCCCCAAAGAATGCAACTGTGCGGACGCCCCGACTCAAACGCCAGCCGCAAGGCCATGCCTGCGCCCAGCAGGTGCTGCTGCCCGATCACTTCCGCCAGCGTACGCGGACGCAGGCGTTCGGCCAGCGGCCGGTAGTGGTGGGGTACGGGTGTCATGGGTGCGATTGTCGGGCATGGGCGGGGGGACCTACAATGGACAGAGACGGTCGGGCCAAGAGCCCGGGCCGACTTTGATACAGGACGACAACCGTGATTGACAGGTACCGGAGAGCTCAATGATTCGCGGGTACTGAAGTGCAGAGCGCCGCGAAGACACAATACCGATTCTCATCACCTGCCACGCAAGCTTCGGGCTGGGTGGCATTACCGAACCAATGAATTTCTTCACATTCTTTCGGCATATCGCCGGCAAAAGGTTCGTATTTTTTGAACTGGTATCGCGAGAGGTAGCGGGTCGCTACAGCGGATCAAGCTTGGGGATACTTTGGTCTTTTGTGACTCCGGTTCTCATGCTGGGTGTGTACACCATAGCATTTCGGCAAATTCTGGGAATGCGCTGGCCAGATGCAGACAATGGAGCGGACTTTTCCTTGATGATTTTCTCGGGAATGATAGTGCATACATTATTTGCCGAGTGCCTGTTGCGATCTCCATCGGTAATTATTGCAAATAGCAACCTGGTGAAACGGGTCGTATTCCCGCTGGCATTGCTGCCTTGCGTAGTCGTTGCTTCAGCAGTGTTCAATGCGGTGTTGAGCCTCATTGCTATGTTGATATTCATTGCGATTTCCAGGGGCAGCATCCCATGGACTGTGTTTTTCATCCCAGTTCTTTTTATTCCTTATCTTGTTCTGCTGTGTGGCATCAGTTGGTTGCTAGCGTCCTTGGGCGTATTTTTTCGGGATATCAGCCAGTTGATGGGCACCTTGTCTACCATTTTGATGTTTCTCAGCCCCGTTTTTTATCCTATTAGCAGCCTGCACGAGCCCTACAGAAGCCTGGTTTCTTACAACCCATTGACGTTCGTTATAGAGCAGTTGCGAGATCTTTTGTTACACCAGCACTCCCTCGATTGGACGGGGCTTGCAGCCTATTGGGTCATGGCCACCGCCATCCTCTTCATGGGTTACTGGTGGTTTCAAAAAACAAGGGATGGTTTCGCCGATGTCCTCTGATCAAAAACCGGAACCACTGCTGGCCAACGATGAAGCCATGGTGCAGGTAGAGAGCCTTTCGAAATGCTACCGCTCTTACGACCAGCCCATTAACAGGCTTGTGCAAAGCCTTTGGGGTGGGCGGGCTCGCTACTCCCAGGAATTTTGGGCATTGCGTGACGTGTCCTTTTCCTTGCAAAAGGGCGAGACGATGGGAATCGTTGGGCGCAATGGATCGGGCAAATCCACACTGTTGCAGATTATTGCCGGCACACTGAAACCCACCTCGGGCAGTTCGGCTTCCCGCGGTAAGGTGGCCGCCCTGCTGGAACTTGGAAGTGGTTTCAATCCCGACTTTACCGGTCGCCAAAATGTCTACCTGAATGCCTCGATTCTTGGACTCAGCAGGGATGAAACCAACACACGGATCGAAAGCATCCTAGCCTATGCGGAAATCGGTGAATTTATTGACCAACCGGTGCGAAAGTACTCTACCGGAATGGTCATGCGTTTGGCGTTTGCAGTAGTAGTCCACGTAGATGCAGAGGTACTTATTATTGACGAGGCCTTGGCAGTTGGCGATGCGTTTTTCATGCAAAAGTGCATGCGCTACCTCAATAAATTTCGTGAACACGGCACTCTGCTGTTTGTCAGCCATGATGCCGGTGCGGTGACAAGCTTCTGCGACCGGGCCCTGTGGCTGGATGCCGGAAGAGTCAAAATGATCGACGGGGCCAAAAGTGTGATGGAGGCTTACATGGAGGAGACCATGGGAGAGCGCCAGGGCAATAAATTACGCCCACTGCCCGACAAAAGTGACGCACAAATTGCGTTGCGGCAGGTTCGAAAATTTGACTGCCGCCAGGACATCATTGACCGATCTCAACTTCGTAACGATTTCCAGATATTCCCTTTTGATCCTGCTATTGGCGGAATAGGGCAAGGCATATTGGAAATATTGGATGTCGCTTTGCTCAATGCGCAAGGTCGGCCCATTCATATGGCACTGGCAGGTGAAGAGGTTATTCTGGAAGTCGAGATCGTAGCCAATGGAGCCGTAGAGAATCTTATTGCGGGCTTTTATTTAAAAAACAAGCATGGGCAACTACTCTTTGGTGACAACACCTTTCTCTGTCATCCTGAAGGTATTGCTGCAGCGCAGGGGGACAAGTTCGTTGCCAGATTCAATTTCACCATGCCGCGCTTGGGCGCGGCAGACTATTTCATCACGGTAGGCCTCGCAGAGGGAACCCAGGAAAATCCCGTCGTCCAACACTGGAAGCACGAAGCGCTGCGCATCACTGCCACGGGCGGCGGTTTTGCTTCCGGATTGGTCGGGCTACCCATGCACCAAATCGAACTGAGGCGGACCCATGACAACGCATGAGTTCAGGATTGAAAACCACCCGGTGGTGTTCCAGCGGCCTTCACTGCGTTACCCATATGCCTGGGTGGGACATATTCCCTTTGCCTATCTGGCAGTGGATCTTCTCAGACCACAGCAGCTGCTTGAACTGGGCACTGACAGCGGTAATTCTTACATGGCATTTTGCCAAGCAGTGGCATATCTGAATTCCGGTACGCAATGCCATGCAGTGGATTCGTGGCAGGGCGATGCCCAGGCCGGTTACTACGGAAATGAAGTATTGGAGGATCTGCGCTCACGCCATGACCCCCTTTACTCGAAATTTTCTGAGTTGATTCAAAGCGACTTTGATGCAGCATGTAGACAATTTCCGGATGGCTCAATTGATCTTCTGCATATTGATGGCTTCCACACCTATGAGGCCGTGAGCCACGACTTTGCCACCTGGCTCCCCAAGTTAAGCGAGCGGGCGGTTGTACTCCTGCATGACACTCAGGTTGACAAGGATGGTTTCGGCGTCGCATCATTTTTTGCAGAGATCTCACACCGCTATCCACATTTTGAGTTCCTTCACAGCAATGGACTGGCAGCGATCGCCGTGGGGGGATCCGTACCAGAACCCTTTATGGAATTCATGCGATACGCCAACGCATCCTCGGATTCGATTCGTGCGTACTTTGAAGCCTTGGCGGGCAAGCTTGTTACACCAGACGGAGAGATGCTCAGCGAAGACGGTAATCCATCGCGTATGGTGTGTGAGTTGTACTATCGAAAATGTGAAGAATCCTACAGTTCGGACCGCCGGATTTCACTCAAGGTTCCAGAAGTCCATGGCATTTCCAAGTTCAACTTCGTCATTCCAGAAGGGGTGCGGCCGGATTATGTACGCATTGATCCGACTGACTTTCCTGGGGTCTACGGCTTTCTGGAAGTCGCCGTTGCGAACCCGGGTCATGGCAGCATCGTGCTTGAGGATCTTGCCCCGCGTTTGGGTTATGTCAACGGTAACATCCTTCCAACATTCGGCAAGGAGCAATTGCTCCTATTCAGCATGGAGAATGATCCCTATCTGGAGATTGCGATTGGCGATGTTCTCGCGCATCTGACCAGTGCACCGACACAAATTCTGGTCACGTTGAGTTATCAATCGGTTATTTGTGAGCCCTCTCTGCGGCGGCTTGTAAAGGAGCAATCCACCGCTGTGACAGCACTCCGGGTGTTGGCCGCAGACCAAGCCAATAATCGCTTACTGGCAAGTGAGCTTCAGATTGTGAAAAGCATGGTGACGCAACAGCACCAGCGCGCAGAAGAAGTCAGTCAGGCCATGCTTCGATTGGCTCAGGCTATCGAAATGGAGTCGGCCCTGAGATGGCCTGCACGATTAAAACGGTTTTTCTGGCCCACCCATTAATTGCCAGCATGAACATGATGCAATCAGTGGGGCTAAAAGACCGTTTGAGGCGCAAGTCGCGTAGCATCCTGCGTCGGATTGCGCACCGTTTAGGGTATGCCACTTTGCAACCCATCTCGCAACTGGCACCGGTCAGTGACGGACATGGTTCCTGGATGAGCACCGGCACCGACCCTCAGTTTCTATGCGAAGGGCTTCGCTACCCGCTGCGTCAAGGTTGGTATCACGTGACCGTCGACATGGCGGCTGTGGACACGATTGAGCTTGATGCCAAGGTCTACATCGACTTTGGCATGGGAATGAACGAAGCATGGTCCCAGCGGCTTGCATTGACGAAAACCACGGATGGCCGTCATTCGGGCGTTGTCCTAATGGCGCGTGGCGCAAACCAATTGCGATTGGACCCCGCGACTATGCCGGGGAAGTTCCGCGTATCCCATTTTCGCGTCCATCCAATTTTTCGTGCGCAAGCTGCTTGGATCATGCTGACGGAACTTCTGCGTCGTCAATCCGGATACCGCCAGGGCATGCTATTGATACTTCGTGCTGTTCGCAGAGCGATGAGCATGCCCCATAGCAGTTTCGCGATTTGGCTGCGCCATCTCTATGATGGCGCGAAATCGCAGACCACTGCATACCAGCAATGGACGCAGTTGTACGACCGAAGGGCGACGCCTTCCGAAAGAGGTGATGACAAGAACGACCAGGTTAGCAATCCACATATTTCCGTCCTGGTTCCCGTATTCAATACCCCCGAGAAATGGTTGCGCAAATGCCTGGACAGCGTCCTGGACCAGACCTACCCTCACTGGGAGTTGTGCATCGCCGATGATGCGTCCACGCTTCCACACATTGTCAAAATTCTCGCCGAATATGAATCCCGGGACCATAGCATCAAGGTGGTATCGAGAGCCAACAATGGACACATTTCGGCTGCATCGAACTCTGCACTGTCGTTGGCAACGGGTGACTTCGTCGCACTACTCGACCATGATGACGAATTGCACCCGGACGCGTTGCTCGAGGTAAGTCAAGCAATTGCCAAGAACCCCACATGGCAGCTGATTTACTCGGATGAAGACAAGATTAACGAAGCCGGTCTACGATTTGATCCCTATTTCAAACCGGACTGGAATTTGGAATTGTTGCGCGGGCAAAATTGCGTGAGCCATCTGGGCGTTTTTAAAACAACGCTGATGCGCGAGATCGGGGGATTTAGGGTCGGCCTTGAGGGCAGCCAGGACTGGGATTTAGCGCTTCGCTGCGCCGAGAAGTTGAATTCAAGTCAAATTGGCCATATCGCCAGGATTCTCTACCATTGGAGAGCCATCACTGGCTCTACTGCATTGGGAGCGCAGGAGAAAGGGTATGCGCACGACGCGGCACGCAGAGCGCTTTCGGAACATTTTTCTCGTAGCGGAGAATCTGCCCAGGTGCTCGATCTGGCGGCAGCGAGGGGCCTGTTCCAGATTCGATATGCGCTCCCCCTGCAGCCGCCGAAGGTGAGTCTGGTGATTCCTACCCGAGACCATGTAGACCTGTTGCGCCAGTGTGTCACCTCGATTCTGGCGCGAACCAGCTATCCCAATTACGAGCTGATCATCGTTGACAACCAGTCAACAGAACCTGAGACGCTCCGCTATTTCCAGTCGCTCAGCAGTGAACCACGCGTTCGCGTCCTCTCTCACAACTTCCCCTTCAACTACTCGCGCCTCAACAATGCGGCGGTGACGGAGTGCGAGGGTGACATCGTGGGATTGGTCAACAATGATATTGAGGTCATCAGTCCCAACTGGCTGACAGAAATGGTCAGCCATGCGTGTCGCCCCCACGTTGGCGTGGTGGGCGCAATGCTTTATTACCCGGATGGGACCATTCAGCATGCCGGCGTCATTACTGGGATACACGGTGTGGCTGGGCACCCCTACTGCCACATGCCGCGGGGCTATGGCGGACAGATGGGGCGGGCGCGGCTCGCCCAACGGTTGACCTGTGTCACTGGCGCCTGCATGGTGCTCCGCCGTGGGTTGTACAACACGGTGGGTGGACTGGATGAGGCCCTTTCCGTCGCTTTCAATGACGTTGACATGTGTCTGCGAATCCATGATTTGGGCTTTGAAAACATATGGACACCCTTTGCGGAGTTGTACCACCATGAATCGGCAACACGTGGGTTGGAGAATACCCCAGAAAAGAAAAAGCGCTTCCAGCGGGAAGTTGCGTTCATGCAGGAGCGCTGGCAAGGCAGGCTGGAAAACGACAGCTACTACAACCCCAATCTCAGCCTGACAGGCGAGCCGTTCAGCCTTGCATTTCCCCCGCGATGGTAAGAATGCACACCTTTGACGCTGCATCGTTCGAGGCAACAGGAGAGCCGATTTTTTGTATAGGCCATAGCCACCTTTCTGCGGTAAGCCAGGCTGCTTTGGCGACAGGAACAGCCATCAAGGGGATCAATTTCTGGGACATTCCTGGCGCGGTTGAAGGTGATGGTGCCCAGCTTCGATTTATCAGTTGGATTGAAGAGGCCATCCTTGCGCAGAATGGACCGGTGTTTTCCTTTGTAGGTGGCTCGGTACACAACGTGATGGGATTGGTGGCCCATCCACGACCGTTCGATTTCGTGCTGCCATGGGCAACGGATCTGCCAATCGATAAAAACGCCGAATACCTGCCCTACCAAATAGCCCGTAGACTAACGAAGAACCTGAGTGCGCAATATCTATTTCAAATGATGCGTATCCGGAAGCTGTGCCGCGGAGAAATGATTCACATCTCTCCTCCGCCCCCCAGTGCGAACCAAATTCGCCTTTCAAAAGATATACCCTGGAATATGTATCCCGAGATGACGGATCAAGTTGCAAGCGCATGTCTGCGGATGAAACTCTGGCTACTGCAGGCAAACATTGTTTCTGACTGGTGTATCGAAAATTCAGTAACGTATGTGCCTAGCCCTGATGTGGCGGCAGATGGCAATGGGTATCTGATTGAGGAATACTACCGCGATGGCGCACACGCC
>Ga0007791_10000924_pt1 | contig 10183 bp, 8 predicted proteins | sample CryBogmetaGMA05M_FD_60368 | JGI IMG/M metagenome (GOLD analysis project Ga0007791, IMG submission 60368) | Freshwater microbial communities from Crystal Bog, Wisconsin, USA - MA0.5M | ecosystem: Environmental > Aquatic > Freshwater > Lake | place: Crystal Bog, Wisconsin, USA | collected 2009-07-06 | reverse complement strand
CTCCCGAGGCGCGGCGCGCAGGCGCGGCCGCTCGTCTCGCCGCAGGCACCCGGCTCCACCAGCCCCCGCAGGTCGCTGCAGAGCGGCTGGTCGAGCTGCCAGCAGAAGCGCTCCGGCGCCGTATCGCTCCGGCAGGTGCCCGGCTGGACCGCGGCGTCGCTGCACCGCTCGCCCTCCTCCCGGCCGCCGCACGGCCGACAGGCACAGGTGGTGGTGAAGAAGCCGGCGGCGTCGGGATAGCTCTCCGTGCTGCCGGCATCCCGGGCGCCCGAGCACGGCTCGCTCGGGGCCAGCGTGCAAACCCCGCCCTCGGGCGCCGGCGGCGGCTGCGGCGGCCCGTCGAAGCCGTACGGGGGGTCGGTCCGGCGCAGCGCATTGCAGGCATCCAGGACGTTCTGCGGCATCGGATCGCCCTCGTAGGCCGCCTTGTTGGGCAGCGGCACGCGCGGGCTCTCGGCGAAGCCGAGCGCCTCGAAGCCCTCCATGAGGAGGTTGCGCTGACAGGCCCCGACCTCGTCCTCGTAGACGTCCAGGTGGTTTGTCAGCTTGTTCAGGTCCTGCACAATTTTTACATGTTGCGGGCACATCGTACCGTACCCGTCGGTCCAGAACTTGTACATGGCGCCCTGCACCAAGAGGAACCCGAAGGGCGGGTAGGCCTCCTCGAGGAAGCCGGCGTACTCCGACGCGTAGGTTTCCAGGCTCATCCAGCAGACCTTGTCGGCCGGCCCGTCGTCGAGCTTGAGCGTGCCGAAGACGTCGGCGGCCCACGCGGACGGGACCACGCGCTGCGGGCCCCAGGCCAGGGCCTGCGCGGAGGGCCCCACCTCGAAGGCCGGCCGCTGGAAGTAGACGCAGTACTCGGCGTCGTCGCCCGGCATCTTCAGGCACGGCGCCTGGGCCAGGCAGGGCGAGCCGTCCGCCGGGCAGGGCGTGCGGTAGACGACGGCGTTGCCGTACGAGGCGGCGCGGGCTCGGAAGTCGGCGCCGCCGACGCACGCGCACCCGGCCTCGTCGGCTTGGCAGTAGAAGTCCTGACCGTTCGCCGTGCTGCGGTGAAAGCTGCCGATCTCCGCGCAGGGCGTGTAGGCCATTTGACACAGAGGGGCCGGCGCGGCACGCGCCTTTTCCAGGGCTCCGTCACGCCGGCCCGCGCAGGTCGTCCCGCGCGCCGCCCAGCGCTGCCAGGATGAGCCGGCCGTAGGCGGACACCTTGGCCGGGCCGATGCCCGCGACGCGGAGCAGCGCCGCCTCCGAGTCCGGCCGGGCCGTGAGGAGGTTGTCCAGCACCTGGTTGTTGAAGATGAGGTACGGCTGACACTTCTGGAGCTTCGCCTGGGCCGCGCGCAGCTCGAGGAGCGCCGCGCGCCCGGCCGGCGCCGGCCCGGCCGCGGGCGCCGGGGCGGGCCGCTTGCTGCCGCGCGGCGCCGCGACCTCGATCTCCGGGAGCACCACGGGCACGTCGTCCTCCGCCAGGGCCTCCAGGCCCGGGGGCGCCAGCGTGTAGGCGCCGTGCACGTTGCACGTCACGTAGCCCGCCGAGCGCAGCCGCTCGTGCAGCGCCTTCCACCAGGAGAGCGGGCGGTGGGCGCCGCTGCCGCAGAGCAGGCCGCCGTGCTTCTGCCGCAGCTCCTGCACGTCCTTGCCGGCGTGGCCGCAGTGGTAGTCGAGCTGCTTCGTGGCGCCCGCGTGCACGAGCTGCACGGTGCGCAGCAGCGCCCGCGCGTCGGCGCCGTACTCCGCGTACTGCCCGGGCGGGGCGGCGCAGTTGCCGCAGACTTCGCCGCCGCGGGCGCTGCACGGGCCCGTGGCCGCGTCGCCGAACTTCTCCGCCAGCTGCTGCCGCAGGCAGCGGCCCGCCTGCACGAAGGCCAGCATCTCGCGCAGGCCCTGCCCGGCCAGGGCCGGGTCGAGGCTGCTCTGGGCCAGGCGCGTGCGGGTGCAGGCGTCGGCGCCCGTCCAGAAGAGCACGCAGGCCGCGGGCGCGCCGTCGCGCCCGGCGCGGCCGATCTCCTGCACGTAGCTCTCGAGCGCGCCCGGCAGGCCGTAGTGCACGATGCAGCGGACGCCCGGCACGTCCACGCCCATGCCGAAGGCCAGCGTGGCGGCCATGCACTGGAGCGTGCCCGCGACGAAGCGCTCCTGCACGGCCTGCCGCACGGCGGCGTCGAGGCCGGCGTGGTAGGCGGCGACGTCGAGGCCGCGCGCGGCCAGCAGCTGGGCGCCCCGCTCCACCTCCCGTTGGGTCGGGAAGTACACGATGCCCTGGCCCGCGCTCAGGTGGCCCAGGAGCGCCCCGACGTCGTCGGCCAGCTGCCGGCGCGAGACCACGCTCAGCCGCAGGTTGGCGCGGTCCAGCGGTGCCCGCACCTCGGGCGCGCCGCGCAGGCCCAGCTGCAGCGCGACGTCGCGGCCGACGCCCGCGGAGGCCGTGGCCGTGAGGGCGCAGAGGGGCACGGTCGGGTGCAGTGCCCGCAGGCAGGTCAGCTCGCGGTAGGCCTCGCGGAAGGCGCGCCCGTGCGCGCTGATGCAGTGGGCCTCGTCCACCACCAGCAGGCTCAGGCGCAGAGCGCCCACCGCCTCGTGGGCGCCGCGCAGCGCCTCGGGCGTGATGAAGAGGAAGGGCGCCCGGGCGCCGGGCGCGAAGCGCGCGGCCACGGGGCCCCCGGGCCCGCCCGCGCGCGGCCGGATGCCCCCGGCCGCCAGGCGCAGCCGCGCGTTCAGGGCGCTCATCTGGTCGGCGATCAGCGACACGAGTGGCGCCACGACGAGGCACTGGAGCTCCGGGTCCTGCGCGTGCCGCAGCAGCGCGGGCACCTGGTAGATGACGCTCTTCCCGCCGCCCGTGGGCAAGATGGCCAGCACGTCGTCGGCGGCCAGGAGCCGGGCGATGCAGGCCTCCTGGTAAGGGCGGAAGGCCGCGTGGCCGAGGAGCTCGCGCAGCACGGCGGCCGCCATGAGGGGGCGCCGCACGGGCCCCCGCGCGCGCCGCGCAAAAGGCGCGCCGGGTCGCGGGGCCTTGACAAATGACCTGCCCGGACGTGCACCTAGCCGCGTTCGTCTTCAACGCCGGCGGGAGCGGCCTGACGTTCCGCACGAACGACTGCAACACCAACATGACCGAGTGTCAGCGCCAGGACCCGGCCAGCGGCCTGCTGGTGCGCTGCGGCACGCAGCTCGGCGGCGGGCCGCCCATGTGCACCTTCGGCCCGCCGCTGCCGCAGGCCGGCGTGCCGGCGCCCCTGGCGTGCCCGATCGTGCAGGCCGCCTGCGCTTCTAACGGCGCCGGCTCCTGGTCCTGCTCAGCCGGGGCCCTGCGCGGCGCCGGGCCCGTCCTCGGCGCCGCCGGGCTGCAGTGATCGCCCCTTCGCGGGCGCCCCGGGCTCCGGCCGGGCAGCTTCGGGCGCCGTCTTGGTGCGGCGCCGCCTGGCCATGAGCAGGAGCACCACGAGAAAAAAACAGCCCGTGAGCAACTCGGCCCGCTCCAGGCGCGAGCGACCTTCCAGCTTCCTCGCCAGACTCACGGCGGCGTCCGCGATCTTCGCCAGCATTCGGGTGGACAGCGTCGTCATAAAATGTAGGATCGCGGCATTGCCAGGTATCGCTGCCAAAATATACAGCTCGAAGTTTTTTTTGATAAATGGCGCGACTGAAGAATATCGGCCCAGTGATTCCAGCACTTGCCGCACCAGCACTGGCAGCAATTCGAAGTTTAAAGCGCCGAGGAAAATCGCAATCTTCGCAGGATGGCGGGAAAAAAATCCAGCCGTGCTCTCGAAGAGCGTAGGAAGCAAGGCAGCCAAAGCCACGCTGGCGGCCACTCCGCGCCACGTCTTTGACTTAAGTGCTGGCCATGGTATTGGTCCTCGAGCTGTCATTTGGTACTCGGCGCAGGCTCACGGCCTGGCCCCGCAGCTCCCAGGTTCACGGCAGACGTGGCCCTCGTGGCCAGCAGGCGCCCTCTCAGCCGTTCAGGCCGCCGTCTCGGCGGAGCGCCTCAGTTTCCGGAGGCGCGCGGCTATTTCTTTGGAGGAGAGCTTGCGAATGGGCCTGCTCGGGCGCTGCAGATCTTCGGATTCCGACTCCGAACTCTCCGGCGCCGCGACCGGGCGCTGCACTGGTTCGGCCGCCGGACGCCCGCCGTAGATTTCGCGGGCTTTCGCCAACAGGGTCCGCCCTGCGTCGCTCTCGCCCCCCACGGCCACGAAGCCCTTGACGCCCAGGGCTCGGCGGGCATCGGCCACCGCCTTGGGCCAGGCCAAGGTTTTGCCTTTTTCGGAACGGCGTTTGCTCACATACGTTCGACGCTTCACTTGGTCGTCGTTCGATTTCTTCAAGACGAACTTCGCCCCCCTGGCCTTGCCGGCGGCCACGCTCCGCCGCCGCTCTCGGCTTATGTGCAGGTGGCGCTGGTGCCGCTCCGGCGACGCAGGCCGGGGCATGGGTTTACCAAGGAGCCAGAAAACTGGTGGCGCCCCGTCACGCCTCGCCGTGCAGCTGCACGACCAGCTCGTCGATGCGCTCCTGCTGCTCGTCGATGATGGCGAGCACGTCCTCGTCGAGGCGCGCGCCCGTGCGCTCCGCCAGGTCCTTGGCCGCCACGGCCTGCGCGTGGGCCGAGCAGGCGTTGAAGAGCGCGATGAGCGGCGCCGCGTCCTGCCGCGCGGCCTCCGCGTAGAAGCGCGCGCGCCGCAGCGCCGCCAGGCACACGTGCAGCGACTGCTGGCGGCCGTAGGCCCCGCCGCGGGACTCGGAGCTGCTGCACTTGGAGAAGATGCTGACGACCAGCAGCACCGCGAAGCTCAGCGCGCACGCCCGGCGCAGCGCGACCATGGCCGTCCTTTCTCTCTCGCCGCGCTCAGCGCAGCGAGGGCCCGCCGCGCGCGGCCAGCTCCACCTCCAGGCGGGCGATGCGGAAGGCGTGCTCGCGCTCCCGCTGCCCCGTGGCCTGCTGGAGCTCGCGCAGCTGCGCCTCGAGCTTCTGCTGCTGGCGCCGCTCGAGCTCCAGCGCCGTGGCGGCCTCGTCGCGCGCGAGCGCGTCGGCCGCGCCGCGCTCCCGCAGCTCCTCGCAGCGGCGCCGCGCCTTGGCCAGCTCCTGGCCCTCGAGCTGCTGGCTCTCGGCGCGCCGCTTGAGGCTCTCGCGCTCGACCTCCAGCAGCAGCACGCGCCGCTCGGACGCGTTGGCGTCCGCGCGGGACTTGGCCGCCTCCTTGACCATGGCGTCGTAGCTCTCGCGCAGGAGCTGCGAGCGCTGCGCCAGCCGCGCGGCGTGCTCCTGCCGCTCCCGCTCCTGCGCCTCGGCGGCGCGGCGCACGTGCTCGCGCGCCGCCTCGGCCTCCTCGGCCGCGGCCGCCTCACAGGCCGCCAGCTGCGCGCTGCGCTCGCGCAGCGCCGCCTCGGCCTCCTGCGCCCGCGCGCCGACCGCGCCCGCCACGGCCTCGAAGTGGGCCGTGAGCGCGGCCAGCGCCGCCGCCTCCGCCGCCGCGTCGGCCGCCGGCGGCGCGGGCGCCTGGGCCTGCGCCGCGGCCGCCGCCAGCTCGGCGCGCAGGGCGGCGACCTCCTGCTCCCGCTGCCGCTGCTCGGCCGCCGCGCGCTCCGCCTGGGCCGTCGCCGCGCCGGCGGCCTCCGCCTCGGCGGCCAGCGCCGCGTCGCGCTGCGCCGTCAGGTCGCGCAGCGCCGCGCCCACGTCCGCGCGCAGCGCGGCCATGGCCTCCGCGTGCGCGCCGTCGGCGGCCGGCGGCCGCAGCGCGGCCTCGGCGAGCTCGTCGCGCAGCGCGCGCTCGGCGGCCGCCGCGGCGGCGGCCCGCTCGGCCGCCTCCGCCCGCTCCCGCCGCAGGGCGTCGTCGGCCGTGGCCGTGCGCGCCTCCAGGCGGGCGGCGCAGGCGCGGTGCAGCCGCGCGGGCACGTCCAGCGCCAGCAGCCGGGCGCCGTCCAGGCGCGTGGCCAGGGCCGCCCAGGCCGCGGCGTGGTCGTCGGCCGCCGCGAGGACGCCGGCCAGGTGCGCGGCCGCCGCCGCGGCGTTGGCCGCCGCCAGCCGCTCGGCGGCGGCGGCGTGCGCGGCGGCGAGCGCCGCCTCGAAGCGCGCCCGGCTCTCGGGCAGCGCCTGCAGGAAGGCGGGCGGCGGCGGCAGCGGGAGCGCCGGCGAGAGCAGCGGCAGCCGGGCCGTCAGCTCGGCGGCGGCCTGCAGCAGCTCGCGCGTGGCCTCCTCCACGGCGGCCGCGCAGCGGCGCTCCTGGAGGTAGCCGAAGGTGCTCTGCACGGAGGGCGCGGCGCCGGCGTTCGTGGCGGCCACCACGGCCTCCGCCAGCGTCACGATGGCCGCGCCGTCGAGCGGCACGCCGCCGACGCCCTTGGGCGTGCCCGCGAGGGCGCGCACGTGCGCGCGGAAGGCCTCGAGCTGCTGCTTGAACGCGGGGCGCAGCGCGCTGGTGGCGAGCGTGTTGAGCTTCTGCAGCGTGCCCTCCTCGGCGTGCGGCCGCACGAGCGGGAAGAGGCGGCGCTGCGGAAAGTAGGCCTTCAGCGCCGCGCGGACGTCGGCCTTGCTGGCGGCCGCGTTCGCGAGCGTGGCCTCGAGGTACTCGTCGGGCGTGAGGACGCGGCCGGCCTCGTCCAGGAGCTCGAGCGTGAAGTCGCGCAGCGCCCAGACGAGGTGCGGCGCGGACCAGAGCTGGCCGTCGGCGCGCGCGAGCTCGGAGGCCACGGCCGTGACGGTGCCGAGCTCGCTGAGCGCGGTCTCGTCCACGGCGCCGACCGAGTTGTACACGAAGACGCTGGCCAGCGCCAGCACGATGCCCAGGAGCTTGGCGTCGTGCGCCAGGCTCGCCTCCATGGAGGCCGTGCCCTCGGTGTCCAGCACGACGAAGGCCGCGTCGCCCTCGCCGGTCAGCACGCTGGGGTAGAGCCAGACGCCCTTGGTGCAGGCCTTCACGGTGCTGCCGGTCGCGAAGCCGCCGCGGGCCGGCGCATTGAGGATGCCGCGGTTCAGCAGGAAGCTCTTGCCCGTGCGGTAGCGGCCGGCGACCACGACGACGGCCAGCGGCAGGTCCGCGGCCAGGCCGCGCAGGAAGGCGCGCCCGGGCTCGCAGACCGCGTAGGCGCCGTCGGCCACCTCCTCGATCAGCTGCACGGGCGGCATGGCGGGTTTATCCTGGGCCGGGCCGCCGCGCCGGGCCGAGCGCCCGCGATCGCCCACGGCAGGACACAGCAAACGATGCCGTCGCCGGCCACGCGACAAGGTGGCACGGGGCTGATCTACGTCATCTTGCTCCTGCTGGTGCTGGGCGGCGGCGCCGTGGCCGTGTGGCTCATCGTGAAGAACGGCACTCCCAAAGCCCCGGCGCCCGCGCCGGCGCCGGCCTCGACGCCGGCGCCGGCGCCGAAGCCTGGCGACTGGGCGTTGCACGAGGCCAGCGGGCCGTATGTTAGTGTCTACGCGCGCGACCGCAGCTTCGTGGAGGTACCGCCACCGTCACCGACCACGGCGGAAGCCTGCACTCCGACAGCCTGCGACGGCACGATATACGACCTTCCCATCCATGGCCAATTTGGCAAGTTCCCAGCAAAAATTGAGGACGCATGGAGTTATGTGCGCTGGGACGACCGAGCCGCGGCGTGTTATTGTGGCGTTTTCTTTCCCTCCGAAGCCTCGAAGAAAACGCCCCAAAGCTGGGCAGGGCACCAACTTCCGTCGCTGTGTGCCAAAACGGCCCAGCTCGCAGACGACGGTCGGATTGTCCCCTATGCGTCGACTGCCCGCATGTACACAAATTATGACGCACTTTTGACGGTGCCCGACAAGGGCTACAATCTCTGCGACGATTTCACGACGCAGGCTCCCAGATGAGAGCACGAGCTACAGGTTCATGTGTGACCGCTAGCTCCGCAGCTCCCGAGCGGCCGCCGCGAGTCTCCTCTTTGGCGGCGGTAGGGGCTTTGAGCCAGGCCTCGCGCCGAGCATTCACTGCGGGAGCGCGCGAGCGCACAGTGTGGCGTCCAAGCTGTAATCCTTAAATTTCTGATATATGTTGTCGAACAGAATACCCGGCGTCTTTTGCAAATTGCCGTCGGCATTATGCGTGCATGCCGTTGCGAAGTCCGAGATGCAGATACTTCCTACAGAGCGTCTGAAAAGTGCGCGCGACGGGGGTCCGCCTGTAAGAGCGCAGACGGTCCAGAAAGTAAACAACGCAACATTGCGACCGCGACGACGAATGCCCAAGCCAGATGACTTGTTCCTCTTTTTTCAACGTGTGCGTGGGGACGGATTTCTGTCACAGGCCACTATGTACGGAAATATCGCAATACCACGCTGCGGCTGCCAGCAGTACTCTTCGGGAATAGCCGCGACTGCCATGGCTCCCAAGTCACTGCGAGCGCGGCCCGCGGCTGCTCCACAGAATGCACGAGAGGGCGTCTTTTTTTTTAGACGCGTTCCATACGTCCCACCTGGAGCGGACGTAAGGGACCTCGCATCGCGATTTCATCGCCGCAAATACGTTACGCGGGCGTGGGTCACGCGCGATCGTCGCCTGCGTCGCTTCGAGAGCCCGCCGCGACGGCACCTAATCCATTGAGCTCGAGGAGGACGCCGGCTGTGCGCGTCACTCCCTGCTCGCGTGCGCAGGCGCCGATCTACCGGCCTTGACGTTTGCAGTCGGAACCGCCGCCTGAATCTTCGTCCATGCTCGGTCGAAGAGTTCGGCGTCCTCTTCGAAGTACAGCTTGGCCTCCACGATCTGACCGTTGCTTTCGATGCGCTTCGTGGGCAAGACATCGGACTTGCCGAGGGAACGCAGCTCCTCTCGCTTCATCCTCGCGACGATCTTGCCAAATCTTGCTTCGAACGCCTTTGGATTCACCTTCTTGGAGAGGAGAAAGCTGCGGACGCAGAGCTCCTTGCAACCCTCCGTCGCGCCGCGGCCAGCGACACTGCCGACCATGTCGCGGAGCTGGAGCTTGGCGCGATCGTCCAAGGGAATGCCAGCTCGAGTTAGCACCTCGAAACAGCCCAAATACGACTCTATCTGGACTTTCTTCAGCTCTCCTTCGGCCTTGGCGATTCCGATGCGAGCGGCGGAGCAGCGAAGGTCAAGCTCGAGCTCCTCCGTCTCCCGGCGTTTCCTCTTCAGGGATGCGTCGTCCTCCCTCATCTCTCTTTCGACAGTCTCTCCGAAGAACCTCGCCGGATGGTCGGGCTGCTCCTCCCGCAACACCTCCTGCGCACGACGAATGGAGATCACCTCCTCGACCATGCGGGGATCCCCGCCGACGTACCGCACCACGACGCTGGCAGAGTTCTTGCGGAACTCGCTGTCCCCTGGAAGCGCCCACAGGACCTGCACAATCTGTCGCGCGTCCGCGGCGGCCTCGGGTTTGCGACTACCTCCCCAACTTGATGGGGCCGGGTTTGCTTCGTCAAGATTAGATCCGAAGGTCACCATCTCCAGCTTTGGAATTCGCTCTTCTTCATGTAAATTCCTTAAAATTCTGGATGCATTATTGCGAGTACACTTCTTAACCACCATGATGACATCTGTCGCCGACACCTTGCCATCTGCGGTCTTACGGGCGCCAGCAGTCAACTCTTCGAGCGTAGCCACGGCTGCCATGGCACCGATATCTGTGAGCCGAGACGACTTGCGCGATCGCGTAACTGATGAAAAATCCGTTACCATCGTGGAGCCTCCGAGATTATTTTCTTCGGCTCGACGGATTGTGTTTGCTCGATGCGTACACCTTGTCATCAGCGGTCTTACGGGCGCCAGCAGTCAACTCTTCGGAAGGTGCCTGAGCGTGGTACAATTGTTCTTATTGCATGCATGGAATGTCAGAGTGAGTGGTGTGCCGGATGAATCAGCAAGCAAGGATACTTTAGTTGCTTTCCTGGCCCTGTCCGCGTGATTTCTCCTACATACTTGCCTTCCAAACACGTTTTTGACAAATGTAGTATCGACAACAAGAGGAAGCTTGGTTTGAGTCGTGTGAAGTCTTGCCGAATTGTTAAATGCATCTTCGAACACACGATGTTTTGACCATAAATTAAATCGATGATACACTGTCTTACAAGACACCATGCCTTCGGTTGGTAATTGCGACCATTGGCATCCCGTTCGACATATGTACATTATCTTATCAAGGGTTTGGGTGATTGTCAGGCTTCTGGGACGTCCAAAATTTTTAGGCG
>Ga0007791_10000921_pt1 | contig 10199 bp, 7 predicted proteins | sample CryBogmetaGMA05M_FD_60368 | JGI IMG/M metagenome (GOLD analysis project Ga0007791, IMG submission 60368) | Freshwater microbial communities from Crystal Bog, Wisconsin, USA - MA0.5M | ecosystem: Environmental > Aquatic > Freshwater > Lake | place: Crystal Bog, Wisconsin, USA | collected 2009-07-06 | reverse complement strand
GGTTCGGTCGACGACCCGCCCAATACCGTGGTCCACGAACGCGCGCCCCGATCCAAGGCCGACCGGGATTCTGGCGAGATCCAAGGCATCAGCGGATCCACCCGGCTGGAAGCCAAGCGGCAGCGTCGCCGTGATGGCCGTGATGCCGGCCGACGGCGCCCACCGATCCTGTCCGAGGCCGAGTTTCTGGCCCGCCGCGAGGCGGTCGACCGGGTCATGGTGGTGCGCGACAAGATCCGGAGCGAACCGCCGCACGAAGGCGCTCGTTACACCCAGATCGCGGTTCTTGAGGACGGCATCGTCGTCGAACACTTCGTCACCTCGGCCGCCTCGGCCTCTCTCGTCGGCAATATCTATTTGGGCATCGTGCAGAACGTGCTGCCGTCCATGGAAGCCGCGTTCGTCGATATCGGTCGCGGCCGAAACGGTGTGCTCTACGCCGGCGAGGTGAACTGGGAGGCCGCCGGACTCGGTGGTGCCAATCGCAAGATCGAGCAGGCACTCAAGCCCGGCGACTACGTCGTGGTCCAGGTCAGCAAGGACCCCGTGGGTCACAAGGGTGCTCGGCTCACCACGCAGTTGTCCCTGGCCGGCCGGTACCTCGTCTACGTGCCTGGCGCATCGTCCACCGGTATCAGCCGCAAGCTGCCCGACACCGAACGCCAGCGCCTCAAGGAGATCCTTCGCGAAGTGGTGCCGCCGGAGGCCGGCGTGATCATCCGTACCGCATCTGAAGGTGTCAAGGAAGAAGATATTCGCGGCGACGTCACCCGGTTGCAGGAGCGCTGGGTCGGTATCTCCGAGCAGGCCGAGGAGATCAAAGGCAAGGCCGCCGGTGTTGCAATGGCGCTCTACGAAGAGCCCGACGTCCTGGTCAAGGTGATCCGCGATCTGTTCAATGAGGACTTCTCCGGATTGACCGTCTCAGGTGACAATTCCTGGGAGACGATCACTGAATATGTGAATTCTGTTGCGCCCGAACTACTTCCGAAGCTGACAAAGTATGAGTCACCCGGTGGGCCGGACGGACCAGACGTGTTCGCGGTGCACCGAATCGGCGAGCAGCTGGCCAAGGCGATGGACCGCAAGGTGTGGTTGCCGTCAGGCGGCACACTGGTGATCGACCGGACCGAGGCCATGACAGTTGTTGACGTCAACACCGGAAAGTTCACCGGCGCGGGCGGAAATCTCGAACAGACCGTTACCAAGAACAATCTTGAGGCGGCGGAGGAGATCGTTCGGCAGCTTCGGCTGCGTGATATCGGCGGCATCGTGGTCATCGATTTCATCGACATGGTCCTGGAGTCCAATCGTGATCTGGTGCTACGTAGGTTGACCGAGGCGCTGTCGCGGGACCGCACCCGACACCAGGTTTCGGAGGTGACCTCGCTGGGGCTGGTGCAGCTCACCCGCAAGAAGCTGGGCACCGGTCTGATCGAGGCGTTTTCCACCAACTGTCCCGAGTGCAGCGGCCGTGGCATCGTGCTGCACGCCGATCCGGTGGACAACGCGCCGTCAGGTGACCGCAAGGCGGAATCGACCGGCGGTCGCCGCGGTAGACGCGGCAAGAAGGGCCGCGGCGATGAGCCTGCGGTTGCGCGGGTGCCGGTGCATACCCCGGGTGAGCACCCGATGTTCAAGGCGATGGCCGCAACCACCGCGCACGACGGCGACGAGGACGATGAGGGTCTTGACGCCGAACCCGGCGATGAAACCGACATCGAGGCGATTCCGGCCACCTCTGAGCAGGCTGGGCCAGACGAGGACCTGGCCGATGACCTCGACGATGACGATGACGACGAGGACGATGATGACGACGAGGACGATGACGATGACGTCGATCTCGACCCCATCGACGATGACGCCATCGATGAGGATGACGCACTCGACATCGAAGATGACGAGGACGACGACCTCGACGAGGACGACGATCTAGATGACGACGATGAGGACGACCAGGGAGTTCCTGGTGCGGCTGAGTTCACTGAGTCGGCCACCGGGGCACCCCGGCGGCTACGCCGGCGGGCCGCCGCCAGGCCCGCCGGGCCCCCGGTTTCGGATACCTGAGGCTCTCCGACCCGCGGTTTGACCCTCCGACGCTGGTCGGAGTACCCTTGAGCAGTTGTCGCCTGGCCCCGCCGGCGGCAGTGGGACCGCCGGGCTTTCTTTCGAGCCGGACCGGCCCGGGCCCGCAACCCAGACCCACTCGCGCAATCAAAAATTGCGCGTGCCCGCGACACAGCGACTCCCGAGTCGCCGACTTGGAAGAGGAATGATGGCAGCCGAGACGGCCACCTACGCGATCGTCAAGACTGGCGGCAAGCAGTACAAGGTTGCCGTGGGCGACATCCTGAAGGTCGAGAAGATCGAGACCGAACCGGGTGCCTCGGTGTCACTGCCGGTCGCACTCGTTGTCGCCGGCGCCAAGGTGACCACCGATGCCGGGGAACTGGCCAAGGTTTCGGTCACCGGCGAGGTCCTCGAGCACACCAAGGGTCCCAAGATCCGGATCCACAAGTTCAAGAACAAAACCGGCTACCACAAGCGGCAGGGTCATCGTCAACCGCTGACGGTGCTCAAAGTCACCGGGATCAAGTGATGAGAATGAGCCTTCGGGCGAAGAACCAATTAATCAGAATGAGCCTTCGGGCGAAGAACCAACCAACCACGTAGTAGGAGGCGACAAGACATGGCACATAAGAAGGGCGCTTCCAGCTCACGCAACGGTCGCGAATCCAACGCCCAGCGCTTGGGCGTCAAGCGTTTCGGCGGCCAGGTCGTCAAGGCCGGCGAGATCATCGTTCGCCAGCGCGGAACCCACTTTCACCCCGGCGTCAATGTCGGCCGCGGCGGTGACGACACCCTGTTCGCCACCGCTCCCGGTGCAGTGGAATTCGGCGTCAAGCGCGGACGCAAGACCGTCAACATCGTTCGACCGTCCGCGGAGGCCTAGTACTCCCGATGCCACGCTTTGTCGACCGCGTGGTGATTCATACCAGCGCAGGTAACGGCGGTAATGGCTGTGCGTCGGTGCATCGCGAGAAGTACAAACCCCTCGGTGGGCCGGACGGCGGCAACGGCGGCCGGGGCGGCAGCGTCATCCTCGTCGTGGATCCGCAGGTGCACACCCTGCTCGACTTTCATTTCCATCCGAATGTCGTCGCACCCTCCGGTAAGCAGGGCATGGGCGGTGACCGCGACGGCGCCTACGGTTCCGACCTGGAGTTGAGGGTGCCCGACGGCACGGTCGTGCTCGACGAAAAGGGCAGGCTGCTGGCTGACCTGGTGGGTGCGGGCACCCGCTTCATCGCCGCCGAAGGCGGCCGGGGCGGTCTGGGCAACGCGGCGCTGGCGTCACGGGCCCGCAAGGCGCCCGGGTTCGCCCTGCTGGGCGAGAAGGGGCAGACCCGCGACCTAACCCTGGAGTTGAAGACCGTCGCTGATGTCGGACTGGTCGGATTTCCGTCGGCGGGCAAGTCGTCTCTGGTGTCGACGATCTCTGCGGCCAAGCCCAAGATCGCCGACTACCCGTTCACCACCCTGGTGCCCAACCTCGGGGTGGTGTCCGCAGGCGAGCACACCTTCACGGTCGCCGACGTACCGGGACTGATCCCGGGTGCTTCACAGGGCCGCGGACTGGGCTTGGACTTCCTGCGTCACATCGAGCGCTGCGCGGTGCTGGTGCACGTGATCGACTGCGCCACAATGGAACCGGAGCGCGATCCGATCTCCGATATCGACGCTCTCGAGGCAGAACTGGCGGCTTATGAGCCAACCCTGCAGGGTGACTCGACGCTGGGTGACCTTGCTGACCGGCCGCGAGCGGTGGTGCTCAACAAGATCGACGTCCCCGAGGCCAGGGAGCTGGCCGAGTTCGTGCGGCCGGAGATCGAAGCCCGCGGGCTGCCGGTTTTCGAGGTGTCAACGGTGACCCGGGAGGGGTTACGTGAGCTGACGTTCGCGATGTGGGATTTGGTGAATGGCTTCCGGGCCGCCCAGCCCACCGTGGTATCTCGCCGTCCGGTGATCCGCCCGGTGCCAGTCGATGCGAGCGGGTTCACCGTCGAATTGGATCCGGGCCACCGCGGCGGATTCGTGGTGCGCGGCACCCGCCCGGAGCGCTGGATCGCCCAAACCGATTTCTCCAATGACGAAGCAGTGGGCTATCTGGGTGACCGGCTGGCCCGCCTCGGTGTCGAGGATGAATTGATCAAGCGAGGCGCCACCCCGGGGTGTGCGGTCACGATCGGCGATGTGACCTTCGACTGGGAACCGCAGACCCCCGCCGGGGTGGACGTCACGCCGACCGGTCGCGGTACCGACGCCCGCCTGGAGCGCAACGACCGGATCGGTGCCGCTGAACGCAAGGAGGCCCGCCGGAATCGCCGTGAGCAGGGGGTTGAGGAGTGAGTGCGCACCGCGTTGCCATCCGGGACGCCCGCCGCGTCGTCGTCAAGATCGGCACCACCGCGCTGACCGACGCCTCGGGACTCTTCGATGGTGATCGCCTCGCGGGGCTGGCCGATGCTATTGAGGCCCGGATGAAGTCCGGCTCGGATGTGGTGATCGTGTCGTCGGGAGCAATCGCCGCCGGCATCGAACCTCTGGGCCTGAACCGTAGGCCGACGGACCTCGCCACCAAACAGGCCGCCGCGAGCGTCGGTCAGGTCGCGTTGGTCAATGCGTGGAGCGCGGCCTTCGCGAAGTACGGTCGCACCGTTGGACAGGTGCTCCTGACCGCCCACGACATCTCGCAACGGGTGCAGCACACCAATGCGGCGCGCACTCTGGACCGGCTTCGCGCACTGCATGCGGTGGCGATCGTCAACGAGAATGACACGGTGGCCACCAATGAGATCCGGTTTGGCGACAATGACCGGTTGTCGGCCCTGGTGGCCCACCTGGTCGGTGCCGACGCACTCGTGCTGCTCTCCGATATCGACGGCCTGTACGACTCCGATCCGCGTAAAAGCAACGCGCGCTTCATCTCTGAGGTCGCCGGGCCGGATGATCTCGATGGAGTGATTGCCGGACAGGGCAGCCGATTGGGCACCGGGGGAATGGCCTCCAAACTGTCCTCGGCGCTGCTGGCCGCCGATGCAGGTGTGCCGGTGCTGCTCGCCGCCGCCACCGACGCGGCAGCCGCGCTGACGGACGCTTCGGTGGGCACCGTGTTCGCGCCGCGGTCGACGAGGATGTCGGCTCGACGATTCTGGGTGCGGTATGCCGCTGAGGCATCCGGTTCACTGACTCTCGATCAGGGTGCGGTCCGCGCGGTCGTCAAACAGCGGCGCTCGCTGCTACCGGCCGGAATCACCGGGTTGTCCGGGAAGTTCTTCGGCGGCGACGTTGTCGAGTTGCGTGGGCCGGATGCGGAAGTGGTCGCGCGCGGCGTGGTGGCCTACGACGCATCCGAATTGGCTCTGATGATCGGACGTTCTACCTCGGATCTACCCGCGGATATGCGGCGTCCCGCGGTGCATGCCGACGATCTGGTGGCGATTTAGCGCGCGTTCACCAACGCCGCCAGTGTGCTGATCGTCGATCGGATTTCCAGGGCGCGCTGGGCGGCGCGCTCCAGGGCGTCGTCATCGGCCATCAGCACCGGCACACCGTGCGCCTGTGCCGTCGCCTCGAGGCAGTCGCGCACCGCGGGGTCGGCGAGCACCAGTGCGGCCGGCAACCCGGGGGACATCTGCTTGCTCCGCAGCAGGCCCTTGGACCGCACATCGGCCGGGATGTAGAGGGTGAAGACACCGCGGTCGAGGTGTAGGTCGGCGGCCAGTGCCACCGCCGTCAGTGCGGTGTGGGTCACAGTGCGCAGTACCAGACCCCGGCCGGGGAACCACCAGATGGGCAGCCGGTCGACACCCGTGGTGACCGCGTCGGTGAGCAGGTAGCCGACGAGTCGGCGGGCCCGTATCTCGGTGACGTTCGACCACGCCACATCGTCGCCGTCGAACTCGATGCCGCCGGGGCTGATGACGACGGCGCCGAATCGGTTGAGCGTGCGGGCGATCGCGCGCACTGGGCCGGGCATCTTCGGCAGGCTCGCGGCGACCTCTCCGACTCCCACGCCCCAGCGCTCGGTGGCCGGACCGGGTTCGGGACGAAATCCTTTGATCACCGCATCACCGACACCGACGGCCAAGGCAGCCACCACATCGGTCCACGACGCCACGGGTGGTGATCCTACAGTCGGCTTCCGCTGAGTTCGTCGGCCAGCAGTGTCAGCATCGGTGAGCAGCCGGTCTCCACCTTCACCGTTGCCAGGTCGTCGCCGCGGGTGGCGCCGCGATTGATGATTGCGATGGGTTGTCTCCGTGCGGCGGCATGACGGACGAAACGGTAGCCGGAGAACACCGTCAGCGACGATCCCGCCACAAGCAGTGCGTCGGACTGTTCGATTAGTGAATACGCCTGATCCACAACCCCTTTGGCGACGGACTCGCCGAAGTAGACGATATCGGGTTTGAGCATGCCACCACATGCAGGGCAATCGACGAACTGGAAAGATTCGGTGTTGGAGACCACTGCGTCGGCATCGGGGGCCACCGCAAGGCCGCCTATCTGCTGTGCGCGTTGGGCGAATCCGGGGTTGGCGGCCTCAAGCTGGTCCGCCAGCGCCGCCCGGGTCATGGTGTGGCCGCAGTCCAGGCACACCACCATGGCGTACGTCCCGTGCAGATTGATCACAGTGCAGCTGCCGGCCTTGGTGTGCAGCAGGTCGACATTCTGGGTTATCACTCCCGTGACAACCCCGGCCTGCTCAAGAGCAGCCAGGGCGCGGTGTCCGGCGTTGGGTTCGGTCTGGGCCATATGCCGCCAGCCCAGGTGGTTGCGTGCCCAGTAACGGCGGCGGTACTCGGTGCTGGTGGTGAACTGCCGGATCGTCATCGGATTGGCCGGCGGGGAGTCCGGCCCCCGGTAGTCCGGGATACCGGAGTCGGTCGATATCCCGGCTCCGGTGAGCACCGCGACCCGCCGGCCGGCCAGCAGCGCGACGAGTTCGGGGGCATCCACACCGACAGGGTAGGCCAACCGGCCCAACCGTCGCTGTGCTGCCACAATAGGAGATATGGACTTCTACTCCGCCTACCGGCACGGATTCGTGCGGGTGGCCGCCTGCACGCACCGGACGGTGCTTGCAGACCCGGCCGCTAACGCCGAGTCGGTGCTGCGGATCGCGCGGGATTGCCACACCGACGGTGTCGCGGTTGCGGTATTCCCGGAGCTGACGTTGTCCGGATACTCCCTTGACGACATCCTGATGCAGGACAGCCTGCTCGACGCCGTCGAGGCGGCGCTCGCCGATGTCGTCGCGGGATCCGCCGACCTGCTGCCGGTTCTCGTGGTGGGCGCACCGTTGCGTCATCTGCACCGGATCTACAACACCGCGGTGGTGATCCACCGGGGGACGGTTCTCGGTGTCGCGGTGAAGTCCTACCTGCCCACCTACCGAGAGTTTTACGAACGCCGCCAGGTCGCGCCCGGCGATGATGTGCACGCAGTGATCCGACTGTCAGGAGTGGACGCGGAGGTTCCGTTCGGCCCAGATCTGTTATTCGACGCCATCGACATGCCCGGGTTGGTGCTGCATGTCGAGATCTGTGAGGACATGTTCGTCCCGATTCCACCCAGCGCACAGGCGGCGCTGGCGGGGGCGACGGTGCTGGCCAACCTCTCTGGCAGCCCGATCACCATCGGCCGGGCCACCGAGCGCAAGGTGCTCGCGCGTTCGGCGTCGGCTCGCTGTCTGGCGGCATACGTCTACTCCGCGGCCGGAGAAGGTGAGTCGAGCACCGATCTGGCCTGGGACGGCCAGACGATGATCTACGAGAACGGCAGGCTGCTCGCGGAGTCGGAGCGGTTCGGTACCGGAGATCGCCGCTGTGTCGCCGACGTCGACCTGGACCTCCTGCGCGCCGAGCGGTTACGGATGGGGACTTTCGACGACAATCGGCGCCACCACCAAGCGGGGTTGGATTCCTTCCGCCGCATCGGATTCCGGCTCGATCCGCCGGCCGGGGACATCGGCCTGCGCCGCGAGGTGGAGCGGTTCCCCTTCGTGCCCAGTGACCCGACCCGGCTGGAACAGGACTGTTACGAGGGCTACAACATTCAGGTCGCGGGCCTGGCCCAGCGACTGCGGGCGCTGAACCATCCGAAGGTCGTCATCGGCGTCTCCGGCGGGTTGGATTCCACTCATGCGCTCATCGTGGCAGCCCGGGCGATGGACTCCGAAGGACGGCCCCGCAGCGATATCCTGGCGTTCACCCTGCCCGGGTTCGCCACCGGTGAGCACACCAAGAACAACGCCGGCAGATTGTCGAAAGCGCTCGGGGTGACGTTCAGCGAGATCGACATCCGTCCGACTGCCGAGTTGATGCTCACCGAGATCGGCCATCCCTACTCGCGCGGCGAAGCCGTGTACGACGTCACATTCGAGAACGTGCAGGCCGGACTTCGCACCGACTATCTGTTTCGTATCGCCAACCAGCGTGGCGGCATCGTGCTTGGTACCGGTGACCTCTCCGAGTTGGCGCTGGGCTGGTCGACCTACGGTGTGGGCGACCAGATGAGCCACTACAACGTCAACGGTGGTGTGCCGAAGACCTTGATCCAGCACCTCATCCGGTGGGTGATCAGCTCGGGGGAGTTCGACGCTGAGGTGGGCGACACACTGCAGTCGGTGCTCGATACCGAGATCACCCCGGAACTGGTGCCGGTGGGCGAGGGTGAGCAGATCCAGAGCAGCGAAGCCAAGGTCGGACCGTACGCGCTGCAGGATTTCTCACTGTTCTATGTGCTGCGCTACGGCTTCCGGCCTGCCAAGGTCGCGTTTCTCGCATGGCATGCCTGGCGGGACGACTATCCGCTGGCTGAGATCCGGAAGTGGCTGGCTGTCTTCGTGCAGCGGTTCTACTCGTTCAGCCAGTTCAAGCGCTCAGCAATGCCCAACGGACCTAAGGTTTCCCACGGGGGATCGCTGTCACCGCGTGGCGACTGGCGTGCACCCTCGGACATGCCGGCGACGGTGTGGCTGGACGAGATCGAGCGCGACATCCCGTCGGCCTGAGCCGGGTATCGAACCCTGACAGCTGTGATATCTTGCGGCTTACCATCTTCCGGCGGAGGCCGATGATCTTGGCTTCGTCCCCGAAGCCTGCGCTGATGCGCAGGGTGGTGCTATCGAGTCTGATCGGCACCGCAGTGGAGTATTACGACTTTGTTCTCTATGCGACGATGACGGCGCTGGTGTTTGATCGGCTGTTTTTCCCCGCCATCGATCCGGGACTCGCTACTGTCGCCGCGTTCGGGGTATTTGCGGCCGGTTATGTTTCGCGTCCTATTGGTGGAATCCTGTTCGGGCACTTCGGAGATCGGCTGGGCCGGAAGCGAATGCTGGTCATGACCATGGCCATTATGGGCATGGCAAGTTTCCTTATCGGGTTGCTACCCACCTACGAGACTGTCGGATTAGCGGCTCCCGCCATGTTGGTCGTCCTTCGAGTTGCTCAGGGCGTAGCGATCGGCGGCGAATGGGGTGGCGCGACTCTGATGGTCGCCGAGCACGCCGAGGCAGGCTCCCGGGGGCGGTGGAACGGCCTCATGCAGATGGGTTCACCAATCGGGGCATTGTTGTCCACGGGCGTGGTCACCGCAGTGACCCTGCTCGGCGAGGATGCCCTGCTGTCGTGGGGGTGGCGGATCCCCTTCCTAGTGAGCGCCTTATTGCTGGTGTTCGGACTCTATGTTCGGGTCAGCGTCTCCGAAAGTCCGGTGTTCGAACATTCTGTGTCGGCGGACGCGTCTGGAACCGACCGCCGGCGACTGCCGCTCTCCAGTGTGTTGCGAAGGCCGCGAACCTTGATTCTCGCAACCGCGGTCGGCATCGGACCGTTTGGACTGACCGCTCTCATCAACACCTACATGCTCAGTTATGCAAAGGGCATCGGATATCCGCTGACCGATGTCATAACAGCGAGCCTTTTTTCTTCGGTGACCTCGCTGTTGACGATCCCGCTGTTCTCCGCGCTGTCTGATCGCGTCGGTCGGCGCGCGGTGATCATGGGCGGCGCGCTTGCGATCGTCCTCTATGCGGTGCCCTTCTATTGGCTGGTCGACAGCGTCTCATTTCCCCGGCTGGCGGTGGCGTGGATCCTGGCACAGGCGGTGCAATCGGCAATGTACGCCCC
>Ga0007791_10000920_pt1 | contig 10213 bp, 7 predicted proteins | sample CryBogmetaGMA05M_FD_60368 | JGI IMG/M metagenome (GOLD analysis project Ga0007791, IMG submission 60368) | Freshwater microbial communities from Crystal Bog, Wisconsin, USA - MA0.5M | ecosystem: Environmental > Aquatic > Freshwater > Lake | place: Crystal Bog, Wisconsin, USA | collected 2009-07-06 | reverse complement strand
GCGAGCAACGTCTCGCGGGGCCTCGCCCGGCTGGCCGCTGTGACGACGGCCCGGATCCCCGATCCGCTCGACCTGTTCGTGGTCGCTGGTCACGGCCGCTCGTACGGCGTGAACAGTCGCGTGGCGATGCGCCGGCTCCCTTCGATCCTGGCCAGCGGCCTGTGGCGGGCGCTCGAGCGGGAGCGCGGCATGGTGCATGCGGATCGTCACCCGCTCGCCCTCGTCACCGACATCGGCAACGACCTGCTCTACGGCTTTGCCGCGGCGCAGGTCGCCGGCTGGGTGGCCGAGTGTCTTCGGCGGCTCGCGGAGCATGACGCGAGGACCGTGATCACCAGGCTGCCGCTGGCGAGCGTCGCCGCCGTCGGTGCGGCCCGCTACCGCGCCTTTCGCACCTGCTACGTGCCGGGCTGTCGCCTCACGCTCCCGGCCGTCAAGGACGCGGTGGCGGATCTCGATGCCAGGGTCGTGGCGGTCGCGGCCGAGCATGGTGCCGTGGTCCTCGACCAGCCGGCTGCCTGGTACGGGCTCGATCCGATCCACGTCCGTCGCAGGCACCTCGCCGATCTGTTTCAAGCGGCCGGCGATGCCTGGGGTCTGCCGCAGGGATCGCGGCGGGTGGGTGTCGGATGGCGGGACTGGGCGGTGCTCGGCTCGCGGGCGGCGGAGGTTCGCTCGCTCGCCCGCCGGACCCGCTTCACGCCGCAGCCGGTCGTGGACCGCGGCGACCTGCGGGTCTGGATGTACTGAAAGGCGGCGGCTGGTCGCCGGGCGTGTGCGGTGTCCAGGATGGCACCGCGGGCGTGCGTGTCACAGCACCGGCAGCGATGGCAACGGCGGCCGTGCGGCGGCGGTCGCGGCCAGGTTGCCGACGAGCCGCTCGCAGATCGCCTCGAGGTAGGGGCGTGCGGCGGGGTCGTCGAAGTTGGCGGCCGTCCGCCCGGCGTCGCCGTGCTCCCGGATCGGGATCTGGATCGGCACCTCGCCGAGGAACGGGATGTCGAGTTCGTGGGCCGTCCGCCTCGCCCCCCCGCTGCCGAAGATGTCGTACCGCTTGCCGGTGTCGGGGCAGACGAAGAAGCTCATGTTCTCCACCATGCCGAGGAGCGGGATGCTCACCTTCCGGAACATCGCGATCGCCTTCGTGGCGTCGAGGAGGGCGACGTCCTGCGGCGTGCACACGACCACCGCCCCCGAGAGCGGGAGGGCCTGCGAGAGCGTCAGCGCGATGTCGCCCGTGCCCGGCGGCATGTCGATCACGAGGTAGTCGAGCGGTCCCCAGAGCGTGTCGCGGAGCATCTGCGTGATCGCGCCGTGGAGCATCGGCCCCCGCCACACCACCGCCTCGCCCGGAGGCACGAGGAAGCCCATCGACATGACGGGCATCCGTGCGGGGCCGACGTCGAGGTGCATGGGGACGATCCGTCCCCCGTCGACCTGGGGCCGGCCGGAGAGTCCGAGCAGGTGGGGCACGCTCGGGCCGTAGACGTCGGCGTCGAGGAGGCCGGTGCGGCTGCCGGCCCGCGCCAGGCCGATCGCGATGCTCGTGGCGATCGTGCTCTTGCCCACGCCTCCCTTGCCGGAGCCGACGGCGATCACGCTCTTGGCCTCGAGGCCGATCTGGCCGAGCTTCGTCGGGGGCCGCTCGTGCGGAACGACGGTTACGGTCACGGCCGGCACCTGCGGAAAGGTGGTCCGCAGGACTTCCTCGATCCGGCCGCGGGTGGCCCTCCAGAGGATCGCCGAGTGCGTCGTGAGGCCGACGGTCACCGTGATCGCGTCCGTATCCGCGGCGATCGACACGATCTGCCCCATCGTCGTGAGCGGCCGGCCCGTCTCGGGATCGGCGACGCCCGCGAGCACGACCTCGACCGCGGCGGGGGAGGGTGTCGTGGCCATCATGGTGCCGCCTTGATCGCGTCTGGAGCGTGCGCCATCGCGGTCGCCGTGGCCCGCGGCAGCAGGCTTTCACCCGCCCGCGACGCGGCCGTGAACAGACCTCGGGGCTGGATCGTGAGCATGCCCACGAGCGCGAGGCAGGCGAGCATCGCCACGCCGGCTGCGAGGCCGCCGTCGGCCTGCACGCCACGCTTGGTCGACTTGAAGTACATCGCCGCGACGATGCGGAGGTAGTAGGCCGCTGCAATGGCGGCATTGAGGACGAGGACCACGGCCAGGCCCACGAACCACGCCCGCCGGCTGCCCGGCGTGATCGCCGCATTCCAGTCGACCTCGAGCGCGGATGTGGCGAGGGCCAGCTTGCCCCAGAAGCCCGGCAGCGGAGGGATGCCCGCGAGGCTGAGCAGAAAGACCGCAATCGCCAGCGCCGCCACGGGGTTGGTCGCGGACAGGCCGTCGAGGTCGTCGACGACGGCGATCTCCTCGCGGGGCGGCCGGGGGCCGCTGCCGACGGCCCACTCCGGCCAGCGGTGGCCCAGGTAGGCGATCGCCCCGAACACGCCGATCGTCGCCAGGGCGTAGGTCGCGAGGTAGAAGAGCGTCGCCGAAAGACCTCCGGCGGCGAACAGCCACGAGGCATCGCCCGCCGCGGGCACGCCGGAGGCGGCGGCCACGCCGATGCCGACCAGCAGGTAGCCGGCGTGGGCGATCGACGAACAGGCGAGGAGCCGGCGGAGGTTCCGCTGCCAGAGCGCCATCACATTGCCGACCGTCATCGTCACGGCAGCGACCACCACGGTCACCCGCCAGAAGGCCTCGGGCGAAGCCCCGGAGCCGATGATGGCCACCAGTCGCGCCAGCACCACGACGCCCGCCACCTTGGGGAGCGTCGAGAGGAGGGCGGCGTTGCCAGGGCTCGTCCCCTCGTAGACGTCGGGGGCATAGAAATGCATCGGAACGGCGGCGAGCCGGAAGGCGGCGCCGACGACCGCCAGCCCCGCCGCCAGCGGCAGAAGCACCTGCACGCCGCGATTCGTCGCCGCGTCGGGCGATCGGAGCCGGGTGGCGATCGCCTGCAGGTCGGTCGAGCCGGCGAGGCCGTAGAGGCAGACGAGCGCGTAGAGGAAGATCGCCGACGCGACGAGCGAGAGGAAGAAGTACTTGATGCTCGCCTCCTGACCGCGGGCGTCGGTCCGCTTGAGCCCGAGCAGGATGTAGGTCGGGATCGAGACGAGTTCGAGGCCGGCGAACAGGAGCACGAGGTCCCCCGCGACGCCGACGAGCGACAGGCCGGCGAGCAGGAGGAGGTAGGTTCCCGCCTCCTCGCACGTGCCGCCGCGGTGGAGGCCCGGTCCGCGGCTCACCGCCGCCGCGAACAGGTCGCCCGACTGGACGAGCGCGAGCAGGAGGCCGAGGGCCAGGACCGTCCAGCGGATGAAGCCGGAAAACGCGTCGACGGCCACGACCGACGACGCCGCCTCGCCCGCCTGGCCGCGGATCGCGAGCATCGCGGCGACGATGCCGGCCGCCGCCACCAGCCAGCCGTGGCGAAGCCCGGCGAACGCGCCGCCGAGGTAGGCGACGAGGGCCGCCACCACGAGGACGATCTCGGGAGCGACGAGCGCGAAGGTGTCGAGCGAGGTGGGATTCATGGTGTCTGGGCCTGGGCGACTCGGGCGGCGGGGTCATCGGCCCGCATGCGGACGGCGAATGCCTCGCTCGACGCACGCGTCGCCTCGCGCACCGCCCGTGAGGCCGGAGCGAGGAACGTGGCGGGAGCGAGGCCGATCCAGAGGGCGAACACGGCCAGCGGCAGGACGGCGACGAGCTCGTGCCAACGAAGGTCGCAGCGGGCGGCCGTGGAGCCGCCGTGGTGGCCGTGGGCGGCCGGCGCGTCGTGGCCGTGTCCCCGTGGCGGCTCCCGCGACCCGCCGAAGAACACCCGCTCGACCGCCCAGAGCATGTACCAGGCACCGAGCACGACGCCCGCCACCGCCAGGAGCGACATGGCGAGGTAGGCCGATCGCCATTCGGCCGACACGCCCGCCCACGCCCGCTGGAACGAGCCCGCCAGGATCATGAACTCGCCGACGAAGCCGTTGAGCCCCGGCAGACCGATGCTCGAGAAGGTGAAGAGCATGAAGAACACGGTCAGCCATGGGGCCTGCGCGGCGATCCCGCCGAGGCTGGCGATGTTCCGCGTATGGAACCGCTCGTAGATCATCCCCACGAGGGCGAAGAGGCCCGCCGACGAGAGACCGTGGTTGACGAGCTGGAGGTTCGCCCCCTCGGTGGCGACCGGCGTGAGGGCGAACAGGCCCATCACGATGTAGCCCATGTGGCTCACCGACGAGTAGGCGATCAGCCGCTTGAGGTCGGTCTGCACGAGCGCCACCAGCGCCCCGTAGATGATTCCGGCCACGCCGAGACCGAAGAGCCAGGGCGCCGCGGCCGCCGTGGCCTCGGGCAGCATCGGCATCGAGAACCGGAGAAAGCCGTAGATGCCGAGCTTGAGGAGCACGCCGGCGAGGTCGACCGAGCCCCCCGTCGGGGCCTCGACGTGCGCCAGCGGCAGCCAGGTGTGGAACGGCACGATCGGCACCTTCACCGCGAACCCCGCCAGCAGCGCGAGGAAAACGATCAGCTGGAGCCAGCCCCCCTCGGCCGACATCGGCAGCGGGTGGATCCGCGTGGCATCGACGAGCGTCTCGATGTCGAACGTGACGGACCCCGTGTGCGACGCCGCCCAGAGCACGATGGCGAGGAGGCCGAGGAACGTGAACAGACTCCCGGCGAGCGTGTAGATGAAGAACTTCACGGCCGCCTTGCGCCGCTCCTCGTGCCCCCAGATCCCGATCAGGAAGAAGAGCGGCACGAGCGTGAACTCGAAGAACACGTAGAACAGGATCACGTCGCGGGCCGCGAACACGCCGAGCATCGCCGCCTCGAGCACGAGGAGGAGGACGTAGAAGCCGACGGGCCGGTCCTTGACGGCGTCCCAGCTGACGAAGACGGCCGTCAGGGAGAGCAGGGCCGCCAGGCCGAACATCCAGAGCGAGAGGCCGTCGAGACCGAGCGAGAAGCGGACGTCGAACACGCCCTCGGTGAGCCAGGGGATCTCGACGAGGGCGAAGGGCAGGCCCGACATGGCCGCCGGGTCGCCGAGGAACCGCACGACGAGCCACGCCGCCAGCGCGAGCGTGACGGTCGCCGTGACGGCCGCGCTCTGCCGCACCGCCGCGGTGCCGCGGGACCCGAGGACCCAGGCGACGATCGCGCCGACCAGCGGCGCCATGATCGTGAGGAGGAGGTGCGACGAGGGGCTGAAGCCGTTCATGCGGAGGGGATCCCTTTCAGCCCGTGGCCCGCGCGACCAGCGCGAGCACGATCAGGAGCGTGCCGATCACTCCGGCCAGCGCGTACCGCTGGACGAGGCCCGACTGGAGATGGCGGACGATCCCGCCCAGGCCGAACGGCGCGCGGGCGACGGCGTCGACGAGGCCGTCGATGACGTACCGATCGACGAGCGCTGCGAGCGTCGCGACGAACTCGAGCGGCCGCACGAGGAGCGCCGCGTAGATCTGGTCGAAGTAGAAGCGGTTGGCGAACAGGGTGCCGATCGGCCCGAGGAACCGCTCCATCTGGGGGCCGTCGCTCCGCCTGCCGAGGTGGCCCAGGGCCGCGATCACGATGCCCACCGCCGCCGCCAGCGTGCCCTGGAGGGCGAGGTTCCAGTGAAAGGCGGGTGGTGTCGCGGTCGCGGCGACCGCGGGCGCCGTGAACGAGGGGGTCGACGCCAGGAACCCGGCGAGGGCGTGCGTGCTGAACAGCCACCATCCGCTCACGGCGGACGCGATCGCGAGGATCACGAGCGGGATCGTCATCACCGGCGGCGACTCGTGGGCATGATGGCCGGCCTCGTCGGGCACGCGGGTCGGGCCCGTGAACGTCATGAACACGGCACGGAAGGTGTAGAACGCGGTGAGGCCGGCGGTGAGAAGCGACATCCAGAACAGGAGCCGCCAGGTCCCGGGCGAGTCGAGGGCGTCGAGCGGCCCGGCGGGGGCCACGCCCGCGGCGCCGTGCGCGACCGGCCGCACGTGTGACCCGGCCGCCGACGACAGCGTTGCCACGCCGAAGGGGGACGCGGCCGCCGCGTGCCCGCCGGCCGGGACGGCGTCGTGGTGCTCGGCGTGGGCGTTCGGCCAGCCGCGTGAGTGGAGGGCGGCCAGGATCTCGTCCTTGCTGAAGAAGCCGGCGAACGGCGCCACGCCCGCCAGGGCCAACGCGCCCACGAGGAACGTGGCGGCGGTGATCGGCATGATCCGCCGGAGGCCGCCGAATCGCCGCATGTCGATCACGCCCCCCATCGCGTGCATCACGGAGCCCGCACCCATGAAGAGGAGCGCCTTGAAGAACGCGTGCGTGACCAGGTGGAAGATGGCCGCCGTGAATCCGAGGAGCGTGCCGGTGCCCAGGCTCGCGAACATGTAGCCGAGCTGGCTGATCGTCGAGTACGCGAGCACCCGCTTGAGGTCGTTCTGCACGGTGCCGACGAGCGCGGCCATCAGCGCCGTGGTCGCGCCGACGATCGACACGAGCGTCAGTGCACCTGGACACGCCATGAACAGCGGGGCGGTGCGGGCCACGAGGTAGATGCCAGCCGTCACCATCGTCGCGGCATGGATGAGCGAGCTGGCGGGCGTGGGCCCCTCCATCGCGTCCGGGAGCCAGACGTGCAGGGGCAGTTGGGCGCTCTTGCCGCAGGCGGCGAGCAGGAACAGCAGGCAGATGGCCGTGCCCACCAGGCCGCCGACGTAGCCCGTGGCATCGGCCAGCCGCGTGGCCCCGAGGATGCCGGGCACCGGCGAGCCGTCGGCCGCGAGCGTGTCGTGGAAGTTGAGCGTGCCGTAGGTCATCCAGAGCAGGAACGTGGCGACGGCGAGGCCGAAGTCACCCACGCGATTGACGAGGAACGCCTTCTTCGCCGCTTTCGCCGCCTCCGGCTTCGCGTACCAGAAGCCGATGAGCAGGTAGCTGCACGCGCCGACCGCCTCCCAGAACACGTAGACGAGGAGGAAGTTGCTCGCGGCGACGAGCATGGTCATCGAGAACACGAACGCCGAGACGAGCGCGAAGAACCGCGGATACCCGGGATCGTGGTGCATGTAGCCGATCGAATAGATCGCCACGAGCAGGCCGACGCCCGTGATGATGACGAGGAGTGTGGCGGTGAGCGGATCGAGTCGGAGGGCGACGGGGATCGAGAACGACGTCGCCGCGGAGCCGACGTCGCCGGCCGCGGCGGCATCACCGACCCCCGCCCACTGCCAGAGCGTGGTGACCATCTCCACCGGCTGGGCCGCGTGATCGTGGCCGTTCGCGCCCGCGGCCTGATCGCGGGCCACCCCGAGGAGGAGAACGACGGCCACCGCCAGCGACCCCGCGATGCCGGCGACCGCCGGGACATGGGCCCGCGATCCGAGCACGCGGCCCAGGGCCACGGTGAGGATCGAGGCCGCGAGCGGCAGGAGCGGCACGAGGACGAGGAGCGTCGAGGGGGCGATGGCTTGCATGGGATGGTCGTGGCGACGCGGGCTGGCCCGGCCGAAGGTGGGTGTGGGCTACACGTGCTCGCGTTCGAGGACCGCGTCCTCGTCCGCCGCCGGCTCAATGCCGGCGGGCGTCAACCGCGGGAACTTCGGCGGCACCGTGTCCACGGCGGGCAGTTCGTGGTCGACCACGCGGGGGAGGTTCGATTCCCGGAGCGACTGCCAGGCCGCGGCGTCGAGGCGGCCGGTGCGGGCGAACGCCTGCAGGACGAAGACCAGCGCCACGGCCGCCTCGCAGGCCGCCACGGTGAGCACGAAGATCACGAGCACCTGGCCTCCCCAATCGCCGTGATGCCGGCTCCAGGAGACGAGGCTCACGGAGATTCCCTGCAGCATCAGTTCCGCGCAGAGGAACATCACGATCAGGTTGCGGCGGGCGAGGATACCGACGAGGCCGAGCGCGAAGAGCATCGCGCCCACCACGAGCCCGTCGAGCACGAGCGGGGACGGGGTCATCGGATGGCCCTCCGGGCGGCCTGCGGATCGCCGCCCGACACACCGCCTCGCGACACGATGGCGATCGACCCGACGAGCGCGACGAGGAGCAGCACCCCGGCCACCTCGACCGAGAGCAGGTGGCGTCCGAAAAGTTCCGCGCCCAGGCGGGCGACGTGGTGCTCGGCCAGCAGGTCGACGTCGCCCGCAGCCGTCGGCTCCGCGGGCGACGGTGCGTCAGCGAGTGCCGCGGCCTTCGAGGGCACCTGGCAGCAGGCTGGCGGTTCCGCCGAGAGCCTGCCGATCGACAGCGACAGGATGCCGAGGAGCACCGCGCCGGCCACCGCGGAGAGCAGCGGCTCGTTGGAGACGCGGTCGTAGGGGGCGAGGCCGGCGGGCTGCGCGAGCATGAGCACGAAGAGGAACATCACCAGGATCGCGCCGGCGTAGACCACGATCGTCGCCACGCCGAGGAACTGGGCGCCGAGCACGAGCAGCACCCCGGCCACGCCGGCGAGCGTCATCGCGAACCAGATCGCCGCGTAGACCGGCGACCGCGAGACCACGGTCGCTGCCCCGGAAACCACCGCCACGAGCGACACCACGAGGAACACGGCCTCCTCGCCGAGCCCGCCCAGGCGGTGGCCCGTCGCGATGAAACAGCCGAGCGCCGCGATCCCGAGCAGGGCTCCCGCCCAGCGGCTCGTTCGCTCGGCCACGCCCGCCTGTCCACGCGGCAGGAGCAGCCAGAGGCTGCCCGCCGTGGCGGCGACCGCGACGGAGAGAAACGTGCCCGGCGACACCGCCGGCATCAGGGAGGCGATCACAGCGTGCCTCCCAGCGCCGCCGATTTCATCGGCTCGGCGTCCTTCGTCATGTCGTACACGCTCAGCAGCTTCTCCTTGTCGAAGATCATCTCCTCGCGGCTCTTTCCCGTGAGGTCGAGCAGGCTCGTGAGCTCGATCGCGTCGACCGGGCAGGCCTCCTCGCACATGCCGCAGAAGATGCACCGCAGTTCGTCGATCTGGAAGCTCTCCGGGTATTTCTCGCGGTCGGGCCACGGGCTCTCGGTGGCGACGATGTCGATGCAGTGGGCCGGGCAGGCCGTGGCGCAGAGGAAGCAGGCGACGCACTTCACCCGGCCCTCCGGGTCGCGGTTGAGCCGGTGCACGCCGCGGTAGATCAGCGGGTTGCCCACCGCCGGCCGCTGCTCCGGGAAGCTGACCGTGACCTTCGGGCTCACAAGGTGCCGTGCGGTCGTCGTCAGGCCCTGTACGAAGAGCGGCAGGTAGAGCCGCTCCGCCAGGCCGAGCGGCCTCTCCTCGAGCCAGGTGATCGCCGGATCGTTCGGCTTCATGTCAGGCCTCCACCAGTTCTTCCCGCCGCCCGTCGTCGAGCGCGTGCTCCGCGTCGAGGGGGCCGGACGTGCGGATCGGCGTGTTGTCAGTGCCGGATGGCGTGAGCATGCCGGCCGCGAGCCAGCCGACCACGAACACCCCCCACGGGATCGCGATTGCCAGGCCACGCGCCGCGGCCGCCCCGAAGGTGTCGGCCAACCAGGGACGGAACTCCTCGACGGCCGCCACCGTGACGAGGTTGGCCAGTCCCAGGGGGAGCATCACCTTCCACGCGAGGTTCATCAGTTGGTCGAACCGGAATCGCGGCCAGCTCCAACGCACGAGCATGAAGAAGAGGATCACGCCGAGGATCTTGGCCGAGAGCACCGCGAAGCGGAGAAGGGCCACCGTCCATGTGCCGACGGGTCCCGCGCCCGTGATGCCCCACAGGTGCCAGCCACCGAGGAACATGATCACGATCAGGAACGCCGCCGTGACCATGTGGAGGAACTCGGCCACGAGAAACAGGAGCAGCTTGATGCCGGAATATTCGGTGTGATAGCCGCCGACGAGCTCCTGCTCGGCCTCGGGCAGGTCGAAGGGGAGCCTCGCCGCTTCGGCGAAGCTCGCCACGAGAAACACGATGAACCCGAGCGGCTGGGCGAACGCATACCACACGCCCGTGTCGGCCTGGGCGTTCATGATCGTGTCGAGCTTGAGCGAGCCCGCCGCGAGCACGACGCCGAGAAGGCCGAGGCCGAGCGGGATCTCGTAGGCGACGAGTTGGGCGCTCGAGCGGAGGCCGCCGAGGAAGCCATACTTGTTGTTGCTCGCCCAGCCGCCGAGGAGCACGCCGTAGACGGCGATGCTCGACAAGGCGAACACCCAGAGCACGCCCACGTCGAGCCCGGGCGCGACGAGCAGCGGCTC
>Ga0007791_10000919_pt1 | contig 10220 bp, 6 predicted proteins | sample CryBogmetaGMA05M_FD_60368 | JGI IMG/M metagenome (GOLD analysis project Ga0007791, IMG submission 60368) | Freshwater microbial communities from Crystal Bog, Wisconsin, USA - MA0.5M | ecosystem: Environmental > Aquatic > Freshwater > Lake | place: Crystal Bog, Wisconsin, USA | collected 2009-07-06 | reverse complement strand
ACTATCGCAAGCATGGGCCAGCCCAACCCAGGGAGAAAAGGCCGGTGCAACCAGAACACTTCGGCCAGGCAGCCCACCAGTAACCCGGTGTGCAGGGTGACCATCGCCGGGTAATGGGCGGCGCCGAACTCGATGCCGCCCCGAGTGCGACTCCAGGCGAGGTTGCGCTTGGAGACGACAAGCTCTGCCACCCGTTCGCCGGCGACGGCGGCGATCAACAACACGTACCACATCATGAAGTGCGAACTATCAATGCCATTGCAGCAGAACTAATTCGGAGCAGAACCCGGGTCCCATCGCCATCATCACTGAGGGGCCGCTGACCGGGTGTTTGGCTTTGGTGTCGCGGAGCACGTGCAGCACTGAGGACGACGAGAGGTTACCGACGTCGGCCAGGGATCGCCAGGTGAGTTCGAGAGCGCCGTCCGGCAGGTCGAGGCTTTCCTCGATCGCCTCGATCACTTTGGGGCCGCCGGGATGGCTCACCCAGGTCCCGATGTCGTCGATGGTGAGGTCGTGCGCACCAAGGAATCCGGTGACGTCATCACGCAGGTAACGGCTCACCACCTCGGGCACATCGGCGGACAGCACTAATTCGAAACCGCTTGGTCCGATATCCCAGCCCATGGTGCGCATTGAGTTCGGGTACAGGTGGCTGCGAGAGTCAATGATGTCGGGGCCGGCCGCGCGGATCTTGGTGGCCCGGCGTTCGCCGACCGCAACCACCGCTGCGGCCCCGTCACCGAACAGCGCTGAACCGACCAGGCCAGCGATCTCTGGCTTCAAAGCAGTGAAGGTCAGCGAGCACAACTCCACCGACAACAGCACAGCGACGTCGTCAGGCGCACCACGCAGATAATCGTGCAGCCGCGCCACGCCTGCCGCACCGGCCACGCAACCGAGGCCGAACATGGGCACCCGGCGCACGTCGGGCCGCAGTCCGAGTCGAGTAGCCACCCGCGCCTCCAGCGAGGGCACCATGATGCCGGTCACGGTTGTCGACACGACCAGGTCCACGTCGCTCGGGTGGAGGCCTGCCTCGTCGAGGGCAGCGGTCAGTGCCGTGCAGGCGAGGTCCACGGCATGTTCGATGTAGAGATCGTTGGCTTCGCCGAAGTCCTTCAACTCGAGGGTGTCCTCGATCGGTAACACCAGGTGGCGGTGGCTGACTTTGGCGGCGCGATGAAGACTGCGCACGATTTTCCCGTGCCCGGCAAAAGCGGGAGTTTGCAAGAACGCCTCGGTGATCTCGCCCTGGCTGTAGCGGTTCGGAGGTAGCGCGCCCTGCACGCTAGCGATCACGCTGACGGGGCTGGCCGAATCTGACACTTGTTTGCTTAACACGTCATCATTATGCCCCGATCCGGACGGGCCAGCTCCTTACGATCCTCTGACGCCATAGCTGAGGTGCACTTTTACCCGGACTTTCGCGATCAGCGCAGCCACGTCACGCTCAGGAAGGCGGCTAGGACTGTGAACGGAGCCTTCGCCGGGTGGCCCTGTCCATCCTGTGTCGACCACCGCTGCCACCATCCTCGCTGATTCCCAGCACCCCGTGGAGTTTCACCAGGGGCTTTGGGGCCCACCAGTTCCACCTACCCATCACATGCATGAACGCCGGCAGCAAGACCACCCGAACCAGGGTGGCGTCGACCAGCACCGCCAACGTCAGGCCCAGGCCGAACAACCTCATCACCGCCACCTGAGCAGCGATCAGAGCGGCGAAGGAAATGGCCATGATCAAAGCCGCAGCCGTGACAACCCGCCCGGTGCGGGCCAGACCCAGCGCGACGCTTTCATCACTACCCGCCGACGTCTGCGGCGACGTCAACCAGAATTCCCGAATCCGCGAGACCAGAAACACCTCGTAGTCCATCGAGAGCCCGAAGGCGACGCAGAACAGCAGCACCGGCATATTGGCCACCAGAGTTCCGGTGGTCGTCGTGCCCAACCCCCCGAGATGTCCTTCTTGGAAGATCCACACCGTGGCGCCGAAGGCCGCCGACAGCGAGAGCATGTTGAGGATCAGCGCCTTGATCGGAATCACCACGCTGCCGGTCAGCAGGAAGAGCAGCACGAGCATGATTGCGGCAATCAGGCCCAGTGCCAACGGCAACCGTGAGGTGATGCCGTTAACACTGTCCCGATTGGTCTGCGCCAGCCCACCGAATTCGGCGACCCGGCCGCCCGGGGTGGGCACCGCATGCAGTCGGCTCAGTTGGGTTTCGGAAGCTTCCGAAAACAGCGGCAGTGAGCTGCCGACAGTCACCAGGGTGGTGCCAGATTTTTCCCCCGTGGCTGCCACCGGCGGGCCCGCCAAAATGCCATTCACGAATGCGCCACTCGGCGTTGACACCGAGTTGACATCGGGGATCCGAGATAGGTCAGCGGCGTATCGGTCGACCTCGCCGGAGTCCAGACCGACGGAGTCCGGGATTACGATCGGCAATTCGGAGTCGGAATCGATGGCGAAGTCGGATCGCAAAAGATCCCCGACCTGATGAGCTGAGGCCGATTTGGGTAGGACCCGATCATCCGGGAAACCGGGCCGTACCCCGAGGAACGGGGAACCGAGCACACCCAGCAGTACAACAACCGCCAGCCCGATCGGTACCGCGTGACGCATCACGAATTTCGTTGAGCGGTACCAGAACTGCTGCTCGACCGCCAATGGTGTCGGTGTCGGCCGACGGAATAGTCGACGCAGTGCGAGCCGTACGTCTAGTGCGTCCAGCCGGTCACCCAGCACCATGATGGCCGCAGGCGTGATGACGATTGCCGACAGTGCGGCAAATGCAACCGTTGCAACACCCGCATAGCCGAACGAGCGCAGGAAGTTCATCGGGAACACCACCATCACCGCCATTGACAATGCGACGATGACCGCCGAGAACAGAACGGTGCGGCCGGCCGTGGCCATGGTAGTGACGACGGCCCGTTCACGATCGGCGCCCTCAGCCAACTCGTCACGATAGCGACTGATCATCAGCAGCGTGTAGTCGATGGCCAATGCCAAGCCCATTGCGGTAGTCAGGTTCAGCGAGAATATCGAGACTTCGGTGAAGAAAGTGATGGCGCGAAGCACCGCCAGCGATCCGAGGATTGCCATCACACCGACACCAATCGGCAGAGCCGCAGCAAGCACCCCGCCGAACACCCAGATCAGCACGAGAAAGCTCAGCGGCACAACGATCGACTCCAGCACCAGAAGGTCATGCTTGGACTGCTCGGTGATCTGGAGGTTGACCATGGCGGTCCCACCGGCCCGCACCACGATTCCATCGCGCTCTCCGACTATCGCGTCAGTGAGTTCCTTGGTATAGACCTGTTGTGGACCCTCGGCACCGACGATCCCGGTCACGATGAGTCCGGACCTCTTGTCCGCGGATACCAGAGCCGAGGCGGCCGCGGGAGGTGCCGTCCACGCTGAGGTGACGGTCGCGACATGCCCAGAGCTGGTGAGTTGCGCGATGGCATCGTCGGCCACCGCGCGAGCCTGAGGGCTGTCGAATCGGTCGGGAGCGGTAATAACGAAGACGAGTGGAACATCGCCCTGGCCAAATTTCTCGGCGAGCAGTTTCTCCGCCCTGGACGATTCAGCAGTCGGGTCCTGGAATCCACTGGGCGAGAGTTTTTGCGCGACCGGGATTCCGAAGGCTCCGATAGCCACGATCAGCAGTATCGCGACGACGATGACCCGACGAGGTGCGGCAATGGCCATCCGGGCAATGCGTTGCAGCATTAGCTCAGTCTGTCACGCGGCGCATTCGAGGGCCGCGGGCCTGATCAGGACACCGACTGACGCAGAACTGCGGCCACCGCGGCCGCGCTCAGCGATCCGGTTGCAGGTGACTTGCGGTGCCGCCAGCAACGGGTAGCTTTCACGGTCACCTGTTTGCTTCGACCGCCGGAGGTCTGTGGGGTGTCAGAGCCGATACACATCGTTCCGGAGTTGTTGGCCGCCGCCGCGGCCGCCACCGAGGCACAGTCCCAAGACCTGTTCGCCAGCAACAGACAGGCCGACGCGATGGTCGAGTCCGCCCAGTTCGGCTGGGTGGGCCGGTCTGCGGCAGCGCTGGCAAACCTCGCCTCAACGTGGGCCGCCTCGACACAATCACTGTCCGCACGCGTCTGGGACCATGGCGCGGCCCTGCGGCTGTGTGGTCTGAATTTCGCTGAGATGGAATGCCGCGGCATGCAGACGATCGCACCGATGTACCGCCCTATTGGTTCGCCGTGACCCTCGGCCCGGCCGATATCGATCGATGGGATCCCGAGCAGGTTCGAGCAGTCTCGACGGCTGCACAGTCACGTGCGGAATCGGCGACGGCAGTATCGGAGATGCTCGCGCAACTGCCGCCGCTGTTCGGGTGGACGGGGTTGGCTGCCCTGGCGGCTCGCGCGGCCATCGGCATGACCAGGGTCGCACTCGATGGCCACGCCGAGGAGGCCCAGGCCGTCGCCACCGCAACCGATAAGGCCGCCGGCGATATCGAGCGGCTCAAGTCGTCTCTGCGCATCCTTGACGACGACGCCCAGGCTGCAAACCTGATCGTCGACCGCGTCACCGGCACGGTGATTCCCGACAGCGGATTCCATGGGAGTACCGAGCATTTCGCTGGCGAGGTCGGCCCGATCGCGGCCCGACTCGACGCGATAGTCGCCGAAGCCATCGTTGTTGATGCCGAACTCGCGCAGGCGCTTGCCGTTACCGATAGCCGGTTTCCGACGAAATCGACTCCCCCGGTACCGAACGGACCTGAGGATCGGAAGACGTGGTGGGAATCGCTGAGTCGGGCAGTCAAAGACTCACTGCTGGAGCGTGATCCAGAAGGTCTGGGCAACTGCGACGGTATCCCGGTAGCCGATCGCCACATCGCGAACATCACAGTCATGACCAGGGATATCGACAAGATTGACCGGACGGCAGTTGACCGCGGTATCCCGAGAGACGAGATCCTCGCACAACCAGAACGATTCGGTCTAAACATGACCGACGTCATCCGCTACGGAAATGCCGTCAGGGTAAGAGAGGGCCTCGACTACAACCGGTCGCGGATCGGCGCGGAGGTTCTACTGTATCTCTACAGGCCACGCGAATTCGGTGGACAAGGTCGGGCCGCAATCGCCATCGGCGACCCGGACAGCGCCGACCACACCGCAGTGATGGTTCCCGGCACCGGCAACAGTGTCCCTAACGGTTGGCTTGTCAACAATGACGAAGCCACCAACCTCTACGCCGAGACATCAGTTGCTGCCGGTCGGGACCGAACGGTCTCGGTGCTGACGTGGATGGGATATGACGCCCCTGATGCCATCGTGGATCCACGGGTGACGCAGACCGCGCTTGCCCGTCGAGGCGGCGCGGCACTCGCCTCAGACGTCAACGCGCTCAACGTGACTCACCGCGGAACGACACATGTGACGGTGATCGGCCATTCCTACGGAGCGACGGTGGTGGCCGATGCCGCCGCCGGGTACGGGATGCGACCCGGCGATGTTGTCCTCGTCGGATCACCAGGCACCGATCTGGCCGGAACGGCCTCGGATTTTCATCTGCCCGGAACGGGCCGGGTCTACGTCGGTTCTGCCGCAACCGATCTCGTGACCAATCTCGCCGGGTTAACGACGGGTCCGATCGGTTTGGGTGCCGACCCCGCGGCTGACGGCTTTGGGTCAACCAGGTTCAAAGCCGAAGTCGCGGGGTGGATTCCAGGATCCTGGACCGACCACGAGCACTACTTCGATAACGGTTCTGAATCCCTCTACAGCATTGCCGACATCACCTCAGGGCACGGTACGGCGCTGCAGGCCCACGGGATGACTGCGGCGCACCGCGACGGCATCCTCGGACCGCTTGCCGGCCGTCTAGGCTTGCCGGCCTGGAGTAATCCGCTTACCGATCCGGAATTGACACGGCCCGCGACGACCGGGCACCACCACCATCGGGATCCCGCGTCATGAGCCCGTCCGCCTCCGTACTGGGTGCCGATATCGCCGCGTCCCAGTTCAGACCGGCTATTTGAGCTGATGGCGTTATTTGTTCACCGCGGCGTTGCCTGAACCGAAGGCAGCAGGCGCCCGCCGGTGTGATACTCGCGCCAGAGTCTGAAATCGTCCGGGGAGCACACTCATGAGCGAAGTTATTCACACCTTGAGGTCAACGACGGCGTTGCCCGAGACGGCACGAGCGATCGTTATCGATCACGAGCACAGTCGCACGGCGATAAGCCCCGACGCGCTGCGCCGCGGCATCGAGGACCACCTGCGCTATTCGCTGGGCCGTCCCGCCGCCCTGCTGGAGCCGCAGCACTACTACCAAGCCCTTGCGCTGGCCGTACGTGACCGCATGCAGGACCGTTGGATCAAGACCACCCAGACCTATCTGCAGCAATCCTCGAAGGTGGCCTGCTATCTGTCCGCGGAATTCCTCCTGGGTCCCCATCTGGGCAACAACCTGCTGAGCCTGGGGATCGAGGACGCCGCCCGCGAGGCACTGGCCGGATTGGGCCAGGACTACGAGAAGGTGCTCGACTGCGAAGAAGAGCCGGGTTTGGGCAACGGTGGCCTGGGCCGGCTCGCCGCCTGCTACCTCGACTCGCTTGCGACCCTGCAGCGGCCGGCGATCGGCTACGGCATCCGCTATGAGTTCGGCATCTTCGATCAGGAGATCCACGACGGCTGGCAGGTCGAGACGACCGACAACTGGCTGAATGCCGGAAACCCGTGGGAGATCGCCAAGCCGGAACTGAACTATCGCGTCATGTGGGGCGGCCACACCGAGCGCTATCGCGACGAACGGAACGACGAACGGGTGCGGTGGGTGCCGCAACGCTCGGTCAAAGGTGTCTACTACGGCACCCCGATCCAGGGCTACGGCGTGAACACCTGCAACACGCTGACACTGTGGAGCGCTCGTGCGATCAAAGAACTGGCTCTCGACGCCTTCAACGCCGGCGATTACTATCGCGCGGTCGAGGACGAGGTGGCTGCCGAGACGGTCACCAAGGTGCTGTACCCCAACGACGAGCCTGAGGTCGGCAAGCAGTTGCGGCTGCTTCAACAGTATTTCTTCGTGTCGTGTTCACTGCAGGACATCCTTCACCTGATCGAAGATCTCGCAGGCAGCGATGTGCGCAAACTTCCGGACCGCGTCGCCATCCAGCTCAATGACACCCACCCTTCGATCGCCGTCGCCGAACTGATGCGGCTGCTGATCGACGAGCGCGGGCTCGGCTGGGATGAGGCCTGGCAGATCACCGTCGCAACCATGGCCTACACCAACCACACTCTGCTGCCCGAAGCTCTGGAGACCTGGCCGCTGTCGATGTTCGAGCAGTTCCTACCACGACACCTAGAAATCATCTACGAGATCAACCGGCACTTTATCGATGAGGTTCGCGCACGGTTTCCCGGTGACGACGCCCGGGTAAGGCGGATGTCGATCATCGGCGAGGACGGCGCCAAGTCCATCCGGATGGCGTACCTGGCCACCATCGGCAGCCATGCCGTCAACGGAGTCGCAGCGATGCACTCCGAACTGGTCAAGACCACGATCCTCAAAGACTTCTACGAGATGTGGCCGGAGCGATTCAGCAATAAGACCAACGGCGTGACGCCGCGGCGTTTCATGGGTCTGTCCAACCCCGGACTACGAAAGCTGCTCGATGACACCATTGGCGAGGGCTGGATGGTCGACCTGTCCAAGCTGCGCGCCTTGGCGCCGCTGGCGGACGACCCTGCATTCGGAAAACAGTGGCGAGCTGTGAAACGGGAAAACAAGGCGCGGCTCGCGAACTACGTTGCAGCGAATACCGGCATTCAACTCGATCCGGATTGGCTGTTCGACGTCCAGGTCAAACGGATTCACGAGTACAAACGTCAGCATCTCAACGTTCTGCACATCATCACCGACTACAACCGCCTCAAGCAGAATCCGAACCTCGAGATCGCCCCGCGGGCATACCTTTTCGGCGGCAAGGCCGCTCCCGGGTATCACATGGCCAAGCTCATTATCAAGCTGATCAACTCCGTTGCAGAGACTGTCAACTCCGACCCGGACGTCAACGACCGCATGAAGGTGGCGTTCATCCCTAACTTCAATGTGAAGAACGGCCAGCTGATCTACCCGGCGGCCGACCTCTCTGAGCAGATCTCCACCGCCGGCAAGGAAGCTTCCGGCACCGGCAACATGAAATTCATGATGAACGGGGCACTGACCATCGGCACCCTCGACGGTGCCAACGTCGAGATGCGCGAGGAGGCCGGGCCGGAGAACTTCTTCCTGTTTGGGATGACCGTCGAAGAGGTGACGAAGCTCCAGCGAGAGGGGTACCGACCCCGCGACTACATCTCCGGCGAACTGACGACAGTTCTCGACTCGATCGCTGACGGCCGGTTCTCCGGCGGTGATACCGCGGTGTTCGCGCCACTGGTCTCCAACCTCACCGATCACGACCATTTCCTGGTGCTTGCGGATTATGCCGACTACATCCGCAGCCAGGATGAGGTCAGCGACACCTGGCGGGACACCCCGGCCTGGACACGTAAGTCAATCCTCAATTCGGCTCGCTCAGGGAAGTTCTCCTCTGATCGGCCGATCACCGAATACTGCGACGAGATCTGGAATGTAGGGCCGGTCCCGATCCCGGATTAGGGTCCTCACATGCGCGAAACTCGATTATTCGGCGCAGCGCCCTGAACGCGCGGATCGCCATACTCGCGGCGGTGAGCCTTCTGGCCGCGGCGGCCACTGCCGGATGGACGAACCCGGCGGTGGCGTCACGGACGATGCCGCCGCTGATCATCATCCCCGGTTTGGGTAAAAGCGCGTTGCAGGTGAACGTCGAGCGCGATAGTGGTGCGCACACGTCATTCACGTTTCTCGTCCCGGCGATGACGCCGACCCGTCTCCTTCCTTCGGCCGCGACGAGCGCGCTGAATTATGCGATCCGAACCGGCTTGAACCCACAGGACGCCGACAGCGTTCCCGAATGGCTCTCCTTGATGATCGGCGACGATGGCCGTGCGACGAATATGCCGGGAGTCACGGTGCAGCCGGTCTCGATCGGCACCGACTTTGCGGCCGAGTGCCCCCTATATGTGTCGATGGCGAACCTTCTCCAGGAGCGGGGATGGTCGATTGACGACACCATGCAGTGCCTCCCCTACGACTATCGGTACCCGCCGGGGGAGAACGCCTTCGCAGCCGACTTCCGCGAACTCGTCACCAGGGCCGTCACTAGCGCCGGAGGTACTAAAGCCGTCATCGCCTGCCATAGCCAAGGCTGCCTCATGGCATACCACGCACTGAGGGCTCTGGACCAGACCTGGGTGAGCACGCATGTGCGGGTTCTGTTCGGCTTCGCGGGCCAGTTCTCGGGGTGCAGCGATTGTCTGCGCTGGGCGTTCCAGCGGGGGTGGAGCTGGGATCCCGACGACGCGCTCGCGTCGCCGGTGGACCCGACGTGGGCCGGTGAACTGGCCCTCGACCTGCAGCCCAGCGTTTATGGAGATGCCGTGCTCTATCGCAACGGCGATCACGCGTATCGGGCTCGCGATGCCCGTGAACTGCTCGATGATGCGGGGGCGCTATCGATGGAGCGCGCCACCGACCACTATTCGTTGGCCGGGCAGGACTGGTTCCGTGAAGGTGATGTCGAGAGGCGACCGTTGCCCGTACCGGGTCGGTTCGTCTACGGAACCGATTTGCCGACAACTATCGGATACACGTTCGCCGACGTCGCACCGCGACCGGAGTCATGCGCGCAGCCCCAATGTGCTGGATTCATGGCACAGCTGAAGCCCGCCGTGATCGAGTCGAATGGCGACGGCGGGGACAGTGCCTGGATGAACGAGGTGCCGGCGCACTGGACCAACGATCCAAGCTGCGACATGAGGTCACTACCCGGGGTCACTCACAATGACGTCATAACGAACGTTGCTGCGGTGAACTTACTTGTCGCGGTTGCCGCGGGCTCGAGTCCAGAGGAAGTTCCATGCGTCAGCGGGTGAGACTTCCGCAGAGCCGCCGGTCCGGCTAGGCCGTACCTCAATCCTCCCCGGCTCCGGCTCGATAGTGAGATTGTGGTGGCTGAAGCCTTACGCTGGCAGAGGGAGACGGGGCATGCTCGAGGTATCCGAAGTCGGCAACAAGATCGATCGGGATGAATACGACGCGGCGATCCCGGACCTTCGCGTCGGTCTGATCAACGCCCAGT
>Ga0007791_10000917_pt1 | contig 10224 bp, 9 predicted proteins | sample CryBogmetaGMA05M_FD_60368 | JGI IMG/M metagenome (GOLD analysis project Ga0007791, IMG submission 60368) | Freshwater microbial communities from Crystal Bog, Wisconsin, USA - MA0.5M | ecosystem: Environmental > Aquatic > Freshwater > Lake | place: Crystal Bog, Wisconsin, USA | collected 2009-07-06 | reverse complement strand
TCGATCTGCGACCACGCGGTGCCGTTGTCCCACAGCCGCAGAGCGCCAAACGGAGCCGACGGCCACGCCTCGACTTCTTCGCCCTCGACGTGCATGCCGACCAGACCCGGCTTCACGCCATTGGGGTCGGCCGCGGTTGCGGCAGGGCTGCCACCTGCCGCTGCCGTGGACGAGTCCGAACTACTTCCCGACGAACATCCGGCCAGCAGCAGGGCACCTGCGACGAGCGCGGAGACGAGGGTTACTTGGGCGCTACGGTTCCGAACCATTGAGGCATGCTTCCAATCGTCATTTTGGCGCCAGGAGTGACTGGCGAACACTGGTTAAGCGCATTACAGGTAATCACGGCGCGAGGCGGAACCACAAACGGACCGGGCTTGCCGGACGCCCAGGCCATGACCTCGGGGGTGTTGTTGTCGCCGGTCTGGCAGGTGTTGACCTGAGCTGTCGTACACGAGTAGAACGCGCCCTTGAGCCACGTCGCGACCGTGTTGTAGGCGGTAGCGGCCGTGCTGCCGGGCTGCATCGGAATGCCCAGCAGTGCGGGGCTGCCATTCCAGGAGTACCAGTACGCGCGACCGACACCCAGGCGAATGTCATCGAGGTAGGTCTGGGCGACGTACGCCGCAGCCGTGGTTCCGTCGATGTTCTTGTGCTTGTCGCTCTTGGCCGGGCCGGCGATGCCGTAGTTGATCTCGGTGTCCCACAGCCCCACGGTTGCCGGCACGCCAGCCTTGCGCATGTCTGCCTGTACCTGTCCGATGGACTGTGCACGCGTAGCCGGTGTGCCCGGGCCTGCTGGGTAGAAGTGCGCGGATACATCGGTGATGGGCCAGCCGAGCTTCGCAAGTTCCTTCAGGTAGGCCGGGAAGAACTTCTTGTATGCACTCTGCATGCGCACGGTCGTGCTGGCCGCAACAATGCGCGCGGTGGGATCGTTTGTCTTGATGATCTGCGCTGCAGCGGCAGTCAACTGCGCCATCTGGGCGGGCGTGCCTTGCCAGAACGTCTGCAGGTTGGCCTCATTCCAGATCTGGTACGACTCGATTGAGTTGGCGTAACGCTTGGAAACCGCGGTGACCCAGTCGGTCCAGTCCTGCATGTTGGGCATGGATGCTGCACCGGGGTAGGGGTAGGTGCCCTGCTTGGCATTAGTGGCAGCCCACGTCGGGGTGGAGCCGAGGACGTAGAGGGTGCCGACGCGCTGCGCGTTCGCACCCTGGATCGCGTGATCCAAGCCGTCCCACCAGAACTGGCCGCGGGACTGCTCAACCTGACCCCAGGCCACGCCGGCATCCCACAGGCGCACAGAGCCGTAGGTGGCTGACGGGTCCACGCCGTTGGCGATGCCCGGAACCTGCATGCCGAAGGCATACGGGCTCAACGGTCCACCGGTAGCGGCCTGAGCGCCGGGTGCGGCAAGCGCGATTCCTGTGAAAGCGATAGCTGCTGCGGCAAGGCTGGCGAGGGCACGACGCATGAAAGGGCCTTTCTGAATGGGTGTTCTAGGACCCTAACCCAGAAATACGTCTATTTCGGTCAGCGCCGCCGCAGGACGTACAAGCTCTGACCGTCTGTTTCCCTGCCGTACTCATAGCGGTCAACCGCGAGGCCGGCCGCGTGGACATGGTCCTCAAAGTGCCGGCGGGAGAACCGCGTGCAGTGCAGGCGTCCCTTCCAGGTCAGGGGGCCGTATCCCTCGGGATTCTCGACCCAGTCGGGCACGTCCTCCTCGACGAAACACGTCACGAATGCCTTGCCCGTCGGGACCAGAGCTTCGGCGATCAAGGTGAGGTACGCCTGGGTGTCCTCGTCGTTCATGTGCGAGAAGACCGAGTACGCATAGAGCACATCAACAGTTCCCGTGCTTGCGGCAAGCGTGCGCTCGGGAGTGCCATCGGGGTTGTATCGCTCGTTGCTGACATCCACGCAGGTGAAGCGGTATCCCGGGCTCGCAAGGTTGGCGTTAGCCCAGTCGATGAGTTCAGCCTGAACGTCGACACCGTGATAGTCCTCGATGCGATTCAGGTGGGCGCGAATACCCACGGCCAAGCGCCCCGCACCACAGCCCCAGTCAAGAAGTCGACTGGACTCGTTGAGTCCGGTGTAGTCCTGAAGGCGCTTCACATCTCGCACAGCCGTGGCGATAAATTGAGTGTCGTCCTTGAAATGCTCGCCACCCATCCGAAATCGGCTCGGTGGCAGGACGAGGTTCTGGCGAAGTCGACCGCGACGAATCATGAGAGCAGCCTAGGACGTGCGCAGCCTCACACGATCGCGCCTGTGGAACAATCCGCGGCATGCAGGTTGCCTGGGACCAGTCGCGTGTCTACGTCGCAGGTCACAACGGGCTCGTGGGTTCGGCCATCGTGCGCGCCCTGGAAGCAGCCGGCACTGGCGAGATCATCGGGTGGCGGTCCAGTGACCTCGATCTGCGCGACCGTGACGCGACCATGGACGCCATCACGCAGGCAAAGCCGGACATCGTCATCGATGCAGCGGCTCGAGTGGGCGGCATCATGGCCAACTCCACGTACCCCGTGGAGTTCATGAAGGACAACCTGCTCATCCAGACCAACGTCATGGATGCCGCGCACGCATCAGACGTCAACAGACTGCTGTTCCTGGGATCGTCGTGCATCTATCCGCGCCACGCAACGCAACCGATCCGCGAATCGTCGCTCATGACCGGACCACTTGAGCCGACCAATCAGGCGTACGCGATGGCCAAGATCTCCGGCATCTTCTACATCGAGGCTTTCCGCACGCAATACGGCCGCCATTGGATCTCCGCGATGCCTACCAATCTCTACGGGCCGCGCGACAACTTCGATCTGCAGAGTTCCCACGTGCTCCCCGCGTTCATTCGCAGATTTCACGAAGCGAAACTCACCGGTGCGTCATCGGTCACGGTGTGGGGCACGGGTGCACCACGTCGTGAGTTCCTGCACGTCGACGATCTTGCCCGCGCCTGCATGCTTCTGCTCGAGTCCTACGACGATGCGCAGACGATCAATGTCGGGCTCGGCGATGACATGCCCATCCGCGAACTTGCCGAGACTGTCGCTGCTGTCATTGGCTTTGGCGGCACCATCGAGTGGGACTCGGCCAAGCCTGACGGAATGCCCCGCAAACTTCTCGACACATCACGCATCAATGCCCTGGGATGGCAGCCGCGGATCGGTCTGCGCGAGGGTGTCGCAAGCACGTACGCCTGGTACCTCGAGAACGCTGCATGAGCACGACACCCGCGCAGGAGCCCGTACAGGTTCTGCTTCCTGATCGTCGCTGCCTCTTGGTGCGCCTCACCGCGACGGAGGGACGCCGGCTCGAACTTCTGGACGTCATCAACACCTATGCGGACGGCCTGGCTGAAGAACCCGGTACCGAGCTCTTCATGGTGTCCCTGGATCCCGATGATGCGAATCTGGTGTGGATGTACGAAGTGTTCCGCGACGAGAAGGCTGAGAACGCCCACCGTGCCGCAACAGGATTCGCCGACATGCTTGCCGGTGTGACTGATCTGCTGTCTGGTCCGCCCGCGATCCTGCGCATGGATCCCATTCGCATGGCCGTACAAGAGGGCGTGCTCACACAGGATTGGTCGTTGTAGACATGATTCTTGAAGTTGCGTTCGTTCCCGTGCTGGCTGACCGAAAAGTTGAGTTCGAAGCAGCCATCAGCGACGCCGTAGACACGTTGTTGTCCGCAGCAGACGGTTTCCTCGGCTACACATCACACGGCTGGGGTGTAGAGCGCCCGCATGTCTTCATGTTCACGGTGGCATGGCAAACCCTTGAGCATCACACGGTGGGCTTCCGTGAGTCGGATCTCTTCACCCAGTGGCGGGCCGTGATCGGACCGTTCTTTGACGGCACACCCGTCGTTGAGCACTTCGCCATCAACTGACGAATACGTTGCGGCTTAACTGAACGGTGGGCGCTCGTCCAGCTTCACACTCATGCGACCCGCAGTGCGCCACAGGCGTGCCACCGAGTCACTGTCTTCCGGAGTGACGAGGTTTCCCATCACTCGCAGAGCGATGGTCATGATTGGTCGTGAGCGCATGCCGATCGGCCCGAGCGATGACAGGAACCCGGGAACCGTCAGGAAACCTGCGAGTCGACGAGCGATGGAAAACGCATACCCGTAGTGCCCGCGCAGCGTGCTGACCCACGCGTCGCCGTAATCAAGTGCGGGGTTGGGCACCGTTGACAACAGAAGTTGAGCCGCAAGGTGCCCGGTCTCAAGCCCGTAGTCGATCCCCTCACCGTTCAACGGATTGACGCAGCCCGCTGCATCGCCCACCAACATCCAGTTGGGGCCTGACACCCCACTGACGGCTCCACCCATCGGCAACAGCGCAGACCACGGTGCACGCACATCTCCGCTGAACTTCCATGACTCGCGTTGATCATGTGCATAGTGGTCGAGAAGCTGACGCAGGTTGATGTCAGCAGGATGCTTGGCAGTGGCCAAGGTGCCGACACCCACGTTGACTTCGCCATCGCCGAGCGGAAACACCCAGCCGTAGCCCGAGAGCAACTCGTTGTGCTCGCCACGAAGTTCTAGATGCGACGAGATCCACGGGTCATCACTGCGAGCCGAGTCGATATAGCCACGTGCAGCAACGCCATACGCCGTCCCGCGATGCCATTCGCGACCCAGTCGTCGACCTAATTGCGACTTCGCTCCATCGGCAACGATCAGCCGTCTGCACGTAATCGTGCGCTGCTGTGCTGATCGACCCGACCCCACGCTGAAGTGCACTGCCCGAACCTGTCCGCGGTCGAATTCCACGTCTACCGCACGATGGCCATCAATCGGACGAGCGCCCGCATCCAACGCGACTTGGCGAATGGCGGCATCGAGTTTGAGTCGGGGCGCCGCGCCACCGAAATTCGGCAATGATCCGCCGGGCCAGGGCAGGTACAACTCTTGCCCGAATCCCGCTGCGCGCAGTCCCTTGTTGCGGGCTCGCCCATCGAGCCAGCCGAGCATTCCCAACTGGTCCAGTTCCGCAATGGCCCGAGGGGTCAGTCCGTCACCGCAGGGCTTGTCCCTGGGGAATGCCTCTGCATCCGACAGGACAACGTCGAGTCCCCCTCGCGCTGCCCATGCTGCGGCGGCTGATCCGGCAGGGCCGGCACCTACGACAAGTACGTCAGTGTCGATCGCATCCGCGGTGTTCATGGCTCCACCATTGTTCCCGCATATACGACCCTCGGCGAATCGTCGAGTCGCTTAGGGTTTGGGACATGCGCGCTATCGCCGTCGGAATCACCGCTTTCGCCCTCGCCGCCGCTGGATCCCTGGTGATTCCGTCCCTATCGCACGCCGCCGACGGGACGGGCGTCTACGACACCGTGGTCCAGGATCCCAGTGGCTCACGCGCAGCCCTGACCTTCGCAGGAACAACGTTCCCCCGTGTGGCCGTCGACGAGACTGATTCCAAGCTGGGTGTCGCCAAGTCGGCAACTCTTGGGGCCAATACGCCCTTCGGGGAATCCTTCGGTGCATCGACAGGCAAGTCGTACCTGACGGTGGGGCTGGACGCTGGCAAGCCCAAGGGCAAGGTCACCCTGACATTCGATGTTCCACCGGTCCCTGGCACGTACGGAATCGCACTCGGCGATGTCGACGCCGAAGAGATCATCATCACCGCGCTTGGTCCCGATGGTCAGCCGGTAAGCACCCGTGAGTGGCTCGGCACGACCTTCAACTACGCGGGCGCAAGCGACCAACCACGGTGGGACGCCTCGACGGGCACCATCCATGGCAATGGGCGTGACACCCAGGGCGCGTCCCTGTACTTCGTGCCCAGTGACAACGTGAAGTCCATCAGCTTCGAACAGGTGCGCACATCCGGATTCCCGGAGTATCAGTTGTGGCTGGCTGCCGACGTCATCACGTCGTCCGCTGCGCACAAGCCCGAACCCACCAAAACCGCGGTGCCTGCCGCTCCGACCGGCTTGGTCACGATCTGCCATCGCACAAGTTCGAAGAACAACCCGTACGTCGAGATCACCGTCAATCACAATTCCATTGATGGCAAGAACGGTCATGACACTCACACGGGTGGGCTGTACCCGACATCGCACTGGGGAGACATCATCCCGCCGTTTTACGGCTACAGCGGAAAGAATTGGCCAGCCGGAGCCTCCATCCTCGCCAACGGATGTGACGTTGGCACTGAGGAATTGATCCCTGCCGCGCTGATCACGAGCTCGTCTGCCAGTGCCAGTGCATCTGCCATCCCATCAGCAAGTGCATCGACGAGTGCATCGACGACTGCCTCCGCCAGTGCATCACCGAGCTCATCGGCTAGCTCATCGGCTAGCTCATCGGTCAGTGCATCGGCTAGCGCGTCAGCAAGCGCCACCGCCAGCGCGACAGAAAACTGCACGACCACCAAGACCGCGCTGGTGAACGGTGACTTCGAGGAGCCCGTGATCCCCGCCAAGTCCTACCGCCAGATCAAGGACGCGCTCGTGCCCGGCTGGACCACGACCGCCAGTGACGCCCTCATTGAGATCTGGTCGTCCGGCTTCAATGGCGTGGCATCCCCGGATGGTGAGCAGTTCGCGGAGCTCAATGCGACTCAGGATTCCGAGTTGTATCAGGACGTAGCCACCGTGCCCGGCCAGAAGCTCACGTGGTCGCTCTACCACCGCGCACGCGGCGCAGGTGCATCCGGCGACACCATGAGCGTCAACATCGGTGCCGTTGGTGCTGCTCCAAACTCGGTGACAACTCTCAACGACGCACTCCCCGCAGGATGGGTGCTGCACACTGGCACCTACACCGTGCCGGCTGGCCAAACACGCACGCAGTTCGGCTTCAAGTCCGGCGCTACTGCATCGGGCAACAAGAGCATCGGAAACTTCCTCGATCACATCTTCTTCGAGCAGACCGCCTGCCTTCCGGCCGAAGCACTTAAGCCTCCGACGGTGACGCCGTCAGCATCGGCATCGGCGACCGCGTCACCCACCGCGTCACCGTCGGTGTCTCCGTCCGCATCTGCATCCGCTGCGACGACCACGCCGACGAGCACGCCGACTCCATTGCCGACGCCGGACAAGACTGCTGCCACCCCAGACAAGCCCGTCATCGTCGACCCCACGACACCCACCACGATCGACGCCACCGACCTCGGTGACAAGGATCCGGGCGCAGTCATTACCAACGTCGTTGATCCGCCGAACGGCACAGTGGAACTCAAGAACGGTGCACTGATCTACACACCTGACCCGGGTTTCCACGGCACCGAAACCGTCACGGTCTTCATTGAAGCCAAAAACGGCACCATCACCAAGGAGTCCTTTGTCGTCAAGGTCGGCAAACCCGCTGACCCATGCACCACACTCCCCGACACCTTGCACTTCGGCGACAACACGTTGCCCCACGGTGGCGCGGGGTGTCAGCCGGTCAGGGTGAGTGTGCGCTGCTCGCTTCTCGCGCGGAGCCTGCCGGCCGATGGTGTGGCGTTCTGCTACGTCATGATGGATAACGGACGCCCCGTGATCCACATCATGGGTGGCCAGCCACTCGGAGCCCGGGTAACGATCACTGGACCCTCGTCAGCGAATCGCCCCAAGGTCAGTCTGTCGCGCGTCTATTTCGTACGCGGCTGATCAATCCCTGTGCAGTCGCGGCACCGAAGACAACAAGCACTCCGCCGACCGGTTCATTCCACGTGATGGTTTCACCCAGGACCAACGCACCGACGACGACTGACACCAGAGTGATCACATAGGTAGTGGTGCTGGCCGTCGTGGCATCAGAGTTCTTGATGACGGTGAAGTTCAAGATGTAGGCGATTCCGCTGCCGAGCATGCCGAGTGTCAGCATCGCGGCGACCACTCCACCGGTGAATGGCGCATGGGTCACTCCTCCTGTCAGCGCGCAGAGCACCAGGGACTCTGCTGAGCCGAAGGTCAACAGGCCGACCGTGAGAGTCAACGGGTGTAGTCCTGCAGACGTGGGGCCACCGGTCAGGTAGCGGCGCACAAACGGGTAACTCACGCCATACAAAGTGATGGCGCCCACGCAGGCCAGCACCCCGAGTGCTGTGCCACCGGAGAGTCCGGCCCAGATACCCACCACCACAAGAACGCCGACGAAACCAATTCCTAGACCCACCATGCGCTGACGCGTCGGCTTCTCTTCTGGGAAGGCGATCAGAATCATCACGAGTGTCATCAGCGGTGTCGCACCGTTCAAGATCCCTGCCAGTGCAGACGACACATGGGTCTCCGCGAAGGCAAAGAGCGTCCACGGGATGCTCGTCATCAGGAGTGACGCGATGAAGACCTTCCCCCATGTGCGTCGGGGTGGAAATGGCGTGCGCATGAGCACGCAGATCACGATGACCGTGACGAGACCAAGTGATTGCCGGGTCAAGGCAACGCCTGCAGGCGTGAAGGTGGTCAGGCCCACTTTGATGAAGTAGAAGGAGCATCCCCAGATGGCGGTCAGGATCAGGTAGGACGGCAGCCACTTCTTGGTCACGTGCTGCGCCTCTCCCGATCCAGCAGGGCCACCTTCACTTCCAGTCCCCAGCGATATCCGGCAAGAGTGCCATCACCTCGAATGACGCGATGGCATGGCACTGCTAGCGCCACAGGATTTGTGGCGCATGCTCGCGCCACGGCTCGCACCGAGGTCGGCTCGCCGATGTGTTCGGCAACCTGGGTGTACGTCCACGTGTCGCCCACGGGAACGTCACGCAACGCCGACCAGACACGGGCCTGAAATGCGGTGCCGCGCATGTCCAGGGGCACTGCCGGTGCATCCAGGCCTTCGGCAAGGGCCACGAGGGCTGTCATGACATCGGCCATGGCCACGTCATCGCGTTCTAACGTTGCATGGGGGAACTCCGAGCGGATTTCCGCGAGCGCGTCATCAATGGTGCCAAGCCGGACAGCAGCCACGCCACGTTCGGTTACTGCCGCAACGATGCATCCCGACGACGAAGGTGCCGTCGACCACAGCAACACCTGACCTGGCGCTCCTGCGCGGTACTCCGACGCCGTCATGCCTAGGCGTCGTGCTGCACCGTCATAGAACGCGCGCACAGATCCATGGCCGGATTCAAAGACCGCATCAAGAACGCTGCCGTTCGCGCCAAGCGCCCGTCGAGCTTCGTCGGCTCTCACTGCTTGGCCATACTGCCGAGGAGTAATGCCTAGGACGTCCAGAAAATCGCGTTGCAATTGCCGCACACTTACCTCATCACCCAAGGCCTCGACAGATACAGGCCCTCGGGCCACATTCATCACGGCACAGGCGCGCATGACTCGCTGTTCTCGGGACGGCACCCGTCCACGCTAGGCCAGCGCGTGGTGGTCTGGCACTCCGGTTCACGACATGACTCGAGCGGGTTATTCTGAAGTCCAGTCACAATCGAAAGGTCTCCTACATGTGCAGCCCAGCGATCTGCTCCCTTTGCGGCAAGACCACGTGGCAGGGTTGTGGTGAGCACATCGAGGAGGCCCTCGCCGGTGTGGCGGTAGACCAGCGTTGCACCTGCCCACGCTGACCTCGTCTAGTCTGACCCGGTGCCCACCGCTGTAGTCGTCACCGGAATCCCGTACTGGACTTTTCCTTCCTTTGCGATCGGCCCGCTGACGGTCAGAAGCTTCGGGCTTTTTGTCGCACTCGGTGTCATCCTCGGTGTCTACGTGGCCGCACGCCGCAACGAACGGTTCGGCATTCCCCGATCACAGACAGAGAAAGTCGCGATGATCCTGGTGATCATCGGATTTATTGGTGCCCGTCTCTTGTTCGTCGCCACCCACCATCAGCAGTTCACTAATCCGCTGCAGGCGTTCGCTGTGTGGGATGGCGGACTTCAGTTCAGTGGTGGCATCATCGCCGCGCTGGTTGCTGCACCGTTTGTCTTGCGCAAGTGGCCCCGCGAGCGTGCCTGGGATCTCTTGGATGGTGCCGCACTTGGTTTCGCCGTGGGTCAGTTCATCGGTCGATTCGGTTGCTTCTCCGTCGGTGAGCATCTCGGTGGACCAACGGATTTCTTTCTCGGTGTCACCTACCGCGGCGGCGTAGTGCTCGAGGGTCCACTCACCGTGGGCGTCACGTATCACAACGCGGCGCTCTACGAAATTTTCTGGCTCATCCCCATCATCGTGATCCTCTTCATTCAAGATCACCGGCACGTTCGGTCCGGGGTCATGGCCGCCACATTCGGATTGATGTACGGCGTCT
>Ga0007791_10000914_pt1 | contig 10240 bp, 10 predicted proteins | sample CryBogmetaGMA05M_FD_60368 | JGI IMG/M metagenome (GOLD analysis project Ga0007791, IMG submission 60368) | Freshwater microbial communities from Crystal Bog, Wisconsin, USA - MA0.5M | ecosystem: Environmental > Aquatic > Freshwater > Lake | place: Crystal Bog, Wisconsin, USA | collected 2009-07-06 | reverse complement strand
TTTGATGCTGCGGCGGCCGCGAAGGCACCAGATCCCGCCCCAGCACCCCCCCCACAGTCGGAGGATAGCTCCTTGGCTGATCTGAAACGGCGTATGGAAGAAATGGCAGCTCAAATCGAAAAGCTGGCCTCTAAGTCGTAATCGCCAGGGACTCTTAACCAAACACCGTCAAAGTTTCTTTCGATGACGTCGCCGATCGACCCTATTCGTAACACAGGCCGCCCCCGGCGAACCCTTCGTCCGAAGGGGGACCCGGTGGACTCCGTCCATGAGGTCAGTGAAGATCGCAGCCTTCCCGTGGTGGCAGGCCCCGCCATCACACACGAGCCTGAGCAAACCGCGGACGCTGCCTCCGTGTTCAGGGCCCAACTTATGGGACAAGATGGACAAAAGCGGGGCCTGCGTGGCGGGCAAAAAGTGATCGGTGAAGCTCATAACGCCTATGCATCAACCGAGTGGTCTGGACCGATTGATCGGCGCACCCGTAAGGGTGGGGTCAAAAAGACTGAGGCCTAGGCCGCCTCGCCGGCAATCTCCCGGCAAATTCTGCGTAAAATCACAGCCAAGCGCTCTAGAAATCGAGGATAGCTGCCTCGAACAGGCCGCTTGCATATCCGCCGAGCCTCGTGGCCCGAGTCTTGCTGTCTTCCAGAGCGAAACCTCGCTTCGGGACACACCATGGCTGCCATCCTCACTCGGATTATCGACATTACCGTGGTCACACTGATCTTTACGGCCTTTACCTAGAGCTCTAGCCGCGATCGTTGAAATCGATGTCTCTGCGGGTGGAGGCAATCGTCACGATGAATCCAGCCAGAACGTCTAGGACCACCATCAAGGTCAAGAGAAAGAAGGTTGAGGTGGCAAAGGCCGGGGCCAGCAGAAATTCCACCAGACAGGCCACAAACAGAATCATGGACAGGGCATGATTGACGATCACCACCCGGTGACTGGTTGTGGATTTCAAAAGCTCGATGAACAAGACGACCAGGGCAACCGCCAAAATCAGGTCGCCAGAGCTGATCGCCCATTCGACGCGGCTGGTCATGGAGATCGAAAACAGGGGCTGGCTCAGCCGTGAGCTCGCGTCGGCGGACTTAAAGCCCTGGCTAAAGGTCAGGGCCACCAGATTGTAGATGACCACCGGCAAGGCCAATAAGGGAAAAGCCGCAAACATCTCTCTATCCCTGGCTCGAGGCTCCAACCTCCGAAACACGCTTCAGCGTTTCAATCGCACACAGGGTTACCTGTTTTGCCCCTTGCCGCAAACCACCGTCATAATTCATCGACGCCGCCGGGGTTTCGGGCCCGACTCTGCAACCACATAACCCCAAGGAGGTCAGACAGGGACGCCCACAGGCGGCCAAGATTTGTGTATTTCGAGGCACCGGTTTGGCGGTGGCGGTGATTGACCGGCAGGAAGGCGACGTCGAAGCCCTCCCGCAGCATAAGGGCAGGGATATAGCGGTGGATGTGGTCAAAATAGGGAAGCCTTAGAAAGGCATCCCGGCGGAAGGCCTTTAAGCCGCAACCCGTGTCATTGGCGGTATCCCTCAAGAGGCGCTTGCGGACGCCATTGCCGAATCGCGAAGCAAATTTCTTGGCAAGGCTATCCTGTCGTTTGACCCGTTCGCCGCCGACCAGGGCGAGGTTCGGGCTGCCGGCGACCAGGGCATCCACCAGTTTGGGGCCATCGGCAGGATCATTTTGGGCATCGCCGTCTAAGGTGACGATCACAGCACCACGGGCGTTTAGAATGCCGCTGCGCAAGGCCCTGCTCTGACCACTATTGGTCTGGTGGGTGAGCACCCGCAAGGTTGGAAGTTCGGACTTCAGCTCAGTGAGGACCTGACGGGTGGCGTCGCGGCTTCTGTCATCCACAAAAATCATTTCATAGCGCCGCCCAGCAAAGGCTGCGGCGATTTCCCGCGCCAAGCCAGGCGCGGCCCCTTCCTCGTCAAACACAGGAATGACGACAGAAACGTCGATTTGATCAGCAGAGCTCGATTTAACCATGCTTCCTCTTAGCGGAAACCTGGGCGGACGGAAGGATCGTGCTAACAAGCAGGTCATGGGATTGATGAATTTCTTTGCTGCGCTCGATTTGGCCGCCCGCCTGTCCGCCTGGAGCCGGGGCTGGCGTGGGCCAACCTTGGCCGCCCTGATTGCCTTGATTGCGGGCCTGCCTGGCCTGATCTCCATGCCGCCCCTGGATCGGGACGAAAGCCGCTTCACCCAAGCCACCACCCAGATGCTGGAACAGGACGACTATGTGGTCATCCGCTATCAGGATCAGCCGCGCTTCAAAAAGCCTGTCGGCATTTACTGGCTGCAATCGGCAAGTGTCTCTCTGCTGTCATCGCCCGAGGCACGGCAGATTTGGGCCTATCGAATCCCCTCTCTTTTGGGGGCTATGCTTGCCGCAGCGGCCTGTGCTTGGGGGGCGGCTGCCTTTTTTGGTGACCGAACAGGGCTAATCGCCGGTGCGATCCTGGGGTCGAGCTTCCTGATGTCGACGGAGGCCTTCATTGCCAAGACCGACGCGGTCTTGGCGGGGACCACCACCCTGGCCATGGCCTGCCTGGCAAGGCTCTATGCCGCTGAACAGGGGGGGCCAGCTTCAGGACGTGGGGTCAGATTCATGTTCTGGGCGGCTATGGGTATTGGCACCCTAGTCAAGGGACCGATCACCCCCATGGTTGTCGGCCTCACCCTGCTAACCCTTTGGCTTTGGGACCGGAAAGGTGGGTGGATTGCGAAATTGGGCTGGGCTTGGGGTCTGATCCTTGTCTTCGCCATAGTCGGGCCCTGGGCATGGGCAGTGACAGTGGCGACGGATGGTGGCTTCTGGAACGCCGCCATTGCCGGAGATCTGGCACCGAAACTCGCCGGAGGTCAGGAAAGTCATGGGGGACCACCCGGCTATCATGCCTTGGTGGCCCTGGTGCAAAATTTCCCAGCGACTCTGTTGTTGCCCGCTGGGCTGGCACTCGGCTGGCGAAACCGCAAAGAGCCCGGGGTCAGATTTGCCATTTGCTGGCTGATCCCAGCCTGGCTGGTGTTCGAAATCACGCCTACAAAACTCTCCCACTACGCCCTTCCCTGTTACGGGGCCTTAGCCTGGCTGTCGGCGGCAGCGGTTTCGCAACCCATAGGCCGTATTGCTCAGCGGCTCGGCGCAGGCCTCCAGGCCTTTGTCGGGATCTTGCTCGCTTGTGGCGCCCTCTATCTTGGCAAGCTTTATGGGGATCCCGCCGATATCCCTCTCATCTTCGTCACAGCGCTTTTGCTGGGAACAGCAGGCGTTCTAGGGGGCTGGACGCTTCTGCGCGGCTCGGCCCTTGGGGCCTTGGCCATCTCACTGCCCCTTGGACTTCTCGGCCACGGGGTGCTGGTGGGCGGCCTGGCCCCACACCTTGAGCCCCTCCTGCTCTCTCAGCGGACACAGGCCATGTTGGCAAAGGCCAGTTTGTTGCCGCGACAAGGAGTCTATCCTGGGCCTATCGCAGTGGCGGGCTATGCAGAGCCTAGCCTGGTCTTTGCTCTGGGCACGCAGACCCAATTGGGCAATGCCAAGGATGCGGCTGCGGCCCTGGCAGATGATCGACCCGCCGTGGTGGAGGCCCGGGAAAAGCCGGCCTTTGACGCCCTGATCAAGTCGGCAGGCCTGGCCCCCATACGGGTCGGCGAGGTCAAAGGACTCGACTATTCCAATGGCGATGACATGACCTTGACCGTCTATGCGCCCCCACCGGAGCCTGCCTCATGAGCCGTTTCATCGAGATCGTCGAAGTTGGGGCCCGGGACGGCCTGCAAAATGAAAAGACGACCTTAAGCCCAGAGCAGAGGGTGGTCTTCATCCAACGCTTGGAAGCAGCTGGGGCAAGGCGACTGGAAACCGTGTCCTTCGTAAACCCCAAGCGCGTGCCGCAAATGGCCGGCGCAGAAGAGGTGTCCGCCGCCCTTCCCCAGGATGCCAACCGCAGCCGGATCGGCTTGGTCCTGAACATGCGCGGCTGGGAGCGGGCAGTGGCGGCCGGCTGCGATGAAGCCAATGTGGTGGTCTGTGCCACAGACGGCTTTGGCATACGCAACCAAGGGGCCTCTACCGCAGAGCAGATGACGACCCTGGCCGAGATCGCGGCGCGTCGGGCACGGGAAGGTGGGCCGCCGATGACCGCAACCTTCTCCGTCGCCTTCGGCTGCCCATTTGATGGTGAAGTCGGGGAGGATCATCTGGTCGCCCTGGCCCGGGAGGCCGCGTCCACTGGAATTGCCGAGATCGCCTTGGCCGATACGATTGGTGTCGCCGACCCTTGGACGGTACGCCGGCGCGTCGAAGCGGTGGGCAAGGTCATTGGCGACATCCCCCTACGCCTTCACTTCCACGACACCCGCAATACCGGTCTCGCCAACGCCTTCGCAGGGATCGAAGCCGGGGTCTCCATCCTGGATGCCAGCTGTGGCGGCCTAGGCGGTTGTCCGTTTGCCCCGGACGCCACGGGCAATATCGGGACAGAAGATCTGGTTTACATGCTGGAGCGGGCTGGATTTTCGACCAGCTATGATCTTTCGGCCCTGATCAGCACCGCCAAGTGGATGGCCGAGATCCTTGGCAAGCCACCGGCTGCTTCTGTCAGTCGCGCTGGGTTATTTCCGCTCTAGCGCCGGGCCCAAGATTTGATGGCGGGCGAGGCGGGAATAGCGACGAGGCCAGAAAAAGCCCACAGGACAACTGCAGGGCGCAGGGCGCGTTTGGCTTGGTCGCCTGTCATAACTTGCTGGACCGGCAGCTCATTCATGGCCGTGATATCTCATGGGTCGGGGCCATAGCCTCAGGGATGCCTCAGGCGGTCCGGCCTCGGACACGCCACATCAGGGGCCGGATGACGGCTGTACAGACGATCACCGGGGAGAGCAGCCAGGCCGCTAGGGTTTGGCTTCCAGTCCTGGCCCGCTTGCGGAAAAACCGCGCAAGACCGACCCCTTTGTGGAACTCCACCCGCAGGGGGCTGGCCCGGCTGGTATGGCCCAGATGCACCACTTCAGCCTTGGGCTGGAACAGCACGACGCCCCCCGCCTGACGCACCCGCCAACACAGGTCGACATCTTCGACATGCAGGAAATAGCTTTCGTCGAAGCCCTGGACGGCCTCGAAGTCTACCCGGCGCATACAGAAACAGGCCCCAGATATGGTGGGTATAGCCGTGACACCCTCTGGCGGCTGCTCATCCTCCCAGTGGACCTCATAGCGACGCCAGGCGGGAATGCGCTTGGCAAGATGGCTGAGGCTTAACAGGGCGCTCATCAAGGTAATATCACCGCGCCGCGCGCCGCGCTGTTCAGAGCCGTCAGCGTTCATAACCCGGCCGCCGACAATGCAGGGCACAGGCCGTCCCTCGATGGCCTCAAGCAAGGCCGTGACACACCCGCCCTGCAGGAAGGCATCCGGATTTAGAAAGACCAGCACATCGCCCGTCGCCCGTCGGGCACCCAAATTAGCACCCTTGGCAAAGCCGACATTGCCCTGGCCATTGACCAGAACCACCCGGCGATCCCGTTCTGCAAAGCCGCGCAACCGGGCCGCCTCGATCAGAGACGACCCGTTATCGACAATCACCAGTTCGTCCACCCGTAGGTCCGCCAAAACGCAGGTCAGGCTCTCGGACATGGCGTCGCCGGTCATGTAAATGACCATAACCACCGTGACCTTGGGCTTAGACCGCACAGCGTCCTGGGCGATATCGGCGACGATTGGTGCGGCTGTGCCGGTCATCAGGACTCCTCAGCGACCGCCCCGACTGAGGCGGACCCTGACATGATCGCAGTACGCGCAAGATCAGGCGGCAAGGCTTCGCTGGCAAGTGCCTTCACGGCCTCTGCCAAGGACAAGATGGTTTGACCATCTGAACCCAGACGGCGCAAGGCCACCTTGCCCTCCTCGGCCTCCCGGCGCCCGACCACAGCGATGACCGGGGCCTTGGCCAGGGAGTGCTCACGGATCTTGTAGTTGATCTTCTCATTGCGAAGATCGACCTCGACCCGCAGACCAGCCGCCCGCAGTTCCGCCGCCGCCTGTTGCGCAAACTCAGCCGCATCAGAGGTAATGGTCGCCACAACCACCTGGGTCGGGGCCAGCCAAAGGGGGAAGGAGCCGGCATAGTTCTCGATCAGCACGCCGATGAATCGCTCCATCGAACCGCAGATCGCCCGATGCAGCATGACCGGCCTCTGCTTGGAGCCGTCCTCGGCCGTATATTCGGCGTCAAGGCGCTCGGGCAGGACGAAGTCCAGCTGGTGGGTGCCGCACTGCCAGGTGCGGCCGATGGCGTCGCGCAGGTGGAATTCCAGCTTGGGGCCGTAGAAGGCGCCCTCGCCGGGCAGTTGTTCGACTTCCATATTCACCGCCTGACGGGCGGCGCGGTCCAGCTTGGACTCGGCGATGTCCCAGATCTCATCTGTCCCGGCCCGCAATTCAGGTCGCAGGGCCAGCTTCACGCTGTGCAGCTGAAGATCGAAGTCGGCATAGACCGAATTGAGTAGGCGCACGAACTTGGTCGTTTCCTCCTCAATTTGATCTTCCCGGCAGAAGATATGGGCGTCGTCCTGGGTGAAGGCGCGCAGACGCATTATGCCGTGTAGGGCGCCGGACGGCTCGAACCTGTGGCAGGCGCCAAACTCGGCCATGCGCAGGGGCAGGTCGCGATAGCTTTTTTGGCCGTAGTTGAAGATCTGCACGTGACCAGGGCAGTTCATCGGCTTAACGGCCAGCTCTTCGCCTTCGGTCGTTTCGCAGGTGAACATGTTCTGGCCGAACTTTTCCCAGTGGCCCGACTTCTCCCACAGCCCACGGTCCATGATCTGCGGCGCCTTGACCTCCACATAGCCGTCTAGGTCCAACCGGCGACGCATATAGGCCTCGATGGTCCGGTAGAGGGTCCAGCCCTTGGGGTGCCAGAAGATCATGCCCTTGGCTTCTTCCTGCAGGTGGAAGAGGTCCATGGCCCGGCCGATCTTGCGGTGGTCGCGCTTCTCGGCTTCTTCGATCCGCTTGAGGTGCGCCTCAAGGTCAGCTTCCGAGGCCCAGGCCGTGCCGTAGATCCTCTGGAGCTGGGCGTTGCGGTGGTCGCCGCGCCAATAGGCGCCGGCCAGCTTGGTCAGCTTGAAGGCCTTGCCCACATGCTTGGTGGACGGCAGGTGCGGACCCAAGCACAGGTCCTTCCACTCGCCCTGGCGATAGACCGTGATCACCTCGTCGCCGGGCAGGTCGGTGATGATCTCGGCCTTATAGTCTTCGCCAATGGACTTGAAGTGGGCGATGGCCTCCTTGCGGTCCCAGACCTCGCGGACAATCTTCTCGTCCCGATCGACAATCTCCTTCATGCGCTGCTCGATCTTGGCCAGATCATCCAGGCTGAAGGGGGTTTCCCGGGCGAAGTCGTAATAGAAGCCGTCCTCAATAGCTGGGCCAATGGTCACCTGGGTGCCGGGGAACAGCTCCTGCACCGCCTGCGCCATCACATGGCTGGCGTCGTGGCGGATGGTATCGAGGGCCTCAGGGCTCTCCCGCGTCAGGATTTCAAAGGCCCCACCGCCGGGCAGGGCCCGATCGAGGTCATAGAGGGCACCGTCCAGCTTGATTAGCAGGGCGCGCTTTTCGAGGGATTTGGCGATGGAGGCCGCCACGTCCCGGCCAGAAACGCCGTCTTCGAACTGGCGCTTGGAGCCGTCGGGAAAAATCAGATCAATCATGTTTCACATGTCCATATCCGGGCGGAGGTCCCATCAGGAGTCTCACCGCGCGGCGGGGGAACCGGATCATAGCCCGATCCTCCCCAGGGATTACAGCGGCACAACCGCCCCGCCGCGAGCATGGAGCCACGCCAGGGGCCGTGCCGGATCAGGGCCTGCTCCGCATATTCCGAACAGGTCGGAAGATAGCGGCACTGGCGCCCGATCAGGGGCGAGAGCGTCAGTTTGTAGGCGCGGATGGCACCCCTGACGCAGAGTTCATAGAGTTTCATGCCGGCTCGCGCTTATCTCGGGGACAGCCCCTGATCAAGCGGTGCCAGCGCGGCGAGTTCGCGTGCTGGCCTGACGAACAGCGTCCACCGCCGCCTCGAACGCCAGTAGGGTCGAAGCGTGTCGGGCAGGATAGTCCTTCACTGGGGCAAGCATTGCGAGATCCGAAAAACGTCCATTGGGCGGAGAGCCGCTGTCTTTGAGCATAGCGGAAAACTGCTCGCGGGCCAACTCCAGCTCAGCCAGGGTGCTGCCCAATATGTTTGTTCCCAAAATCGAGGCGGAAGCCTGGCCCAGGGCGCAGGCCTTCACGTCTTGGGCAAAGGCGCTGACCATGCCATCCTGCAGGGCGACATCCACCACCACCCGGCTGCCACAGAGCTTGGCGATCTTCTCAGACGTACCCTCCGGCGCCTCCAGACGGCCGAGATGCGGCAGGTTCGCCGCCAGCTTCAACAGCTTGGCCGAATAGAGGTCGTCGATCATTTTCTGCCACTGCCCTGCCATTGGGCCTCAGCCCGAGCGGCCAGGGCTTCGCTCATGGCGGTGAAGCCCTGGCGGATGGCGTGGCGCTTCGACCGGGCGGCAGTCGGGCCCAACAGGCCCTCGAAGATCTCGCCATTGGATACGATGCAGCTGGCCTCGCTAAGGGCCTCGATCTCGATATAGCGCACGGTCCGCACCAGCCCCCGGGCCAGGGTCAGGGACCAGTGAATCTGCTCCAGGGGCACCCATTCTATCAGCACAGGGTTGATCACCTGAGGTGCTTCACCGGGCAGCTCGAGGGTGAATTCCAGGGGCGCGCCAATCCGCAATTCCCCCGCACCCTTGGTATAGGTCGGATTCCAGAAGGACCAGGATTTGAAATCTGAGGCGATCTCCCAGATCACCTCAGCCGGGGCCTTAATGCCGATCCGGCTTTCGATCTTCATGGGACCTGCCCCAGCCTTGCCGCCAAATACAAAGCCCGCTCCCACCTTGAACATCTGTGGAGGATTGAACGCCATCAGCCTTCCCCTAAAGACGGTGCCTTAATGCGCCAGGTTGCGCCTGTCGGATTATCCATGACCTCTACGTTGAGATCGGTGAGTTCGTTACGGATGCGGTCCGCCGCCGCCCAGTCCTTGGCCGCCCGGGCCGCGACCCGCTCAGCGATCAGGCCGTCAATCTTGGTCCGCAGGGCCTCATCCACCCCGGCCTGGAACCAGGCTTCTGGCTCAGCGAACAAAAAGCCCAGCAGATTGGCCGAGGCCAGGAGTTCGCCCTTGGCATAGGCTCGGTCTTCACCCTTGGAGGTTTCTAGGGCGGTAGCCATGGCAAAAAGCTCGGCCATGGCCGCTGGCGTATTAAGGTCATCCTCAAGCGCTGCCAGGAAGTCCACATTGGGCCCGGTCGACTCAGCTGGAACATCGGCCGCCCGGCGCAGGGCGCCGTAGAGCCGGTCTAGGGCCTTCTTGGACTGGGCGATCAGGTCGGCGGTCCATTCCAGAGGTGCCCGATAATGCCCCACCAGCAGGGCCCAGCGCAGGGCTTCCCCCGGCACCTGGTCGATAAGTTCATGCACCAGGACCACATTGCCCAGGCTCTTGGACATTTTCTCGTCGCCGAAGTTCAGGAAGCCATTGTGCATCCAGTATTTGGCATAGCCCACCGAGTGATCCCCGTGGGCGCAAAGCCCCTGGGCCATTTCGTTCTCATGGTGCGGGAACAGGAGGTCGATGCCGCCCCCGTGAATGTCGATGGGTAGGCCCAGGGTCTGCTCGATCATGGCCGAGCATTCGATATGCCAGCCAGGCCGCCCAGGGCCCCAGGGACTGTCCCACACCGGCTCGCCGGGCTTGGAGGGTTTCCACAGCACGAAGTCGGCGGGGTGCTGCTTATAGGGGGCCACATCCACCCGGGCCCCGGCGATCATGTCGTCCATGGGGTGCCCCGACAGCTTGCCATAGTCGGCAAAGGTCTGGGTGTTGAACAGCACATGGCCCTCGGCGGCATAGGCCGATTTATTGTCCACCAGACGCCCGATCATGGCGATGATGGCCTCCATGGTCTCAGTGGCCCGAGGCTGATGGGTGGGTGCCAGGGCCCCAAGGGTCGCCATATCCTGGTTATAAATGGCCAGATAGCGGTCGGTGATGGTGGAAATCGGCACGCCCTCGGCCACGGCCTTGGCGTTGATCTTGTCATCCACGTCGGTGACATTGGCCGCATAGATCAC
>Ga0007791_10000911_pt1 | contig 10261 bp, 5 predicted proteins | sample CryBogmetaGMA05M_FD_60368 | JGI IMG/M metagenome (GOLD analysis project Ga0007791, IMG submission 60368) | Freshwater microbial communities from Crystal Bog, Wisconsin, USA - MA0.5M | ecosystem: Environmental > Aquatic > Freshwater > Lake | place: Crystal Bog, Wisconsin, USA | collected 2009-07-06 | reverse complement strand
ACGCCGGCGTCGCCCGTCAGCACGCCGGTGATCGTGCACGAGGCGTTCGCCGGATACTGCGCGGTCACCTGCACGAGGCCGCCCGTGCGGCCGTCGCGCACGAGCAGCGGCACCCGTCCGGTCGCGTCGATCCGCCGCCCCACCTCGTCGCCCACGTCGTAAAGTCGCTCGCCGACGTAGCCGACCTGGTAGCCCGCCACGTTCACGATGACGTCGCCCGCCTTCAGCCCCGTGGTCGCCGCCACCGAAGGATTCGACACGCTCACGACCTCGACGCCCGTGGGCGTGTTGCGGGCCATGATCCCCAGCGGCCGCGGGACGGTCGCCACGGGGGAACGGTAGGCGGCGGTGGTCGCGGCGGCTGCCGGCACGTCGCGGCTGCGGTCGCCCTGCGCCCATGCGTGTGACGAGGCCGCCGCCGGCGCGAGGCACGCCGCGAGCAGGCAGGGGAGCGAGGTCGCCGCCGGTCGGATCGAGAGACGTCGCATGTCAGCGCTCCACCGGCCAGCCGAGCAACTCCCGCTGCGCGTGGATCTCGCCGCGCGTGAGGGGCAGGAGGCCGTCCTTGGCCGCGTCGAGCTGGCCGGAGTAACTGAGGACGTAGGCGAGGAACTCGCGGACCGCCGCCGGCGACGCCCCCTCCTTCGGCAGCGCCACGGCGAGGAACAGCGGCCGGCAGTCGGGCGGCCGTCCCGACCCGGCGACGTGGTCGTCTTCCGGTGACGCCGACTCGGGCACGACGAGCGCGAGCTTCTTCACGCCGGCCCATTCGCCCCCCGTGTCGCCGATGAGCCCGAGCCCGCCCCGCGACGCCGCGACGGCCTCCGCGACCTCGGCGATGGTCGCGTGCTCCTTCACCGGCAAGGGGCACGTGCCGGTGCCCGTGAGGAGCCGGTCCATGTGCCACCGCGTGCCCGATCCGAGGCCGGTGCCGTGCAGCTCGATCGGCACGCTCGCCCATGCGGCGTCGCCATTGAGGCGATCCCAGGTCGTCGCGGCGCGCGGCCGCCCGGCGGCCGGGGCGGTGTCGCCTGCCGACGCCGGCTCGGCGGGCCGCTCGAGCACGCCCCCGGCGGGCGACCAGGGGAGCGACGCGACCGGATTGGCGGAGTTGACCACCCACACGAGCCGGTCGAACGCGGCGGCCACCACGATGATCCGCCGGCCCGTCTCCTTCTCTGCCGCGGCGCGATCGGCATCGTCCACGGGACGGCTCACCAGCGCGATGTCGGCCGAGCCCGAGACGAGCGCCTTCCAGCCGGCATCAGAGTGCCCGCTCGCGACCGTGCACTCCACGCCCGGATGGATCCGGGAGAAGCCCGCGCACCAGTGGCCGGCGGCCTGCTGGAGCGTCGCCGACCCGACGAGCCGGACCTTGCCCGCGGCGGCGGCCTGCGGCTGGTAGGTGAGCGAGGCGAGCGCGGCCAACGGGCTCTCGACCGGCGGCGCGGCGGGAGCGGCGGGCTCGGCGGCGGCCCAGCGCGCGGCCGACACTGCGAGCACGAGCCCCACGAGCGCGAGTCTCGTCAATGCCGGCGGCGACCGGCCCGATCCTTCCTTCATGCGACCTCCTCCATGAGTGTCCGGGGGTCCCAGAATAGGATCCGGGGCGATTTTCGCGGAAGCCCAACGTGCCGCGGGAAAACGGGCCGCCGTGAGGGGCGTGGGTGGGCCTCGTGTCGGAGGAGGCGAGCCGCGGGGTTCCGGCTCGAATTGACCCCGCGGTGGCGGGGATTACGATCTTCGCCGGGTCCTGCGGTCGCCGAGCTTCAGCCATGTGGTTTCCCTATTTCAAGGGTCGTCCGACCGACCACATCATCCGCTACACGGGCGGCCGGCCGCGCGGCGAGGGGCTCGCCAAGGCCTTCTACTACTGGCGGTACAACACGCAGGTGGTGGCGGTGCCGACGCAGAGCCAGGACGCGAGTTTCGTGTTCCGCGAACTCACGACCGACCACCAGGAGATCACGCTCCAAGGGCAGGCCACGTTCCGCATCGGCGATCCGAAGCGGGCGGCGACGCTCTTCAACTTCAGCATCGATCCCGTCACGCATGCGGCGCTCAGCGACGACCCCGACAAGGTCGGCCGGCGCGTGGCCAATCTCGTGCAGGTCGCGACCCGCGGCGAGGTGGCGGTGCGGTCGCTGGAGAAGGCGCTGGCCGACGCGCCGGTGCTCTCCGAGGCCGTGACGGCCGCGCTCCGCAGCGGTGGCGGGCTCGACGAGATGGGGGTGGAGCTCCTGTCGGTCGAGTTTCTGGCCGTGCGGCCCGCGCCCGAGGTCGCCAAGGCGCTCGAAGCCGAACTGCGGGAGGCGCTCCTGCGGCGTGCCGACATCGCCGTCTACGCGCGCCGCGCTGCGACCGTCGACGAGGAGCGGAACGTCCGCGAGAAGGAGCTCGCCTCCGACAAGGCGCTCGAGGAGCAGCGGCGCGGCATGATCGAACTGCAGGGGGCGAACGCGCTCCGCGAGGCCGAGAACGCCGCGAGCGCCCGCGCCGTGGCCGCGGAGGCCGAGGCCGACGCGGAACGGAAGAAGCTCGCGGTGTACGCCGACCTGGCGCCGCCGACGCTCCTCGCCCATGCGATGCGGCAGCTGGCCGACAACGCCCGCAGCATCGGCAACCTCACGATCACCAGCGAGATGCTCGCGAGCCTGCTCAACGGCGGAGGCGGTGGCCGCTCCCGGGAGTGACCGTCCGTCGCCGGGAGCATCCCATGGCCGAGGCCCCGACCGTCACGAAGGTCGTCGTCGTCACCCGCAAGACGGTGCTCGAGGAGCTCGTCGAGCGGCACGGCACCCGCGGGCAGGCCCGGTTTCTCTCCGCCAGCCGCGGCGAATCGCTCGCCGACGTGGAGCAGGCGCACGACCGCTACGTGCAGGCGCTCGCGACGGTCTGCTCCGCAGTCCCCGTGGGGGTGCGGTCGCAGGTGATCGAGCGGGGCTTTCTCCCCAACTTCCTCTTCGGGCCGCACGACCTCGTGGTGACGCTCGGCCAGGACGGCCTCGTCGTGAACGTCGCCAAGTACCTCGCGGCGCAGCCGATCCTCGCCTTCAATCCCGACCCCCAGCGGATCGACGGCGTGCTCGTGCCGTTCCCCGCAGAGGCGGCCGCGATCACGCTCGCAACGGCGATCGCGGGGAGCCTCCCCGCGCGCGCCTACACGATGGCGCGGGCCGCGCTCGACGACGGCCAGGTGGTCGATGCGGTGAACGACCTCTTCGTCGGCGTTCAGTCGCACGCCTCGGCGCGGTACCGGCTGGAGTACCACGGTCGCGCCGAGGTGCAGTCGTCGAGCGGGATCATCGTCTCGACCGGCGCGGGCTCCACCGGCTGGTACCGCTCGGTCATGACGGCGACGGCGGGCGTGGCCGCGGCGCACCTCGGACCACGGGCGGTGGGGGATCTTCGCGACCGCTACCGGTTCGACCCCGAGGCGAAGGAGCTCCGATTCAGCGTGCGTGAGCCGTTCGTGAGCCGCACGAGCGCCGCCGACATCGTGTGCGGCACCGTCGCGGCCGGCGAGACGCTCGAGATCGTCTCGCAGATGCCCCATGGGGGCGTCATCTTCAGCGACGGCATGGAGCAGGACTTCGTCCGGTTCGACGCCGGCATGCGGGCGGTCATCCGCGTGGCCGACCGCTGCCTGCGGCTGCTGTGGCCGGCATGAGCCGCCCGCCGGTGCGGCAGCTTCAGCCGGCGGCCGCGTTGAGCCGGTGCGCCAGGCCCGTCGCGCGGCGGATGCGCGTCTCGATCGCCGCCCGGATCACCGCCTCCGAGCCGACCACGGTCACTTTCGCCCGGGCCCGCGTCACGCCGGTGTAGAGCAGTTCGCGGGTCACGATCCGGCTCGGCCTCTCCGGCAGCACGACGACGGCGTGCCCATACTCCGAACCCTGGCTCTTGTGGATCGTGATGGCATGCACCGTGTCGACGTCCTCGAGGCGGGAGACCGGGAGTCGCAGCGGCTTCTCCGGGATGCCGAAGAGCGCCTCCATGCGCGGGCCCGCCGGCACCACCACGCCGACGTCGCCGTTGGACAGTCCCAGCGCGCGGCTGTTGCGCGTGACGATCACCGGCCGGCCCGCGTACCAGGTGTCGGCGGGCCGCACCCCGAGCCGCTTCTCGATCCGGGCGTTCCAGCCCGACACGCCCATCGGTCCCTCGCGATGCGCGCAGAGCACCTGCAGGGCGGCCTTGGCCCGGAGGATCGCCTGCGAATCCCCGCCGTGGGCCGCGGTGCGCAGGGCGTCGGCGTGGGCCGCGACCTCCTCGACGAGCCCGTCCACGCGGCCGCTCGCGCCCGGATCGACCCACGCGACGGCGGCGTCGCCCGCCCGGAGGATCCCGAGGGCCTCGTCGGCCGCGCCCTCCTTGATCGCCCGGGCCAGATCGAGGATCGCCTTCGATTCGGCGCGATGAACGGTTTCGAGGGTCGTGATGCAGCCGTCGAGCGGGCTGCCGGGAGCCGGCCGGCCGCCGACGAGCGCGATGTCGCCGAGCACCGTGCCGGCATCGACGCTCGCCAGCTGGTCGGGATCGCCGACCAGGCGGATGTCGGCCGCGGGATCGACCGCCGCGAGCAGGTGGTGCATGAGCGTGCTGGAGAGCATCGAAGCCTCGTCGATGATCACGATGTCGTAGGGCAGGCGGTTGCCGGCGTGGTACTCGAACTGGAGTCGTCGTCCCGGGTGGTAGCCGAGGAGTTTGTGGACGGTCCGGGCGGGCTCGCGGAGGATGCGGGCGATCAGCTCCTCGGAGACCTCGGCCCTCTGGCAGGCCATCCGCACCGCCTCGGTCATCCGCGAGGCCGCCTTGCCGGTCGGCGCGGCCAGGGCCACGCGGGGATCGGCCTCACCGGGCCGGATGGCCTGGAATCGCCCCACGAGATCGGTCGCCACGGTCGTCGTCTTGCCCGTGCCCGGCCCGCCCAGAAGGATGTGCACCCTGCGGCTCGCGAATCGCTCGCGAAGCGACACGGCGATCGAACGCTCCTCGTCGAGGGACCGCGCGAGATAGAGACGGTGGCCATCGAGGATGAACGGCCTGCGCGTTCCCGGCTCGCCGACGAGCGTTCGTGCCGCCTCGAGCGCCCTGATCCACGGCCCGGGCGCGGTCGGCCACGGCGGCCGGCCCGGGGCGGTGGCGTCGAGGTCGCCCGACCACTCGACGATGCGGTCGAGGTCGACGCAGGTGTGGCCATCGCGCACCGTCCGCAGGGCCAGGCACATGCCGAGCCTGGCGAGCCGCTCGGGCTCGGCGGCTCCATCGCGGCGGGCCATCGTCACGAGCATGTCCGCCGCCGCGATGTCGTCGCGGCTGATCGAGCCGGCGGCCCGCTCGAGGGAGAGATCGCTCATCGTGACGCTCCGGCCGGTTCGGGGGTGACGAGCAGGTCACTCAGCGTTCGCCACAGCCCGCGCGGCGCCCGCCACGTGAACACGCCGCTGCGGCGGCCGCGTTCATCGATCGGCGTCTCCGGGCCCTTCATCCCCCGCATGAAGGCGTAGGCCACGCCGACGATGCAGTCGTCGGGGTCGGCCTCGGGCAGCCGCCAGCGGAGCATGCGATACGCGACCGTGCCGTAGAGGAGCGCCTGGAGCGGGTAGTGATGCTCGGCCATCGCCGCCACGAGCCGATCCGGGTGATAGGCACGCAGCGGATCGGCCATGCCCGTGCGGTGGAGCTTGTTGCTCTTGTAGTCGACGAGCATGATCCGCGGCTGCCGGGGCGTGCTCCCCGGGAGGCGGAGGATCGCGTCGATCGATCCCGTGAGCAGGCCGCCGACCGGCACGTCGAATGCCCGGCCGGCGAGCGTGGCGGCGTACGCCGCCAGGGGGTCGTCGGCCGGGATCATCTCCTGCAGGATCCTGCCGATCGCATTGACCCGCACGCCGTCGACGAGCGTGGCGAGACCCAGTTCGAAGTTCATCTCGGGGAGCCGGTCCGTCGGCGGAATCCCGGCGAGCGGGATATCGCCGAACGGACCGCCGAGCGGGGTCTCGAGGGTTTCGGTGACGAGTCGCGCGAGGGCGGCCTGGCAGTTTCGCAGCCGGCCCGACGTGGCCCGCTCCTCCACGACCCGCCGGACCTCGGCGGCGAGCGGCTGCGCGGTCGTGTCGACGTGCTCGAGGATCGCGTGGACCACCCGCCCCACCGTCACGCCGGCGGGCAGTTCGATCACCTCGTGCCGCGCCGCCGTCGCCGCGGGCTCGAGCGCCGCGAGCTCGCCGCCGCCGCCGCCCGATGGCTCATCGTAGCCGCCCCCCTCGGGATCGAACGGGGTGTGATGGCGGCCGTGCCCGCGGGCCGCGGTGATGCCGGTGAAGGACATCCGGCGGAACGACCGCACCACCGTGGGCGGAGGGGCGAGGACGAGCTCCTGCTGCCGGTCCGCCGCCGCGGCGAGATTCCGCACGAGCCTCGTGCGGCCGGATGGCACGGGCATCTCCTCGGAGCCCGGCAGCGTCATGGTCTGGGCCAGGATGCTCGGCGCTGGCGGTTTGCCGTCGCGATCGGGCCTCCCCCGGGCGACGAGGATCGCGAGGTAGTGCCTGGCCCGCGTGGCGGCCACGTAGAGCAGCCGCCGCGACTCGTCGGCCTCGGCGGCCGCCCGCAGCGACGTGGCGCGGGGGGACGGGTGACCGATCGCGAAGCCGAGGTCGAGCTTCCGCACGCCGTCGTCGTCGTAGAACACGGCGGGTGTGCCGCCGCGGCCCCGGCCGGTGGAGTGCTTCCAGAGGTCGGCCACGATCACGCACGGGAACTCGAGCCCCTTGGCCTTGTGGATCGTGAGGATGCGGACCGCGTCGGCGTCGCTCTCCACGCGGCGGCTGACGAGATCGTGGTTCTCGTCCATGCCTTCGAGCCGGCCGAACGTCGCCAGGGCCTGCTCGGCCGTGCAGCCGCGGCCCGGGCCGGATGCGTCGAGAACCTCCATCACATGGAGGAAGTCGGTGATGTTCCGCTCGCCGTGCCGACCCGCCCCGACCCGCGTCATGATCGCCTCGTCGGCCTCGAGGGCGGCCCCGAGGGCGGCGATCCCCTTCTTCTCGAGGATGCCGGAACACTGCATGAGGCCGTCCTGCACCCGCAGGATCACCTCCTCCGCGAGCACCCCGACGTCGGCCAGCGACTCGCCGAAGAACACCGTCGCCGCCGCCCGCCGGACCCGGCCCAGGTTCGCGGGCTGCTCGATGGCATCGAGGAGCGAGCGGATGTCGAGGGCCAGCGGGCTCTGCATGACGCTCGCGGTGCCGCCGGTCACCGCGGGGATGCCGGCCCGCACGAGCGCCCGCTCGATGAGCCGGCCGGCGCTGCCGGAACGCACGAGCACGCAGATGTCCTTCGGCTCGGGCGATCGTGCCGGCCCCGAGGGATCGTCCGTGGGCGCCACGCGGGCGGTGTCGAGGAGTTCGATCACCTTGCCGAGCACGGGCCGGGCGAGCGCGGATTGGCTGGTCGGCGCGCCGATGTCGACGAACTCCACGGAGCCCGGCATCCCCCTGATGAGCGGCAGTTGCCGGTCTCCCGGCGCGTGCACCGCCACGTATGCGATGCCGGGCCCGAACTCCCGGTCGGCGAAGCCGCGATTGAGCGCGTCGAGCACCGGCTGGTCGGACCGACGGTTCGTGGTCAGCGTGCGGCGCGCCCCGGCGTGCTTCGCGTAGTCGACGTAGGCATGCACGTCGGCCCCGCGGAACCCGTAGATCGCCTGCTTGGGGTCGCCCACGCTCACCAGCGCGCGGCCGTCGCCACCGGGGAAGAGCCGCTGGAACAGCTGCCACTGCTGCCGGTCGGTGTCCTGGGCCTCGTCCACGATGGCCAGCCGAAACCGATCCCGCAGCGCGTCGAGGAGGTCGGGCCGGGTGTCGTCGCAGACCACCTCGCGGGCCAGGCGGAGGAGGTCATTGTAGCCCGGCGTGGCGGCCATCGCCGCCTGGACGCGGGCCGTGCACTCCGTGACGAGGACCCGCAGCGCGTCGAGCCGCCGGCGCTCCGCGGCGGTGATCGTCCCATCGAGGTCGTCCACCCAGGGCTCCAGCAGGGGGTCGGCGAGCAGCGCCGACACGAGCGCGACGACCGTGGCCTCGTCCCAGCGGTGATCGACGGCCGCGTGGGCCACCACGAGATCGTTGACCACCTCGGCGATGATGCGGTCGGACTCGTCGGTGTCGGCGACGCCTCCGGCATCGAAGCCCGCGGCCCGGAGGATGCGGCTGCAGACGCCGTGGATCGTCGAGATCGTGGCCGAGTCGAACTCCACGAGCGCCCGCTCGAGTCGGCGGATGCGGTCGTCCACCTCGGCCGCGGTGCCCTCGAGGAGCAGCGTGGCGATCGCGTCGTCGCCCGGCCCGCACCCCGTGCGCAGCGTCCGGGCCGTGTCGACGAGCCGCCGCCGCACGCGGTCACGAAGCTCGGCCGCGGCGTTGCGGGTGAACGTCGTGATGAGGATCTGCCCGATCCGCAGATCCTCGCGGAGGGCGAGCTCCCGCGTGACGATCGCCGCCACCGAGTAGGTCTTGCCCGTGCCGGCGCTCGCCTCGATGACGAGGCCGTGGGAGATGGCGTCGCTTCGCAGGTCGAGGTTCATCGCGGCGTGTACACGTACCGGGGGGTGAGGTAGGTCAGCGCGCGGTAGCGGGCGAAGAACGCCGTCACGGCGGGGTCGTCGGGAAAGATCGCGTCGAAGTCGGGCTGGACGCCGTGGACGACGGCCTCGTTGCTCGTCGTGTAGTCGCGGCCCCCCGTGAAGGCGGCGAACTTCTCGCCGGCGGCGTCGCGGCCGTCGGCCAGGGCGTCGCTCGTGTCGCCGAACGCGGCGCACGGCCTGGTCGTCGCCCGCTGGTAGAGGCCGCACAACTCCGCCAGGTGGGTCCGGGCCGCCTCCGCGTCGATGGCCTGGTCGAGCGTGACGCTGCGCACCTGCGCCGCAGCCAGGGGCTTGCCGGCTCGCGTGAGGGCCCCCGGGAACCAGTCCTCGTGCTGGTTCAGGATCACCGCCCGCGTCACGTGGCCGCCCTGCGCGCGCATCGCGAGAAGCTGGACGACGGCGAGCATCTTCGCGCGTTTGAACGCCCTGCTCGACGGCTTCTTCGCGTCGGGTCGCACGAGGACGACCGCGGCCGCGCGCGGGTGCCAGCGTTCGAGCCGGCCCGAGAGCGTCGCGCCGTCGAGCGCGAGGACGAGCGGCTCCTCCGCGGCCTGCGGCTCGTCGAGCGGCACGCCGGCGTCGGCCGCGACCTCCAGCAGCGACTCGGCGAACAGGGTGATCTCCTCGATCACGTCGCCGCCATAGCCGAGCACGGGCACCTCGCCGTTGGCCTCGACCGCGGCCGACCACGTCCGCTTCAGGGCGGGCGGGTCGCCCGTCGTGAGCAGGCGATCGATGTAGTCGTTCTGGAGGGCCCGTCGGTCGAGCAGCTCGAGCTCCAGGGGGAGCGTGGCCGGAGGGCTGACGTCGTCGTCCCGCCAGGGGTTGATGCCGAGCGTCTTGCGGACGTAGGGCCAGAGCGGATCGTGCATGAACTCGGCGAGTTCGGTCACGTCGATCGACCGCGGCATGCGCGCGTCGTCCACGGCGAGCGGCCTGACGGCGGGCTCCCGGCCGAGGCCGCGGGCCGCCGCCCGCGCGGCGGCGTCGTGGCTCCACGCGGGACCGCCCGGCGCGACGGCCTCCGCGCCCACCACGAAGTTTCGGCGGCTGCACGCGTGGCGGGGATGGAAGATCTCGATCGCACGGTGCGTCTCCCCCTCGCGCTCGACGAGCGGCACGCCGTGCCGCCCCACGAAATCGACGAACTCGGCCAGCGGCGTCACCAGCGGCAGCACGGCGTTGGTGCGCACGTCCATGCCGGTGCACGTGACGATCAGGCGGTCGCCCGCCGCGAGCAGTCCGTCGAGCATCCCGCGCCGGATTTCGAGGCGGGTGTCGAGATCGCCGATCAGCCGCTGCCGCTCCACGAGATTCTCGCTGTCGCCCTCACGGGGCGCGACGGCGTCGTCGTCGAGGCCTGCCAGGCAGACCACGCGGAACGGCACCCCGCGGAGCGGGATCATCGAGGTGGCGGTGATGGCGCCGGTGCGCAGCGGCTGGCGACCGACCGGCGCCGTGAGCGTGGCGGCGAGGATCTTCTTCACGTCGTGCCAGGGCACCGCGACGTCCGCGGGCGCCAGCCCGTGTGCGGTGGCGGCCGCCCGGCGGAGCGAGTCGAGTTCCTCCAGCGGCACGGCCAGAGCGTCGTTCTCCGCCCCCGCCAGA
>Ga0007791_10000905_pt1 | contig 10285 bp, 5 predicted proteins | sample CryBogmetaGMA05M_FD_60368 | JGI IMG/M metagenome (GOLD analysis project Ga0007791, IMG submission 60368) | Freshwater microbial communities from Crystal Bog, Wisconsin, USA - MA0.5M | ecosystem: Environmental > Aquatic > Freshwater > Lake | place: Crystal Bog, Wisconsin, USA | collected 2009-07-06 | reverse complement strand
TTGTGGTAATCTGGTAGGCGGTCACAGGGTCCATGACCTGATCACCCGCTGGGGCGATGCGCGGACTTTCGTCACCGTTGAAGCCCGTTTCGCAGCGCAGGCAATCGCGATGATCAGCTCGGAAGATGGTCTTGCCCCGCCCATCCTGCACGACTTCAATCAGGTGCGGCTCAATCTTGCGACCGCCATTGATGAAGGACGCATAGGCCGCTGTAATCTTGAATGGCGTGGTCTCCCCTGCCCCCAAGGCCATGGCCAGGACGGGGCTCATATTTTTGATGACGCCCAAGCGGCCGGCCATGTCTGCAATCTTGTTCATGCCAACGCCTTGGGCGAGGCGCACAGTCATAGCATTTCGCGACAGCTCTAAGCCCTGGCGAAACTGCAGGGCACCATAGTACTTTTTGTTGTAATTTTCGGGTGTCCAATCCTCGCCGTCGGTACCCTGGATCGTAATCGGGGAGTCCATAACCACGCTTGCCGGGGTATAGCCATTCTCCAGGGCCGTGGCATAGACGATTGGCTTAAAGGACGAGCCGGGCTGACGCAGGGCTTGGGTGGCCCGGTTGAAACTCGATAGCGAGAACGAATAGCCTCCGACCATGGCCAGAACCCGCCCAGAATTGGGCTCTATGGCCACCAGGGCACCATTGACGGCTGGAATTTGTCGAAGGTGGAACCCTCCGGTGGAGGCTGGCTCCACAAGGATAACGTCGCCAGAGCTCAACCCCTTACCCGCCCGGGCCCAGCGAATATCATCTGGCGTCAAATACCCATTTTGACCCGTCTGAAGCAGGCGGACCTTCACAGCAGCCCCCGCAGCCTCGGTTATCACCGCGGTGCGCCATTCCCTACGTTCTGAGGGGAGGTCAACCTTGACGGTCATGGTTTCCCAACCAGACGTCAGTTGAATGTGCTTGGTAGCCCCCCGCCATCCATGGCGACGGTCATAGAGCTCCAGCCCGTCCATGAGCGCTATGCGCGCTGCGGTCTGCATGGTGGGGTCAAGGGTCGTTCGTATATAGTAACCGCTTTCATTCAAACGAGGACCAAGGGTCGCAAGTCCCCGTCGACGGACCTCCTCCACAAAGAAATCCGCATCGCGATATTTGGCGCGGCTCGGGGCCGCCTGGACTATAAGATCTTCCTTCTTGGCGGCTGCAGCCTGGGCTTCGGTAACCCAACCCAGTTCGGCCATCTGGTCCAAAATCCAATTGCGGCGCGCTATGGCGTTCGCCTTGTGTCGGATGGGCTGATAATTGTCAGGCCCCTTAGGCAGGGCGGCCAGATAGGCCGATTGGGCAAGGGTCAAATCAGAGATTGATTTGCCGAAATAGTTATAGGCGGCTGCGCCCACGCCAAAGGATCGATAGCCGAGCCAGATCTCATTTAGATAGAGCTCAAGGATCTGCTCCTTATTGAGGGTCTGCTCCAACCTTCGCGCCAGAATGGCTTCCTTCAGCTTGCGGCCCATGGTCGCGTCGCTGGTCAAGAGAACGTTCTTGGCAACCTGCTGAGTGATCGTCGATCCCCCCTCCAGCCGCTTGCCGTGAACTATATTCACCAGATTTTTTAGGGTTGCCCGGGCAAGCCCCGTTGGGTCGACGCCACCATGCTGAAAAAATCCGTGGTCTTCAGCGGCCAGGAAGGCCTGGGCGAGTTGAGGCGGAATATTGTCATAGGGCACGAAGATCCGGCGTTCACGGCTGAATTCCCCGATTAGGGTCCCATCCATCGCGTAGGCGCGTGTTGCCGTCGGTGGACGATAGTCAACGAGATCACCGGCGTCAGGCATATCATGGAACAGCCACGCCGTGTATATGGCGATGGCTAATCCCCCCGCGGCGATCAGGCTTAAAACCGTAATGCCTGCGATCGCGACCCATCTCTCGGGGGGTTTCAAGACGAAATAACCTCCACGGGATCCGTCGTCCCGCCTTTATCCTCGTCTAGAGCGGGTTTGGCAAAAGGGGAAGTCGGATTTTCCGAGGTCGGGTCTGCAACCGTTTTATGGGCAGTCTAACGGGCAGCCAGACGCGTTTCCTGCGCGAAATATGACTCAATAGAGTTGGCGACGGCCCCCATCAGCTTATCCCGCCCCCGTGGGTCTGTGAGAATGACTTCGTCATCTGGACTGGTGATAAAGCCCATCTCTAGCAAGACGGCGGGGACATCAGGTGCCAGGAGCACAGCGAGTCCGGCTTCGCGATGGCTGCGACGCAGAAGGGTCTGATTCTCTGACAGTCGGTCCAGCAGGAGCTCTGCGAAGGTTGCTGATCGATTTTTGGTCGCCCTTTGGGTCAGGTCGTAAAGTATTCCCGAGACCCCCCTGTCACCCTGGAGGCTGGCCTTCATGAACCAGTCGTCCTTTGAAACCAGCTTAGCCGAGCGCGACGCAGCGCGATCAGCAAGGGTGTAGACACTGGCCCCGCGCGTACTGGCGTCCGGGCCAGAATCTGCGTGGAGCGAAATAAAGAGGTCTGCATCGGCTCGTCGGGCGATTTGGACCCGGGCCTCTAAGGGCACAAAAATATCGGTGTCTCGAGTTAGGACCACAGTGTAGCGGCCGCTCTTTTCGAGTTTCGACTTCAGGGCCAGGGCAGATGCTAGGGTTACGTCCTTCTCAATGCCATCAGAGCCATGAGCACCAGGGTCTCGACCACCATGTCCGGCGTCAATGACCACAGTTTTCTTGAATAGACTGGCAGATTTGCGGCGCACACTGGGAAGCGAGGCAAGTCGAAGTCCCGCAGGCCGAGACGCAACGGGCTGATTTGATGCGGTCGCCGCGCTCTGCGGCGCTTTGACCTCGGCGAGATCCAGTACGTAACGATAATTTGCCACACCATCCGCCGGCGGCAGGACAAACCGCCGCTTAACGGCGGTCGGCGACATCGTTTCTATATTTAGCTTCACACCGAAGGGGGTCCTGCTGACCGACCAGGACTTCACCAGACCCTGCCCGGCTCCCTGCTTCACGGCCACGGCGTCAATACCGGGAAGGATCAAGCCAACATGACGCCCTGTGGGATCTTCACCCTCAAGCCGACCCGAAACAGATTTATCAAGATCGATAACCAGCCGCGTTTCGACGGCGTCTCCACCCAACCGCACAGTCAAGAGCTGGCCAGCTAAAGCGCTAGACGCGCCAAAAGCCCCAAAGGACATAAGCAGAACAGCCAGAAAAACAGCCGATTTCTGTCGAAAAATGACGAACACGGGTATGGTCACTTAGGCTTCTACCTTGTTTTCCAGCCTTTTTGGCCAGAAGCATCACCCCGACCATAAGCCCAAATAGGGTAGAAAAATCGTTAAGCGCCGCCATTTAGGTCGCGGCGCTTTCCTTTTTCACTGCGGTGATGCAATGTCACCCTGCAGCGGATCGATCGAGGCTCTATCTCGACGGGATTTGCGCAAATCAAAGCGTTGTTTTTGATCGAATCCTCGATCGCGACGCAGAGTCCGATTCGCGACCTTCATGTCGCGCCTGGGAAACACACGATGGGCAGCGCAGCTCAAGCCATTACCCGGCCGTCAACCGCCCGCGTCATTGACGCGAAAGGCGGATGCGCATTCGCCCCCATGAACAATCGGCGGCACCCAGGCTTAGGCCTCGCGGCGCGCCACGGAGAGATATTACATGACAAAAAAGATGTTAATCGACGCCTCGCACGCCGAAGAGACGCGTGTGGTGGTGATCGACGGTTCGCGGATTGATGATTTCGATTTCGAGAGCCAGAACCATAAGCAACTCAGAGGCAATATCTATCTTGCCAAGGTTACGCGGGTAGAGCCGTCACTTCAGGCTGCCTTCATTGAATACGGCGGTAATCGTCACGGCTTCCTGGCCTTCAACGAAATCCATCCGGATTATTATCAAATCCCCTTGGCCGACCGAGAAGCGCTCATGCGCGAGGAAGCCGAGGAAGAAGACGAGCCCATTGAGGCCCGCGTCCGATCAACCTCAGAAGACGGCGACGAGGATGACGACGGTCCGCTCGGCGGAGAAGACGACGATGACGTCATGGAAGAAGAGGTCGCCCGTCGCCGTCGGCGACTGATGCGACGCTATAAGATCCAGGAAGTCATCCGTCGCCGGCAGATCATGCTGGTCCAGGTGGTCAAAGAAGAGCGCGGCAATAAGGGTGCAGCCCTGACAACCTATCTCTCCCTGGCTGGGCGCTATGGCGTGCTAATGCCCAACACGGCCCGTGGCGGCGGCATTTCTCGTAAGATTACAACAGTCACCGACCGTCGACGCCTAAAAGGCGTGGTTCAGAGCCTGGACGTGCCAGACGGCATGGGCCTGATTGTGCGAACCGCTGGTGCCAAGCGCACAAAGGCCGAGATTAAGCGCGACTACGAATATCTCCTGCGGCTGTGGGAAAACATCCGCGACACGACCCTGCACTCGGTCGCACCGGCCCTCATTTATGAGGAAGAAGACCTGGTAAAGCGGACCATCCGCGACCTCTATGACAAGGACATTGAGGAGGTCTGGGTCGAAGGCGAGGCCGGCTTCAAAGAAGCGCGAGAATTCATGCGCATGCTGATGCCGTCTCAAGCCAAAAAGGTTCAAGCCTACCGCGACCCGACGCCGCTCTTTGTAAAGCACCGGGTCGAGGACCACCTGTCGCAGATCTACTCACCCAATGTAGCGCTGAAGTCTGGTGGGTATCTGGTGATCAACCAGACCGAAGCCCTGGTGGCCATAGACGTGAACTCGGGACGCTCGACCCGGGAACGGAACATCGAGGCCACGGCGCTGAAGACCAATATGGAAGCGGCCGAGGAAGCCGCTCGCCAGTTGCGCCTGCGGGACCTTGCCGGGTTAATCGTCATCGACTTCATCGACATGGATGAATCGAAGAACAATCGCGCCGTCGAAAAGAAACTCAAAGACGCCCTAAGGGATGACCGCGCCCGGATTCAAATGGGCAGAATTTCATCCTTCGGTCTGATGGAAATCTCCCGCCAGCGCCGTCGGTCTGGGGTGCTGGAAGGCACCACACATATCTGCGAGCACTGCGCCGGAACCGGGCGCGTCCGTTCGGTGGAATCCAGTGCCCTGTCTGCCCTCCGCGCCGTCGAGATGGAAGCGGTCAAGGGCGGGGGCGAAGCGACGCTAAAGGTCCCAGTCGCTGTGGGCCTCTATATTTTGAACGAAAAGCGCAACCATCTGGCCCGGGTGCACGAAACCCTTGGCCTATTTGTCACCATCGCCCTTGATGACAATGTCGGCCTTGCTGGACACGAAATCGAACGAACGGCCAGCGAAGCCCGTCCGGAACATGCCATTTCGCGCCACACGCCAGTCGAAGCCTATGTCCCCACCGATGAGGACATTGCCGATGATGATGTGGACGACTTGGACGAGGTCGACGATGAAGTGATCGAAGACGACGATGAAGATGGCGATGAAGACGATCGCCCAGTGTCCAAGGGAAGTGCCCGCGAGGTCGAGGCCGATACCGAGGATGGTGAGGACCGCAATGCTCGCCGTGGCAAGCGTCGTCGGCGACGCGGTCGTCGTGATGAACCCCGCACAGACGATGCCCGCCCCCCTGTCGCAGCGGAAGCCCGCAACGATGAGGAAGATGATGGACAGGGTGGCCGTCGTCGCCGTCGTGGACGCCGTGGCGGTCGCCGGACCCGTGAAGACGGTCGGCCTATGGATGCCTTCTCCTGGGTGCGGCCCTGGGTGCCCTACGGCGAGGACGCCTTTGTCTGGCACGATCCCGCCGAGGACATGAAACCAGCCGCCCCAGCTGCGGAACGGCAAGAGCGTCCCGAACGTCAGGGTCGGCCTGAACGAAATCCCCGCCCAGAACGGGAAGACCTCGCCTCCGCGCCACAGCCTTCCGTCGTGGCGGAAGCCTCAGGTGTGGAAGAAGATATCTGGGTTGAACTGCCGGCCGTAGAGGAAAAGCCCAAGAAGGCCAGGCCTCGTCGTGGACGGGGAGCGGCTGAGCGGCCGATCGAAACTGTGGCAGAAGAAGTTCTTCCTGAGCCCGTAGCCGTCGCTGAAACTGTCGCCGAAGCGGTGGTTGAAGCTGAGGTCGCCGAGGACGTGCCCGCCGCAAAGCCGGCCCGCGCTCGCCGTACTAAGGCCCCAAAGATAGAGGCAATCTCAGAACCTGCCGCTGTCGAACCCGTGCCGGTGCCGGATACGACTCCTGAACCTGAACCGGTTATGGAAGCTCCAAAGCCCCGGGAACCAGATCCGGCCGAAATCTCTGCGCCGCCCGCCACGCCCCGCAAGGGCTGGTGGAGACGCTAGTGACACGCTAAGATTTGGGTCGGGGCATGACTAAGGAATACCAAATGGTCGCCCCGACCCGATCTATTCTACGCTCTGTTCTAACGACCGTATTGGCGCTCGGGATCGCATGCCAGGGCCGCCCCGCCCTCGCGCAAGGTGCAGGGGTTTCCCTGATCCGAGACACGGAAATCGAGGAAATCCTGCAATCTGATGCTGCCCCGCTCTATGGGTCGGCAGGCCTAGATTCCAAATCCATTCATATCCTGCTGATTGGGTCCAAGGATCTGAACGCCTTTGCAGGCCCAGGTACCATGGCGGTCTATACGGGCCTGATCTTGGAATCGAAAAACGCCAACCAGTTGCAGGGCGTAATGGCCCATGAAATTGGCCACCTAGCAGGGGGCCACTCGGCCAGGTCGGGAGACATGACCACTGCGGGAATGAAGCCCTTCCTGCTGACCATGGGCCTGGGCGTTCTTGCGGCCCTGGCCGGCAATACTGAGGCAGGCGCCATATTGGCGGGCAATGCCAGTTTCTTCGGCACACTCGGTGCCCTGGGTTATAGCCGCGAGCAAGAAAGCCGCGCCGACCAAGCGGGGCTCACCTACCTGGAATCCGCAGGCCTCTCCGGTAAGGGGCTCGTGGATTTCTTTGACAATTTTCGCTACCAGGAAGTCTTTGAGGAAGCGCGCCGCTACCCCTATTTCCGCAGCCACCCCCTCTCCTCTGACCGGATCGAGGCCCTACGTGTCCGAGCAGAAAAGCTCCAGCACTATGAAATGCCCCTGGATCCGAAACAGGAGGCCGCCCACGAAGTTATGAAGGCGAAGCTGCAGGGGTTCATCAATCCGACCATTGCTGTGGTCAAGTGTGCCGACAAGGATCAGGACTATCCGACCCGCTATGCATGCGCCATCGCCCAATACCAACTGAAGGAACCAGACAAGGCGCTAAAATTGGTGGACGCGCTTTTGGTGGATCAACCTGACAATCCCTACCTGTGGGAATTGAAAGGTCAAATTCTGTTCGAATTCGGTCGTGCCGCCGAGGCAGAAGCACCCCAGCGTAAGTCTGTAATGTTAAAACCCGAGGCACCTCTGTTGAGGGTCAATCTGGGCCAAACCCTTATCGCCCTGCCTTCAGATGCAAAGATCGATGAAGGGATTGCAGAACTCAAAAAGTCACTGATCCAAGACGACGAAAATTCAGCTGCATGGCGGCTTTTGGCAGAAGCCTATGATCGCAGGGGCTTGGCGGGTTTGGCTCGCTACGCCACAGCGGAATACAACTTTCAAGAAGGCGACAAGCGCCAAGCCTTGATCTTCGCCATGCGCGCCCGCGATATGCTAACCAAAGGTTCCCCAGAGTGGCGGCGGGCAATCGATATCGTCTTGGCCTCAAATCCTGATAAGGGCACCCTGCGGGATGTTACCGGCGATGGCCCAAAGAATAAGCCGTCTTAGCTATTGATGCCCTGTGTATTTTTCCACTGAAGCCCTATCGCCTGCGGACCGTAAATGACCTCACGCCTTGTACCGATCCTTGCCGCAGTTCTTGGTCTGGCGGGATGTCAGAAGACTTCAGACGCGGCCTTTGGGGAACGCGTCCACGCCTATTTGCGCACCCATCCAGAGGTCGTCGCAGAGTCCCTGCAAATTCTTCAAACCAAGGCGCAGTTGGAAAAAACCAAATCTGCGAGCGCGTTGCTGAACCAACATCGACAGGAATTAGAGCGAGATCCCCGCGATTTTGTTGCCAATCCTGGGGGTAAAATCACGGTCGTAGAATTTTACGACTACCGGTGTGGCTATTGCAAACTATCGGCCCCTGAAGTCTTGAAGCTGATTGACGAAAATCCGGACGTTCGCTTCGTCTTCAAGAACTTCCCGATCTTTGGGGGGGCCTCAAATCTCGCGGCTCAAGTCTCCATGACACCTCAGGGAAAGGCCAAGGGGCTGGAAATCTATAAGGCCTTCATGACCGATAAGGCCCTCGATGAAGCCGCCATCAGTCGTCATCTCGCTGACCTTGGCCTGAACCTTTCCGACATTGCCAAGGCTGCCAGCGCGCCAGAGGTCCGTCAGCACATTGAAGATACGAAGCACCTTGCCGATGCCTTGAAAATTGAAGGCACGCCCGCCTTCATCGTTGGCGACATCCTGATCCCAGGAGCCGATATGAACGCCCTGCGCCAAGCCATTGCAGAGGCCAAGATTGGCCCTCTCAAAACCCCGTCAAAGGCCTGAAGCTTCGCACTAGGGTTGAGATAACTCGCGCATTTTACGATGCCGACCTAAGTGGACGGCAACAGGATGAGGAAACCCAGATGGGTGAAAAGGTTCTGATCATTGGAGCGGGCATAGCCGGGCTTTGCGCCGCGCTCGCCCTTGCGCCCACAGGCCGTCAGGTCACGCTTTTGGAGCGAGACCCCCCGCCCCCGACCGATGACCCCAATGATGCATTCGCAGACTGGTCGCGTCGCGGTGTCGGACATCTACGCCATAGCCATGCCTTCCTGGCCCGATTGCGCCTCATTATCCGCGATGAGCATCCTGCGCTCCTCGCCAACCTTCTGGCGGCGGGCTGTCGCGAATTGGGCCTCGACGGTATGCTCACCGATATCCATCGGCGGACCTACAAGCCCGAGCCCATCGATTCTGACTTCGTCATCCTGACCAGCCGCCGAACAACTTTGGAATTGGTGATCCGACGCTATGTGGAGTCCCTTCCGGGGGTCGTTATCCGATCGGAATGCTTTGTCAGCCAGGTTTTGACTGAGGCTGGATCACCGATCTCAGTAAAGGGTGTTCGGCTCGAAAACGGCGAAGAGGTCTTATGTGATGTCCTGGTGGATGCAGGGGGCCGCACTTCCAGCGTCGTCGAACAACTCATCGCCCTTGGTGCGCCGATCACCGAAACCTCGGAAAGCGCAGGCATCCTCTATTTCACGCGCCATTACCGTCTGAAGCCGGGCATGAGTGAGCCGCCCAGAGGCCAGGCACCGGCAACCGGCGACCTCGGCTTTTTGAAGTTCGGCGTCTTTCCGGGGGACGAAGGGTGCTTTTCGATCACCCTGTGCGTCCCGGAGATCGAAATCGAGATGCGTAAGGCTATTGTGCGCCCCGAAACCTTCGACGCGATTTGCCGACAAATGCCGGGCATGGTCCCTTGGATCGACCCTGAGCGTTCCGAACCGGTCAGCAAGGTTTTCGGCATGGGCGACCTGCATAGTCGGTGGCGCACGCTTTTGAACGATGGTCTCCCGGCCGCTCTTAATGTCTTTCCAGTGGGCGACAGCCTTGTACGCACCAACCCGCTTTACGGCCGGGGATGTTCCTTCGCAGCGGCCAGCGCCTACGCCCTCCGCGATGCCCTAAGAGCTAGCCCTGATCCGGCAAGGCGGCTCGTTGCCTATGACGCGAGCGTCATTCGCGACCTACAGCCCTATTTCAAGTCCATGCTCGATCTAGACCGCAGCGCCATAAAGCGCGCACGCCAGGCCCTGACCCCAGGCCATGTCCCTGATCTACGCAGCAGAATTCTAAAGAGCTTTATGGAAGATGGGGTTGGCGTGGCGATCCGTTCTGATCCAGACCTTCTGCGGGCCGCTATGCGCGGCTTTCATATGCTCGAGCACCCCTCCGATTGGCTAAAGCGGCCAAAAAATATCGCCAAGGTTCTGGGCTATTGGGCTCGGGGAAAAACGGCCAATGCCGAAGCCTATCCGCCAAAATCGGGGCCTGATCGCGACACCTTGATGCGATCTGTCGGTATCTCTCCCGACCTCGATATCGCGCGCCTTAACCCAGCCTAGATTAGCCCGCCCCTGGGCGAAGATGGATCAGCATAGGACCGCTTGGCCATGCGACCGGCCAGAAAGGCTTCGCGTCCTGCGATCACAGCGTGCCTCATGGCACCAGCCATGCGGATCGGATCCTTGGCCTCGGCGATCGCTGTGTTCATCAGCACGGCATCACATCCCAGTTCCATCGCCAGAACCGCATCAGAGGCAGTACCAACCCC
>Ga0007791_10000900_pt1 | contig 10299 bp, 9 predicted proteins | sample CryBogmetaGMA05M_FD_60368 | JGI IMG/M metagenome (GOLD analysis project Ga0007791, IMG submission 60368) | Freshwater microbial communities from Crystal Bog, Wisconsin, USA - MA0.5M | ecosystem: Environmental > Aquatic > Freshwater > Lake | place: Crystal Bog, Wisconsin, USA | collected 2009-07-06 | reverse complement strand
GCGACCGGAGAACGCTTGCACGCCAAGGCGATCACCCTGTCGACCCGCAAGTGGGGTGCCCGCGGCAATGCTGAACTGCTGCGAATGTCGTTCGGCCGATTCGGCGACGATATCGCTCGCACCACCGACGATCACGATCTGCAGGCCTGGGCGGTTGATGACCTGGCAACGGTATTCGGTGTCAGCGTCGATCCGATCGATGTTCTAGTTCACCGGTGGATCGGGGCGCTGCCGCAATACGCGCCCGGCCACGGTGATCTGGCCGCCGAGATCCAGGCCGGGCTGCCGTCCACCCTCGCGATCGCGGGCAACTACCTCGATGGTGTCGGAGTGCCCGCCTGTATGGCTGCGGCCGGCCGGGCAGCCGCCACCGTGGTGGCCGCCACGGCCGCAGGCTAGGAGCTCGTGGCACCATTGGTGTCATGGCGAAACTGGACTACGCAGCAATCAACGCCACCGTCCGCTACGTGATGTTCTCCGCGTTCGCGGTACAGCCCGGTGCACTGGGCTACGACGAGGGCGACCGGGCCGCGGTGATCGACGAGACCGCCACGTTTCTCAAACAGCAGGAGGACAACGGCGTAGTGGTCCGCGGTTTGTATGACGTGGCAGGTATGCGGGCCGACGCCGACTTCATGATCTGGACCCACGCTGAACGCCTTGAATCCCTGCAGGCGACCTACAGCGACTTCCGCCGCACCACCACGCTGGGTCGGGCCGTCACACCCGTCTGGAGCAGTGTCGCCCTACACCGTCCGGCCGAGTTCAACAAGAGTCACGTCCCGGCGTTCCTGGCGGGGGAGGAACCGGGCGCCTATGTCTGCGTCTACCCGTTCGTGCGCTCGCTGGAGTGGTATCTCCTGCCCGACGAGGAGCGCCGCAAGATGCTGGCCGACCACGGCATGGCAGCGCGCAGTTACAAAGATGTCCGCGCCAACACCGTGCCCGCTTTCGCGCTCGGCGACTACGAGTGGATTCTGGCCTTCGAGGCCCAGGAACTCCACCGCATCGTCGATCTGATGCGCGATCTACGGGCGACCGAGGCCCGCCTGCATGTTCGCGAGGAGATCCCGTTCTTCACCGGCCCACGCGTCGGCGTGGAGGAATTAGTCTCCAGCCTGCCCTGATTGCGTCGCTGTCCATTAAGCTGATTTTGCGCAGCTTGACGGACCGGGGAGAAGGGGTGAGGTGATTGCCCAAGATCATTCACCTCGCTGGTGTCGCGGCGCTGATCTTCGCTGCGTTCGTTGCCCTCGTCTTCGGCGGTTGGGTCAGTCAACCGGCGCTGGAGATCGCCGATGATCTGGTGTTGGTCGTATTGTCCGTTGTCGCAACGGTGTTCACTTTGCGTGCGGCGAGATCGTCCGTCGGCCGGATCCGGGCGGCATGGATGGTCATGGCCGTCGCAATCGGTGCATACGCGGTCGGTGAGATCATCTGGTTCTACGACGATGTCGTTCGACAGGAGCCTCCGTTCCCGTCAATCGCCGACGGTTTTTTCCTGGTCTTCCCCCTCGGAGCGTGCGTGGCGTTGTTGTTGTTCCGCAGCCGGACCAGCCGTGAATCCCAGGGCCGCGTCATCCTTGACGGTCTGATCATGGCGGGCTCGTTGGTGATCGTATTCTGGGCTCTGATCCTGCGGCGGATCTATGAGACGGGCGCCGCGACACAGCCTGAGTTCGCACTACTGCTGTCCTACCCGGTGGGGGACATGGTGGCATTGACGATCGCCGCGGTGGTACTGGTGAGCGCGAAGAGCGGTCAGCGTGTGACTCTGACCTTGCTCACTCTGGGGTTGACCTGCATGGCGTTGGCGGACGGCGGGTACGCATATCTGACCGCGCAGGGGGAATATGTCAGCGGGAACATTGTCGACATTGGTTGGGTCGCCAGCCTGCTGCTGATGACACTTGCGGCCGCAGTGGGCCGACAGGCAAGGTTCACGGAACTCGCCGCCGACGAATCGCCGGGGTGGGCGTCAGTGTGGTTACCCTTCACGCCGTTGATGATCGCGATGATCGTCGCGACAGCCCAACTGCCAGGCGCCATGTCGTCAGGTCCGTTACTCCCGATCGGACTGCTCCTTGTCATCACCGTTCTGGCCCGCCAACTTCTTGCGGTCAGTGAGAACCGGCGGCTGTTGGCCGGGATCGCGGACCGGGCGATGCACGACCCGCTCACCGGCCTGGCCAATAGGGTGCTTTTTCAGGACCGGCTGACCTACGCGATGGAGAATGGGCACGACGGCCAGTCGATTGGTGTCCTCGTCCTCGATCTCAACCATTTCAAAATCGTCAATGACACCCTCGGCCACTCAGCCGGCGATGAACTACTGCGGGCGGTCGCCGCTCGGATTCGCGACGGCGCCCGCGCCGGCGGAATCGTTGCCCGCCTTGGCGGAGACGAGTTCGCGGTTCTCATCCATGGCTCCGCCGAACGCATCGGCCAGGTCGCCAATCTTATCGTCGAGTCGTTCGATACGCCGTTCGTGATCGACGATCACGAGTTACTGATCCGCCCCAGTGCCGGGCTGTCGATCTCCGATGCCACGGGCGCACAATCATCCGACGAACTGGTCAACCAGGCTGATAAGGCGATGTACTCCGGTAAGCGTTCGGAAGCCGTCGGGGTGCACCTGTTCACCGCCGAGACCGACCTGGCCGACAACTTCGATCATGAAATGTTCGAACGCGAGAGTCGAGTAAGGGCCGCCGACGGCGCGACGGCGGTCCGTCTACTGGCCGAACTGCGTGACGCCATCGACCGCTCCGAACTCGACCTGGTCTACCAGCCGAAGTTCGACCTGCTCACCACCAGGATGGTGGGCGTCGAAGCGTTGCTTCGCTGGCATCACCCCGAACGGGGTGTGATCGGGCCGGATGAATTCCTGCCGCTGGTTCACCGGAACGGTCTGATGGCTGCGGTGACCGATTTTGTCGTGAACAGGGCACTCGACGATGTGGTCGGCTGGAAGTCCCTGCCGGTCGATTTGCCCGTCGCGGTCAATTTATTCGCCCCGTCGCTGGCGGATCTCGAACTGCCGGCCCGACTGACGTGCGCACTGTCCGATCGGGGTCTGGATGCGGCTGCCCTCACGGTAGAGATCACCGAGAGTCTCTTTCTCGACAATCTCGATCACACGCACGAGGTTCTTGAATGCATGCGGCGGACCGGAATCCGGATTGCCATCGACGATTTCGGCAGCGGCTACTCAGCACTGTCCTATCTCCGCGACCTGAGCATCGACGAGGTCAAACTTGACCGGGAATTCATCGCACCGATCATCGGCGACCCGCGTGCCGCGGCGGTAGTTCGCGCTGTGATCAATCTCGCCCACGAATTGGGTCTGAGCACCGTCGCCGAGGGTGTGGAAAACGCCGAAACCGCTTCGCGGCTGCGTGAATACGGGTGCGACGTGGCACAGGGCTACTACTTGAGTCCGCCACTGAGCGTCGAGGAACTGACCGCTTCGTTGGAGCAGTGCGTGACCGGCGACGCTACTCGGCCTCAACCAGCTTCAATGAGATCGAGTTGATGCAGTAACGCTGATCGGTCGGTGTGGGATAGCCCTCGCCGGTGAAGACGTGCCCGAGATGGCCGTGGCAGGTCGCGCACAACACCTCGACGCGACGCGTACCCATGGTGTCGTCGGGCCGCAGGATCACCGCGTCCGAGTGCGACGGGTCGAAGAACGACGGCCAACCGCAGTGCGACTCGAATTTCTCGGTGCTGCGGAACAGTTCGGTCCCGCACCCGCGGCACTGGTAAATGCCCTCGGTCTTCGTGTCGGTGTACTCACCGGTGAACGCGCGTTCGGTTCCGGCCTTGCGGAGCACCTGATATTCCTCGGAGCTGAGCCGTTTGCGCCATTCGTCGTCGGTCAGTTCGAGCTTGGGATGGGGATTCGAACTCATGCGTCCACGGTAGCGCGGCCGGACGTCGGCGTCATCCACACCGGGTCGATTCCGTCGTCAAGGCGGCCTTCGTCCTTGGCGTCGAGATAGCGGAAGTACAGCACGCAGAACACCACGATCAGCATGAGCGACCAGCCGTAGGTGATTTTCATGTACTCCAGGAACCGGCCGGTCGTCGGCCAGCGCCACATCAACCAGCGGTCCATGGTGAGGAATCCGTAGGTCGCCAGCCAGGCCGGCCAGTTGCGCAGCACCGAGTTCGGGAGCACCACCGTAAACAGGAACGGGAACAGCATCATCGAGTAGTAGCCCTGAGCCAACGACAGAACCAGCCACGAGGCGATCAGCAGCACACCCGAGGAGGTCAGCAACCAGAACAGTGGATCGCGGGTGCGGTAGTACCGGGTGAGCAGCCACAGGCTCAGCGCGGCCAGCACGACGAATCCGATCCGAAGCGCGGTGATGAGCCACATCGGCAGGCCGTAGTACACGCCGTTGCCCAGCACCGAGCTGTTAAAGTAGTCGCGAGTGGACAGGATGTAGGGCAGAGTCCGGTGGACGAAGTTCATCCGGTCGCTCACCAGCGGCCAGGCCACCACGTTGAATGCCACCGGCACCGCGACACCGGCGATCAGGGTGCGCCACTGCCGGTTGAGCATGGGAAGCAGCAACAGCACCGCGAGCACCGGCTTGACCACGAGTGAAAGACCAATCGCGATGCCCGCCAACCATTGTCGACTCACCCGGCCATCGAGCATCCAACGTAGGAACAACACCTCAGCCAACAGGATGCAACCGTTGATATTGGTGAACACCAGTGTGTTGGTGACTGATTCGGTACAGAACATCGCCAGCAGCAGTGCAGGAAGCGCTACCGAGGTCAGCGACAACTTGAATAACCGCACCAGCAGGCAGGCGGCCAGGATGATGGCCAATGTATTGATCACGATGAACCAGTTGCGCGCGGCGAACTCGCTGTCGAAGTAGCCGAACGGCGCCATCAACAGGGTGCCGCCGGGCGGGTACAGATAGTGCGGGTCCACCTGGTCGAAATGCTCGTTGTAGATAGCGACGCCGGCTCGGAAGTTGCGTGCCGCGCGATACACCGGTGACCAGTCATCGGTGATATAGCCGTTGGACGTCAGCACATAACTGCGGTGGATGATCGACATGATCGCGATCGGCCACAACGCGGTCCGCACAACCGACGCCGTGCTGGCGGGACTGGTGCGTGGGCGAAACCCGTTCAGCAGAACTGCCACGACCGCACCGTACACCGGCGGGACGGTTGTGGCCGTGAGGCGGTTAGGCGGGGCAGAAGGTGTCGGTCGGCGGGAGCTTGCCGGCTTCGAGGTAGCCCAGAACCGGCGGCAGCGCGCAGGCCGTGTAGACGCTGGCGCCGTGCCCGATTCCCTGCCACATCACCCGCTTGCTGGTGGCGCCGGCGTTGATCACGGTGGCTGCCGTCGCGGGCACTCCCTGCGCACCCGCGATCGGATCGTTGTGAACGCCGAGCAGCAGCACGTTGACTTTGAGGTCCTTGGGCTCCTTGGGTGGGGAGCCGCTCGGCCAGTTGAGGCACTTCACCAGGTTCAGCGCAGCGACGGTACCGAACTGCGGGTAGAGCTTGCCCCAGGCGACGACGAGTTCGCGCACCCGATCCGGGGTGGGACGGTTGAGCGCGTCACTGCACGTGTTGACGAACTGTCCGTCGGTGCCGCGGATGGCGTCGGCCTGGTTGATCAGGCTGTTGAGCTGATTGGTGTCACCGCTGCGGGCTGCGGCGAGGGTGTTGGCGAGCTTGACGGTACTTCCGATGCGATCGCCACTCGGGTAACCCAGCGCGGTGATGATGGCGTTGGCCAGGACCGCGACCGAGGCGCCGCCCGGGCCGCGACCTTCGCGGGCACCGGCCATCAGCGCGTCGACGGCGCCTTTGGGGTCGGGCCCGAGCGCGCAGTTGACCGCGACGCATTGGGTGGCGAAGGCGTCGAGCGCCGCCTGCTGGGCTTTGACCTGGTCTTCGGCCGCGGCTTCAGCGGCCACTCCGGGCGGGATCGGGGAGTCGAGCACCAACCGGGCAACTTTCTCGGGGTGCGAGCCGGCGTAGGCGAGCGCCACCTGCGCCCCGTTTCCCACGCCAAGCAATGCCAGCGCAGGCACATCCCAGGTGCTGCGCAACCTTTCGAGATCCTCAGCGGCGCGGGCGTTGTCATACGCCGAGTCGCCGGGGGCTATCGCATCAGTGCACCCGGTGGTGGCTGTCGTCGTGATCGCGCCGAGGCTGGCCACCGGGTCGTCGCCGGAGGAGAACTGCGCCTGTTCGCGCATCTCCTGGCGGTCGAATTCGTCGCGGCAGTCGATCGGGCTCGACATGCCCGTACCGCGGCGGTCCACCGCCACGATGGGTCGCGTCTTGAGAACGTCGGCGCCGGCACGTGACAGCCATACCGGTAGCTGAAGTGATGACGGCAGGTCGGAACCGGTGGTGAACACCAGTGGGCCGGCGTCCGCAGGCGTTTGCACCGACTTTGCCCGCACGACGCCGATGCTGAGCGTGCCGGTCGCGCCGCTGACCGGGTCGAGGTCGGCGTCGTAGTCGGCGCACTCCAGCACCACACCGGGGATGGCTGGTGTTCCGGCGTCTCCGAATTCCTTGGCGGTGCAGTCCTTCCACACCAGATCGTTCTTGGGCGCCATGATCTCGGCCGGCCCGCCCGCCGTGGGACTGGTGGTGGGGGCGGCGCCGGGATTGCGGGCCGAATCGCTGGCGAACTGGGGATTGGCTGCCAACCACGGCGCGCATCCGGTCACCAACCCCGACAGGACGGTGACAACTGCGACCGCGGCTGTGATCCGACCCTGCCGACGCATGACCACCACAGTAGCGACCCACGAACGGGTCATCCGTTCGCGCGACTCAACGATCCCGGGTGTATCGCAGATAGAGGTAGCCCTCGGTGTCGGTGAGGACGTGCACCGGACGCATGCGCGTGAGCGCATGGCCGGTGCCGCCGGTGATCCGAACCGCGCCGCCGCCGACGAGCGTCGGCGCGCAGGTCAGGCACAGGTCGTCGAGCATCCCCTGTTCGATGAAGTCACCGAGCAGGGTCGGTCCGCCCTCGGTGAGCACGCGCAGCAGTGCGCGGTCTCCGAGTCGGGCCATTGCGGTGGCCAGATCGACCAGGCCCGGGTCGGCCGCCGAGCAGTCGATCACCTCGGCGACGTTACCCAAGCGGCGGTGGGCCCCGGGGGCGGCATCAGCGCATGTCAAGACCAGCGTCGGCACCTCGGTGCTGGCGAGGACCGGCAGGTCGTGCGCAAGCGTGCCGGTCCGGGTGACCACGGCGATCGGCGGCACCTCGCTCTGGCCGCGACCCTGGCGTCGTAGTCGCTGGGCGGCCGTCATCTTCGCGCCCGCATAGTTCTCGGCACGTGCCGTGCCGGCTCCCACCACGATCACGTCAGCCAGTTCGCGCAACACGGCGAACAGCTGCCGATCGCCGGGTCCGCCGAGCCCGCCGGAGGTGCCGCTTACCGTGGCACCGCCGTCGAGGCTGGCGATGAAGTTGGCCAGCACCACGCATCGACCCGGATCGTGAGGGTAGGCGTACAACTCGCGCAGCCGTGAATCGTCGACCGCGGCTCCACCGGCAAGATCGAGCAGACGGAACCACGCCTCATCGGTGTCGGCCGGGCCTGGTGCGGGCATGCCGCTATTGCAACACGGGTGGCAGCGGCTGGCTACAGTGCCAGCCATGACGTCCCCCGCGACCGGGCACCTGGTCGACCGTCATCCCACGGTGTCGCCGGAGCGACTGATCGCCCAACTGGTTCCGCCGCCGACTTTCGTCGACGTCAGCTTCGACAGCTACCGGCCCGATCCCGCCGAGCCGACTCAGTCCGCGGCACTGGCATCCTGCCGCAGCTTCTGCGAGGAGGCGATCCGTCGTCGGGCCGGCCGCAAGAAGCTATTCGGCAGGCATGCGACGCTGCCCGGCGTCGGGCTGTATCTCGACGGTGGATTCGGGGTCGGTAAAACGCACCTGCTGGCGTCGGTGTACCGCAGCCTTCCCGACACCGATCTCAAGGCGTTCGCCACCTTCGGTGAACTGACCCAACTGGCAGGGGTTTTCGGGTTCGCCGAGTGCATCGAGTTGCTGGCCGATTACACGGGGGTGTGTATCGACGAATTTGAACTCGACGATCCGGGCAACACCACGTTGATCTCGCGGCTGCTGTCTCAACTGGTGGAGCGCGGTGTCTCGATCGCCGCGACGTCAAACACACTGCCTGAACAACTCGGCGAAGGCCGATTTGCCGCGCAGGATTTCCTGCGTGAAATCAATACGCTGGCAAGCATTTTCACCACCGTTCGGATCGAAGGCCCGGACTACCGTCAGCGCAGCCTGCCACCCGCGCCTGAGCCACTGTCCGATGACGAGGTTCGAACGCGGGCCGCCCAGGTACCCGGAGCGACACTCGACGACTTCGACGCGCTGTGCGCGCATCTGGCGACCATGCATCCGTCGCGGTACCTGACTCTGATCGAAGGCGTGTCCGCTGTGCACGTCACCGGTGTGCATCCGATCGACGACCAAAGCGTTGCGCTGAGACTGGTCTCGCTGATCGATCGGCTCTACGACGCGGGCATCCCGGTGGTGAGCTCGGGGACGAAACTCGACACGATCTTCTCGGCAGAAATGCTAGAGGGTGGATTTCGCAAGAAGTACCTCCGGGCCACCTCGAGACTGTTGGCCCTGACGAATATGGACTAGATCGCGCGCACCATGATGAAGTCGTTCTCCAGGGTTGCGCCCACCCGGAACGTACGCGTACCGGCGACTTCGAAACCGTGCTTGCGGTAAAAACGTTGCGCACGTGGGTTGTTCTGGTTGACCCCCAGCCATAGGGCTCGCATGCCCTGCGCGGCGGCCCAGGAGATCCCGGCTTCCATCAGTTCCCCCGCTGCACCGCTGCGATGCCAGTCGGTCAGCACATACATCTTGGACAACTCCGCCGCGGGCCGGGCCTCGACGCAGTCCGCGATATCGGTGCTGATGCCGTGGGCCAGGATGGCGTATCCGATGATGCGCCCCTCATCGACGGCCGCGAGCACCCGACGGCCGGGGTCGACCAGATACTCCCCGAAGCGCTGCGCCGACAGGTGGGAGGCGATGAAGCCCTCGATATCGTCGGCGGGCACTGACGAAGGGCAGGCCAAGGGAAAGGTGATCGCGGCGATGTCGGCCAACGCGGCCGCGTCGGTGTTCATCGCCACATCGACCCGCAACGGCATGTGCCCTCCCGGTGGGGATCGTGGTTGCGGAGAGCCAATCAGGTCAACCGGTGCGAGCACAACGACTCGCCCGTGGGCGCGGCAACCCCAAGGTCGTGCTGATCGACGTTACGATGCAGGTCAGCAGCCAAATCGGAGGTACCGATGAGATTGAGGAGCCACAGCCGATTGTGGTCGGCCCTGTGGGCCGCGGCGCTTAGTGTGGGCACATTCGTCGTGGTGATCCCGGCGGCACCAGTGCAGACCTGCCCGTTCGGACAGATCGAGGACACCTCCACACCCGGCTTTCAGTGCGTGTTTATCTGCCCAACCGGGATGATGATCGACGCGTTGACCCGCACCTGCGTGGCGGCACCCGGTCTGCCGCCACCGGCGCTTCCCTGACGTCGCGCCCCTGTTTGGCGATCCGGCGTACCGACCCTGCCCGGGTTTCCTAGACTCGAACCATGGCAGGCCTGCATAAATCCCAAGAACGGCTCGACACCAGCGTCATCGCGAGACGGGCGTCGTCGGTTCCCCGCATGTTCCTCGACCGTGTCGCCGCGACCCCGAACGCCGAGGCATTCCGGTATCCCGAGAACGGCGGGTGGACCAGTGTCACCTGGCAGCAGGTCGGTGACCGGGTTGACCTCATCGCCGCGGGCCTGATCTCGCTGGGTATCAACCCTGAGGAGCGGGTCGCCCTGGCGTCGGGCACCCGGTACGAGTGGGTGGTCGTCGACTTCGGCATTCTGGCGGCGGGCGCTGCGACCACCACGGTGTACCCAACCACCCACGCCGAGGATGTGGCCTTCATCGTCGCCAACTCGGGCAGCCGGATCGTCGTCGCGGAGGATCAGAAGCAGGTCGACAAGCTCATCGCCCACCGCGCCGAGCTACCTGCCGTGCACAAGGTCGTGGTGATCGACGGTGCCGGCGACGGCGATTGGGTGATCACTCTCGACGAGCTCGAGCAGCGCGGCAAGCAGTTGCTCGCCGAGTCGCCCTCGGTAGTGACCGATCGCATCGCCGCAATCCGACCCGATCAGCTGGCCACGCTGATCTACACCTCCGGCACCACCGGTAAGCCCAAGGGTGTGCGGCTGA
>Ga0007791_10000896_pt1 | contig 10319 bp, 12 predicted proteins | sample CryBogmetaGMA05M_FD_60368 | JGI IMG/M metagenome (GOLD analysis project Ga0007791, IMG submission 60368) | Freshwater microbial communities from Crystal Bog, Wisconsin, USA - MA0.5M | ecosystem: Environmental > Aquatic > Freshwater > Lake | place: Crystal Bog, Wisconsin, USA | collected 2009-07-06 | reverse complement strand
GGCTTCTGGTACATCGTCGACCGGGTCAAGGACATGATCGTCACCGGCGGCTTCAACGTGTTCCCCCGGGAGGTGGAAGACGTCGTCGCCGAGCACCCGGCGGTGGCGCAGGTCTGTGTGATCGGCACCCCGGACGACAAGTGGGGCGAGGCGGTGACCGCGGTGATCGTGCTGCGGCCCGACCACCCGTCCGACGACGCGGCGGTGGCGACGCTGACCGCCGAAATCCAGGAAGCGGTCAAGGAACGCAAGGGATCGGTGCAGTCACCCAAGCAGGTGATCGTGGTGGATTCGGTTCCGGTGACCGCACTGGGCAAGCCCGACAAGAAGACGGTGCGCGCGAAATTCTGGGAAGGCGCGGGCCGGGCCATTGGCTAGCGTGCGCGCGGTCCTCTTCGATTTCTCCGGCACGCTGGCCAGTTGCGAGGCCCGCGACGACTGGTTCGCCGGGACGGGACTGGACGCCGCGCAACGTACCGAGGTGATGGACCGGTTGACGCATCCCTCCGCGATTGTGACGCACCACGCCTGGGAGTACCGCGACCTGGACCCGGTATTGCACCGGGAGGCCTACCTGCATGTGCTGAGGACCTCGGGGTTGGGTGACGAACACGCCGAGCAGTTATACCGTCGGGTGACGGACCCGGCTGAGTGGACGGTGTACCCGGATGCGGCATATGTGTTGAAGTCCTTGCGCGAGAAACGGATTCGCACCGCCGTCGTCTCCAATATCGCCTGGGACATCCGTGCTGTGCTGGCGGCAGCCGAGGTCGACGAGTACGTGCTGTCCTTCGAAATAGGGGCGGCCAAACCGGACCCACGGATTTTCGAGTCAGCACTGGCCCGGCTCGGGGTGCGGGCCGAAGACACGCTGATGGTCGGCGACAGCGAGTTGAACGACGGCGCGGCCCGCGAATTGGGCTGTGACTTCGCTCTGGTCGACCCGCTACCGGTCGCCGAGCGGCCCGCCGGATTGATCGACGCGCTGCGCGAGCGGGGTCTGAGTCTCTAGCGTAACTTCGTGGCTGTGAGCGATAACCCGTTCAATCCGGCCCTGTGGCAGCCCGTCGAGGGCTTCGAGAACCTCACCGATATCACCTACCACCAGCATGCGCTCGACGGTGTGCGTCAGCCGACGGTGCGGGTGGCCTTCGACCGGCCCGAGGTGCGCAACGCCTTTCGTCCGCACACCGTCGACGAGCTCTACCGCGCACTCGACCACGCCCGGATGTCGCCCGACGTCGGTGTGGTGCTGCTGACCGGCAACGGCCCCTCGGTCAAGGACGGCGGCTGGGCGTTCTGCTCCGGTGGCGATCAGCGTATCCGCGGCCGCTCCGGCTACCAGTACGCCGACGGAGAGACCGCCGACACCGTCGACGCCGCCCGGGCCGGCCGGCTGCACATTCTCGAGGTCCAGCGGTTGATCCGGTTCATGCCCAAGGTGGTCATCTGCGTGGTCAACGGCTGGGCCGCGGGTGGCGGGCACAGCCTGCACGTAACCTGCGATCTGACCCTGGCCAGCCGCGAGCATGCCCGCTTCAAGCAGACCGATGCCGATGTCGGCAGCTTCGATGGCGGTTACGGCAGCGCATATCTCGCCAAACAAGTGGGACAGAAGTTCGCCCGCGAGATCTTCTTCCTCGGCGAGGATTACACCGCCGAACAGATGCACCAGATGGGTGCGGTCAACCGGGTGGTCGACCATGCCGAGTTGGAGAACGTCGCGCTGGACTGGGCGGCCAAGATCAACGGGAAATCGCCTCAGGCACAACGGATGCTGAAGTTCGCATTCAACCTGCTCGATGACGGGCTGGTGGGCCAACAGATCTTCGCCGGCGAGGCCACCCGACTGGCCTATATGACCGATGAGGCTGTCGAGGGACGTGATGCCTTCCTGGAAAAGCGTGACCCGGACTACAGCCCCTTCCCTCGCTACTTCTGAGCATCCCTAGACTCGGCGCCGTGACACCACTGCGCAGAAGGCTGACCGATGCGATCGCGATGACCGGGATGCGTCCGCCGCTGCGGGTCACCAGCAGCACTCGGATCCCACTGCGTGGCAAGCGGGTACTCATCACCGGTGCATCCTCGGGTATCGGCGAAGCTGGGGCGGAAGCCTTCGCCGCCGCGGGCGCGGAAGTGATCGTCGTCGCGCGCCGCAACGACCTACTGGAGACGCTCGCGATGCGGATCGCTGAGACCGGCGGCGTGGCCACCGCCCTGCCCTGCGACCTGTCCGATCTGGATGCCGTGGATGAACTGGCCGACACTGTTGAGAAGCGTTTCGGCGGGGTGGACATTCTGGTCAACAATGCCGGGCGCTCGATCCGACGGCCGCTGGCCGAGTCACTGGACCGCTGGCATGACGTCGAACGCACCATGACGTTGAACTACTACTCACCACTGCGGCTCATCCGCGGATTGGCGCCGGGGATGATCGAACGCCGCGACGGCCACATCATCAATGTGGCGACCTGGGGAGTGCTCACCGAGGCGCCGCCATTGTTCGGGGTCTACAACGCCTCCAAGGCCGCGCTGAGCGCGGTCAGTCGGGTCATCGAGACCGAGTGGGCACGCAAGGGTGTGCATTCGACGACGCTGTACTACCCGTTGGTGTCCACCCCGATGATCTCCCCGACCAAGGCCTACGACGGTGTGCCCGCGCTCAGCCCGCAGGAGGCGGCGCAATGGATGATTGATGCGGCCGTGCATCGCCCGGTGCGGATCGCCCCCCGCTTCGGGGTGGGAGCCCGGGCCCTTGATGTCGTCGCGCCAGGCGCACTCAACCGGCTGCTGAGACAACAGCGAGTTCAGCCATAAGGTGGGTGTCATGGAGATCCTCGCGAGCCGCGTGCTGCTGCGCCCGGCCGACTACGACCGTTCGCTGAACTTCTATCGAGACGTTCTTGGCCTGGCGATCGCCCGCGAATACCACGGCGGGACAGTGTTTTTCGCAGGGCAGTCGCTGATAGAGCTAGCCGGCCACGGCGAGCCGAAGACATTCTCCGGCGCCCTGTGGCTACAGGTGCGAGACGTCTACGCCACCCAGGATGAACTCGCCGCGTGGGGTGTCGACGTATCCCGCGAGGCCCGGCAGGAGCCGTGGGGTCTGCATGAAATGCACGTCAAAGACCCCGACGGTGTCACGCTGATCTTCGTGCAGATCCCGGCTGAACATCCGCTGCGCCGTGACAGCAGAAGCTGAGTCGTTAGCGGCGGCCGTTTTCTAAAGGCCAGCCCACCGAGGCGAGCCGACCGGCGACCTGGTGGATCTCTTCGGGGTTGGGTTCCTTCGCGATCACGTCGCGAATAGCGTTGCGGATGTCCTCCGCGGTCACCGGGGCATCGCCATCGCTCTGCTTCAGCACCGTCTGGGCCGCTTTAACGACCTCTTCCTCGCTCAGATTGCGCAGCAGCAGGGCAAGCAGTGGGAAATAATCCTTCGGCGGCACGCCCTCCGGGTAGCCCTCGTGCAACCAGTCCAGAACGTTTGCGCCGAAACCCGGGGTGCCGTCCACAGTCGTCATCGCAGCCTCACTTCTTGGGGAACATCGGGAACAGGTCAATACCGAAGTGGTGGATGATCGTCGACCGGGTGACCCAGGCGACGCCGGCGAGAATGACGAAACCAACGAAGGCGAACAGCAGAATGCCGAGGTACTTCAGCGGCGGGTTCGCCTTGTGGATCAGGTGGTCGGCCTCTTCGCCGCCGGCCCCGTGGGAGTAGGCCAGCATCCCGACACCGAACAGCGCCGGGAGACCCGCACCGAGAACCAGTCCCACCACAAGAACCTTGAGGATGCTTTCCAGGTAGTTCATAACCGTGTCCTTAGGGTCGTGGGAGGCAGGGGTCAGACAGAGGAGGAAGTGGGGATCTTGGCGTTGGTCTTGGCGGCCTGGGCGGCCTCACGGACATCGGCCGGCACCACCGAGTTGGTGGAGCTGTCCCAGTCGGCGTTGACGTTGCTGCTGTCGACCTTCTGCTTCGAGGCGCGCCACCACATGTAGAACGACAGCCCGACCAGGATCAGGAAGATCAGCCCATCGCCGGCAAGCTGCGAGCCGGAGAGTGTCTTCACCGCATCCGACAGCCAGTACGACAGCGCGCCGACCAGAGCTGCGGCGGGCAGGGTGACCAGCCAGGCCACCGCCATCCGGCCCGCAACCGCCCAGCGCACCTCGGCGCCCGGCTTGCCGACGCCGCTGCCCAGAATCGAACCGGTGGCGACGTGGGTGGTGGACAGCGCCATACCGGCCGCGCTCGAGCTGAGGATGATGGCGGCCGATGAGGCCTCTGCGGCCAGGCCCTGCGGGGACTCGATCTCCACCAGTCCCTTACCCAAGGTTCGGATGACCCGCCAGCCGCCGAGGTAAGTGCCGAGGCCGATGGCGATTGCGCAGCTGAAGATGATCCAGAATGGCAGGCCATCGTTCTTGACGTCACCGGTGAGGTGGCCGGTGGTGATCAGCGCCAGGGCGATCACGCCCATGGTCTTCTGTGCGTCATTGGTGCCGTGCGCGAGTGCGACCAGCGAGGCCGTGGCGATCTGGCCCCAGCGGAAACCTTCCTCGCGGCGACGCTGGAGCACCTTGCGGGTGATCCGGTACACCAACCAGGTGCCACACGCGGCCACCAGGCCGGCGATCAGTGGGGCGGCGACGGCAGGAATCAGGACCTTCTGAGTCACACCCGCCCAGTTGACGCCCTTCATGCCCAGCGCTGCCAGCCCGGCCCCGATCAGGCCGCCGAAGAGGGCATGCGAGGAACTCGAGGGGATGCCGAAAAGCCAGGTGAGCAGGTTCCAGAGAATGCCGCCGATGAGGCCGGCGAAGATGATCGTCAAGCCCATCGAGCCGTCGATGCCGGGTAGCAGTGCTCCGGTTTTGGGGTTCTGCACTTTCAGCACCGAGGTGGTGACGGTGACGGCGACCTCGACCGAGAGGAAGGCGCCGACGAGGTTCAGAATGCCGGCAAGCAAGACCGCGGTCTTGGGCTTGAGCGCACCAGTCGCGATCGAGGTCGCCATGGCATTGCCGGTGTCGTGGAACCCGTTGGTGAAGTCGAACGCCAGGGCTGTGGCGATCAGGATCACGAGGATGATCATCTCTGTGCTCATGGACAGTATTCTGGGGGGCGGCGGGGCGTTTCGTCCAATTTATGCCGGACCGTCAACAAGGCACTGAGCAGGTAGTTCGCTGAAATCCCTCATGTGTTCATTTGCCGTTTACCGTCAGTATTCCTCCCGTTATTTGTGGCGGAAAGCTGGCCGCACTTCGCTATGTCGGTCATGGCAACGTCAAAAGCCATTACGCTCGACGTGTTCGGCCGGGGTCTTATGGACGCCCCAAACGGGAGGTGACGCGGTGAATCGATTCCTCAGCACTGTCGTCTCGTGGCTGCGGGCCGGCTATCCAACGGGTGTTCCCGAGACCGACTACCTGCCGATCCTGGCGCTGCTGTCGCGGCGGCTCACCAAAGACGAGGTGATCCTCGTCGCCCGTGAGCTCATGCATCAGCCGGATCCGGACTTCGCCGATATCGGCGCGGAGATTCTGCGGATAACCGACGAGTTGCCCGCACCCGCCGATGTCGAACGGGTTCGGGAAAAACTGGTGACGCACGGCTGGCCACTCGATGACCCACGCGACAGCGAGGATGTCGGATAGCCACCCTGCGCGCGCTCGCGATCCCGTCGGGACCATCGGCGCTGTCACTGCTTGCTGCCCTGGAGGGCGTACTGGACGGTCAGGACAGTCCCATGGTCCCCATCCCGGCCGGCGATCTGCGCGAAAGTGAGCTGCTCACAAGGTCATTGCGGATCGGCGAGGAGATCGACGACGAGATCGCACTGGTCATCTCAACATCCGGGACCACCGGTGTACTCAAGGGCGCGATGCTGACCCCGGCCGCTCTGATCGCCAGCGCCTCGGCCACTCATGACCGACTCGGCGGCGCGGGCAACTGGCTGTTGGCCCTCCCGGCCCACCACATTGCCGGCATGCAGGTGCTGGTGCGGTGCGTATTGGCCGGGACCGTACCGGTGGAACTGGATCTCTCCGACGGTTTCAATGTCACCGAGTTACCCAGGGCGGTAGCGCAATTAGGCTCCGGACGGCGCTACACCTCATTGGTGGCCAACCAGTTGGCGAAGGCTCTGCGCGACCCAGATGCCAGCAGGGCGTTGGCTGAGTTGGATGCGGTGCTGCTGGGCGGCGGCCCGGCTCCAGGGCCGGTGCTCGACGGCGCGGCCGAAGCCGGAATCACGGTGGTGCGTACCTACGGTTCCAGTGAGACCGCGGGCGGTTGCGTCTACGACGGCCTGCCACTGGACGGGGTTGAGGTGCGGATCGACGATCCGGACGAGGCCGGCGGCGGTCGAATCGTGATCGGCGGACTCACCCTGGCTAAGGGGTACCGAAATCCGCCCGACCCCGATCCCTTTGCCGAGCACGGCTGGTTCCACACCGATGACGTTGGCGCCTTTGATGATTCAGGTCGGCTGGCGGTACTGGGTCGCGCCGATGAGGCGATCAGCACCGGCGGGCTGACGATCATGCCCGGCCCGGTGGAGACGGCACTGTCCCGTCATCCCGCAGTAGACGACTGCGCTGTCTTCGGAGTGGACGATGACCGGCTCGGTCAACGGGTGGTGGCCGCGATCGTCACTACCCCGGGGTCGCCGTGGCCGACACTGGAGGAACTCAAAGAGTTTCTGGCGCTGTCGCTGGATACCACCGCCGCGCCACGCGAATTGCACATCCTCGATGAACTACCCCGGCTCGGAATCGGCAAGATCGACCGCAGGGCGCTCCGGCGGCGCTACTCCGCACCCGACGAACCGGGCACCTACGGCTGGTGAGGATCGACATCGGTCGCCGGGAATCGGTCGCAGTCGGCGCCGCTCTGCTGCTGCTGGTCGTCGCATTCGTGGTGCCGCATCTGCACCTGGGCATCGTCACGCCGTTACTTCACGCCACGCCGGCGCAGATCCACGACTACGCCGAGACAGCCCCGGTCTTCGGATGGTGGAACGCCCACATCGGGTGGGGCACCGTGCCGGCAATCACGATCGGGGTCGCCACGGTGTGGTGGGGACCGCATATCGCGCAGCGACTCCGGTGGCGGCAATTGACATGGGTGACGTGGGCGACGTCATGCGCGTGGGCCTTCTCGCTGGCGATGGTCGATGGCTGGCAGCGCGGTTTCGCCGGACGGTTGACCGCCAGGCATGAGTACCTGCGTCAGGTGCCGACCATCACCGATGCGGGCGAGGCGGTGCGCACCTTCTCGAGTCGCATTCTGGATTTCCAACCGAACTCGTGGATCACCCACGTTTCCGGCCACCCGCCCGGTGCATTGCTGACGTTTGTCTGGCTGGACCGCATCGGCCTTCGCGGAGGCGCATGGGCCGGATTGTTCTGCCTGCTGATCGGTTCCAGCGCAGCGGTGGCGATCATCGTTGCGATCCGTGCGCTGTGCGATGAACAGACCGCGCGGGCCGCAGCTGCTTTCGTGGCGGTGGCACCGACGGCCATCTGGGTAGCGGTGTCGGCAGACGGCTATTACGCGGGCGTGGCCGCCTGGGGTATCGCACTGCTGGCGCTGGCCGTACGGGGAAAAGTGCGTATCCCGGCGGTAGCTGCAGTGGGGTCCGGGCTCCTACTCGGCTGGGGAATCTTCCTCAACTACGGTCTGGTACTGATGGCGCTACCAGCGCTCGCGGTGCTGATCTGCTCCCCCGACCGTCGCGCAGCGGTGCGTACCCTCGCTGCGGCGGTGGGTGCGGCAGTGGCGATAGTTGCGGCATTCGCCATCGCCGGTTTCTGGTGGTTTGACGGCTATACGCTTGTCCAGCAACGCTATTGGCAGGGAATAGCGAATGTCCGTCCCTTCCAGTACTGGGGTTGGGCGAATTTCGCATCCGTAGTGTGCGCGATCGGCCTGGGCAGCGTCGCCGGTGTGTCGCGGGCTTTCGACATCGCCGCGATCAAGAATCGCCGAGGATTGAATCTTCTAGTGCTGGCCGCGCTCACCGCGATCGTGTTCGCTGACCTGTCGATGCTGTCCAAGGCCGAGACCGAACGGATCTGGCTGCCGTTCGAGGTGTGGTTGACCGCCGCGCCCGCACTGCTGCCGGTGGCATCACGCCGATGGTGGCTGGGCCTCAACGTGGCCGGCGCGTTGCTGCTGAACCACGTCATTCTGACGAACTGGTAGCAGCCGGCTACCGAGGAGATACAGCAGTGCCGCCCCCCACACGATTGCCACTGAGATCCAGAAACCCCAGTGGTAGTCGCGATCCAGCACCGACGCATTGTCGGGTTGTAGGCCGGGCTTGTTGTAGACCGGAATCGCAAGCAGCACAAGCACGATGGTGCAGAGGGTGGCCACCAGGACCGGTGACCACCACGAGCGGGGCAGGATGCGCCGGGCCGCGAACCCCAGTGCCAGACAGGCCGGGGCGAACACCGCGTCGTGCAACAGCACACCGACTGCTGCCCACACCCCGATCCGAATGATCACCTGAGTCGGGTTGTCCAGCAGGAGCACCGCGCCATAGGCGCCGACCGCGAGGCCGAGGGCGATCAGCAGACCGCGCACGGCGGTCATCCGACCACCTCGATCCGCGTCAGCCACTTGGTCTGCAGCACACCGGGTCGCGACGGGGCGATCAGCCGGGCCGGATAGCCATGGTCGGGATGCAGTGTCTGGCCGTTGACCTTCAGTGCGATCAGGGTCTGCGCGTCGCGGGCATGCCGGGCGGGCAGCACGGTGCGGGAGTACGGTCCCGGCGGCTCCAGGGAGATCATCCGGACATCGGAGTCCACCGAACCCCCCACCACCTCAATAATTTTCGACAGTGGCACGCCGGTCCAGTCCGCTGTGGCGCTCCAGCCTTCGACGCAGGCGATCGGAAGCTGATGGGTGATCTGGGGCATGGCGGCCAGTTCGGCAACGGTGAATGCCTTCACCACCGGTCCGTTGGTGACGGTGAGACGGTAATCCGGCGAGCCGGCAGCACGCAGCACCCCGGCTGCCAATGCCGTCCTGTTGACCGGCAATCCCTGGGGTCCGTCGCCGGACCGTGGCGCCAGCAGAGACACCCGGCGCAACCAGGGCACTGTCTGTCCGGCGGTCAGCACGGTTGCAACGCCGACGGCCAACCAGGTGCCGTTGAGCACGGTGCGCCGGGTTGGACCCGGCGCGAGTTCACCGGTCGGGATGTCTTGGAGTGGTTCACCGAGCGCGCGCCGGATGATCGGCAGCTTGACACCGATGTGCACCAGCACCGCGCCAGCCACCACATAGGCCATGGCGTAGTGATTGGTGGTGAAAAAGAACTTGAAGCCGTACCACTTGGCGGTGTTCATGATTCCGGTCGAGAGCTGGAACAACATGGACGCCACCAGAACCAGAATGGAGGCCCGCTCAAGCTGGCGGGTCAGCCCGCCGATGATGGGTCGCTCGAATAGTTTCGGGTAGACCGACCACAGCTTGACCACCAGCAACGGGATTGCAGCGATCCCGGAGATGACGTGCAGTCCCTGGGTGAGTTGGTAGAGCCAGACCGGTCGGGTCGGCCAGTAGAACCAGGGCTGCGGGTGCTGGATGAAGTGGCTGATGAAACCGGTGACGAAACAGATCGTGATGGCAACTCCCAGTGCCACCCCCACTCGAGCGGTGATCGCAGTGCCTCGCAATGACGTCGCGGTGGCTGGTTTGGCGCCGGTCATGGTCAGGCTTCCCAGCCGGCGGCGCCGACAGTCGCCGGTGGGGCATCGTCGCGGTAGACATCGGTTCGAGCGTCAATCTCGCGCGCGAGGTACGGCGGCACACTGAGCTTGCCTCTCAACAGTTGAGGCGTGATCCAACGGTGCTGCCCGGACAGCCCGTCGCCCAAGCCTTCGATTGTCTCGACATCGAGGCGGCTGATGAGATCCTGCCTCGAGGCGATGACGAAGCCGAGGTCCCGTCCGTAGCACGGCGCATCAACCGAATAGGGGATGACGGAGGGAAATACCGCGCGCAGCGTGCGAATGACCTTCGCGTGCAATGCCATCTCAATCGGTGACGCCGGGCCGGCCTGCACTGCGAGCACGCCGTGCGGGCGCAACACCCGCGCGATCTCGGTGAAGTACTCGACCGTGAAACAAAACGTCGACGGTCCGTCCTCCACCGGGTCGGTCATATCGGAGACGACTATGTCGAGGCTCGCATCCGGTACGGAACCCAAGAAGGCGACCGCGTCCCGGTACACCAACGTCACCCGCGGGTCGTCGAAGGCGCCCTGATGGTGCAAAGGCAGGTGCTCGCGGCA
>Ga0007791_10000892_pt1 | contig 10333 bp, 8 predicted proteins | sample CryBogmetaGMA05M_FD_60368 | JGI IMG/M metagenome (GOLD analysis project Ga0007791, IMG submission 60368) | Freshwater microbial communities from Crystal Bog, Wisconsin, USA - MA0.5M | ecosystem: Environmental > Aquatic > Freshwater > Lake | place: Crystal Bog, Wisconsin, USA | collected 2009-07-06 | reverse complement strand
GAATGTTGACGTCGAGCGCGAAGCTCACGGCCGGTCATCCTCCATCGCGTCGAAGAGGGCGTCGCGGTCGGCCAAGTCGACACGGGCGCCCATCGGTCGGGCCGTCCATTCGAGCGCCGGTTGCTCGTGCCACTTTCCGCGCTGGCGCCGTGTTGCCAACGCCGTGGCCAAAAGGTCGGACACGAGTCGACCGAGCGACTTGCCTTCCTGCTGCCCGAGAGCGCGAAGTTCGTCGAGAAGGGGCGTATCGATGTCGAGGGTCGTTCGCATGATGCGTGATGATAACATGGAGCGCATCTGATGCGAAATGCGTCGCAGTCGCAGCGAGTCATCGCCGCGGCGGGAGCGTGTTCACGTAGAGCTTCACGTTGTGAGTGGCGCGGCCGACGGCGACGATGTCGGGATTGCCGTCGCCGGTGAGATCGGCGGCAACGAGATCTTCGACCGTCACCCCGCCGGCATCGATCACGTCCCGGGTCCAGCGGGAGCCGTCGGCATTCGCTCGGTAGACGGCGAGCGTCGGCCCGTGCCCTTCGACGGCCGACGGATCGCTCGACCCGAACACGATCTCGTCGCCACCGTCGCCGTCGAGATCGACCGTGGCGAGAGCATGGCCGCGGGCATAGCCCTCGTCGATCACCGTCCGCCGCCACGGGGCCGAGGGGCCTTCGGCAGAAGGATGGTAGACGGCCACCGCCGTGCCGTGCATCGGCTCGACGGTGACGAGGAACTCCCGTCCATTGGCAAGCGTGCCGAGCTTGATCTCCCCGGAGCCGCTCGTGTCGGGCGTACCACCGGCGATCCCCGAGGCGAGCGTTGCCTTGGCGATACCGCTCTCGCGATGGCGGATCAGATGAACCCCCTCGCGGCTGGCGGTGAGGGTGTCGATCAGGCCATCGGCGTCGACGTCGGCCTGGGCGTGGTTGTGCATTCGATTGAGCGTGCCGTCGAGGATCGTCGCCGGCCAGCGGCTCCCCACCGGATCGGCCGGCACCGTAAAGGCTGTCAGAGCCACCCCCGGCTTGCCCTCGGGAGCCGCCAGTGGCGAGACGACCAGCTGTGCCTTCCCCGATCCGAGGACGTCGGCGAAGCGCATCCGGTGGGTGGAATGGAGGGGGCCGAGATCGTGGACCTTCCACGGCTCGTCGAGCGAGGCCCCGCGGCGGAGCCAGTGGACGCTGCCGGTCTTCGGCCAGGAGGCTCCGAGGGCGAAGTCGACCTTGCCGTCGCCGTCGATGTCGTGCGGCGCGATGCAGACGTTGTCGCGAGGCGTCTGATCGCGGATGACCGTGTGCTTCTTCCATTCGCCGCCCGCCTCAGCCGGGTTGCCATACCAGAGGACGGCGTTTTCGGTGACGACGACGATGTCCTGCCGGGCATCGCCATCGACATCAGCGAGCGTTACCGCGTAGCAGATCTCCCCTGGATGGGGATCGAGGACGCGCGCCTGAAAGGCCGGCTCGGCGGCGGCTGCCGCAGGGAGCCACGCGCCGGAGAGGAGAAACGCCGCGACACGGAGCCTGCGCATGGAAGACCTCGGGCGTGAAAAAATCCCCGAAAAACCCGAGCATCTCAGACGAGCTCGGGGAGTGGGGCGTGGTGGTCGGTGATGTACTGCGGCCGGCCGGAGAGATCGTTGACCGTCGAGAGATGATCGATGCCGAGGCGGTGATAGAGGGTGGCGTGCACCTCCTCGAACCGCACCGGCCGGTCCTTCACCTCGCCAGCCACCCGGTCGGTCGAGCCGATCACCTGCCCGGTCCGCAGGCCGCCGCCGGCGAGGAGCGCACAGGTGACGTTCGGCCAGTGATCGCGGCCCGCATCCTTGTTGATCTTCGGCGTCCGGCCGAACTCCCCCCACACGATCACCGTCACGTCCTGGTCGAGGCCGCGGCGGTGGATGTCGCTCACGAGCGCCGACACGCCCTGATCGAGCTGCGGGATGTTCTCCCGGCAGTTGGCGAAGTTGTTGCCGTGGTAGTCCCAGAAGCTGTAGCTGAGGGTCACGCAGCGCACCCCCGCCTCGACGAGGCGGCGGGCGGCGAGGAACTGCTGCATGAGCCGCGGGGCGCCGTCTCCTTGGTGCTTCTCGGTGCCGTAGCCGTATTCGTCGCGCACCGACTGTGGCTCCTTCGAGACATCGAGTGCCTCGGCCAGGGCGCTCGACGTGAGAACGCCGAAGGCCTGCTGCTGGAAGGCGTCCATCCCGTCCATCATGCCGGTGCGGTCGGCCGTGCGGTTGAAGGAGTCGAGGGCCCGGACGAGGCCGCCACGGTCGCCGAGCCGGTCGAGGGTGAGGCCGGAGAGAACGAGGTCGCCGGCGCCGTCGCCATTGGGCTGGAAGGGGGTGCAGGAAGGGCCGAGATAGCCGGGCTTACCGGAGTTGTAGGGGCGGTGCTGCATCCGCGGCGAGAGGCCGACATAGGGGGGCGCCGCCGGGCGTGCGGCCCCCTTGAGCTTGGCCACCACCGAGCCGAACTCCGGATGCCCACCCGGCGGCTGCCGCTGATGGCTGCGGCCGGTGAGGCACTGGAAGGAGTAGTGGTCGCCGGTGGCGCCGACGAGCGAGCGGATGACGGCGAACTTGTCCATCATTTTCGCCATCCGCGGCATCAGTTCGCAGACTTCGATGCCGGGGACATTCGTGGCGATGGGTGAGAACTCGCCGCGGACTTCGCTCGGCGCCTCGGGCTTGAGATCGACCATGTCCTGATGGGGCGGGCCCCCCGGCAGGTAGATCATGATCACGGCCTTCTGGCTCGCCGCCGAGCCGGTTGCCTGCTCGGCCCGGAGGACGTCGGCGAGTGTCAGCCCGGGCGCGGCGGTGCCGAGCGCCGCAAGGCCACCGATGCGGAGGAACTGCCTCCGGCTGCCGCGGTCGCAGAACCGGCCGGAGGGATTGCCCGGGATCGTGAGCATGGTGGGAATCCTGTCGGGGACGCTTGGTGTCGGTCGGGGAGGGTGTCGGTGGAGAGCGGTCGCGAGCGTGACGTGTGAAGGTCAGCTCAGCTCAGCTCAGCTCAGCTCTGGCAATGGCGTGGGGTTGTCGAGGAGGTACTGCGGCCGGCCGGTGTGATCGCGGAGCGAGGCTTCGGCCGGATCGATGCCGAGGTGGCGGTAGAGTGTGGCGAGGACTTCGGCAAAGTGGACGGGGCGGTCAACGATCTCGCCACCGAGCCGGTCGGTGGCACCGATCACCTGCCCGGTGCGGAAGCCGCCGCCGGCAAGGAGCCCGCCGCCGACCTGCGGCCAGTGGTCGCGCCCGGCGTCCTTGTTGATCAGCGGCGTGCGTCCGAACTCCCCCCAGGCGACGACGGCCACATCCTTGTCGAGGCCGCGGGCATGGATATCCTCGATGAGGGCCGAGAGCCCCTGGTCGAATTGCGGCAGGTGGGTGTCGCGCATGCCGTTGAAGTTGTCGGAATGGAAGTCCCAGCGGCCGAAGTTGAGGGTCACGACGCGGGCACCAGCTTCGACGAGCCGGCGGGCGACGAGGAAGTGCTCGAGATTCCGCGGTGCGCCGTCGCCGAACCGGTTGGGATCCCCCTTGCCGTACCGCTCGCGGACACTCTCGGGCTCGTCGGAGACGTCGAGCGCCTTGGCGAGCCGGGAGCTGGTGAGGATGTCGAAGGCGCTCCTCGTGAGCGAGTCCATGCCGTCGAGGGCGCGCGTGGCGTCGATGTCGCGCCGCAGTCGATCGACGTCGGTCAGCAGGCCGCGCCGGTCGGCCAGGCGGGCCTGGGTGAGGTCCTTCAGCACGATGTCGGTGCTCGAAGCGCCGTTGGGGCGGAAGGCGGCGTGCGACACCCCAAGAAAGCCGGGGAGCCCCGGCGAACCGTACGGGGGGTGGCCGGCGTCGGGGGAGAGGCCGACGAAGGCCGGCACCGCCTGGTCGACGCTGCCGAGGAGCTTGCTCGTCACCGCCCCCATGCTCGGCCAGCCACCGGGGGGCTGATTGCGGACGGTACGGCCGGTGTAGCAGATGAACGAGTCGTGGTTGCCATCGGGGGAGCCGTGAACGCTCCGCAGCGGGACGCACTTGTCCATGATCCGGGCGAGCCGCGGCATGTGCTCGCAGATCTCGATGCCCGGGACATTCGTGGCAATCGGCTTGAACTCCCCACGGATCTCCGCCGGAGCGTTCATCTTCAGGTCGTACATGTCCTGGTGGCCGGGGGCCCCGCACATGTAGATCATGATCACCGACTTGTGCGACCGGCGACCGGAGGCCTGCTCGGCGGCGAGGATCCGGGGCAGCGAGAGGCCGCCGACGGAGAGCGTGCCGATGCGGAGCATGTCACGCCGGGAAAGGCCGTCGCAAAACCGGGCGCCCCGGCCGCTCTTCTGGTCGACGATCGAGAGCATCGCATGTTCCTCTAGCCCGCCTCGGCGGGGCAGCCCGGCTCCGGCCGGTCCTGCCCCACTTTTTTGGCCTCGGCCCCAGTCCAACCATCACACCCCAACTTTACCGCACCAACCTTGTCGGCACGAACGGCATCCGCACTCTCCTCTTCGCGCGGTATCTGGCAGCGGCCTGACCGCTTCCGGTCATCCTAAGCCATTCCTGCCCATGGGTTTAGGTCGATCGAGGGGGCCTGGGCCGGAGCCGAGGGGGGGAAAGGGATTCAAGCGGGGTTTTCCGGGGTAGAATCCGAGGACATCCAAGGGGGGCCAACCATGCTCACGATCCGCGGCGGTCAGAAGCGCTTTTGCGACGGAGTCAGCCGGCGCGATTTCCTCGCCATCGGTGGCCTGTCGTTCGGCATGGGGGGGCTTTCGCTCGGCGGGCTCCACCGCCTCGAAGCGGCCCAGGCTGCGGCCGGCGCGGGCTCGAAACTGGCCCACAAGTCGGTCATCAACATCTTCCTCGGCGGTGGGCCGCCCCATCAGGATCTCTGGGATCTCAAGCCCGATGCCCCGAGCGAAGTTCGGGGGGAGTTCAAGCCGATCTCGACGAATGTCCCCGGGATCCAGATCTGCGAGGTGTTTCCCCGCCTCGCGCAGCGCACCGACAAGTGCGCCATCATCCGCTCGATCGTCGGCTGCGACGGTGCTCATGCCGCGTTTCAGACCAACACCGGCTGGACGGAGGCGAGCCTGCGGACCCTCGGCGGCCGCCCCTCTCTCGGCGCCGCCATTGCCAAGATCCAGGGCCCGGTCGACAAGGCCGTGCCGCCGTTTGTGGGGCTCGCCGCCAAGACGCAGCACGGCCCTTGGTCTGACTCGGGGACGGCCGGCTTCCTCGGCCCCGCCTTCGGCCCCTTCCGGCCCGACGGCCCCGACATGGCCAACATGCAGCTCAAGGATGTCTCCCTGGAGCGGCTCTCCGATCGACGCAGCCTGCTTTCGAGCGTCGACAAGCTCCGTCGCGACGTCGACGCCAGTGGCACGCTCAACGGGATGGACGCCTTCGAGCAGCGGGCGTTCGACGTCCTCACCGGCTCGAAGCTCCTCGACGCCCTCGACATCTCCAAGGAAGACCCCGCCGTCCGTGCCGCCTACGGCGACGGCAAGCCGTATCAATTTCAATACGACGGTGCCCCGACCTGCAACGATCATCTCCTCGTCGCCCGCCGGCTCGTCGAGGCGGGGGTGCGGGTTGTCAGCCTCTCCTTCGGCCGCTGGGACAGCCACGGCGGCAACTTCGCCATGGTGCGCGACCATGGTCCGAAGCTCGATCAGGCGCTCTCGGCGCTGATCGACGATCTCGAGAGCCGCGGGATGCTCGGCGACGTTTCGATCGTGGTGTGGGGCGAGTTCGGCCGGACTCCGAAGATCAACAAGGATGCCGGCCGCGACCACTGGCCGCAGGTGAGCACGGCGCTCCTCGCCGGCGGCGGGATGCGCACCGGGCAGGTGATCGGGGCCACCAACCGGCTCGGTGAGCATGCCACTGATCGCCCCGTCCATGTCCAGGAGGTGCTCGCCACCCTCTATCACAACCTCGGCATCGACACGCAGACGTTCACGGTCGTCGACGCCACCGGCCGGCCGCAGTACCTCGTCGACAAGCCGGCGATCGCCGAACTGCTCTGAGCGACAATCGTTCGACATCGATGCGCATCGCAGGCATCTCCCGTCCCTTCGCATCGGCCAGGACGAACGGTGATCGCGAAGCCGCGGCTCGTCGTCGTCCGGACTCGCCGACGACCGCCCGTACCAGTACAAAGGCATTCTCGTGAAGTCCGGAGGCCAGCCGCCGCGATGCATCGTGATTGCCGGACCGAACGGCTCGGGCAAAACGACGTTCGCGCTGGAGTTTCTCCCAGAGGAAGCCGGTGTCCGGCACTTCGTGAACACCGACCTCATCGCCGCTGGTCTTTCTCCCCTTCGTCCCGAGGATGCGGCCGTGGCTGCGGGGCGGGTGTTCATCTCCGAAATCGAACGGCTCGCAGCCGCCGGCGAGGATTTCGCTCTCGAGACAACCTTGAGTGGTCGGACGCTCCTCTCCCGCCTCCGCGGTTGGAGGTCCAGCGGTTACCGCCTCGAAATGATTTTCCTGCGGTTGAGTTCTCCTGCCGTAGCGCTGAGGCGCATCGCTGCAAGAGTCAGGCAGGGCGGGCATGACGTACCCCGAGAAGACGTGTTGCGACGGTTCGCCCGTGGGTGGGCAAACTTCCAATCCGACTACCGGCCACTGATGCATGCGTGGGCGGTGTACGATAATTCCGGACGATGGCCGAAATTGCTGGAGCGATCCGAATGAAGAAGACTCCTGGAAAGGTCTCTGCCGGCGGACTTTCGGCACCGGGTGGCACGCTGCAGACATCTCAGCTTTTCGTAGAAGCGGTCGGCAGGGCGCTGCGGCGATCGGCGCGGACCGCCCGTCGGATCGCGCATATGCACGGCACGCCGGTGTATATCTGGCGCGACGGGAAAGTCGTGGCCGAGAAGCCCTGATCGCCGGCCCGGCCAGAGAAGCGGCCAAAAAAAGTTGTGGCAGTCGAAAGCAGGTGTGCTAAAGCTCTTTACAAAAAGGGGTTGCGACGTTTTGTTCGCCATCCGTGAGCCGGCCAAAAAAGCGGCCATAATGGCTGTATGAGCCAGCCAGTCGATCGCGGAGAGAGCACGAGCCTGATGGAGCCTATGCTCCTGGGCGAATCCTCGCCCAGGCGGGTGGCGCTGGCCGACAAGGCGCTCGAACTCGTCACTGCCTCGACCCGGCTCGACGGCACGCTGCCGCGGGGAGTTGCCGGTAGCCTCGCCGGCCTCGTCCGCTCGATGAACTGCTACTACAGCAATCTCATCGAGGGTCACGACACCCACCCGGTGGACATCGAACGTGCCCTGCGCGCCGACTACAGCACCGAGCCGCGGAAGCGGGATCTCCAGCTTGAAGCCCGCTCGCATATCGCCGTGCAGGCCTGGATCGACGGAGGAGCGCTTGCTGGTCGGGCTTCGACCGCTGCGGCCATCCGCGAAATCCACACGCGATTCTGTGGCGAACTTCCCGAGTCGCTGCTGACAGTCGGAGACATGGCAACTGGTGGTGGGATTCGTGTGGTGCCGGGGAGTTGGCGGGTGACGGACGTGGCCGTCGGTCGTCATCGTGCCGTCAGCCCTGGGGCCGTCGAGCGGTTCATGGATCGCTTCGAGGCTGTCTACGCGCACCTCGGGAAATTGGAGACGATTCTCGCGGCGGCGGCGGCCCACCACCGGCTCCTCTGGATTCATCCCTTCGCCGATGGCAATGGCCGTGTCGCGCGGCTCGTGTCGTACGCCATGCTCCGTGACTCCATCGGCGCCAGTGGCATCTGGTCGATCGCCAGGGGGCTCGCCCGCCGCGAGTTGGATTACAAGGATCGGCTGGAGGACTGCGACCAGCCCCGTCGGAGCGGCTTCGACGGCCGTGGAGCGCTCGGCGAGGGAGCCCTCGCCGACTTCGTGGAGTTCTTCCTCGACATCTGCTTGGATCAAGTGACGTTCATGGAGCGTTTGGTGCAGCCTGCCGCGCTCACTGGGCGCGTCATCCGATGGGCCGAAGAGGAAATGGCCGCGGGGCGACTCGCGCCGCGATCGGATCGGCTCCTCGAAGCGTTGCTTCTACGGGGAGAGTTCGAGCGTGGCGACGTCGAACGACTGCTGTCGGTCAGCGAACGGACCGCGAGGCGGACAACGTCGTCCCTACTCGAGGCCGGTGCGCTGGTGGCCGACTCGCCCCGGGCTCCGCTGCGGCTGGGCTTTCCTGTGAAGGCGGCGCACCGCTGGCTGCCCGGGCTGTTTCCTGATCCGCCGACCGGGAGTCGGTGACGTCGCCGCGAAGCGCCGCCCCCGGCGCCCGGCCGTCGCGAGCCGAGCAGACTGTGGATGAAGTCATCCGCTGCCGCTCAGGGCTTTGCCGGGGCGGGGGAGGGCTCGAGGGTGTGGGCGAGTTTGCCGTCGGCCACCGTCCAGATCCGCAGTTTGCCGTCCTGGCATCCGGCCGCGAGCCACGTCGGCCCGGCAGTCACCGTCTGAACGAAGTCGGCGGCCCCGGGGAACTCGCGGACCGTGCCACCATTGCCGGCGTTGTAGATCCGCACCGTCGGGTCGCCGGAGCTGGCGATCACTTCCTCGCCCGGGGCGATGAACTTCACCGCCGTAACTTCCTTCTTGAGCCCCGCGATCGTCCGCTGCTGCTCGCCGGTGACGACGTCCCACACCTTGATCGCGTTGTCGGCCCCGGCGCTCGAGAGCCGGCGGCCGTTGGCCTGCCAAGCGACCCCGAGGACATGCCCGGTGTGCCCCTCGAAGCTCTTGATGTGCTTGCCGTCGGCAACACTGTGAACCTTCACGAAGCGGTCGGTCGCCCCCGAGGCGAGGAACTGACCGTCGCGTGAGAACTCGAGGGCCGTGACGGCGTCGGAGTGCGGCGCGGCAAACTCGCGGACGAGCGCCCCGTCGGCCACGTTCCAAAGCTTGATCTCGCCAGAACGGCTGGCGCGGCCACTGCCGGTGGCGAGGGTCTTGCCATCGGGGGAAAAGGCGAGCGCCGTGACGCCGTCGATCGGCGGCACGCCCGGCTCGTCGTCGCTGGCCGGCGGCGTCAGTTCCCCGCCGATCGTGCGGGCGAGCGTCCACCGCGGGGCCACCTGCCAGATCCCGGCCGCGGCCGCACCGCCACCGATGAGGGCCCGGCCGTTGTCGAGGAACGCCACCAAAGCCTTCGATTCGCCGGCGCCGCCGTCCCAGGTATCCCGCGGGATCGCGTCCTGACCGCCATGGAGGGAGCAGACCCCATCGGCTCCGGCACAGAGGATCCAGTTGCCATCGGGGGAGAAAGCGACCGCAGCGGCCGGCTTCTCCGAGGCGGTCTTCTGCTCGGCCAATGTCTGACGGGCCGCTTCGCTGGCGGCCGCGTCGGTCTCTGACTTCGACGTCTCTTCCTTCCGCTTGGGAAGGTCTTCGTTCGAGCGCGTCACCTGCGCCTGGGCAAACTCGACCGCCCGCTTGGCGCTCGTGGCGGCCGTCTCGGCCCCTTTGCGGGCATCCTCGGCGGCGGTGGAGGCCTTCTTCATCTCCTCCATCTTCTTCGTCGCCTCGTCGGCCTTCGCCTTGGCACGCTCGATCTGCTGGGCGGCCTGGGCGACAGCCTGATCGGCCGCGGCCCGGGCGGCCGCGGCAGCGGCGGCGGCGGCTTCGAAGCTCTTCAGCGCCTCGGCCGCGGCAGCATCCCCGGCGCTCGACGCCGCGACCAGCGCGAAGGCGTCCTTCCCGGCGACCGTTCCCTCCATCGCCGCCACAACGGCAGCCGCGGCCTTCGTCGCCGCCTCGTGGGCCGCGGTCGATTGGGCGAGCGCCGTACCGGCGACCTGGGCCATCGCCGCTGCCTCGTCGGCTGCAGCCAGCGCCGTCTTCGCCACCTCGGCCTTTTCGCCGAGGGTCTTGTCGGCGGCGGCGAGCTTTTCGTTTGACTGCGTCATCTCCGTGTTGGCCGCCTCGATCGCCTTCTCGGCGGCGGTCACCAGGGCCTTGCCGTATTCGACGTCCTGCTTGCGGACAGCCGAATCGATCTCCGCCAGCCGCAGCTTCTCGGCGATCCGCACGTCCCCCTTCCATTCGGCCGCAAGAGCCCCGTCGGCGACGTTCCAAAGCTTGACGCCCGGCACCGTGCCGACCGTGGTGAGCCGCGATCCATCGGGCTTGAGCGCCATGCCACCAAGGGCGCCTCCATGGGCGAATTGGCGAACGACGGCTGCTCCCTCGACATTCCAGAGGCGGACCGTCCCGTCGGCACCACCGACGAGGAGGTGGCCGGAAAGGGTGGGGGTGTCGGCGAGCGCCGCCACCGGACCGGCGCCGGCGTTCAATTCCTTGATCGGCTTCGGCGCTGCCGCAATCGGATCGACCGGCG
>Ga0007791_10000889_pt1 | contig 10352 bp, 9 predicted proteins | sample CryBogmetaGMA05M_FD_60368 | JGI IMG/M metagenome (GOLD analysis project Ga0007791, IMG submission 60368) | Freshwater microbial communities from Crystal Bog, Wisconsin, USA - MA0.5M | ecosystem: Environmental > Aquatic > Freshwater > Lake | place: Crystal Bog, Wisconsin, USA | collected 2009-07-06 | reverse complement strand
ACCTCGCCTGTCTTGGGGTCAACGTTGTCGTAGATGGTCAGCTCTGCGCCGCCGACCTCCATGACGTCCGCACCGCCATCACTGCCGATGAGACGCAACTTGTAGGGCTCGCCGGCGAGCTCGGCCACAGCCTCCTGCTCGGTAACGACCCGGCGCTGGAACCGCTGGCCGGACTTCACGATCGCAACCATGCGCTGCTCGAGATCGGCGAGGTCGTCTGGAGTGAAGGGGCGGGGGGAATCGAAGTCGTAGTAGAAGCCGTCCTTGATCGGTGGGCCGATGCCGAGTTTCGCCTCGGGGAAGGCCTGCTGAACCGCCTGTGCTGCCACGTGTGCCGCCGAATGCCGGAGGATCGCCAGACCTTCGGGGGTCGAGACGCCGATGGGTTCGACCAGATCGCTGTCAGTGACCTCAGTGGCAAGGTCTCGGATCTCGCCATTAATGCGCGCCGCGACGACGGACTTGTCGCCCCCGACTTTCTCGAACGCTGTCGTGGCCACGTGGTCTCCATTCGTCGGTGCCGCAGCTACCCCTGCATGAACCTCGGTGGGCGATACTGGGTTCGAACCAGTGACCCCTCGCGTGTGAAGCGAGTGCTCTACCACTGAGCCAATCGCCCGAAGCGTCGCAAAGCCTATCCGACGCGCCGCTGGGTTACGGTGAGCGTGTCAGAAAGGGGGAAGCACATGCTTTCCATGAAGAAATCCCTTGCCTTAGCGGCCGCCGCGGTCGCGCTTGTTGCAGGATCCCTGGCGGGGGCGGCTCCCGCCAGCGCCGCCAATTCGCTCAACATGACCGGTCCCCAGTCGGGCACACCGGGCCAGACGGTGACTTACCAGGTCTCCGGTGCGGGGTCGCCACTCACCGTGGGCAGCCTCATCCTGATCGACCAGAACAACACCCAGTGGGCCAACGTCTCCGTAGGAGTCGGTGCCTCCACCGTGCCGATGTCCTTCCAGGTGCCCTCCAGCGGTTCTCCGCTGCAGCTCACGGCCTACAACTACGACGTCAACTACGTGCTGATGGGCCAGACCAACACCATCACCCTGAGCTTCGACCGTAATGTGCCCACGTCGACGCAGATCTCCGCGCCCAACAACGCCCGCGTGGGAACCGCGACCAAGATCACGGTCAACGTCCAGAGCCAGAACGGCAGTTCCTACTCACCGACCGGCAACGTCATTTTCCGTGATGCCAGCGGCAACGTCATCAGTACCAATGGCCTCGCACCGAACGGCGCTGGCCAGTCGTACGCCTACTGGTGGTGGACTCCCCCCTCACCCGGGACCTACGTGTTCATTGCCAACTATCAGGGCGACGGCATCGCTCAGGCTTCCACCTCGCAGCAGGACGTCGTCTTCGCCTCGACCAGCGGCAGCAACATCAGCCTGTCGGAGCCCGGAACGATGACCGTGGGCGTGCCGGTGCTGCTCACGGCCACGTTGATCCCCCGCAGCATCCAGGGATCGGTGGGCTTCACCTTCAACGGTGCACCGATCAGCGCCTCCGTCCCGATCGTCAACGGCGTGGCCACCTTCACGTGGACACCAACCGTCGCCGGCACAGCGACCATGGGCGCCAACTTCACGACTAACGGTGGCCAGAGCGGATCCACCACGGACAAGGTCACCATCGTGGCCGGTCCGGCGCAGCAGGACAACATCGCACTGACTCAGCCGGGCTTTGGCGTGTGGGCTCCCAATGCCACGTACCAGCTCGGTGTCGGCTCCGTGGTTCCGTTCACGGCAGCCACGTCCTCTGGTGCACCGGTGACGTTGGCTGTCACGGGCCCGTGCACTGTTAGTGGTCTCACGTTGACCGTGAACGCCTCCGGCCAGTGCAATCTCAAGGCAACTAGCCCAGGCGGTGGCACGTACTCGGGCGTGACCTTCGGTTACACCGTGAACACCGGACCCGGTACTCAGGTACCGATCGTCAATCCGCCGAACTCCGGCCACATCACCAAGGGGCGCTCGTACAAGATCGCCCCCGCCGGTCCGGACACCAATGCGGGCCAGTTGATCAGCTGGCGCGTCACCGCGGGTCGCAGCGTGTGCAAGATCTCCTACCCGTCGGACGGCACGGTGTACTTCAAGGCCGTCAAGTCCGGCTCATGCACGCTGACCGGCACCGCCCCCGGTGTCGGCTCCACGTGGGCACCGCTCACCATTCAGCGCAGCTACCGCACGTGATCTAGCACCAAGATGGGTGGGGCTCCGGTCATTGACCGGAGTCCCACCCTCTTTTCGTCGCACGCACTTCCCGCTACGGATCTATGTCGGCCGCTTCTCTGGCAGCGAATCCGCTGATCAACTCACGTGTCACGGGCCCCACCGAATCCCAGGTTCGATCATCCACACGATGCAAGGGATGCACGTCTCGGGTTGACGACGTCAAGAAAGCCTCATCCGCAGTAGCCAATGCTTCCAAGGGAAGGTCGGCCTCGTGCGCGCCGAACCATTCGCACACAAGCTGTCGAGTGATCCCGTTGAGACAGCCCGTCGAAAGACTCGGGGTGACTACGTGGCCGTCCCTGACCATGAACACGTTCGTACCCGAGCCTTCACACACCATGTCATCGGTCGTGCCGAGAATCGCTTCGGAAGCACCCGCCGCATGCGCGCGCATCAAAGCCACGACGTTCTCGGCATAGGAGGTCGACTTCGCGCCGGCGATGAGGGAACGCGGATTGCGCACGCCTGGAATCGTGATGGCCGTGGTCGTGGTGGGCCACGGCTGTTGTCGCATCGTCGCGATCACGAGTGTGGGATCTGCATCGACGCGATCACTGCCGAGCGGAGCTGCACCCGACGTCCACGTGATTCGCAATCGCGCCAGTGGTCCGAGTTCGTCTCGGTTCGCCACCACCACCTGCGCGGCGGCATCGCGCACATGATCGAGATCCGGCGAGGCAAGGCCGACCACGCTCGCGGACGCGCGAAGGCGTGCAAGGTGCCGGGTCATGGCGAATGGGCCGGCTGCCGTGACTTTGAGTGTTTCGAACACACCATCACCAGCGGTGAACCCGTGATCCATCACGCTCACGACTGCAAGGTCGGGGTCGACGAGCCGACCCGAGCAACCATCTCCGATCCAGGCCTTCATGAACTCCCCTGCGATGCCAAGCGGACCAGCAGATCCGCTTTCAGTTCTGTCTCATGCCATTCAGCGGCGGGGTCCGAGCCCCACGTGATTCCTGCACCTGTGCCGAACTTCAGCGTATGACCGTCGTGCCAGAAGGTGCGGATTGCCACGGCCAGGCTTGCGGTGCCCGCATCCGCGTCTACCCATCCGATCGCGCCGCAGTAGAAATCCCGGGATGCCGGTTCGAGACGCTCGATCAGACGCAGTGCCGAGGACTTAGGTGCACCCGTGACGGATCCAGGCGGAAATGTTGCGTCAACGATCCGTTGCCACGTGACGCCCTTGTCCATCAGACCTTCCACACATGACACCAGGTGGACCAGCCCCGGATGGTGCTCGACCTGCATGAGTTGCGGCACCGTAACGCTGCCGGGGACGCACACCTGAGACAGGTCGTTGCGGACCAGGTCCACGATCATGACGTTCTCCGCACGATCCTTGTCCGTCAGATCCTCTGCCACTCGACCCGTGCCCTTGATAGGACCAGATCGGATCACCCGCCCTTGTGGCGTCATCGTCACTGACAAGAAGAGTTCTGGACTTGCCGTGGCGATGTGTACGGACTGGTCGGGCAAGGACAGGCATCCGCCAAACGGTGCCGGATTGCCAGCATTGAGGATCGCGTGCAGGGCCAACACATCACTGTCACCGCCCATAGGTGCGCTGAGGACGCGACAGATATTGGCCTGGTAAACCACACCTGCCGCGATCTGTTCCCGGGTCTCCTCCACGGCACGTTCATACGCCGCTTGCTTCATCGAGGAGGCCCATTCGTCCGGTCGAGGGCCAACCCAGGACCCGGCCTCCCCATCCCAGGGCTCCCACGTGTCGAATCTGGCCAGGATCGGCTGGCCCGCATACGGCAAAGCCACCGCCCATCGACCAGTCCCCTCAAGCACACCAAGGTCGGATGTCACCTCGAGGAGGTTGCGGGCCGCAAGCCCACCAAAGACTGCACGGGGGGTCATCGGGGCCCTTTCCCTTGCCGGACGTCCCGGTTTGGGCAGGTCGTGTGCTGTTCGGTAAGGTTCCCCTTCGAGTTAATGCGGACGTAGCGCAGCTGGTAGCGCATCACCTTGCCAAGGTGAGGGTCGCGGGTTCGAATCCCGTCGTCCGCTCGCATCGTGCTCTGATCCATGGCCTCCGGCCACGGGGTTGAAGCACCGCATGGTGGAGTGGCCGAGAGGCGAGGCAACGGCCTGCAAAGCCGTGTACACGGGTTCAAATCCCGTCTCCACCTCCAAGCACCGACCGTCGGCCTGCGCATCATGGCACCATCGAGCCTGTGCAGCGCCTTCTCACCAGTGGCTACGTCCGGCTGGCCGTCCTGACATCGCTGGCCGCGCTCGCGGCGTACCTCATTGCCGAGGTGATTCCTCATACCGATCCCATCCCCGCGGCCATTACCGCGGTGGTCGCCACCCGGGCGAGCTTCCATCATGCGGCCAAGGAGACTGTCTTTCAGGTCCTCGGCGCACTCCTTGGTGCCGCGATCGCGCTGGGCATCGTTTCGGTCATCGGTAGTGGACCGATCGTCATCTTCCTGCTGGTGCTGCTGTGCTTCATTTTGGCGAGGGTTCTTCACCTAGCCACGCCGGCCGAGTCGCCCGCTGTTGCCGGTGCGATCGCGGTCACCGTGATCATCGTCGTCGGTGCTCACTTCAGCAGTGAGAATGCGGTCGAACGATTCCTCGGGGTCGCCGTGGGCGCGGTGTGTGCGCTCGCAGCGTCGTTCCTCGCGACACCGACCAAAGACACACGACTGCTGCGGTCAGACCTCAACTCACTCCAGGACGCACTTTCTGAGTTGCTCATGACGGTGTCACGCGGTGTGCGCACCTCCCCAGATGCGGTGGAAGCCGGGCAGTGGCGCGAGGAAGCGGTGTCTCTGCGCGACGCATCCCTTGGCCTTGCCGCTCGACTTGAAGATCTGCGCGTGCATCGCCGTTGGAGTCCACGCATCGACCCCGATGATCTTGAGGATCTGAAGCGTCGAACGGAAGCAACAAGCATCATGTCGTCAAGAATTTTGACCATCACGACCGATCTGCGAGCCGCGGCTCGAGGTGGTGTGGCAGGGCAACTGCCACGCGAAGCCTTGAACCCGCTCGCCGATCTGATCGCCAAGGCCGCAGACAACATGTCCGCCGAGGATCCGGCCACGTCCGTGGGGATGACCTCGGCGCAGGAGGCCGTGCGTCTTGCGGAGCAGACCTCAGATATCGCCCTCATCGGGGGCATCGTGTCGAACATCAATCGGATCAACCAGGTGTCCGTGGACGCCTCGGATTCTGAGGACCACTCGGCCACCTGAGGGCCGCCAGCACACCGTTTGCCATCGTGTAACCTTCTGCGGCCGGGCGATTGGCGCAGGGGCTAGCGCGCTTCCTTGACACGGAAGAGGTCACTGGTTCGATTCCAGTATCGCCCACCAACGGCTCTCCCTCTGGGGAGAGCCGTTGCTCTGTTTCCGGCCGCCGGAGCCGGTCACGCTCGCACAACCTGAGGGTTTTCCCTCCGGATTTTTGCCTAAACACGTGTGACAGATGAGCCGATAGTGAACGTATGCGCCGAATCACGCGACGAGTGACGTGCCTCGCCATCGCGATTCTTGGCGCGGCATCCGTCGGAGGCAGCGCCGCTGCCACAGCGGCGCCGGGATCGGCGATGGCGACCGTGCACCCGTGCACGGTGGACGCCTCCACCGGTCACGACTCGGCGGATGCCTCTTATCTCGACGTGCTGGGATTCACCGACGCGGGATCGTTCCTGTAGTTCACGCACGCACAGCGGCGCGCGTCAGAAGACTGGCGCTGACGTAGCCGGAGCAGGATTCGGATCGGTGTAATTGCTGATGTTGAAGGTCACCGACGTTGAGGCAGCCGTGTACTTGGCCGACGCCGCTGCAGTCGCGATCACGGTGCAGGAGCCGTTCTGACCCACGACAACTATGCGGCCTGCACGCAGGTGACATGCGGACGTGCTTGGCGACCCGATCGAATACGTGATGGCACCGTCTCCAGACGTTGTCGCTTGCGTGGAAGGCGTGAATTCTCGTCCGCCGTCGGAGGAAGGCGTGGTCGTGGAGATTGCGGTGGTCGGGTTCCACGTCACCGTCTGAGCGAGCAATGCGGCAGTGGCTGGTGCCGTTGAGGTCAATGTCGCTGCAGTTGGCGACGCACTAGCTGACTTTGACGCGGATGCAGTCGTCGACGGCTTGGCAGCCGACGCGGCCGGGGCAGCCTGCGGCGCAGCGCTGCTGGCCGGTGCTGCGGGGGCGGGGGCCACTGCCGAGGCTGCCGCAGAAGCACTCGAGGTTGCACTGACTGCTGACACGTTGACTGTCACCGTCATTGACTGCCCGATGTACTGCCCACCGTCGTCACTATCTGCCGTGAGCAAGCAATAACTGCGTGAGCTGACAAAGCCTCGAGAGCGGGCGTACGTGACTTGCGTCGTGCCCACCAACGTGCACACCATTCCCTGGGGCGCAGCGACAGAAATCTGAGGGGTGCCCCCGCTCACTTTCGTGAAGGAGAATGAAAATGTCCCTGAGGGTCCCGGCACGGACTCAGGACCTTGATATTGAATCGTGTTCGGCGTCGTCGGCTGGGGCGGCGGAGAAATACATGCCGCCAGACTTAGCGCTGCACCACACGCAACCGCAAGAATTCCTGCGGTACATGCACGTGAGCGACTTCGAGTCCTCACTCGCACATACGACATATCGAGATCCTAGACAAAAATGGTCCACGTGCTACCGAGGAATCCCCCTACTTCGAGCCACTCAGCCAGAAGAGCCCGGCCGTTATCGCGACGAGGATTACGGCGATGAACACTTGTGTCAGCAAGACGAAGAACCAGGTGCCCGCGTAGTCAAAATAGTGCGCGATTCCCAGCCCGGCGAACGCACCAATCATGCCGATGATGACCGTGACGATGCAGCCGATCGACTGCATCGTCGGCACAAGAATGCGGGCGATGAGCCCGATGATCATGCCGGCGATGATCGCGGTGAAGATCCCCGAGGGTGTCATGGCCCAAGCCAACCATCGGCAATGATCCGAACGCAAGGTGATACCCCGTGACACCATTGCGTGGTGGCCATGCCCTCCGCGGAAGCTTTCGAGTTCCCTCCGACCAGCCAGTGGTCACAGGACACCTGGGTGCGCGCATGCATGGTCAGCACCCTGGATGGCAGCGCCATCGGTGTGGACGGGAGGTCAGGAAGCATTAGCTCGCCAGTTGATCGAGATCTCTTCGTGAGCATGCGTGGCGCCGGCGATGTCATCCTTGTGGGCGCAGGAACGCTGAGGCTTGAGAACTACTCCAGAGTGGCGACACCCATTGCAGTGGTATCTCGTCGCCTCGATTTCTCAGCCGAACTTCGTCTTTTCGCCGAGCCTGCTCGAGAGCCTGTGCCCATCATCTTCACCACGTCCGAGGCCGCATCTTCGGCTGACAGATGGCTCATGAAAGCAGCAGAGATAGTGCCGTGTGGGCAAGAGAGTGTTGACCTCGCCTCGGTGATTCACGAACTTGCCTCCCGAGGCTTGACACGAATTCACTGCGAGGGTGGCCCGACGCTCCTCGGAAGCTTGGTTGCTCACGACCTCGTGGATGAACTTGTCCTCACCGTCACACCTTCGTTGCTTGGCACGCCGGACCGAATACTTCACGCCGGAATAGCACCCGCGGCACTTCGCATCACAGGAGTCTGGGAGCAGGACGGCACCGTCGTTATTCAGTCTCGCCGCATCCCAGATTCCCCCCTAGCCAACCGCTAAGGTCAGACCGTGCTTGCAACCGTGCTGTGGACCTTTGCAGTCGTCCTGGCCATCTTCGGGATCGTCTTCGCGTTCCTCGGACTCAACAGCGAACGCACCTACTGGTCCCAGCGCGATCCTTCGGGTAATCCCCGCAAGGACGCAACCAAACTGCACGTCATCATCGCCAAGTGCTGGGTCTACGCCCCCGGCGAGGTGCGAGCCCCACTGCGCATTGCTGCCATCGGCGTCATCATGTGCTGGATCGCCGTGGGCTTTGCAGTGGTCGCGCTCGTCGTGACGCTGGTCTCCTGATCGGTCTGTGACCGGGTTCTTCCTGATTTCCACCTGTGACCGCCATCACGTGCGGACTGTCAGTGTTCTGTGTCTGCCCTGAGCGCCGGTAATCTGGAGAACATCCACAACGTGCCTGAGGAGGGCTGATGAGGGACGTCACGCCCCTGCCGGTTCTCGGCAGACGGATCAGTGTTGTCTGGCTGGTCACGCGTGTGGTCTCCATCGCGTCCATCTTTCTCACCCATCGACTCCTGGACGACGTCTGGATCTACGAGGGCTGGATGCGGTTTCTCGCCCATCGAGATTTTCCACTTCTAGATCCCAAGTGGCAGTACCCACCCGGTGCTGGAGTGATGCTGCTGATTCCCCACGCCTTTGGTGATCACTACGGCGTTCTCTTCGTGACCTTGATGGTGCTGCTCGACGCCGCGATCATGGCCGTACTGATCTGGGCTCGCTTCCGCTCACCCCATGCGTCATGGAAGGGGGCGTGGCTGTGGGCCGGAGCCGCTTTGATCGTCGGTCCGATTATGTATACGCGCTTTGACCTCCTGCCGACCATGTTCGCCGTCATCGCGATCGTGCTGGTGGCTCGCCCCACCTTGTCGGGGGTCGCCTCCGCGTTCGGACTTTTCGCCAAGGTGTGGCCAGGACTCCTGGTCCTCATCCTTCCAAGGCCAGCGCTTCGTCGCGGAGTCACATCGTTCGTACTGACCAGCATCGCGCTCACCATCGCGTTCGTTGCGTTGTTCCAGAACTCCTTCTCGTTCCTGCACAACCAGACATCGCGCGGATTGCAGGTTGAGTCAGTAGGCGCACTCCCCTACGTGCTCTATCACCTGACGGGTCGCGTCGTCGACGTGCATCTGTCGTATGGATCCATGCAGGTGACGATGGCCGGAGCGGAAATCATCGGCACCACGCTCACACTGCTGGGACTGGCGATGATCGCCGTCATCGCGTTCTGGCGCCTCTCGGGCAGGCTCGAGAAAGTGCCCGCAGGAGACGTAGCGCTGGCTGTGGTGCTCGTGAGCTTGGCGACAAGTCGGGTGTATTCACCCCAATTCAACGTCTGGATCATCGGTGTCACCTGTGCGGCTTTGCTCACGGGGGCCACGCGGATGCGCCGGGTAGCCGTCATCCTCATCGCCGTGTCTTTACTCACGCAACTGGTGTACCCGTGGTTCCCGTCCGGACTCAGCGACGGAAGCATCGTCATCGGACTCGTGCAGGTCGCGCGCATTGTGGGGCTGGTTGCCGCAACAGTTATCGCCGTATGGCGCATCTCACCGTGGCGGGGCTCATCGCAAGGCCCACAGAGCAACGGCCGAGGCGGCGGCGACATTGAGCGAGTCGACACCACCGTGCATGGGGATGCGGACGATGACATCCGCAGCCTCCAGGGCAGCGTTCGATAGGCCATCTCCTTCAGCACCGAGAGTGATCGCCAGGCGCGGCTCTGATCGTTTGACCATTTCGTCCACATCGATCGCGTCCTGACTCAACGCAAGGGCAGCGATGACGAATCCTCGATCACGTAAGGCCACCAATCCACCGGGCCAGTCGTTCATGCGGGTCCACGGCACCTGGAAAACGGTGCCCATCGACACACGCACACTGCGTCGATACAACGGGTCCGCGCATTGCGGACTCACAAGCACGGCAGTAGCACCCATACCTGCAACAGATCTGAAAATCGCGCCGACGTTCGTATGGTCGACCACGCCTTCGAGGACAACGATGCGCGGGCGATCGACACCCGCACATGCGCGATCAAGCAACTCGCCCACGTCGGGGAGAACCGGACGTGCCATTGCCGCCAGGGCGCCGCGGTGCACATGGAATCCCGCAATGCTTTCCAAGATCGCTCGATCTCCTACAAAGATCGGAGCACCCTGCCGTTCAACGATGGCAAGCGAGTCGGCCATACCTTCAAGCCACCGGTCCTCAACGAGAACCGATCTTGTCTGCATGCCGGCATCCAGTGCGCGGGAAATGACCTCGGCACTCTCGGCGATGAAGATGCCCTCGGCTGGCTCGATGCGGCGCCGCAGCTCCACGTCGGTCAGGCTGCGGTAGTCGGCTAGTCGCGGATCTCCCGCCTCGGTCAGATGGATGACGGGCATATCAACCCAGGCCGCGGCG
>Ga0007791_10000887_pt1 | contig 10358 bp, 10 predicted proteins | sample CryBogmetaGMA05M_FD_60368 | JGI IMG/M metagenome (GOLD analysis project Ga0007791, IMG submission 60368) | Freshwater microbial communities from Crystal Bog, Wisconsin, USA - MA0.5M | ecosystem: Environmental > Aquatic > Freshwater > Lake | place: Crystal Bog, Wisconsin, USA | collected 2009-07-06 | reverse complement strand
GTCAACTGGGCTAGCAGATCCAGGGCCACCCAGCCCCCCATCTGCACCGCCGGTCCAGCCATGCCCGGCAGGGGCTTCCCATCGACGGTGTGCCCATAGGAGCAGAGGTCCCCTACCACCCGAATCTCCGGATGACCGGGGATCGAAAAGTCGGGCTCCACGACCACCCGCCCACTGCGATCCACTGTGCAACCGCTGCGATCCGCCAGCAGCTTGCCGAGGTGGGACGGGCGTACCCCCGCGGTCCAGCAGATCGTGGCGGCCTCCAGCACCCGCTCGGCTGGCGTGCCTGGCGCCGGATTCTTGAAGGCCACGGTGAGACGGCTGGCCTCGATTGCCTCCACGCGCCCAGACAAGACCAACGCAACCCCGCGCGATTGGAGGTAATCGGCGGCCGCCTTGGAAAGCTCAGGCGCCATCGCCCTCAGCACCCGATCGCCGGGATCCACCAGGGTCACGCGGCAGGCCTCCGGATCCAGCTGGCGGAAATCCCGACGGGCGGCGTGCTGGATCAGGTCGATGAGGGAGCCGGCCAGCTCACATCCGGAGGGACCACCGCCGACCACCACCACGGACTGTAGGAAGCGGCGGCGCTCCGGATCCGAAGTCTGCTCCGCCTCCTCCAGGGCAGAAAGGACCCGTCGGCGGATCTCATCGGCGTGCTCGAGGATCTTCATCGGCGGCGCCAATGGACGCCACTCCTCGTGGCCGAAATAGGTGCTGCCGGAACCGGTGGCCAAGATCAGGCTGTCGTAACGCAGTCGGCGGTCGTTAAAGACCACCTCCCGCGCCTTGGGATCGAGATCGACCACCTCCCCGAGCAGCACCTGCACATTGGCCGCCTTGGCCAGCCCCAGCCGCAGCGGCGTGGCCACATCCGCCTCGGACACCAGGCCGGAGGCCACCTGATACAGCAAGGGCTGGAAGAGGTTGAAGTTGCGCTTGTCCACCAAGGTCACCCGCACCGGCTTGCCGGCGAGCCGATGGGCAGCCTTGAGGCCGGCGAAGCCCCCGCCCACGATCACCACGTGGGGCCAGCTCTTCATCACGGCCTCGCTCGGCTCCAGCTCAAGGAAGAAGCGTTCCTTCGCCATCGATTTGTTCGGCACGATGCCTGCAAGGTAGTGGCAATCTCGATCAGCAAGCGCTGCCCTGCCAGAAGAAAAAACTTCATTCCCCCTTCTCCCATGACCCTCCATGCCCTGCAGGCCTTCATCCGCAGCGCCCGCCGACGACGAACAGCTGCGTCAGAAACTGGAGGCGGCCTCCGGACTGGACGATGTTGTCGACCTGGCCAGGAGCCATGGCCATCAGTTCAGCAAGGCCACCCTGCTCAAGGCCCATGCGGAGGTCATCGGCAAAGCGCCGGACCAGAAGAGGAGCGATTCACCCGGTCTGAGGATGCAGGCTGGCCACGAATCTCCCTCGGCGCATGAGCTCAGGTGAAGATGCAACAGTCATCTGCACATCAAGAATTGATTGGGCTTGATGATGGGCAGGCGAACGATTAGGTTCCTTTGAAAACTGGCTTCCGCTTCTCTTGAAAGGCGCGAATTCCTTCCTTGTAATCCTCACTGGCATAAACGTTCGCCCTCAGCCCCTGGATCCGCTCAAACATGTCTGCCGCGAGAGGCGTAGCCTGGGACAGAATTCGCAATTGCTCCTTGACAGTGCTCTGCACAAGCGGAGACTTCGAGAGCATCAACTGGGCAAGCTCATAGGTATAAGTCTCAAGATTTGACTGCTCAGTAAGATGGTTGAGGATTCCCCATTTTGCAGCATCTTCGGCCTTGACCGGACTGGCAGTGAAGAGCATTTCCTTAAGCAGGTTCAAGGGAAGCCTGTGCATGAAGTGCAGTAAGCCAGCGGTGTTATATGCCAAGCCAAGATTGGCTGGCGTAATCGCAAATGAACAGGTTGTGTCGCCAATGATCAGGTCGCAACTCAGCGCCAAGTCAACCGCAGCGCCCCAAACAGTGCCATGAACCATCGCAATGACTGGGCCGGGAAACGATGCAATCGCCCGTAGCAGCTTTTCGACAGAATCACTATATTGCAGTGGATCTTCCCCAAGCGGCAGCTCATTGATGTCATGACCGGCAGACCAAACAGTTGCCTCTGGCGCGGCTCGAAGCACAACAATCCGCATGCCTGCTTTCTGAAAGTCGTCTAGGCACTGAATTAGCTCTTCTACGAGATCATGGCTCAGGGCATTGTGCTTATCTGGTCGATTCAGAGTTGCCGTGCCAACCTGACCGGTGGACTGACTCAGAATAAATGTCATCGATTTCAGGGTTTAAGGTTTTTCTGTTTTTTGGGCGTTGAGAAAGGAAAGAATTGCATCGCGATCGCCATCCAATAATGGAGGTGCTTTGTGATCAGTTCTCTCAGGAACACCCGAAAGCTTGATGGGGTTTCCCGCGACTTGCAGATTGCCAATGACTGGATCTGAGATCGATACAATCATCTGGCGCGCTGCCACTTGCGGATCCTTCACGACTTCGGCCACGGAGTTCACCGGACCACAGGGCACACCTGCAGTGTTCAGAACCTCAAGCCATTCCTGGGTGCTGCGCTGTTGCAGTGTGGATTCCATGTCCGCTTCCAGCTGATCGACGTGGGAATGGCGTAGCGCATTGGTCTTGTAGTTTGGGTTCTCCAGAAGGTCAGGTCGCTCAACGGCCTGGGCTAGTAGATTGAACAAGTGATCGTTTCCTGCAGCGATAACGATATAACTATCTTTCGTTGTATAGGCCTGGAATGGAGTAATCTCCGGGTGACGTGAACCTAGCGGCTTGGCAATCTCTCCCAAGCTGAGATAGGCCGGGATGGCACCCTCCAACAGGGTCAATTGGCAATCCAGCATGGCAATATCCACCTTGATCGCCCCACCACCCTGGCTTCGTTTGTAGATCGCCCCGAGGATCCCGATACTGAGGTAGAGCGCGGCTGTCATGTCACCGATTGAAACGCCAACCCGCGTCGGTGGGGCTCCCGGCTGACCCGTCATACTCATCACCCCGCCCATGCCCTGTACGACCATGTCGTAGGCGGCTTGCCTGGAGTAGGGTCCAGAATCACCAAAGCCAGAGGCAGCGCCGTAGATCAAGTTGGGATACTTGGCATGCAACGTATCCCAGCCGTAACCGAGCTTTTCCATCGTGCCTGGCCTGTAGTTTTCTACCAACACATCGGTGATGGACAGCAACTTCTCAAACAGGTCCCGATCAGCTGGTTCCTTAAGGTTCAAAGCGATACTTTCCTTATCGTAATTGATGGAGGAGAAGTAAAGCGACTTGCCGTTCACGAATGGACCGAAGGCCCTTGCGTCATCGCCAGTTCCCGGTAATTCAACCTTAATGACGCGTGCGCCTTGCTGGGCCAGAATCATGGTGCAGAAAGGTCCCGCTAGAACTCGGGAGAGATCAAGGACCGTGATTCCTTTCAGGGGCAGAGATGAAGTGTCTTGCATCAGGCTATTGCTTTGGGTTGGCTGGTTTCAAACTGTGTGTTCGCGAATACAATGTGAAATCGTTCCAAAGCAAATCTGACATCGGCAGGCGTTACGGGTTTGCCTAGGCAAGACTGAGCAGGAAGGGAAAAAGGCGAGGAGCAAGCAGAACTAGGCCGCCTACCTACTCTCGCCTTTACTGAATCAACCTAAACGTTATGCTCGTTAAGAGCACCATTATCATAGATAAGGCCCTTCGCCACTGGGTAAACGAAGGAAAGCAATTCTCTTACCTTGTCTTTCTTGCGTGTTCCAACATAGTCTTCAATCAGCCTTAGGGAGGTAGCCAGCCCGGAGCAGGGACCATTACTGGTCAAGATCTTGCCATCTTGCAAGAAGTTAATCTCTCTGTTCCTCACCAATTTGGCAGTTGGAACTTCGCGGCCAAATCGTTCGTATTGATTCATATAGACTGTACAGTTGACTTCATCAAGGAGACCCGCAGCCCCAAGAACAAACGAACCCGTACAAACAGATAGAACATATTTGATGTCGTCCTGGGTGCCAACACGACGGATATAATCAATTGTTCCATTTTCCTTCAGCCTTTCTATTGCCCTTGCCCCTTCACCCCCAGGCACGACAATAACATTGGCAGCCGGTGCGTTATCAAAGGTGTAATCAGCCACAAACTTCATTCCAGATGACATTACTATCGGAGAAGTTGTGTGCGCCACCGTGAAGAGATTCGGCTGCGACTGGCCCACGCCTCCAGCCTTGTTGAAGGTGTAGGCAAAATTTGCCTCCGTGACTTCCTCATCCTCTGGTAAGTCGTCATATTCTGTTGCCCAGGAGAACATCTCCCAGCATCCGACGATATCCTGCTCTTCACCGCCATCAAACATCACAACGGCGATGTTCAGGTCTTTCATTTTGTTGCTCATTTGACCTCTCCCTTAATAGCGGAATTTTTCATGGTGGCGAAAGCTCGTTGCGTGACTTTTGAGTGATTGGCCAAGAGGATTTCCATGGGCGAATTCCAGACTTGGACGCTCCGACTTTAGCGAATTATCAAGGAAATACTGAATATCCCAAAAAGGAAACAAACCCTTTTGACATCGATAAGACCTAACAAAAAGAGAGGCTTCAGCGAAGAAGCCTCATTAACCAAACCGCAGCGCTACCGTGGGGCTTCGCTACTCTGAGTGACAGATCACCGGTTCATCGACCGTTCCCCGGAAAGGGAGTAGTTGATGAAGACAGTCTTGATCTGGGTGTAGAAGTTGACTCCATCTTCTCCCATCTCCCGGTCGCCGACACCGGTGATACCGACCCCACCGAAAGGAAGCTGGGCTTCGCCGCCGATCGACGGCTCATTGACATGGGCCATGCCGGAATGGGTGTCCTGGGTGAAGCGCTGGGCGGTCACGAGGCTCTTGGTGTACATCGATGACGAAAGGCCAAAGGCCACCCCATTGGCAAGCTCGATCGCTTCCTCATAGGTGGAGAATTCACTCACCGCCAGCACAGGGCCGAAAACCTCCTCTTGGAACAGGCGATGGTTGGCCTTGACACCATCAAAGATGGTGGGCTGCAGGTAATAGCCATTGCCGGCTGAGGTTTCCAAGCCCCCCCCCGCAATCAGTTTCAGGCCTTCATTCTTCGCAATCTCGATGTAGGAGAGGTCGGTATTCAGCTGGTCCTGATCCACAACCGGGCCCATCTGGGTGGCAGGATCCAAACCATTGCCCACCTTCAATGAGTTTGTTGCGGCAACGAGGAGATCCAAGAACTTGGCCTTCACGTCCGCATGAACCAGCACACGGGAGGTGGCGGTGCATCGTTGGCCGCTGGAGCCAAAGCCGCCGCCGATGACCCCCTGCACCGCCCTCTCCAGATCGGCATCATCCATCACGATGAGCGCGTTCTTACCGCCCATCTCGCAGGTGACCTTGGCGAGCTTTTTGGCGCCGTTTTCGTATAACCGTGAGCCCACTGGATTCGACCCCGTGAAGGAGAGAACCTTGGTGGCAGGATGGTTGACAATCGTGTCGCCGATCTCCGCTCCTGATCCCACGACCATATTAAGAACACCTGGCGGTAAACCCGCTTCCTCGAGAATCTCGACGAAGACCGATGCCGTCAGCGGCGTGGCGGAAGCGGGCTTGAACACAACCGAGCAACCGGCGACCAGTGCAGGGGCGATCTTCCAACAGGGATTGGACCAGGGGAAGTTCCACGGGGTGATGATGCCTGCGACACCGATCGGCTGGCGAATGGTGTAGGCCGCCGTGTCGACAGCCTCTGATGGAAGCACCTTGCCTCCGATGCGATATCCCTGGCCTCCACAGAAATCAATACAGTTGATTCCCTTGATGACCTCGCCTTTTGCTTCCGCGAGGATCTTGCCTTCCTCTCGCGTCAACAGCGTGGCGATCTCATCGATTCGTGTACGGGCAATCGCTGCGGCCCGAGAAAGGATGCGGCCGCGTTCCGGAGCGGGAACGGCCATCCACATCGGCCACGCGGCCTCGGCGGCTGCGATTGCCGCAAGAGCCTCGGCATTCTGGGCAGTAGGGAATTCGGCGACGACCTCACTGAGATCGGCAGGGTTCAGATTGCGCTGAACCTTGCCTGATCCTGTCACCCACTTGCCGTTGATGTAAGAACCTTGATGCGGCATGATAGAATTTCATTCTTAAAGACCTTAGCCCTTCACCTACTCGCCTTCAACAGGGCTGATACATGTCCTTAGAATTCCCCTTTCCGCTGGGACCCTTGTGACGCTCCACGAAAGCTCACATCGAGAGCAGCTCCCTTTGCAGCAAACGCCCCAGCCCGAGATCAGCCAGGTCAGACCATGGCACACCGGCTCCCGCTGCTGCAGACGGCGAGGCCCTAGGGCAAAGGCCCGCGCAGGATCATCAGCAGCGTCTCGAAGACCGGCGGCAGCGGCGCCTCCAACACCAGCCGCTCGCCCTTGATCGGGTGGTCCAGGCCGAGCTGCACCGCATGCAGGGCCTGGCCAGGCAGGTCCACCGGCAGATGGCGGCAGCGGCTGTAGGTGGCATCCCCCACGATCGGGTGACCAATATGGGCGCAATGAACCCGGATCTGGTGGGTGCGGCCGGTGTCGAGCTTGAAGCGCAGCAGCGAATAGGCACCGAGCCGCTCGATCAGGCGCCAGTGGGTGCAGGCGTGGCGGCCGGAGTCGTCCTGGACCACGGCGTACTTCTTGCGGTCGACCGGATGGCGGCCGATGGCGCCGATGATCGTGCCGGCATCGCCGACCGGGGCCCCGTGGACCACCGCCAGGTACTCGCGGGAGGCGATCCGCTTCTGGATCTGCACCTGCAGCTTCACCAGCGCCTCCTGGCTTTTGGCGATCACGATGCAGCCGGTGGTGTCCTTATCGAGCCGGTGCACGATGCCCGGCCTCATCTCGCCGCCGATGCCGGGCAGGTCCGGGCAATGGTGCAGCAGGCCATTCACCAAAGTGCCGTCCCTGTTGCCCGGGGCCGGATGCACGGTGAGGCCGGCCGGTTTGTTGATCACGATCAGGTGCTCGTCCTCGAACAGAACATCGAGGGGAATGTCCTGGGCCACCAGGTAAGGCAATGGCTCGGGTGGCGGCATCCACAGCTGCACCGCATCGCCCTGGCGCAGGGGCGTCTTGGCACGGCCGGTGACCCCGTTCACCCGCACATAGCCCGCCTCGATGAACTTCTGGATGCGGGCGCGGCTCTGCTCCGGCCGCTGGGCCACCAGCCAGCGATCCAGCCGCATGGGCAGAGGCTTGGGGTAATGGAGCGTAAGCAGCTCGCCTTCGCCTTCGCCGAAGCTGGACATGGCGCGGCGGAACGGCAGCGGAGCAGGCTCCACCTTAAGAATCGACGCGGCAGCGCGTTCGCCCGCCGCCGCCGGAGGCCCGCCTGGATCGAACCGATGGCCCATCCGCCACTGATGCGACATGGTTTCATGGGGCACCTGCATTCTCAGGGCCATCCGCTTCCCTGCTAACCCCGCCCAGGCTTTCCACTGATGCGCAAGCCATTTACCCCCCAGGAGAAGCAGCGCATCCGCAAGCGCTATCGCGGCTATGCCTACCTACTGGTGGTGGTGACGCTGGCGGTTCTGGTGCAGCCACTGGCCCTGAACTGGCCGATGCTCACCTCGTTTAATTCCATCATCATGGCGTTGGTGATGATGCTCTTCCTCACCAGGAACTCCCTGATCCGAGTTCACAAACGCTGGCTTTATGGGCTGGGTTCGAGCGCGATTCTTTTCGAGCTGATCTGGTTGGTCGGCATGGCGCGTCTGCCTGGCTTGGCAAAGCATCTGACCCTTTTTCATCTGCTGATCTGGGCCCTGTTCATCGGCTATTTCCTGGTGCGCAAGGTCCGCACCCTCATGATGGAGCCCTACGTCACGGTGTATGTGCTGATGGGGGCCTGCACCGGTTATCAGTTAATCGGCTATCTGGGCGCATTCCTGCTACACAGTTTGATGATCTGGCAACCAGGAGCCCTGAATCCGGCTTACCTGCCGGCCGGAATCGATGCGCTAGCCACCCCCCTGAAGGTGTTCCCCTCCATGGTCTGTGCCTCCTTCGAAGCCCTGACCACCCTCAGCAATGCGGTCGGTCGCCCGGGCAGTCTTGGCAGCCATTTCGGTTGTCTGGTGATCGCCATCGTGGGGCAGCTCTATGTGGCCATGCTGATCGGTCTGATCCTCGGGCGCTTTCAGCAGGGCCTGCGGCGCTGAATGGCCGGCCATCCCACGCCCCCCCCGCAGAGATGACCAGTCCGCTCGAAGGTATCCCCCGTTACATGAAAGAGTGAACGGGTTCATCTACATTATTTCGATGTCGTCGCACACGACGCTGATCGCCCGGGCGGTGAACGCTTGATCGGCCTGGACGGCTGAGCGCGGCTCTAAGCAGCTGCCGTAGCGAATCATCACAGGTCCCAGCGAGGTTGCCCAGTTTAGTTAAGCTGAAATAGCGATCTCGTGGCCAGGGTCCGATGCAGCTTCAGCTGCCCTCTCTGAATGATCACAATTTGCCTTGGATGGACACAATCCATCCGATCGTCGTTCATTTCGTCATTGCCATGGCTGTGATCAGCGTGGTCTTCGATCTGATCGCAGTCGTGGCGAGGCGGCCCAATCTGCTTGAGGTGAGCTTCTGGAATCTGCTGTTTGCAACAGCAGCCATCTTCGTGGCCATCATCTTTGGCCAGGTGGAAGCAGGACTGGCCAATCCCTACGGTGGCTCCCGTCTCATCCTCAACCTGCACAGCACCCTGGGCTGGTGCCTCGCCGCCATTCTCTCGCTACTCACCGGCTGGCGCTATGTGCTCCGCAACCGTGACCCCCAGAGCCTGCCCGTATCCTTTCTGGCCGCCGGTGGTGTCCTCGCCCTGCTGGTCGTGGTTCAGGTCACCCTGGGCAACAAATTGATCTGGGTTTACGGCCTGCACACGGTGCCGGTGGTAGCAGCTGAACGCGCCGGACTGATCTGATGGCATCCCCCCAGCTCGCGGCCCAAGCCTCGGCACCGATCAGCCAACTGGCCACTTGGCTGGGCGCCAACGACCTTCCCTACAGCCTGCCGATCCACCCGAATCTGGTCCATTTCACGATCGGCCTGTTCGTGATCGCTATTGCCTTCGACATCGCCGGCGCCCTCTACCCGATTGAAAAACGGGTCTTCCGATTCCTTGCTCTGCCAATCACCCGGGCGGGCTTCCACGATGTGGGTTGGTACAACCTGCTCGCCTGCGCCATCGTGAGTTTCTTCACGGTGGCAGCTGGTTTTTTCGAGATGCTGCTGGCGGTGCCGATCCCCGGTGTCACCAGCAGCATCGGCCTCCAGAGCATGGAAACCATGCTGTGGCATGGCGTCGGTGGGGTAGTCATCCTCCTAGCGATCATCGCCATGACCGTCTGGAGGGGCTACCAGCGCTTCCTCTGGCGCCGTGACATGGGCCGCCAAGTGCAATGGCTCTATCTCCTCGTGGGCCTTGGCCTGTTCCTGGTGATCGGTCTGCACGGCACCCTCGGCGCCGAACTGGCCGCCGAGTTCGGCGTTCACATCACCGCCGATCAGCTGCTGACCTCCGGGGCTGATCTTCAAACCGCCCTCCCCTAGGGCTTACCCCATGTCCTCCTCCTCTCCGCTCAGCCGCCCCGGCAGTTTCTCCCTGATCGCCCTGGCCCTCTGGATTGGCCTGATGGTGGCAATCAGCGTCTGGATGGCCGGCCAGGCTCAGCACTGGCTCCCCGTGCAGGCTTCCAATGCGGCCCCCCTGGTCGATGGCCTGTTCCGCTTCGAGACCGGCGTCGGCAGCTTCGTCTTCCTCGGCGTGGTCTCGGTGGTGGCGTGGACGTTGCTCGTGCATCGGGCCGAAAAGTACGACGAAAGCGACGCCGAACCGATTGAAGGCAACACGCGGCTGGAGGTGATCTGGACCGTCATCCCCCTGGTGCTGGTGATGGCGATCGCCTGGTACGCCATTCAGGTCAACACCAAACTGGGGGTGCTGGGCCCGATGGAACACATCCATCCCCGCAATGCCCAGGAGGAGCTGGGAGGATATCTCGGCGATCGACTGCCTGCCGAGCAGGTGGAAGTGATTGCTCGCCAGTGGTCGTGGGAGTTTCGCTATCCCGGCCGAAACGTCTCCAGCACCGAGCTGCATCTCGAACTGGATCGCCCCGTCACCTTCCGGCTCGTTTCCGAGGATGTGCTGCACGGCTTCTACATTCCAGCCTTCCGTCTCAAGCAGGATGTGATTCCCGGCCGCGCCATCAACTTCAACCTCACCCCCACCCGGGTCGGGCGCTACCGCCTGCGCGATTCCCAGTTCAGCGGCACCTGGTTTGCAGCCAATCAGGCCGATGTGGT
>Ga0007791_10000886_pt1 | contig 10358 bp, 13 predicted proteins | sample CryBogmetaGMA05M_FD_60368 | JGI IMG/M metagenome (GOLD analysis project Ga0007791, IMG submission 60368) | Freshwater microbial communities from Crystal Bog, Wisconsin, USA - MA0.5M | ecosystem: Environmental > Aquatic > Freshwater > Lake | place: Crystal Bog, Wisconsin, USA | collected 2009-07-06 | reverse complement strand
CTCCCTTCCTCTCTGCTTCTCCTCCCTTCCCGTCGTCGACCGGCACGCCCAACTGCAAGTCCCCCGAGCTGCGTCGCGAGAACGCGTCGACGAACGAACTCCGGCTACGAGTAAGTGGCGAAGGCGAGGGCGAGATATCGAGGTCCTTCGACGAGCTCGCACGCCTGCTCTGAGGAGGAGAAGGGTTCACACCCTGTGACTGGACCAATTCGTAGTCCTTAGAGTTGAGTCGGCGGAGGTAGGCGTATTTCTTTCGGAACTGCTGCACCCTGTCGTAGAAGAGGATGTTCTCCTCCGAGTGCTCCTTCTTCGCGAATTCACACAGCGCCTCTCGCCCCGCCTCGTCGTGCATCAGCCGCGCAAAGTCGATCGCCATCTCCTCGACGATCGAGGGTCGTCGCGACTCGATTGGGGACGCCGGCGGCGGGGCCTGCTCTACCACCACGCTCACGTTGCACCCCATTGGAGGAAGTGAAGAGGAGTTGTTAGGTAAGGGAACAAAAGAGTCTTGTTGATAGATATACAAGTGTGAAACGAGCCAGACTCGAAAACACAGACGTCTCTATAGTCTTTACTTGTTTCTCTCCGCACGCAAAAAATATGTGACCGCTCGAACGTTCGTTCACAAGGAACAGAAAAAAGAGGAGGAAGGAGGAAGGAGGAATAATATAGTACAGAACTGTTCAAAACGTGCTTGTTGTAACTCAAAGAATGTTTCTCTAGATGCGTTGATGCGTTCAAAAAGTCCTTTTGCCCCAAAAGAACGTTTTCATACCCTTTAGCAGACGTAATAAATACCCCACGAATCGAACTGTTCGGGCATTCCTACACGCACAACACGACCACCAACACCCAGACTACACTGTCCTTCGATTTCGACTCGATACCACGGTCCTCAATGGCCAATAAGACTCGAGAAGACAGTCGAGGTCAAAAAGGGGGGAAATGGTATTTCGACGAAAATGAAGTCTAGCGATCGAACGATCGGGAGTCAAGAGCTGAAACTCGACGACGAGGTAGTGGACACTCGTAGCTACGACTTCCTGCGCGCGATAATCGTCGCCCAACCTACTCGAGCCACAATATGTCCCAGAACGTCGACTCGAAACCCCCCTTTTTGACCCATAAGACTAACGAGTGTGAACCACACCAACAGTGCCAAGGAGGAAAGGTGGGAAATCGCATTCCGAGACGACTCCCCAAATCTCAGCTCATTCGGCCAACACGTTCGACCGCAGTCGTCAATGGAACGCTCGACCCCCAGACTCGGCGTTCCGAAGTGTAGATTCTGGACCGAGGCCTCAAAAGCTTGTTCAACAATCGTGTCGCGACGTTCAAAACAAGTGCACGTCCCAAAAAAGGAAATCATTTTCAATTATATTTCAATTACATTTCATATTTCATTCATTTATATTCATATATTACCAAATACGGTCGAAAACTCGTCGAACTTTTTACCGGAAAGGAAACTCAGTCGAAGAAAAAAAGTAGTGCGCACAAGTCTCTCAGGTCTAGAAGAAAGACAATGTGTGCTCAGACCCAGGGCACCTAACCTCCTACACACACCTCGACTTGGTGTCGACCACCGCAGCCGACCGCCAACTTTTTTCGACCCCACCTCTCAAACACATGCTTCCGCCTCAAATGCAACTCGATTTGGACCTCGTGCACGTCGTCGCGATCGCAGCGTCCTGCATTACAGTCTTCCTCTACTCGCGAAACATGTCGATGCTCGCCCAGTACTGAACGACTTATATGTGGGTGGGACGCATGGAAACAAAATATTCCAACGACCTCCTTCCTTCTCCTTCCGCCGCAATCCACTCTTCTTTTTTGCGTGCCACCCAAGCAAGCAAGTGTTTTGGACCTCGGTTGTCTACAGCAAGTATAGAAGTATTCTTTTGAGCAGAAAGGCGCTTTAAACGCATCTAGAGCGAAGCGTTCTTCAAAGTACAAGCACGTGTTTTGAACACTTCTATAACAGCAAGCAAGTGTTTTGGACCTCGGTTGTCTACAGCAAGCAAGTGAAATCGACATTGGTTGTCTTAGCTAAACCATTTACAACTCCAGTCTAACTAGTAAGTATATCAATAGCATTTCCCCCCTCCCTTCCAGTTCAGTCTCGAACGAGTCGTTTCGACCTCTACATCTCTCTACATCTCTCTTTCTTTCTTTCTTTCTTTTACACACATGTCCGAACCCGACCCTCCCCCTTCTTCCTCTCCTCCTCCTCCACCGTCGTTCCTCCCGCCAGTCCTCGTGCTCAACCACTGGGGCGGCGTCCCCGCAGCACTGCACGGCAACGTCGTCGACATGCAGAGGTCGTGGGCGACGCACGCGGTCTGCGGCGTCCCACTCTCCTCAACACACGCTCACGTCGAGTGCGACGTCGCCCTCTCCCACGTCTGGCCCGAGCTCCAGCGTCGCGGGTACCGCACCTTCTGCTTCGGTGCGCGTAACGTAGGGAGAAGGGAAAGAGGCACAGACGAAGAACGGAACGGAGTCACACGAGAGGGGGACAACGCCGAATTCACAGCTACTGAATCGTCGCCCCCCCCCCCGACTCGGACGACCTATTCGCCGACCCGCGCGCCGCGATGAGAGAAAGGCACATCGACGTGTGCTCGCTCTACGACGGCGAGCTCTTCGACGGTCCTGCAGTCGTGCACGACGAGCTGGCGCTGCGCGAGGCCGCAACCGTGCTTCTCTCCCCCGTCGTTGGGAGGAAGGAGGGGGGGAGGAGAGTGGGAGGAGAGCCAAATGTAAAGACAAACGGAGGAAATATGAGATCCAACGCAGAAGACGATTCACTCTACAACTCTCCTTCCTCCTCTTCTCCTTCCGGAGTCGCTGTATGTGTCAACCTGCTCTCATGTCGCGACCTCACACGCCTCGTTTTTCCTGACGAGACCGCTCGAACTCACTCTTCCTCCTTGAGCGTGCGTACGATCCACCCCGCAGCGCCGCCATACGACTCACGCTTCCTCCCTCCTCACTCTATCTCAGATCCTTCGACCTCCTCTCCCTCCTTTTCGCCCTCCAAGTTCCTCGCGCTGCTCTCGCACGCAGTGCGAACACTCGCACGCCTTCAAACGTCGATCGACCCGCTCGCGAGCGCGGTCTGTGGCGCGGGTGGGATCGTCGTGCTCACATCGACTCACTCCCTCACGCTAGGTGAGCGCGGCTGTCGCGGCGGCGACCTATGCTTGCCCGAGTGCACTTCCTCCTTTTGGTGCGCCTCCGTCGGGGTGCCGTTGAAGATAGATAAGGGGGAGAGAACGGGAGAGAGTCGTACCAGAAACGAAACAAATGATCGAAACGATCAAGACCGGTCGAACTATTCCGACCAAACCCGCTCGAATTACTCCGACCAAACCCGCTCGAATTACTCCGACCAAGACCCCTCCAATCCGCCCGACCACGACCCTGCTGACTCTTCTGACCCCTCCGACCAGCCTCTCGACTACGGCGCGACGAGTCCCGTCCATTCTCTCAAGCACTACTTCCGCGCGCTCTACGACGCCCACGCCGCGACCGAGCGCTGCTGCACTCTCACTCTCACTCTCGAGGGGGGGAGCGATCATGTAACTCGTCAACGAAATTCTACACTTGACGAACGAGATAATGCACATCGTCAACGAGATTCTACAAATCACGAACGAGATAATGCACATCGTCAACGAGATTCTACAAATCACGAACGAGATGATGCATATCATGAAGGAGATTCCCGACGCCTCCAGTCGCAACTTACCTCTCTCCCCTCATTCGGAACCGCGCGCGTCAAGTGCAAACTACGCGACCACACCTACGTCTGCAAGGCGACTTTGAGCGTCGGCGGCGACCACGAAGGAAACACGATCCTTTATACTTCCGCGCACGAGAACGGAGTTGTGTCGTCGTCCAATGTCCTTTCGAACAGCCCTCTACCTCCCCCATTGTGCATCCACAAGACAATTCGCGCGGTATTCGCCGACGCCGACGACTCGACCGACGTATCCGCACACGTCCACCACCTCGTGCCTCTGCTCGACGCGGCGATCGACGCGGCGCTCGCCGAGTGGTTCGAAGACGTGCCCAAGTGTAGTCCTCTCGTCGCCCGCGCGTTGCAAAGAGAATGGGAGAGGGGAAGGGAGAAGGAACGAAGGAGGGAAGAAACAAGAAGGAGAGAGGGAGAAGAAACAGCACCGGCGAAGGAGCAAGCGCAGTCAGTGCCAAGTTACTTCCCTCCTCTCGCGGTCCACAAGGCGAATGGGAAAGGAGGAGGAGCGAGAAATAGTGGAAGGGTTAACGCACAGGCTAGTGGTCCCTCTTCCGCTTTTCCGGCTCCGCCTGCACCTCCTCAGCACCAACAGGTGCAAACACAGCACCAACAGGTGCAAACACCGCATCAACAGGTACACTTACAGCATCAACAGGTGCAATCACAGCATCAACAGGTACACTTACAGCATCAACAGGTACACTTACAGCATCAACCACAATACCCCCCTCAGCAACCGCAATACCCCCCTCAGCAACCACAGTACGTTCCCGCCCCCCCGCTCACGTCAATACTCAAGAAGAAGAGCGCTTACGAAGTCGATTCTATTCCTCTTCCAAATCCGCCTCCTCGACCCTCCCTCAGCTTCGCAAAACGACGTCTTCGACTCAAGTCACCCTTACGTAAGCGTCGACGTTCCAAGGACATTCGTACACCCACCCCTTCACAGACTAGACCTCGTGCCGTACGATTCGATATGGTCGCCTCAACGATCCACTACATCGACTACGAAGACGACTCAAATCAACCATACGATTCAGACCCGAATCAACCTTACTACGACCACTCTGGACCACTCGACGACAATCAAGACGAAGACGAAGAGGAAGGAGGGGAGGATTCCCAACGTTCGACTTTCCAGTCTCAACCTCCTCCTTCATACACTTCCGCTCACACGCTCCCAAAACAAGCATCTTCTCAACTCCTTCAGCAACAACCACACTACGTCTCAACTCCCTACCTACATGTCCAGACCCAACAATCTCCTTTATCTACTGCTCCCACTCAAGTCGCTACTCTTTCTACTCTCCCTACTCTCCCTACTCTTCCTTCCATCCCCACTACTCCTACTCCTTCGATTCCTTCGATTCCTACTACCTCTTTCATTCCTTCTATTCCTATTCCTTCCACTCCGCCTGCTCCCGTTTCGTCCCTCCAACTCCCGTCTTCATCACTCCCGTCCTTCTCTTCCGTGTCCAAACCCGCTCCGAACCCCAATTCGCTCCCGCCAACACGCTCGGCGCAAGTGCACCTTCAACAATCTTACCCTTCTTCCCTCCAATCTCCCCCCCCTGCTTCTTCTCTACAAAAGCCGTTGCAGCCGCCGCTCCCACCAACCGTCGCCGTGCCCAAAGCCGCAATACGCGCCAAGGAGACCGATCTCAACAAGCGTCATAGGTGAGAAGAATGCACATACACATAAAACACTTTTGTACAAATGCACGTGCCGCCGCAGGCGGAAGGGACATTGACTATTCTGAATCTTCGTATGTATATGAGCATTTTTTTTGATTGTAACTATACAAGTGTGTCTACATACAATACATCATGGCGGCAGTCGAGCTGTGCGAATTGAACTGGATGAGTGCGTACGTCACGGGCTCAATTGTGAGCATTCAGGTACACAAGTGTCCTGGCATAGAAGAAGTAGACAAGATGTGGCTCATCATCTCGACCTTCTTTCGCAATCGCATTCTTCCCATCCCGCGGCGAAAAGACTCTAGTTGCTCATGTCCTCCACTCACTCCTTCCACTTCTGCTCATCCTCCTCCCACTTTTACTCATCTTCCTTCCACTTTTCCTCCCACTTTTCATCCTCCTTCCACTCTTCCTCCTTCCACTCTTCCTCCCACTTCTCATCCTCCTCCCACTTCTCATCTTCCTCCCACTTCTCATCCTCCTCCCACTTCTCATCCTCCTCCCATTTCTCATCCTCCTCCCACTTCTCATCCTCCTCCCACTTCTCATCCTCCTCCCACTTCTCATCCTCCTCCCACTTCTCATCCTCCTCCCACTCCTCGCACCCCTCCTTCCCCCCCTCCATCACCAAGTTCAAACCTCGAATTACACATCGAGCTCACTCGACCACTGGACGCCATGACCCTCCAAACGACGATCCACATGCTCAGCATCATGATATTCGAATCGCTGCCCCCCATATCCCGAGTGCTCGTCCGTGTCCGCCACCTGAAACAACACAACCTTGACCTGATGAACACGCTCTTTAGCACGCTCCTTCCGTCGGCCAAAATCCAACTTAAGAGAGATTAGCGAAAAATACTATTTTATATCACGTCAGTTTCTATTTCCACTTTCATTCATCTTTCGTTCTGTCCTTCTTCCTTTCTCCAATCCTCTTTCCCTTTACCACCTTCCCTCCCTCTCAAATGCGCGCCTTCCTGAGCGCCGCGCCACGAAAACGCAACTCACGCGTCGGCGGCACCTACTCCGTCCCGCTCGCCGAGCTGGGGGCGGAAGAGCTCGAGGCAGAGAAGAAGCGGCTCACGCTGCAGGTCGAAAAGTATAGAAATAATTCAACACGTATTTGTGAGCAAGAACTAGCTAGGGGACATTCCTTACTATGAAATACTAGAATCGTCTCTCCTTCTATACATCTCTCTTTCCCTTCTCTACAGGCGCGCACGGTGTACGGATGCGCGCCTCCGCCCTTCGACGCGTGGTTCGTCGACGCGGACGCGCTGCACGTGCCGCGGTTCTACGGCCTCGACCGCTTCGGCCCCGCAGAGCACGACGACCGCACCGACGGCGATCCGATCTCCCTCGACTTCAGAGGCACGCTCACCGACGTCCAGCAGCGCGCGATCGAAGCCGTCATGGGAAGGAAGGAGGGAGTCGATCAAGTTTCGTCGTCCTCTTCTTCGTCTCCTCCTTCGTCCTCCTCTTTTTTTCCCTCCTACTCGTCCTGTCCTTCCTCCTCCCACCCTCCACTACTCTCCCCACTCGGCGCGGGCGGCGCGATGATATGCCTCCCGTGCGGCTACGGCAAGACGGTGTGGGCGGTCGCGGCGATCGCAGCGCTGGGACGCAAGGCGTGCGTCCTCGTCCACAAGGCGTTCCTGCGCGACCAGTGGACGCAGGCGTTCCGCACCTTCTGTCCCGGCGCACGCATCGGCTACATCGACGGGAGGACGAAGAGAGAGGGACCACGAGGGAGGAAAGACAAGGCGAAAGAATCTGAAGGAGAGAAACCGGTCGATGCATTGGAGACCGAAATGAGTGAATCGTGCGAGCCGCCGAAAAAAAAGAGGAGAAAAAAGGTCGGAGTAGTTGGATTGGCTACGACCGAGGTCGACACATCGAATTCTATTCTTCCTTCCGATTGTATTCTTCCTTCCGATTCCTTCCTTCCTTCCGATTCCCTCCTTCCTTCCGATTCCCTCCTTCCTTCCGATTCCCTCCTTCCTTCCGATTCCCTCCTTCCCCCTTCCGACTCGTTTGACGTGGTGATCGCGATGGTGATGACGGTAGCGAAGCGCGGCGCGCGCGGCGAACTCGACCTCTCGAGCTTCGGCACGGTCGTGTTCGACGAGTGCCACCACATCGCCGCGCCGGTGATGAACTTGGCAACACGCATTTTCCGCGCGCGCAACGTGATCGGGCTCACAGCCACGAAGGACCGTCCCGACGGCCTCACGCCGCTCCTCCACTGGTCGCTTGGACCTGAGGGATTCCGAGTCGAGCGCGACGCCGAGCGCGTGCGCGTCTCAATGGCGATATACAACAATAGTAATAAAGGAGGTGTGGAAGGCCAAGCGAGCGGCACTCAACCTCTTCATCCTTCTCAACCTCTTCATCCTTCTCAACCTCTTCATCCTTCTCAACCTCTTCATCCTCCTCCTCCTTCTCAACCTCCTCATCTTCCTCAATCTCCTTATCCTCCTCCCAACTCGTCTCTGAGTCTCATGATCACGCGGCTGGCGATGGACGCGCGGCGCAACGCGTTCCTCGCCGACCGCGTCGCGCACATGCGGAAGCAAGGGCGCGTCGTCCTCGTCTTGTCGGATCGCATCGCCCAGCTCAAGGTTCTAAAGGCGATGGTCGTCGCGCGCGGGATAGACGACGCCGACGTCGGAATGTTCACTGGAGCGACCAAGGATCTCGAGAGGCAGGAAGGAGGGTGGAAAAATAAATATTTAGGAGGTGTTTTATAAATAGTCGTAAGCCGCGGGTGAGACATAATGACTTCAGTGGACTAAAGGTATTTATGAAACAGACCCTTATAAAACAGACCCTTATGAAACAGACCCTTAAGAATGCTTTACTTTAAAAGGGACGTTTCTATCTATGCTCAGGTGGAACTTGCGAAGCCGATCGTCATGTGCAGCTACGGAATGGCGAACGAGGGACTCGACAAGCGCGAGGCCGACACGTGCGTCATGGCGACGCCCAAGGGCCGGGTAACGCAGTGTGTGGGTCGAATCCAGCGACCGTGCGACACGAAGCAGGTGCCATTGGTTGTGGACGTGGCCGACGACTCGTCGCCGATATTCGTCCAGCTGCGGTGGAAGCGGCAGCGCGCCTACGCCAAGGAGAAGTACGAGTTGCAAGTGTTGCACGCCTCAGAAAAGCAGGGGTGGTTTGAGTAGAAAAAAAATCCGCTTATTTTTTAAAATTGTTGTTAAGGACTTATTTCATTAAGACTTGAACCCCATTTTTGTAAAACTTTTAAATCTTGCTGTAAACTTTCCTTTTTTTCTTGAATTTTCTTCACAAAGTAATTTTTATCTGGAATGTTTTCATTATAGTTTAATGTAACGTCATATTCTTTTAAGTCTGTTTTCAGTTTTCTAATTTCGTCTATTGTTAAACAGCCTTTTTTATTACCTGTATTCAAAGAAGTATCTATGTAAATTTGTAAACGTTCCTTTGTTTCATCGTCTTTTCCTTCTTTTGTTTTATTTATAAATTTAATGAAATATTCTTTTGTAGGAGAACTATAGTTTGTTTCAATTTTTTTTTCAATTAAAATATTATTAATGATGTTAGCCTGATCTAATGATAAAATAGTTTTTGAACCAAACATTTCAGATATATCCCTTTTTAAAACATCCAAAATTTCTGGTTGATAATTACTATGTCGATAGTATCGTCTCTTTACAAGAGCACTTCTATTCAAGTAACTTTTCCTTCCCCGCTTACTTTGTTTTTTAATTTTTTTTCGTAATAACTTCGACTTAGACCTAGATTTCCTCCTTTTTGGCATTTTGTCGTGGTCGTGGTCGTCTCGTCTTTATTTACTTCTGCAATACATTTTTTCCCCCGTGCTTTCACTCCTCCATACTACCTCCCTTTTTAGGGTCTGTTTCAAAAAAAGTAACGTGTTTTTCTTCAAGAATTGAACTACGCAATTGAATAAAGACAAGCTCGACTAAAGTCTCACATCGTCGGGCGTCTGTGTGATGTCTTCTTTCATCGTTCGACGCTTCGCTTAAAGCGTCGAGAGACACAAACAACTTAACGCATCACTTCGACCAGTATAGAAGTGTTTAAAACGTGCTTGTGGCTCAAAGAACGCTTCACTTCAGATGTGTTTTAAACGCCTTCTTGCTGGAAAGAACGTTTCTATATCGACCAGGAGTGAATGTTGACGCGCAACAAGTTGGTCAAAACGGTAAAGTAATCACACGACTTACATGCGAGCTTCGAAAAAAAGAGGAAGAAAAACTTCACAAGACACGACTAGACCGACGCTCAACCCGAAGTGTATGTAGTTAGTCTTCTTTGGAGACGCAATATTTGGTTCTACAATGCCGGGCCGCAACTCGATTCAAAAAAAAAAACATCCTCGCCGAATTGTGGCAAAGAGGTCCTCCTACCTTATTGTTTGACGAATATCGCACATCGTTGTAACGAACTCAAAACGACGATGAGACGAAACCGTGCTCACAAAAGCAACAGATCGACTTGTCACTTCTTGGCAAAACACGGCGACTGCGATCGCGACTAACTGGCGTTGCTAAACATGATCCAATGTGCATTGCGCGCAATCGAAGGCGTAGAACGTCCAGCACATCTGTGTCGATTGGAATGTACAGTGTTTACCCATTAAAAGTCTTCTTGAGGACTTAGGAGTTATTTATAGACATGGTGACTTCAGTGGTCCAAAAGTATTTATAAAACAGACCCTTAACTATATTAATGAAACAAACAGTTAATCTATTTGCAGCATCCCAACTCTGCCAACTCTTTCTATTCTCTCTACCCTCCCGATTCTCCCACTCGTTGTCCAGCTCAACCCCGGTCCCTCTGCCGTCGACGCGCGCATCCCCGACACGCCGTCGACACTCAAGGAGGA
>Ga0007791_10000878_pt1 | contig 10388 bp, 9 predicted proteins | sample CryBogmetaGMA05M_FD_60368 | JGI IMG/M metagenome (GOLD analysis project Ga0007791, IMG submission 60368) | Freshwater microbial communities from Crystal Bog, Wisconsin, USA - MA0.5M | ecosystem: Environmental > Aquatic > Freshwater > Lake | place: Crystal Bog, Wisconsin, USA | collected 2009-07-06 | reverse complement strand
GCGACGGAATCAAGCTGCACTCACCGGTCGCCGATACCACTGTCATCATCGATGACGGTGGGTTCATCCTCGACTACCCGGGCCTCGCAGAGCGGATCTGATCACCGCGCCGGCACGTCCGGCGGCGGCAAGTTCCTCACGCCAGTTGTCCGCACCGAGCGCGACGGTGAGGATATCGGGCCGGGACAGACTGTCGAAGCGCACTCGCGCGGCGTGGCCGGCATTGACCAGTTCGGCCACCGATCCGTTGTCCGCCAACGAATTGCGAGTCCGGTGTAGCAGCTCCAGGGCACGGTCCAGGGTAGAGATCAGCTCACCTGAGTTGGCTTCGCACATCGCACGCACCAGATCCGGTGTGGTCCCGGCGACTCGCGTGCCGTCTCGAAATGATCCGGCTGCGAGCGCGAAAGCCAACGGAACATCTGCTGCTGTTGCGGCCATTGCTTCGGCGAACAGATGCGGAAGATGCGAGATGGCGGCCACCGCGGCATCGTGCTCGCCGGACTTCGCCGGCACCGCCACCGCGCCGCAGTCCAGGGCAAGATGCATTACCTGCGACCAGATCGCGGCATCGACGTGTTCATCAACACTGATGACCCACGGCTGTCCGGCGAACAGCGCGGCGTCTCCTGAAGACCAACCTGAGTGTGCGGTGCCTGCCATTGGATGCCCACCGACATAGCGGTCCAGCAGACCGGCGGCGCTTACCTGCTGCAGCACTGCACCCTTGACGCTGATGACATCGGTCAGCGGACAATCGGCGGCGAGTTGCTTGATGCGAGGCAGCAGGCCCGCGACTGCCGGCATCGGGACGGCCAGGACGATGAGCGCGTCGCGCTCTGCAGCCCACATCAACGCCTCGGCAAGCTCGGTTGTGGCGGCAAAACCATCTGACCGAGCCGCCTGGGAGCCCTGTGCTGAGCGGTTATAGCCGAGCACCTCCCGACCCGCCGAAACCGCCGCCCGCAACACCGACCCGCCAATAAGGCCGAGGCCGAGCACGCAAACCGGTGTCTTCGTCACGCTTTCCAGGTTGGCACACCGCCTGGTCGGTCCGCTCGGGAGCTAGTCAACTCACCTGATCAGCGACTACCGTTAGCGCCCATGGAGGCACAGCGAGCTGGGCGCGATAAGGGGTCGCAGGACTCCGGGGATGCCCCCTACGGCTTTGCTGTGGCTGTAGTTCACGAGAATGCGGCGTGGCGATGTTCGCCGATGAGCCCGAAAGCGTTGACCAGCCTTGCCGTTGCCGAGACGGAATTGCGGGAACTGCGCAGTGCCGGTGCGGTGTTCGGTCTGCTTGATATCGACGACGAGTTCTTCCTGATCGTCAGGCCCGCACCATCAGGCACCCGGCTGTTGCTGTCCGATGCCACGGCCGCCCTGGACTACGACATTGCGGCCGAGGCGCTGGAGAAACTCGATGCCGATATCGCCGCAGAGGATCTTGAGGACACCGATCCCTTCGAGGAGGGCGACCTCGGTGTGCTGGCTGATGTCGGGCTTTCGGATGCGGTGCTCGGCGTGATTCTTGCCGAAACCGACCTCTACGCCGACGAGCAACTGGGTCGTATCGCCCGCGAGATGGGATTCGCCGAGGAGTTCGCAGCGGTCCTCGACCAACTAGATCGGTGAGCGCTCCCGGCGACGACAGCCTCATCCGGGCGGCGATCTCGGCCGCCGGCGGCGCCGGCCCCGATGATGTTCCGATCGGCGCAGTTGTCTTCGACGCCGACGGTGTGGAGCTAGCACGTGCGGCCAACGCCAGAGAGGCACTTGGCGACCCGACCGCGCATGCCGAGATTCTGGCTCTGCGGGCTGCCGCAACCATGCACGGTGATGGCTGGCGGTTAGAGGGCGCCACGCTGGCAGTGACGGTGGAACCCTGCACAATGTGTGCTGGTGCACTGGTCATGGCGAGGGTGGCCCGGGTGGTGTTCGGGGCATGGGAGCCCAAGACCGGGGCGGCCGGGTCGCTGTGGGACGTGGTGCGCGACCGTCGGCTGACGCATCGACCCGAGGTCCACGGCGGTGTGCTGGTCGATGAGTGCGCGGCATTGCTGGACGGCTTTTTCGCCCGCCACCGCGATTTGGGGTAGTCCGGGGTGATCCGTAAGCTTTCCCGCGGTGGCGTGTCCGAGCGGCCTAAGGAGCACGCCTCGAAAGCGTGTGACGGGTAACCCCCGTCCGAGGGTTCAAATCCCTCCGCCACCGCCATCTTGACCCGGCCGGCAACCTGGTGGGCGTTGCGCGCAGCACCGTTCACAGCTATCGTTTTCCCTATTCACAGCTAAGTCTCAGTAATTAGCGGTCGCAGGGGTTTTCGATGTCGGTGACAAGGCCTGGTGCGCGGGCTGGAGCTGCGGCGTTCGCATTCGGAGTGGTGCTGGTCGGCACCCAGCCGACCGGAGTCGCAGTGGCGGCGCCTAGCGAAGATGGCACATCGTCGGTATCGGCTCCCGGACACCAGACCGGAAAGCCCATCAGGCGCAGTTCCCGCCCCGGCAGCTCCGTACCGGCCCCAGTCGAACCGGCGGCACCGCCGGGATCTAGCGTGCCGCCAACGCGGCCAGTTCCCGCTGCGGCCATTCGCCGCACTCGCCCGGAAATCGCGGAACCCGGCTCGCATTCCACGCCATCGGGCACCCAGCCGCAGGCGGCCTCAATCCCGATCGCCGTGGCGGTCGACTCGGGGCGCTTCCCCGCGGCGTTCGAGACAAGAGGATCGGGCTCGACTCTGCGGACCACGGCCGCTACGCGTCTTGGGTATCGAAACCCGGCACCGCCGACCAGAGCAGTACGAGCCGCCGTGCGGCCCGCGGTTCCCCTCGATCCTGCCGCGTCGTTGGGTGCTGCGGTCACCAGCTTCCTTACCTCGGCCTCGAACTGGTTCTCCGGGTTGCCCTCCAATCCGGTCACCGAATTCCTACAGGGCGCACTGCTGTTGGTCCGCCGCGCGCTGTTCGATCTGTTCCCCACACTAAATCCCGGTCAGACGACCGGACAGACGGTGGGAACAGGCGCCGCGACTACCGCGTACTACACCGACCAAGAACTGCGCGACTACCTACTTGAGTTGGCCAAGAAGCAGTACGGCAGCCTCTTCGGACAGACCGTCCCGGTCTATGGCAACGGGGGACCGTGGTACTACGACTACCTCAAGGTCGACAACGCGGCGGCCGGCTCCGGAGTCACCTCGGATACCAACAACCAGGTGAACGGAGTCGACGAAGCTGACTTCGTCGAGACCGACGGTCACTACCTCTATGTCGCCCACAACGGCCGGTTGTCGATCGTCGGCGCCGATCTGACGGTCGCATCCGAGTCGTCGCTGTCCGGCAATGTCGTCGGTGAGTTCCTGGCGGGTGACCGGTTGACGGTGATTACTCAATCCGGTTCCGGTTGGTACGGACCGACGGTGCGGATGATGTGCATGCCCTGGCAGTGGAACCCACAGACCACCGTCACCGTGTATGACGTCACCGATCGGACCGCCCCCGCGGTGGTGACACAGACGATGTTCGATGGAGGGTTTCAGGATGCGCGCGCCGTCGACGGTGTGGTGTATGTCGTACTGCAACGTGGGTTGAATCTGCCTGCACCGCAGTACACCGATACGCCGGTGGTGCCGGACACCGTCGATACTGTCGATTCTGTCGACGGTCAACTCGCCGTGGAGGTGAAGCCGGCCCGCTGGGGGTGGGAACCTACGGTGACCGCGTACCGCACCTACGAGACCTGGGATGAGTATGTTGCGCGAGTCGGCGATCAGATCGTGGATCTGTCTCTACCCCACGTCTATAGCGTTGATGCAGAGGGTAATACGACTGATCTCGGCCTGGTCGCCGGTGCCGGAGACATCGCGCGGTCGCACACCGATGATGCCCATTCGGTGCTGACACTGGTGTCGGTCGACTCGGTGAACACCTCGGCCGATTCGTCCTTCGCCGACAGTGTGAGCAGCATCGTTTCGCAGAGCGATAGCACGGTCTACATGACCCAGGACGCGATGTACGTGGGTACGACGGAGTATCAGTACACCGACACCGGTTCGTCCAGTGACACCCGCATCGACCGATTCACCATCCAGGGAACAAATCTCGCATGGCAGGCCAGTGGTGTTGTCTCCGGCACATTGATCAACCAGTTCGCGATGGACGAGCAGGGCGGTTACCTACACGTCGCCACCCACACGTCCGGTTCCCAGGTGATTAACGGCACCTGGAGCACAAGCAACGACAACGGCGTGTACACGTTGGACACGGTTGGGGACACTCTCGACGTCACGGGCAGCATCACCGGATTGGCCCCAGATGAGCAGTTGTACGCCGTGCGGTTCGTCGGCGACAAGGCCTACCTCGTCACCTTCGTACAGACTGATCCGCTTTTCGCCATCGACCTCAGTGACCCGGCCGCCCCCGTTCTGTTGGGTGAATTGGTGATTCCTGGCTTCTCCAACTATCTGCAACCGGTCGGTGACGGTCTGCTGCTGGGCATCGGACAGGAACGTGAAGCCGGCACACCGAACACCCACGTGCACGCGACGCTGTTCGATGTCAGCGACGGATCCAACCCGACCCAGATCACTCGGCAGTACCTGACTGAAAACACTCAGTGGTCGTGGTCGGAAGCGCAGTTCGACCATCACGCGCTGCTGTATTCGGCCGAGGACGGGCTTGTGGTCGTGCCGGTCTACGGAAGTGGATACGACGCCGAAACTGGCACCTACCGCTACGAGCAACTTCTGAAGGTCTTGCGCGTCACTCCCACCGGCCTCGAAGTAGTCGGCGACATTCACACCGACCAGTCCGTGTTCCGGACTGTGCGTATCGGTGACGTGCTGTACGCGGTCTCCGACAGCTCAGTGGCGGCCTACAGTCTGAGCGATCTGAGCCAGATCGGAAGTAGCGCGGCGCCCGCTGTGGTCTAACCTAAAGCGATAGGCATCGCCCTTGCATAGATCCCCTGAACCGGTCGCTCAGGTTCCATGGAATGGCGTCGAGGTGCGGGGGAAGACGAGGGGTACCTGATGGAACTGATATCGCCGTTTGATGCGATGTTCCTGCTCGGCGAATCGCGCGAGCACCCCATGCATGTCGCCGGGCTCCAGGTCTTCGAGCCGCCCGAGGATGCCGGGCCCGACTATATCCGCGACATCTTCCAGGAATTGGTTGTCCGCGATGATGTCAGCCGGACCTTCCGCAAGCACCCAGCCGAACTGCTGGGCGGTATTGCGAACCTCACCTGGGCATTCGACCGAAACCTGGATCTCGAATATCACTTACGCCGTTCGGCGCTGCCCTCGCCCGGACGGGTACGCGAGCTGTTGGAACTGACGTCCCGATTGCACGGCACTCTGCTGGACCGCCATCGTCCGCTCTGGGAGAGCCATCTGGTCGAGGGTCTCAACGATGGCCGTTTCGCGGTCTACACCAAGATCCATCACGCCCTGGTCGACGGAGTGAGTGCCATGCGGATGATGCGCCGGGCATTGTCCACCGACCCGAAGGACTATGAGTTGCGGGTCCCTTGGGGAACCAATGAGCGGCCGTCGAATAAGAGCAAGCCGGGATCGTCGCGGATGGGTGAATTGGCGAAGTTCGCCGAATCCATTGTCGGAATTGGTCCCTCAGCCCTCAACCTTGTTCGCAATGGTCTGATGGAGCAACAGCTGACCCTGCCTTTCGGGGCGCCGAGAACCATACTGAACGTTCCGATCGGCGGCGCGCGACGATGTGCGGCACAGTCCTGGCCGATGGAACGGGTGATGGCGATCAAGCAGGCCGCCGGGGTCACCGTGAATGATGTGGTGCTGGCCATGTGTGGCGGGGCGCTTCGGGCGTATCTGCTCGAGCAGAACGCGCTCCCGGATAAACCACTCATCGCGATGGTGCCGGTGAGCCTTCGCGATGATGCGAACAGCAGTGGAGGTAATCAGGTTGGCGCGCTGTTGGCGACCCTGGCCACCGACCTGGCCGATCCGGCGAAGCGTCTGGAGGCGGTGAGCTCGTCGATGCGCCGGAACAAGGAGGTTTTTACTCAGTTGCCCAAGCTTCAGCAGATGGCGTTATCGGCGTTCAATGTCTCGCCGTTGCTTCTCAGCGCACTGTCGCCGGCCCTGGGCTCTGCATTACCGCCGTTTAATCTCGCGATCTCCAATGTCCCGGGGTCGCGAGAGTCGTTGTACTGGAACGGTGCCCGACTCGACGGCAACTATCCGTTCTCGATTGCCCTGGATGGCCAGGCCCTTAATATCACGCTGTCCAACAACGCCGAGAATCTTGACTTCGGGTTGGTCGGATGTCGACGCAGCGTGCCACGCCTGCAACGATTACTCGGCCACCTCGATGAGTCCCTTGCCGATCTTGAGCTCGCGGTGGGGATGCCGGTGACGAAGGCAGCGGCGAAGAAGTCACCAGTGAAGAAAGCGGCCGTCAAAAAGGCGGCGGCGCCCCGTCGGAGCACTGCTGCTTCCCCAGCTAGGGGCAGGTGACGTCGATCTCGAAAGGTTTGGTGATCGGCTCCATCGGGTTAGCCATGTCGACCCCACTCGCGGTTCCGGTGATCCTATAGGCCTTGCCGTCCTTCGTCGTCGACGCACTGGCGCCGGGCGCACCCTCCTGGAATGCCAATGCCACTCCGTCGACATTGCCTAGTCCGACCGAGACCACCTTCGAAGCATCCTCGGACATCACCACAGCGATTCCGGTTGCGGCCCCTCCGATGGCGATGGTGAAATTACCCCCGGTGCTTGCGCAGACCACCTGACCTTGGACATCTTTGGCCTTGCCGTCGATGCTGACCTTCGCCGTCCCGGCACCCGTCGAGGCCGATACCGAACCCGCTGATGCGGAGGCCGTCGCCTGGGTGCCCGTGTCACTCGTCGTATATTCCGACTTCCTGTCTGCCGAACAGCCTGTTAGGCCGGCCAGCAGGATCGCGGCGCCCCCCACGGCAACCGTTACACCACGCATCACGTTCTCTCCTTTGTTGCTGTGACCCGAGCCGGGCCCCCGAAGCTCAGTATCTGCTTCGTGAGGACAGATGGGAACAATGGGTTTATGCGCTGTTCTTGGTTAGATACCTTCCGTGGCGGGAACGTTCTTCACTGTTGAGGCTGAAATGCCGGGCGCTCGTGGGCGCAGTGGCATCATTCACACTCCACACGGTGACATTCAGACTCCGGCGTTCGTCGCAGTCGGCACCAAGGCTTCGGTGAAAGCGGTATTGCCGGAGACGATGCGCGAACTCGGCGCCCAGGCGGTGTTGGCCAACGCATACCACCTCTACTTACAACCGGGCGCTGACATCGTCGCCGAGGCCGGTGGTCTCGGAGCGTTTATGAACTGGCCGGGTCCGACGTTCACCGACAGCGGCGGATTTCAAATCATGTCGCTGGGTGCCGGTTTCCGCAAGGTTCTCATGGAAGACGTCGACCGCGTACAGGCAGACAACCTCATCGCCAAGGGAAAACAACGTCTGTCTCATGTCGATGACGACGGCGTCACCTTCATCTCACACCTCGACGGATCCACCCACCGGTTCACCCCCGAGGTATCCATCGGGATCCAGCATCAGTTGGGTGCCGATATCATATTCGCATTCGACGAACTGACGACGCTGATGAATACCCGCTCCTATCAAGAAGAATCGCTGGCCCGTACGCACGCGTGGGCCGTGCGCTGTCTAGCTGAGCACCGCCGACTCGCAACGCTTCAGACGGGCCCGAGCCAGGCACTGTTCGGCGTGGTGCAGGGCGCAAACTACGAGGATTTGCGGCGACGGGCCTGCCGGGACTTAGCGTCCATCGCGGACGGCGAGGGCCACGGATTCGATGGCTACGGTATCGGCGGCGCACTGGAAAAACAGAACCTCGCCACCATCGTCGGCTGGTGCACGGATGAACTACCCGACTCCAAACCCCGCCACCTACTCGGCATCAGCGAGCCAGACGACCTGTTCGCCGCCATCGCCGCCGGCGCCGACACTTTCGACTGCGTATCGCCGTCACGGGTGGCGCGCAACGCCGCGGTGTACTCGCCCGACGGCCGGTACAACATCACCGGGGCGCGTTATCGGCGTGACTTCACCCCGATAGACGCCGAGTGCGATTGCTATACCTGCGCCCACTACACCCGCGCCTATATCCATCACCTGTTCAAGGCCAAGGAAATCCTGGCCGCCACACTATGCACGATCCACAACGAACGCTTCATCATCCGGCTCGTCGACCGGATCAGGGCCGCGATCGGCACCGGTGAGTTCGGTGAACTCCGCGATGAGTTTCTCGGTCGCTACTACGGCCCGTCGTGAAGCGCGGCAGGGCAGGCGCCTTTTTCTGGTACGCCGTTGTAGCGGCAATAGTGGTCGCCGTCATCTTCGCCGTCCTGACCTTCCGGGATCGCAGTCCCAGTCGGCCGGCGAACGCGGCCGGGGTCAGCACCTCCAGCCTGCTCGTCATTACCTGGGGGCCCAGTATGTGCAAGGTTGAGCCCTCCAACAGCGGATGTAAATCCGGGCACGTTCGCAATATGGGGCAGAACTTCGTGCTGCACGGTCTATGGCCGCAGCCGTCCACCGAACAGTATTGCGAGGTTCCGAAGGGGACCCCCGACCGCAGTCGCAATCCGGTGCGGTTGCCGCCGGATCTTGCGGCGAATCTGAAGGCGATGATGTCGGATTCCGCAGTCATGACGACTCATGAGTGGTACGCGCACGGTACCTGCTCAGGTGTCACGCCGCCGGAGTATTTCGGTATCGCGGCCGCGCTTGCCGATCAGGCCGGCCGGGTGCTCGCCCCAATGTTCAAGCAAGCCGTCGGGCAACGCGTTACGGCACGTTCGGTGCGCGAGGCCGTCGACGCACAGCTTGGTGTGGGCGCAGGTAAGCGAGTCAGACTCACCTGCCGCGATACCTCGGGAGCAGGCAGTATCGTCTACGAGGTTCGGTTCTCCCTTGCGCCGGTAGCCCAACTTCAGCGGAACACACCCTCGCTGGCAGGCGCACTCATCGGCGGCCCGACGGTGACCCCGGGGTGCGGACAAGCCGGCATTCCGTGACGCTGGGGGAGACTGGACCGATGACCGCTTCCGCGCAGGCACTGCTGACACAACTGCTCGATCCCGCCCACCGTGCTGATCCATACCCGGTCTATCGACAGTTGCGAGAAAGCGGTCCGGTGCTGTTGCCGGAGGCCAATCTGGTGGTGTTCTCCGCCTTCGCTGACTGCGACGAGGTGCTTCGCCACCCGGGGTCGTGCAGCGATCGGCTGAAATCCACTGCAGCTCAGCAGTCGATCGCCGAGGGTGCGGAGCCTCGGCCATTCGGCACGCCCGGCTTCCTGTTTCTCGATCCGCCCGACCACACGCGGCTGCGCAGACTGGTCAGTAAGGCCTTCTCGCCCAAAGTCGTTCGGGCACTTGAGCCCGATATCGCCGAGTTGGTAGACGGGCTGCTGGACAGGGTTGCTGTCGCGGGTCAGTTGGAGGTGATCACCGACCTGGCGTATCCGCTGCCGGTCGCGGTGATCTGTCGGCTGCTCGGGGTACCTATCGAGGACGAGCCCCAGTTCAGCTGGGCATCTGCGCTACTTGCGCAAGGTTTGGACCCGTTCATCGCGTTCACCGGCCAGCCTCAGGGCTTCGAGGAGCGGATGGAGGCCGGCCTGTGGTTGCGTGGGTATCTGCGCGATCTGTTGAGGCAGCGCCGGGCGCATCCGGGTGATGATCTGATGTCGGGGCTTATCGCCGTTGAAGAGGCCGGTGATCAGCTCACCGAGGATGAAATTGTCGCCACCTGCAACCTGCTTCTCATCGCCGGACATGAGACCACGGTGAACCTGATCGCTAATGGGGCGCTGGCGATGCTGCGCAATCCAGCCCACTGGGCGGCCCTCGGGCAGGACTCAAGCCGTGCCTCGGCGATTCTCGAAGAGACCTTGCGCTATGACCCGCCGGTTCAATTGGTCGCCCGGATCGCCGGCGAGGATATGAGTATCGGCGAGCAGGGCGTTCGAATTCCCAAGGGCGACATCATGATGCTGCTGTTGGCGGCCGCTCATCGCGACCCTGTGGTGACGGAACGACCGGATGAATTCGACCCCACTCGAGAGAGCTTCCGCCACCTTGCCTTCGGTCTCGGCCCGCACTTCTGCCTTGGCGCGCCGCTGGCCCGGTTGGAGGCGAACGTTGCGCTCTCAGCGCTGACCAAGCGGTTTCCGAACGCGCGGATCGAGGCCGATCCGGACTACAAGCCCAACGTCACGTTGCGCGGTATGGCCGGCCTCGATCCGCGCGTTCGGAAACCGCTTGGTCAGCGCTGAGAGCGCAACGTTCGCCTCCAACCGGGCCAGCGGCGCGCCAAGGCAGAAGTGCGGGCCGAGACCGAAG
>Ga0007791_10000876_pt1 | contig 10397 bp, 6 predicted proteins | sample CryBogmetaGMA05M_FD_60368 | JGI IMG/M metagenome (GOLD analysis project Ga0007791, IMG submission 60368) | Freshwater microbial communities from Crystal Bog, Wisconsin, USA - MA0.5M | ecosystem: Environmental > Aquatic > Freshwater > Lake | place: Crystal Bog, Wisconsin, USA | collected 2009-07-06 | reverse complement strand
TTGCCGCGGGGGTCATGCTTTTGGCTTCCGGTGCGACGCCCTCGGTGCCTGAACGCTTCATCGCCCTCTACGAAGTCACCCCTGCGGCACTGATTGAAGTCAGCCACTTCATTTCCAGCATACTGGGACTGGTGCTGGTCATGTTGGCCTTTGGCCTTCGCGCGCGGCTGGATGGCGCATGGGGCGCAACCATTGCCACAGTCCTGATTGCAGCCCCTCTGGCCCTGCTAAAGGGCTTTGTCTGGGAAGAGACGGCCGCGCTGATCGGTATTTCCTTAGTGTTCTTGCCGTTTCGCGGTGCGTTTCCCCGAAAGGCGCAACTCACGAGGATGGAGGTGACCCCAGGTTGGCTGCTGTCTGCTGCCGCCCTCTTGGCGGGTGCCGGCATGCTGGGGCTCTGGTCCTTCCGCCATGCCGATTATGCAGGCCAGCCGTTTTGGAAAGCGATGATTGACCGGGATATGGCGCGATCTATCCGCGCTTGGGCCGGTGCTGCTGTCGCCCTGCTTGCGTTTGGGGTCTGGCGGCTGGCTGCGACAGCAGCGACCCCCAAGGTCGTGGGGGAAACCGATCCTGATTTTCAGCGGGTGAGAAGCATCTTGGCATCTGCGGAAGACGCTGAACCGAGTTCAAATCTGGCCTTGCTGGGGGACAAGCGGTTCCTATTCTCCGCTTCGGGTGAAAGTTTCCTAATGTTTGGGGTGCGCGGCCGCTCATGGCTTGCCCTCGGCGGGCCTGTTGGGCGCCGCGATGAGCGCCTTGAATTGTTATGGCGATTTCGAGAACTGGCTGATGCCCATGCGGCGCGACCGGGAATCTACGCCATAGGTGCAGATAATTTGCCCGATGTCGTTGAGTTGGGCTTTTCAATTCAAAAGGTCGGCGAGGCTGCGGCTGTGCCCCTGGAAAGTTTCCGGATCGAGGGGCGACGCCGGGGAAATCTTAGGCGCGCCTGGCGCAAGGCAGGGGAGGATGGTGCCAGTTTCCAGGTTTTAGCCCCGACCCAAGTCTCTGATCACCTGCTTGAGCTCGCAGCGATTTCTGACGCCTGGCTGGCAGCCCACGCGGGAGCGGAAAAAGGCTTCTCAATGGGCGGGTTCAACCCCGGCTATCTGTGCGAGTTCCCTGTCGCCGTTGTGCGATTTGAAGGTCGTATTGTGGCCTTTGCCAATCTCTGGATTACGGCGGCAAAATCCTCATTTTCCATGGATTTGATGCGTTACGCCGAAGATGGCCCCAAAAACATTATGGACTATCTGTTCGTCGAGCTGATCGAGTGGGGGCGCGAACAGGGCTATGAGGCCTTCGAGTTCGGCATGGCACCCTTGGCGGGTCTAGAAGATCGACCCTTGGCCCCGATGATGTCCCGGGTTGGACGCCTATTTTTCGATCGGGGAGAGGATATCTATAACTTCCAAGGGGTTCGGAAGTTCAAGGATAAGTACGACCCTCTCTGGCAACCGCGATACATTGCAGCGCCCCATAAGTGGGCCATACCCTTGCTTTTGGCTGATGTGGGCTTGCTGTCGTCCGGGGGTGTGGCGGGCCTTGCCAAGCGTCCACGGAAATCCAGTGAAGCCCAGGTTTAGGCCTTTGGGCGCTGCGTCACCGCCCGGTCGTTACCCCCAACAAATTCACTAAGTGCACCATCAGCACGATGGCTGCCGTTGCGGACGCCACCATCATGGGCCGCCACGGGATCAGTCGAGGACCCTTCCGTACGTTGTAAGGTCGGGCACCGCGCCAACCAAATAGGCCAGCGGCGATCATGAAGCCGATCAGCAAGCTAAGGGTCGTTTTTGTATCCATTGGCCATGCCTAGCGCGATGAAGTTGGCAGGCAAACATGCCGTTCGTCCACAGAAGATCAAGGTGTGCCCCTATATCTTGCGTTAAGACTTTGTATACACCCCAACAATCGGTGGTTAACCTTCCCCGAGAGTGCCGGGAGAGCGATTCGGATGACGTCGGGCGCGCCTTGGAGCGTGAAGGGGATTGATCCCAAGGCCAGGGAGGTCGCGAAGGACCTTGCGCGGCGCTCGGGCATGACCCTCGGCGAGTGGCTCAATCAGATGATTTTTGAAGAAGATGGTCCTGAGGACATTTCTTCTGAGTCCTACTTTGCCGCGTCCGAAGCCGGGCTGCGGGGTCCGGTTCGCACCTATTACGAGACCGGCCGACAGGAGCCGCCTCCGCGCGCCAGCGCGACGACAAGTGCACCATCACGCTTTGAGGCACCTGAGCACCCCGTCGATGAGATCAGCCGGGTTACCCATGCCCTAGATCGGTTGATTGGAAGACTCGAAACCTCTGAGGGCCGCACCGGGCTTGCCATTTCCGGTGTCGAGCACTCTGTGCGTGAAGCTGCTGCCCGCATTGAGTCTGCCGAGCGCGAACAGGTCGCCATCGCCGCCCGCTTCGAAAATGCCGTCAATGAGACCCGTGAGGTCCAGGAACAGATCGCCGGCCGTCTGAAACGTGTTGAGGCAGAAGCTGCCGGCCCCAAGTCTGCAGAGGCGCTTCGGGGGCTTGAGGCCGCCCTGGGAAAGGTTGCCGCTCATCTCTACGAGGGGGAGGCTCGGACCCGTCGGACCCTAGATGGCCTGCGCGACCGCTTGGCCCGGGTCGAGGCCGGCGAAGGTGCTGTAAGTGCTGAGGCGATCGAGCAAGTTGTCTCTAAGATCGGCGAGGGGCTGATCGAGGCGGAAGCTCGCACAAGCCAGGCGCTCGATGGATTGAGATCTTCGTTTTCCGGCCTGGACGACAGGATGGGCGCTTTGGAAAGCGGCATCTCCCCCGGGATCGACCAAAAACTTGCGCGGCTTGCGACGGGGCTGACCGGCCAGGTCGAAGCGGTACGCAATGAACTGGCGCGTAGCCTTCAGGCCTCCAACGAGGGCCGATTTGATCGGATGGAGCGCAAGCTCTCCGAGATGACCAATCACGTTCGGGCGGCGGAACAGAAGTCGGCTCTGGCCATTGAGCGACTTGGTCATGAGGTGACCAGTGTTGCTGAAACCCTGAGCCGCCGGGTCATTGGCGCAGAACAAAAGAGTGCTGATACCCTGGGTCAGGTGACGACGGAGGTCAGTCGTATCACCCAGACCATGGAAAGTCGCTTTGCGCAGAATGACACGGTTCATGCCAATGCCATGGAGCGCCTGGGCGTTGAGATCAGCCGGATCAGTGAGCGGCTTGCCGAACGCATAGGGTCTGCTGAGCGTCGCTCGGCCCAGGCCATTGATGAAGTCAGCGGTCAACTCGCCCGGGTGAACGAAAAGATCGGTCAGCGAGTCGTTAGCGAGAATATCGTTGAGACGCTCCGCCATAATGAAGATCGCACGGCGCGTCTCCTTGCAGAAACCCAGCAAAAAATCGACCAAAGCCTCGCTGAAAATCAGAGGCAGATCGTCGAGACCCTGGCTGCCCCTGCCATTGGTCAAACCTTTGAGGACAGGGGCGATCCTTTCGGGGATCCAGAGCCCTTCCCAAGTTTCGCTTCCCAGACCCTCGTACCGAAGCCGTCAAATTATTCCACCCAATCTGGATTTGCGACACCAACGCCGCTTGTGCGTACACCCAATGCCCCGTCGCTAAAGGCCCCTGAACCCATCACAAACCCATCAGTCGTTGCGGACGCCAAGGGTCATTTCGACGAGACGGACTTTGAGGCCATTGACGCCTTCACCTCTTCAGCCGGAGCACGGTTCCCCGGCGACGGCGACGCAAGAGAGCACATTCCAGACTTTGCGGCACCAGAGGCCCACGCCCCAGAACCGGCTATCTCGCGCTTTGATACGGTGGCGTTCAATGATCCCGATGGCAATTTGCCGTCGCCAATCCTGCCCGACCTGTCCCGAGTGCCCCCTAATCGGCAGGTCGTCGAACCTCCGCTCGGCCATGACCCAGGTCGCCCCCTAACCACCCGTGAGGTCATTGAGCAGGCTCGCGCTGCGGCGCGGGCGGCCGGGGACGCTGAAGCCCAGAGCAAGTCTAAGAAGGGGTCGCGCGGCGGATCTTTCTTTGATCGGTTAAGTCGTCCCAAGCGGCAGGCCGGAACGGCTCTGCAGACTGCGCTTATTATTGCGAGCGCTGGTGCAGCTTTGACCTTGAGCGCAGCTGGCTTCTTATTGATGGAGGGGCGCCCAGGCGGCGAGGCCCCTGATCGCGTGGCCCGGGCGATTGCGGCGATCAAGTCTGATCCATCCCATGAAATCGCGAGCTCCGAAGTCGATCTCGCTTCGGTGCCCAAAGATCCCCGCGTGGCTGTGGCGATTGCCTCTCCGGAGTTAGGCGCCCTGCCTCCGCCCACCTTAGATACGACGGATCTTGCTGACCGTTTTGCAAAGGCTGCAGATGCCGTCGAGGCCAAAAAGCCCGGTGCCGTGGAGGGCCTTAGGGCCATTGCGAACCAAGCCTATGCGCCGGCCCAATTTTACCTTGCCAAGCTGTATGAGAACGGCGAAGCCGGCCTGAAGAAGGACCCCTCCGCCGCGCGCCAGTGGACGAGCCGGGCGGCAGAAAACGGCGACAGGCGCGCCATGCATAATCTTGGCATTGCATTCATCGAGGGCGTCGGTGGCCCGAAGAATTCTGTGACTGCCGCCCAATGGTTTCGGCGCGCGGCCGAGCTTGGCCTCGTCGATAGTCAATATAACCTCGCAGCCCTCTACGAGCGGGGCTTGGGTGTCAGTCAAAATCCCGCCGAAGCTTATCGCTGGTATCTTGTTGCAGCAAAAACGGGAGATGAGTCTGCCCGTAAGCGTGCCGACCAGATTCGCGGCCAGTTGACTCCTGATGCGCGGATTGTTGCAGAGCGCGCGGCGGCCGCCTTCCGCCCCTCCACACCAAGCGCCACCACAGCGCCAGTCGTCACTGCAGGCCTTGGCACCGATGCGACCGGCGCAGCGACTGTGCAAAAGGCACTTTCTCGCCTGGGGTATTATCAGGGTCCAACAGATGGCTCTGCATCGCCGGCGCTCAACCTTGCCCTGGCCGCCTATCAGCGGGATCAGAACCTAACCCCGACGGGCGTGCTCGATCAGGCGACGGTCGCGCGCCTTTCGGTCTTTACCCACTAATGGGACGGGACTCCGCCAGATAGGAGTCTTGAGTGGCCCTGGATATTTACCTCCCGATTGCAGAAGTCTCGGTCAATGGACCGCTACTGGTCGCCCTGGGCGCTGGGGTTGGGTTTATCTCAGGCCTATTTGGCATAGGCGGCGGCTTTCTCATGACGCCGATCCTGGTTTTTCTGGGCATTCCGCCGGCTGTTGCGGTGGCCAGCCTCGCGAGCCATGTGGCGGCATCCTCGACCTCAAGTGTCATCTCCTATACCCGGGCTCGCGCTGTCGACTTTCGAATGGGCGGTGTCCTGGCCTCAGGCGGCGTGGTCGGCTCAATCCTGGGCGTTGAAGTCTTCCGCTGGATCAGATTGATCGGCCAAGCTGATCTGGTGGTTTCGCTCTCCTACCTGATCTTCCTTGGTGTGATCGGCGGCCTCATGCTGTCGGAGTCCCTCACGACCATCATCCGGTCCCGCCGTGGGGACGCCCAGCCCCAGATCCGCGACCGCCGTCCACCCCTGCTTTATGGCCTGCCATTCAAGGTCAAATTTCCGAAGTCTCGGATGTATATCAGCGTCATTCCGCCAATCGCTCTGGGGGTGTTTGTGGGTATGCTCTCCGCAATAATGGGTGTTGGCGGCGGCTTCATACTGGTGCCAGCCATGATCTATCTGCTGCGCATGCCAGCCAATGTGGTCGTTGGAACCAGTCTTTTTCAGATTATCATCACCACGACCCTGACCAGTGTGCTTCAGGCGGGTCGCAATCAGACTGTCGATATCGTGCTTGCGACATTATTGCTTATTGGTGGGGTGATTGGTGCACAGCTCGGTGCCAAAGCCTCCTCCCGGTTTCGCGCAGAGGAGCTCCGCGCCATTCTGGCCTTGATCGTCCTGGCCGTTGGCCTGCGCATGGGCCTTGGCCTGTTCCTGACGCCCACTGAACCCTTCATCCTCATGACGGGCTCGGGGGGATGATGGTTCAACCTCCGCCTCTCCCGCCCACAGTCTCTGCGGCCCTGACCACAACCGAAGTGCGGGTCACCTCGGGCTTTCAGGGCGCCCGCATTGTCCTATACGGCGCGGTGTTTGATCCAAGCCATCGGCCCAGTGATGTGGTGGTTATCGTTCGGGGCCCAGAACAACCCATTCGGATCGCCCACAAGGTCCGCGTCGCAGGTCTCTGGATTAATTCCCGGCCCGTGGTCTTCCGCGGGGCACCGGGCTTTTACAAGGCGGCATCAACGCGACCCTTGGATCAGATTGCCGGCTTTGGTGTTCTCAGACGGCTGGGTGCGGGTATTGACCACCTGGCGATCAACGCGCCTGCTGAGCAAAGGGTTGAGACCCGCTATGGCGTCAAGGACGTCGTCGTAAATCGCCTTGGGGCTGATTATCTCGATTGGCGACAGGCTGTTGTCCGTCTCAAGGCGAAGATGGGTCTCTATGAAGAAGACGACCATGGTGTGGTCTTTGTGGATCAGAACCTGTTCAAGGCCGACATTACCCTGCCGACCGATGCACCCATTGGCCGTTATCAGGCCCAAATCCTATTGTTTCAGAACGGCCAACCCGTCTCCCAGCGCGTTCGGGAGCTGGATGTCAAGAAGGTGGGACTTCAGCGCACTTTGTATCTTTTTGCGCATTTTCACCCCTGGACCTATGGTCTCGTGTCGGTCAGCATCGCCCTAGCAGCAGGCTGGGCAGCGTCTGTGGCTTTTAGGAGATCCTAGGTGGTGCATTCAGCCCCAAAGCGACTCTGGGCCATGGCGCTCTTGGGCCTCGCGCCCTTTCCCGTTTCAGCTGTGATCTATGCCTATGGCCCCAGCAGCTATTCGATCCATGGCTTGAATGTCCTGCTCACATGGTCGGCCGTGACCATGGGTTTTCTGGGGGGCGTCAGGTGGGGCGTGGAGTCGGTTCGCGCAGAGCCTAACTTGGCCCGCCTCGCTGGGTCCACCATCTCGCCCTTCGCTGGCTGGGGACTTTTGGCTCTGCGACGCTATGTGAATGTCGACTGGATTGTCGGCGGATTTCTTGCAGCCTTCATAATCCAGTGGATGTTCGACCAGGCCGCGCCCGGTGTACCCAACAAGTATCCGCGTATGGTGACGGTGCTCACCTTGGGCGCAGGTATTTCCTTGGCCATGGCTCTGGAAAAGGCCATGCGCATGTAGGTCAGTCGGGGCGGAAGGATCGCGGCCCAATGGCATGGACTCGATCTCGACCCAGGGCTCCTGCGACCAATGGGCCACTGAAAAGGCCTTCAAAGGCATGATCTAGAACATTGAGGCCCCCGGCATAGGCTCCAAAGGCTGGAACAATCATCCGAGTTCCGTCTGTGACAAAACACCGGCGCCTGACCGACCCGCGGCGCGAGGCCACCCGGGTGCAGGGGTGAAGGTGTCCAGAGACTTCACCCGATTGTCGTCCCGTCTGGGGTTCATGCCGCAGGATCAGCGCGCCGAAATTCAGATCCTCCACGATATCGCCCGGCAAATGCCTGGGGCCCTCAGAGTCGTGGTTGCCCAGGACCCAGACCAAGGTTCGGCCAAGCCCGATCGCGATCAGGGCCTCGGTATCTTGGGTGCATAACCGCAGCTCGCCCGCCCGGTCATGGAAGGTGTCGCCCAACAAGACGATTGTCTTTGGTGCGAGGTGCTCCACATCCAGGGCCAGTCGCCTGAGGGTTTCTCGTGAATCATAGGGGGGCAAGAGCTGTCCCTTGGCCGCATAGGCCGAGCCCTTTTCCAGGTGGAGATCGGCCACCACCAAGGTCGCGCCAGCTTCGAGCCAAAGGGCACCCGAGGCGCGCATTTCGACGGGCTCACCCTTGACCTTGAGCCTCAGCCCGCCGGTCGCGGTTGGCACGAGTCCTAGGCTCTCCCCATCAAGGTGTAAGCTCACGCCATAGCCTCTGCGATGAGGTCGGCCTCTGCCTCAGCCAGGATCATGTCGCCAGACTGCCCCGGCGTCCGCTCCTTACCCAGCTCCAGCAGGATGGGCACGGAAAACGGTGAGACATGCTCCAGGTCAGCATGGCGGATATGGCCCTTGATCCGCGCAAGCATCTGTCCGAGCCGGGCTACGTCGATCAGCCCCGTTGCGGCATCCGTTCGGGCGCAGCGGATTAGCAGATGGTCAGGCTGGTGCCGACGCAGGACGTCGTAGATTAGATCGGTTGAGAAGGTCACTTGCCGCCCTGACTTCTGATGCTCGCCGGGAAAGCGACGCTCGATCAGGCCGCTAATCACCGCACATCCCTTGAAGGCCCGCTTCATCATGAAGCTCTCAGCAAGCCATGATTCCAGATCATCCCCCAGCATGTCCTCGCCGAAAAGGTCTTCGAAATCCAAGGTGCTCATCGGATTGAGTGCCCAGATTGCCACCGCATAGTCGTTACAGACAAAGCCCAGGGGCCCCACTCCCAGCCGCTCCAGCCGCCGGGTCAACAGCATGGCTAGGGTGGTGTGGGCCAAGCGTCCCTCGAAGGGGTAGCAGACCAGAAAGTTTCTCCGCCCCCGCGGAAAGGTTTCCAGCAGCAGTTCGCCTTCACCGACAATCATCGACCGGTCCTTCTGGGCCTCCAGCCATTCGCGGACATCCGGCGGCAGGACCTGCCAATGGTCCTGGTCAAACATGAGTTCCCGAACGCGCTTGGCCAGAAAGGTAGAGATGGCGAATTTCGAGCCACCCCAGGAGGGCATTTTCGGATCCTTATCCGTCGCCGCCTTTACGAAGACATCCAGCCCGGTCACGGCCACCAGACTCCAGACCTGACCGGCGAAGACAAAGGTGTCGCCGGGGTCGAGCATTTCTAAATAGCCCTCCTCGATCTCGCCGATTTTGCGGCCGCCGATCAAGCGCTTGCCCATGGCGACCCGGACGGAGAGCACGGCCGGAGAAAGGATGGCCCCAACATTCAAGCGGTGCCTCTGGGCCGTGGCGGCGTCGCGCACTCGCCAAAGCCCATCCTGCCCCTTCACGATCCGGCGAAACCGATCATAGACCTTAAGCGCATAGCCGCCGGTGGACACGAAATCGACCACCTGTTCGAAGTCCTCCCAGGTCAGGTCGCGGTAGGGCCCGCAAGCGACAAGCTCGTCATAGAGTTTCAGCAGATCAAAGGCCTCGGAACAGGCCAAGCCCATAATATGCTGGGCCAAGACGTCCAGGGCGCCGGTGCGGGCGGGCTCACCGTCGAACCGGTTCTCAGCAATGGCTTCCCGGGCCGCCTGGCACTCCAGCATTTCGAACCGATTTGCCGGCACGAACAGGGCTCGCGACGGCTCATCCAGGCGGTGATTGGCCCGGCCGATCCGCTGGACCATGCGGCTGGCCCCCTTGGGTGAGGCCAACTGGATCACCAGATCCACATCCCCCCAGTCTATGCCGAGGTCCAGGGTGGAGGTGCAGACCACGGCCCTTAGCTCACCCCTGGCCATGGCCGCCTCAACCTTACGCCTCTGCTCGGCCGACAGAGAGCCATGATGCAGGGCAATGGGCAGGTCATCCTCATTGATCCGCCACAGCTCTTGAAAGGCGAACTCGGCCTGGAACCGGGTGTTCACAAAAACCAGGGCCGTACGGGCACCCTTGATGGCCTGATAGACCTCCGCCATGGCGTGCTTAGCCGTATGTCCGGCCCAGGGGACCCGGCCTTCCGACAACAGCATGTCCACCACAGGCTGGGCACCCGGGGGACCAAGGACCAGATCGATGGTTTCCTCTGGTCGCGGCGTTTCCGCAGTGGTCTTTCCGCCGCCGGCCAGCCATCGGCGTATGACGTCGGGATCATCCACCGTGGCCGATAACCCCACCCGACGCATATTCGGGGCGAAGACCTGTAGCCGCCCTAAGGCTAGGGCCAGCAGATCCCCACGCTTTGAGGCGTGAATGGCGTGAATCTCATCAATGATCACGCAGGACAGGTTCTCGAAATAGAGCCGGGCCCCCTCCCAGGCGCAGAACAGGGCCAGCTGTTCTGGGGTTGTCAGCAGGATATCCGGCGGTTTGATCCTCTGTCTTTGCTTACGTGAGACCCCGGTATCCCCGGTCCGGCTTTCGGCCACGATGGGCAGGCCCATCTGCAGGATGGGGGCCATCAGATTCCGCTCCACATCCACAGCCAAGGCCTTGAGGGGCGAGATATAGAGGGTATGAATCCCCTGCGGGGTGTTGGCTGGCGGCCGCTCCGCCAGCTCGATCAGGCTGGGCAGGAAGCCTGCCAGGGTCTTGCCGCCGCCCGTCGGCGCTATGAGCAGGGCGTCACGCCCCGCCCTTGCCCGCGCCACCATGTCCAGCTGGTGGGGCCGCGCTTCCCAGCCACGTCC
>Ga0007791_10000874_pt1 | contig 10406 bp, 8 predicted proteins | sample CryBogmetaGMA05M_FD_60368 | JGI IMG/M metagenome (GOLD analysis project Ga0007791, IMG submission 60368) | Freshwater microbial communities from Crystal Bog, Wisconsin, USA - MA0.5M | ecosystem: Environmental > Aquatic > Freshwater > Lake | place: Crystal Bog, Wisconsin, USA | collected 2009-07-06 | reverse complement strand
GCTGAGCCACCGAGATACCGACCACGTGGGCGGCGCGCCGGCCGTGCTGGGCATGCAGCCGCAAGCGCAACTGCTCAGTTCCATGGACGACTGGCGCCCGCCGGGGCCGCACCCGCCCGCCCAGCGCTGCGAGCAGGGCCAGCACTGGGAATGGGATGGCGTGCGCTTTGACATCCTGCACCCTGCGCCTGCGGATTACCTGCAGTCAGCCAAGCCGAACGCCATGTCCTGTGTGCTGCGCATTTCCAACACCGCGCATGCGGCGCTGCTGGCCGGCGACATTGAAAAACCGCAGGAAGCGCGGTTGCTGGCATCGGGTGCGGACTTGCGCGCCGATGTGCTGCTGGTGCCCCACCACGGCAGCAAGACGTCGAGCAGCGACGCTTTTCTTGATGCGGTACAGCCCGGCATGGCCCTGGTGCAAAGCGGCTACCGCAACCGCTTTGGCCATCCGGCCGCCCCGGTGCTGCAGCGTTACCTGGCGCACGGCATCCGGGTGCTGGATTCGCCGCATTGTGGTGCGATGGCCTGGAGCAGCAGCGCCCCGCAGGCGTTCGGATGCACCAGATTCGACCAATTGCGCTACTGGAACCACCGTGTACCTTAATGGTGCACAGGCATTCGTTTAGCATGCTGGTGCGAAGTTTGCTTCACTGACACGGCAAGTGGTGCGAGACAACGAGGTTCTATGCAGAAATTTGACGAGATGTACACCCGGCTCCCTTACGAGTTTTTCACCGGGGGGGAGCAGGTGCGTGAGCACTACCGCCTGTATGACGCCTGGCTGGCGCGCCAGCCGGGTGACATGATGGCCAAGCGGCGCGAAGAGGCGGAGATGATTTTTCGCCGCGTCGGCATCACTTTTGCCGTTTACGGCGACAAGGACGAGGACGGCGCCGGCACCGAGCGCCTCATCCCCTTTGACCTAATCCCCCGCATCATTCCCGCAGCCGAATGGGCCAGCATGGAGCGGGGCCTGGTCCAGCGCGTCACTGCCCTCAACCGCTTTATCCACGACATCTACCACGATCAGGAAATCCTCAAGGCCGGCATCGTGCCGCGCGAACAGATCGAGAACAACGCCCAGTTCCGCCCCGAGATGATCGGCGTGGACGTGCCCCATGGCATCTACTCCCAGATCTCGGGCATCGACATCGTGCGGGCCCCGGACGCTGCCGGCAAGGGCGAGTACTACGTGCTCGAAGACAACCTGCGCGTGCCCAGCGGCGTGTCCTACATGCTTGAAGACCGCAAGATGATGATGCGGCTGTTTCCTGACCTGTTCAGCGCGCACCGTGTGGCGCCCATCGCCCACTACCCCGACCTGCTGTTGGAGACCCTGCGCGCCAGCAGCCCGGCGTCCACCGACGAGCCCACGGTGGTGGTGCTCACACCCGGCATGTACAACAGCGCCTACTTCGAACACGCCTTCCTGGCGCAGCAGATGGGGGTGGAATTGGTGGAAGGCCAGGACCTGTTTGTGCGCGACAACTTCGTCTACATGCGCACCACGCGCGGGCCGCGCCGGGTGGATGTGATCTACCGCCGTGTGGACGACGATTTTCTGGACCCGACCGTGTTCCGCCCCAGTTCCACACTGGGCTGTGCCGGCCTGATCGGCGCCTACCGGGCCGGTAACGTGACGATCTGCAATGCCGTGGGCACCGGCATCGCCGACGACAAGTCGATCTACCCGTATGTGCCCAAGATGATCGAGTTTTACCTCGGCGAAAAGCCCATACTGAACAATGTGCCGACCTACATGTGCCGCAACAAGGACGACCTGGCCTACACCCTGGCCAACCTCAAGGACCTGGTGGTCAAAGAGGTGCATGGCGCTGGCGGCTACGGCATGCTGGTCGGACCGGCCTCGACCAAGGCCGAAATCGAGGACTTCCGCAAGGCCCTGCTCGCTAACCCCGAAGGCTACATCGCCCAGCCGACGCTGAGCCTGTCGAGCTGCCCGACGTTTGTGGAGAGTGGCATTGCGCCGCGCCACATCGACCTGCGCCCCTACGTGCTCAGCGGCAAGACGGTGCAGATGGTGGCCGGTGGCCTGACCCGCGTGGCGCTCAAGGACGGCTCGCTGGTGGTCAACAGCAGCCAGGGCGGCGGCACCAAAGACACCTGGATACTGGAAAACTGACATGCTTTCAAGAACCGCTGACCACCTCTTCTGGATGTCCCGTTACACCGAGCGGGCCGAGAACACGGCCCGCATGCTCGACGTCAACTACCAGACCTCGCTGCTGCCGCAGTCCGAGGCGGTGGCCCAGGTGGGCTGGCAGGGCCTGCTGTCCATCAGCGAACTCACCAGCGCCTTCACCGAGCGCTACGGCGCGGTCGCCCCCCGGGATGTGATGGACTTCATGGTCAAGGACGAGAGCAACCCGTCCTCCATCGTCTCCTGCCTGAGCGCCGCCCGCGAAAATGCCCGGGCCGTGCGCGGTGCGCTGACCACCGAGGTCTGGGAGACCCAGAACCAGACCTGGCTGGAAGTCAAACGCCGCATCAAAAGCGGCGAGTTCGAGGCCGACCCGTCGCAGTTTTTCGAGTGGGTCAAATTCCGCTCGCACCTGTCGCGCGGCGTCACGGTGGGTACCATGCTCATGGACGAGGCCCTGTACTTCATGCGCATGGGCACCTTCCTGGAGCGGGCCGACAACACGGCGCGGCTGGTGGATGTCAAGTTCCATGCGGTGCAGAGCGACTTTTACGGTGCGGCCAGCGAGCGCGACCAAGAGTACGACTTTTACCACTGGAGCGCGATTTTGCGCAGCGTCTCCGGCTTTGAGGTCTACCGCAAGGTCTACCGCGACGTGATCCGGCCGGAGCGGGTGGCCGAACTGCTGATTCTGCGCCCGGACATGCCGCGCTCGCTGCATGCCAGCCTCAACGAGGTGGTCAACAACCTGGCCATGGTGGCCAGCGACCCGCACAGCGAAACCCAGCGCCGCGCCGGCAAACTGCGGGCCGAGTTGAACTACGGCCGCATTGACGAAATCCTGGCCACCGGCCTGCACGCCTACCTGACGCAGTTTCTCGACCGCGTCAACGACCTCGGCGCCCACATCAGCCGCGAGTTCCTGGTCTCGTCCAGCTAGCTGCTTCTGCTACCGGCACAGCGCTCTCGTGGGGCGCGGCACGTGACTTCAGGGTTTGGGTTCAAACACCAGGGCATCGAGCCCGAGGTTGCGGATCTTGTCGGCGGCGCGCTCGGCCTCGGCCCGGCTGTCAAACGGCCCGACCCGCACCCGGGTCAGCCGGCCTTTTTTCGTCTGCAGCACCTCGGTGGTGGCGGGCAAGCCGGCGTCACCGAGCTTGGTGTAGGCGTTGCGGGCGTTGTTGTCGTCGGCAAACAGGCCCACATTGACCAGCAGCTTTTTGTCCGCCGCAGCCAAGGGTGCCGACGCTGGCGCTGTCCGTGCCGCTGCCACGGGCGCGGGCGCGGAGGCTACGCGCGCCGCCCCCAACTGGTGCTGAGGCTGCCCGTTCTGCAGCCAAGGGCGCGGAGGTTGCCCGCGACGCGGCCAAGGGCGCGGAGGTTGCCTGCGCTGCACTTGCCGCAGCAGAGGCGGCTTTTGCGGCGACCGGCGCTGACGCGGCCGAGGCTGCAACAGCAGGTGTGGATGCCCCGGCTGCGGCAGCTGCAGGTACCGAGGCCGACGATGCCACCAGGGCAGGTGCCGAGGCTGTCGGGGTTGACGCAGGGGCGGAGGTGGGCGCGGACGCCGGTGATGCGCTTGGGTTGTCGGCCATGACAGGCACCGGGCCGACTTTGCGTGCATCGGCCATCTTGCTGGTCGCCAGCGGCATCAGCCCGGCTTGGGGCAGCGCGAAGTAGGCAGCCAAGGCACATGCCAACAGGCCGGCTTGGGCCGCCGCGACCACCATCATGCGTTGGCGGCTGCTGGACTCCTGCAGCAGCATGCTGCAGGCCTCGGGCAGGGTGGTGTTGGCCGCCAGCGCGCGCGCCATCCGGCCGCCAGCGCGCGCGCCATCCGTTTCTTGCTGGCGGCATACAGCAAGCCGTTGCCGACCAGCCCCGGTATCGCAAAGGCCAGCACCACGAGGCCGGCCAGCAGCCCCATCTCCATCTCGGCGGAGGTCCGGTAAACCAGCCGACCCACACCAAACACCAGCAGCACCGACGCCACCACTGCGCCGGCATAGGCCAGTGCGGCACCCCAGAGCTTGCGAAACACCATCCAGTCCAGCGTGCACAGGCAGGCCGCCCAGTTCCACGACAGCCAGGCCCGGTCCGTGCTGTCAAAGCGGCCGAAGATGCGGCTGTAATAGGCCGCGTTCACCGGCCCGATGGCGGCGGCAAACAGTTGCCCGGTGGCACTGCGCTCGGACTGGTCCAGCGTGGTGGCATCCGCCGGCACAGCGCCGTTGTCAAAGCGGGGTTCGGTCGGGCGAAAGGTTGGCCATGGCTTATTTTGGCATGACCTGCATGGAGCATAGCCTCATCCATAGACCGCGCGCAGCGCTCCCAACGCTTTTCGCTCACCGCCCGCCCCAATGCAATCACCGCCGGCGCGTCGTAGCGGCTCCAGTTGTCGCGCGTGCGTGCACAGAAGTTTTTCGTGCCTGCCGCACGCTTTAGCGCGGGGACATGCCGGCGCTGTTTGGCTGGTGTCCTAGGCCGCCGCTGGTGTGTGCACGACAGCGTCACAAAAGATTCATGTAATTTTCACCAAAATTTCATCGTTGAAAAATATCGTGGGGCCCATCTGTTTATCAAACAACTGCTTTAGGAACTTCAGTGAAAAAAAATATATTTTCAGTAACACCTGCTCGTGGTTTTGCTGTGTTGGCTGGCGCGCTGGCAATGGCAACAGTATTGCAAGGTTGCGGCGGTGGCGGTGATGCCGTAGTTGACCCAACATTCAGTGTTGCTGTAATCGGTGATTCGCCCTACGGCATTGCTTATGGCGACACCGCTCAGTACCTGGCCAACCCAGCGTTTATTGCCAAAGTCAACGCTGACACCAGCTTGTCCGCGGCGCTTCATGTGGGCGATATTCACTCTGGAAAAGAGTTTTGCACCGAGACCTACAACTTAGGGGTATTCAATCAGTGGAAGACGGGCTACACCAAGCTCCCCTTGATTTACACGCCAGGCGACAACGAATGGGCTGACTGCCACAAGGTCAAAGAAGGTGGCGGTGCCTACAACGCCGTGACCTCTGTCATCGACTACGTGACCAAAGACGGTGGCTCTTACGCCAATGGTGACCCACTAGCGAACCTGACCTTGATCCGTTCGATTTTCTTTCCAGCTCCCGGCAAGTCGCTGGGCAGCGGGATGAGCTTGCACTCACAGGCTCTTGAGTTTGACCCGGCACACACAGCGGATGCGCAGTTTGTGGAAAACGTCTGGTTTGAAAAGAATGGCGTGCTTTTTTTCAACATCAACGTTCCTGGCGGTTCTAACAACGACGACGACAACTGGTACGGCACACCGACCAAGTCCAACGCACAATTCCAAGAAGCGGCAGCACGCACAGCCGCCAACTTGCGCTGGATTGACGCGGCTTTTGCCCAGGCGACCGCTAAGAAAAGTGTGGGGGTGGTGATTCAGGTCCAGGCCGATATGTGGGATCAGGATGGCTCGTCGGCTGGGAAAGCTCATCTGACCAACTACAAACAGTTCATAGACAAAATTGCCAGCAACACGACGGCATTTGCGAAGCCCGTATTGTTGGTCAATGGTGACTCTCACACCTACCGGTCTGACAACCCTTTGGTGCCCAACGCCACCTGCGTGGCTGAAAAGCCGGTTACCGCAGTCGTTGGTGCTGCGCTGGTGCCGGCTACCAGTGCGGTGGCTTGTAGCGACCCTTCACTTGCTTCTGTCATGGCCACCTACCATCAAGACGCTGCTGGAACGACTGATCCCTACGCCAATCAGCCCCACGGCTACAACGTGCCCAACTTCCACCGTGTGGTTGTGCATACCAACCCGGCCAACCCACAGGAATACCTGAAGCTGACGATTGACTCCAGAGCCAGCGCCGTCAATGGCAGCGACGCATTCGGCCCTTTCAGCTGGAAGCGAATCGCACCTTGACCCGTGGCAAGGGCGGCAATCGCACCGTGCGGTGGTAAGGTTTGTGCTGGTTCAGGGCTTGCGCTTCATTTTCCGCCCCACAGTCCGACCCAAGTCAAGCGCCGCTAAAGCGTAGTAGCTGCTCCAGTGGTAGCGCGTGAATGCGTGGAAGTTTGCGATGGCTGCCCGTAACGTTCGGTACGCACCGTGGCGTTACTGCACCAGGCGTACAGCGAGTTCGCGCACTTCCGGATGGGTCCAATGAACCTTAGCCGTTGAAAACGTATTCCTTGCCGAGTGGTTCAATGCAAGCGGGAGTCGCGGCATTGTCATGAAATGGTAAGAAAATCGTCGCCCATGAGCAAAATAACGGGTGCACCGGGCGTCAATGTGCTGTGGCTGGCGGGCATGGCACGGCAATCTGCGGCCGGAATGACCGTCGGCTTGAGCGCGGTCATATACGCCATTTCCTACGGGGCCATGCTGTTTTCAGGGCCGCTGGCGCCGTACGTTGGCATTGGGATTGCCGCAGCCATTGTCACAGCGGTCGTGGGCGCGCCATTTGGCCTGCTGTCCGAAGAGCGCAGATTCATCAGTGGCCCAGATTCCAGTACCACTTCGGTGCTGGCGGGGCTGCTCGCCACCCTCAGTGCCATGCAGTTTGCCGGGCTTCGTACCTTCAATCTTGCCTTGGCCACCTTGTTCCTGACGTCGGTAGTCTGTGCAGTTTCGTTCTACGCGCTGGGTCGATTTAAATTGGCCGGGCTGGTTCGCTTCATGCCGTTTTCGGTCACGGCCGGCTTTCTGGCCTCCAATGGATGGCTGATCTGCAGCAGCGGGCTGGACATCATCAAGGGGTACACCGCTGAGCCGAAGCGGACTGGCCGCGCTGCTGGAGCACCCGTACCGGCCAGAATTGGGATTGGCGTTGGTGGTTTTGCTCGCCCTTTACGGTTTGGGGAGGAAGGTGTCCGCAGCCCTTTTGATTCCGCTGGTGATGTTGACAGTGTCACTCCTGATGAATGTGGCGCTGGCATATGGCATCTGCCCCGCCACAGCGTGCAGCCGCGACAGCTGGATGTTCCACGGGCTTGATGACCTGGTATGGACACCACCATGGAACCTGACGTTGGAGTGGCGTGACTGGCGAATGCTGGGTTCTGAGCTTCCAGCGATGTTGGTCATCAGTTTTGTCGGCACCCTAGCGATCTTGGTGTCATTGGCAAGTTTGGAGCGTGATTTCAAAAAAGAATTCGATCTGGACCGTCTGCTCAAAGCCCATGGGGCTTCGACCGGCGTTTCAGCGCTTTTGGGTGGCTTTGTAGGCATTGTTTCCATTGGGCGGACATCATTGAACCGGGCTGTGGGCGGTGGGGCGATGTCCGGCGTGATTGCGTCTGTCATCTGCTTGGCGATGCTGGTGGGCGCAAGCGGGTTGATTGCCTATGTGCCAAAGGCCGCCTTGGGTGCGCTGGTCATGTTCTTGGGTTTGAACATGCTCAAGAAGTGGCTGTGGGACCAGATCACCGAGGTCCATTTGCTCGAATTGGCACAAATTGTCGTGATCATTTTGCTGGTCGCCAACTATGGCTACCTGGTCGGATTTGCCGCGGGGACCGTCATCTCTTGCATTGTCTTTGCCGTGGCCTACAGCCATATCCCTCTGGCCAACCTCACGACAGACTTGTCTGCGCTGCCCAGTTCAGTGGTCCGTCCTCGGCAAGACGTGGAGACGCTGTCAACGCGCGCCAGCGGAACCGTGGTGTATCGGTTTGAAGGCTATATGTTCTTCGGCTCCGCCAAAAAAATAGACGCCGTTTTCCAGACCATGAAGATGGAGACGCTGGAAGCGATCGTCATGGATTTCACCCTGGTCAATGGCATCGACCGGTCGGCAATCTCGGCGTTTCAGCGTATCTTGCGGCGTTATGCGGACATGCCACTGCACTTTTATTTTGTCCACCCCGTCACGGACTGGGATTTGCAGCGGTCGCTTCTGGAAGATGACGCGCTGCACGGCCAAGTGAGCTTCTTTCAGGTGCTGGATCTGGCACTTGAGGCGGCAGAGGAACGCATTCTCAGCAGCAATGGGGTGGCGGGTCATGCGCCAGGCTGCTTCGACTTTCTTGACAGTTTGGCTGACCAAGAGGTGTTCCGCAGCTACTGCGATTTCAAGCAGCTTGGGAGCGGCGACATGCTCTGCCATGAGGGCGAACTGTCCGATGCCGTCTATTTTGTCAATAGCGGCAGCTTTGATGTCATCAAGCCCTTGAACAGCAAGCCAGGGCGCCGGTTGGCAAAAATCAGCGTCGGCGCCATGGTGGGTGAGATGGCGCTTTACACCGGCAAGGCGCGAACCGCCTCGATTCAGGCCAGCGTGCCGTCATCTGCTTACATCCTGAGCAAATTGGCATTGGCGCGCATGCGTGCCGAGCTTCCCGAGCTGGTCACACGCTTTGAACACATGGTCATCCGCAAGGTGTCAGAGTCACTCGCGCGCTCCAACCAGTTGGTCACCACGCTTCGGTAGGCATGGGTGGAGGGGGTAGATTGAAATGCTGTGTTGGGGAAGCGGTCCGGGTGGCTTAGCCGTCCACGCCAGAAAGCCGTACACGCCAGATGGAGTCAGGTTCAGACTGGTCTCGCGCCAGAAGGGAGTCCATCATTGTTCCGGCCAGAGCGCATATCCCAATCAGCTAGACTTTTGGAGTTTGATATGGAAACAACACTGAAGTTCCGGCCAGAGCGCATATCCCAATCAGCTAGACTTGATGGCTTTTGGCGGCTGGCAACCTAAAAGTTCCGGCCAGAGCGCATATCCCAATCAGCTAGACTGGCAATATCGCCATGCACTACCAGGACAAAGTTCCGGCCAGAGCGCATATCCCAATCAGCTAGACTAAGATCGCACGCCGTACACGTTGAGGGCTTGTTCCGGCCAGAGCGCATATCCCAATCAGCTAGACTAACCATGGCAATATCGCCATGTACCACCAGGTTCCGGCCAGAGCGCATATCCCAATCAGCTAGACTTTCAGTTCGGGGATTGTGGACCGTATTTGCGTTCCGGCCAGAGCGCATATCCCAATCAGCTAGACTCCGTCCGAGACGATCCACCGTTGCACCGTCGTTCCGGCCAGAGCGCATATCCCAATCAGCTAGACTTGCAATCAATCCAGTGGCTGTATTGCCCCAGTTCCGGCCAGAGCGCATATCCCAATCAGCTAGACTCTTTCGGGAAGGCTACACCGAGGTGCCGCGGTTCCGGCCAGAGCGCATATCCCAATCAGCTAGACTCACTTGGAGCAAACATGGCAATACGCACTCGTTCCGGCCAGAGCGCATATCCCAATCAGCTAGACTTTTTCTTCGTTGACCGCCATGGCGTAAACAGTTCCGGCCAGAGCGCATATCCCAATCAGCTAGACTAGTACAAGATTGCCAACCTGCTTGCAAAGGGTTCCGGCCAGAGCGCATATCCCAATCAGCTAGACTAAAACAGCGATTTTCCATCCGGGGCCACAAGTTCCGGCCAGAGCGCATATCCCAATCAGCTAGACTTTCTGCGCAGCCGAGCCGGTCAGTGTCGAAGTTCCGGCCAGAGCGCATATCCCAATCAGCTAGACTCTGCGCATCATTACCACCCAACCGATTTCTGTTCCGGCCAGAGCGCATATCCCAATCAGCTAGACTGGCACCTTTGGTGGCACCCGCATCGAAGAGGTTCCGGCCAGAGCGCATATCCCAATCAGCTAGACTCCGACCGATGCCCGCGGTTATTTCGATGGCGTTCCGGCCAGAGCGCATATCCCAATCAGCTAGACTATCTATGGTGCAACATGGTGCACATTTTGGTTCCGGCCAGAGCGCATATCCCAATCAGCTAGACTGCAGCAAAGGTGTACGTGACGCGCACCCAGGTTCCGGCCAGAGCGCATATCCCAATCAGCTAGACTCTGCTGACCATCCAGGCCCATGACCGGATCGTTCCGGCCAGAGCGCATATCCCAATCAGCTAGACTCGCGTGCCGCCGCACCTCATCGGCGACCTCGTTCCGGCCAGAGCGCATATCCCAATCAGCTAGACTGCTGCATACAAACTGATGTACTCCGTTCTGGTTCCGGCCAGAGCGCATATCCCAATCAGCTAGACTCATTATAATCTTTGCAACATCGCTTGTTTAGTTCCGGCCAGAGCGCATATCCCAATCAGCTAGACTCCCCTGATCGAGATGCTGGACGAGAACGCGGTTCCGGCCAGAGCGCATATCCCAATCAGCTAGACTCGCGTGCCGCCGCACCTCATCGGCGACCTCGTTCCGGCCAGAGCGCATATCCCAATCAGCTAGAC
>Ga0007791_10000871_pt1 | contig 10424 bp, 10 predicted proteins | sample CryBogmetaGMA05M_FD_60368 | JGI IMG/M metagenome (GOLD analysis project Ga0007791, IMG submission 60368) | Freshwater microbial communities from Crystal Bog, Wisconsin, USA - MA0.5M | ecosystem: Environmental > Aquatic > Freshwater > Lake | place: Crystal Bog, Wisconsin, USA | collected 2009-07-06 | reverse complement strand
CATTACGCCTGCAACAGTATAGAAGGATCCGAAGGTCACAATTCTATCACCCTCACCCGCTTTAGACATTGCTTTTTGATACGCTGTAGCAGGATCGGGGAAGCATTCAATTCCCCCATCCAAGCCATTATTTAGCTTGACTCCCAATGCCTCTAGCTTCTGGGCTAAAGCTTGGGCGCTCGAGGCCCTGGGGGTTGGCAAATCCGTACAAAACCAAAAATCCACAATTTCCAAGAGGGGTTTAATCACCCCATCAAGGTCCTTATCCGCCATAGCCCCAAAAACGGCATAGGTATAAGGGTGATATCCCATCTTATCGAGGCCTTGCGCTAAGGTAGCAGCCGCATGGGGATTATGGGCAACATCCAAGACAACAGTAGGCTGTCCAGGTAGCACCTGAAAGCGACCGGGTAACTCAACCAAGGCAAAGCCATTCCGAATATCCTGCGCACTCACTGGTAAGCGCTGATGCAGGGCCATCAAAGCAGCGATCACTGCAGAAGCGTTCAGAATTTGGTTTGCACCTCGTAGAGCAGGATAACCAAGACCACTAAAGCGTTTTTTGCGACCTGCCCAACCCCATTGTTGTTTATCTCCCTGAAAGTTGTAATCCCGCCCCTGTAACCAGAGATCGCAGTCTAATTTTTCTGCATAGTCGATTAAAGATTGGGGTGGAACCGGATCTCCACAGACAGCAATCTGTCCTGGACGGAAAATACCCGCCTTCTCAAGACCAATCGCTTCACGGGTACTACCCAGGAAGTCTGCGTGATCTATGTCGATGCTCGTCACAATTGCACAATCCGCATCTACGATGTTGACTGCATCCAAACGGCCGCCCATGCCTACTTCCAATACGACTGCATCTAAATTAGATTTAGCAAACAAGTGCATGATGGCTAAGGTGGTAAATTCAAAATAAGTTAGCGTCGGTGCATCAAGTAAACTCACACGCGCTTTTTCAACCGCCACAAAGTGTTCAAGTAAAAGATGGTCACTAACCTCCTGGCCATTCAACCGCGCACGTTCATTAAACTTGAGTAAATGCGGCGAAGTATGGCAGCCAACCCGATAACCCGATGCCAGCAAAATACTTTCCAGGTAAGCGCAAGTAGAGCCTTTTCCATTCGTACCAGCCACTGTAATAACGGGGCAGTCAAAATGCAGATCCAATGCTGCCTTGACGCGATTGATACGCTCAAGACCCATATCAATACCGACAGGATGAGCAGTTTCGAGGTGGCTAAGCCAAGCCTCTAGGCTAGTAAAAAGAATCGGGGCTTGGTGTGCTGTGCTCAAGCGCTTAAACGACTGCGCTACCCGCAATCGCAGGCTCAGGAAGTTTTTGCAAGAGCGCCAATAGGCGCGCAATTTCACCACGCATTTGGCGACGATCAACAATCATGTCAATTCCGCCCTTTTGCATCAAGAACTCCGAGCGTTGGAAGCCCTCTGGTAATTTTTCACGGACTGTTTGCTCAATCACACGCGGACCAGCAAAACCAATCAAGGCTTTTGGTTCAGCCATCACAACATCGCCCATAAAGGCAAAGCTAGCGGAGATGCCGCCCATAGTGGGGTCAGTCAACACACTGATGTATGGCAAGCCTTTTTTAGATAACAAGGTCAACATCGAATTGGTCTTAGCCATCTGAAATAAAGAAAGTAGGCTTTCTTGCATTCGCGCACCACCGGTAGCGGTAACGCAAATGAAGGCGCATTTTTTATTGATCGCTTCTTGAACGCCACGTGCAAAACGCTCACCCACTACTGAACCCATTGAACCGCCCATATACTGGAATTCGAAACACGCTGCGACAACGGGAATGCTTTCTATTTTTCCGCCCATCACCATTAACGCTTCTGATTCGCCAGAAGCATCGTTTGCTTCTTTAATACGATCGGTATATTTTTTGGAATCTTTAAATTTCAGCGGGTCAGTTGGGTAAATATCAGCACCGATTTCATAACGACCTTTAGGGTCTAATAATTTATCTAAGCGTTGTCGCGCGCCAATGCGCATGTGATGACTGCATTTAGGACAAACTGAGAGATTCGCTTCAATATCGGTGCTGTAAAGAACCGTTTCACAACTTGGGCACTTAACCCACAATCCTTCTGGTACTGATTTGCGATTCGCAGGATCAGTATGTTGAATTTGGGGTGGGAGTAATTTATCTATCCAGCTCATTAGTTTTTAACTATCCAATGCATCACGAATCTCACGGATGAAGGTTTCCAGTGATTGTACCGCCTGACCAGGAGCTGCCTCCTCTAAAAGACGGATAATTCGGCTGCCAATGACCACTGCATCAGCGCTAGCAGATACCGCCTTCGCGCTAGCAGCATCGCTAATTCCAAAGCCAACAGCAATCGGTATATCGGTTTCCTCCCGAATTTTCGGGATGATGCTGGCCACATCTTGGGTGTTCAGGTGAGAAGCGCCAGTAACCCCACGCATCGATACATAATAAATATAGCCAGAAGCAATTTTGGCGGCCTCCTTAATGCGTTCATGTGATGAAGTTGGCGCCAATAAGAAAATCGGGTCAATACCAGCGACACGCATACGGGCCGCAAAATCAACGCACTCTTCCGGCGGATAATCCACCACCAAGACACCATCTACACCAGCTGCTTTTGCTTCAGTTGCAAAACGCTCTGCTCCCATTTGCTCAACAGGGTTTGCATAGCCCATCAAGACCACAGGTGTATTTGTATCTTTTTTTCGAAACTCTTTGACCATCTCCAAACAACTATGCAATGTCACTCCATGGCTCAATGCACGCTCTGAAGATCTTTGAATAACAGGACCATCAGCCATGGGATCTGAAAACGGCACTCCCAATTCAATCACACTTGAACCACCTCGTACTAGTGCATGCATTAACTCAACAGTGAGCTTTGGATCTGGATCGCCAGCAGTAATAAAAGGAATCAGCCCTTTTTTACCATTAGCTTTTAACTCTTTAAAGAGCGCGGTAATTTTTGACATAACTATTTCTTAACCTTCTGAGCCTGTAGCTTGGGCAACGGTATGCATATCCTTATCACCACGACCAGACAGGTTTACCAAGATGGTTTTGTCTTTCGGCAAAGTCTTGGCGAGCTTGCAGGCATAAGCTATGGCATGAGCTGACTCTAGCGCAGGAATGATGCCCTCAATTTGACAGCAGTCATGGAATGCTTGCAATGCTTCCTCATCCGTAATGGCAACATAGTCAGCGCGACCAGAGTCTTTTAACCATGCATGCTCAGGGCCAACGCCGGGATAGTCCATGCCAGCCGAGACAGAATGCGTTTCAGCAATCTGGCCATTCTCATCTTGCAATAAGTAAGTTCGATTGCCATGTAATACGCCAGGCTTACCAACACACAGTGCAGCAGAATGCAGACCGCTACCCAGACCATGACCTGCAGCTTCGACACCAATCAGTTTGACTTCTGGAAAATCAATATAAGGGTAAAAAATGCCCATAGCATTGGAGCCACCGCCAACGCAAGCCAGAACATAGTCAGGTTGGCGCCCGGTCATTTCGGGCATTTGTACTTTGCACTCTTCCCCAATGACGCTCTGGAAGTCGCGCACCATCATCGGATATGGGTGAGGTCCAGCAACAGTTCCAATAATGTAGAAAGTATTATCTACATTGGTGACCCAATCGCGCATGGCTTCATTGAGTGCATCTTTTAATGTTTTAGTCCCTGACTCAACCGGAACGACTTTGGCACCCAACAGCTTCATGCGGAATACATTTTGAGCTTGGCGAGCGACATCAACAGAACCTTGGTAAACAGTGCAGTCCAAGCCAAAGCGGGCGCAAATAGTAGCAGTAGCAACGCCATGCTGCCCTGCTCCGGTCTCAGCAATAATGCGTGGCTTACCCATGCGCTTAGCCAGCATTGCCTGACCAATCACATTATTAATTTTGTGAGCACCAGTGTGATTTAAGTCTTCACGCTTGAGATAGATTTGTGCACCACCCAGCATTTCACTCCAACGTTTTGCGTGATACACCGGCGAAGGTCTTCCGACAAAGTGTTTAAGCTCATAATGAAACTCTTCTATGAACTCCGGATCGTGTTGATATTTGGCATAAGCCTCTTTGAGTTCATCTAATGCATACATTAATGTCTCAGAAACAAACACACCGCCGTAAGGACCGAAGTGTCCTCGTGCATCTGGCTTGTCGTACATAGCTACCTCTTTTGATTTATCTACAGCAAATTTATTGGGATGATGATTTCTCATCTGCCGCGCGCACTGCCTTTACAAATTCAGCCATGAGCGCAGGATCTTTAACACCCCTGCTGCTTTCTACGCCACTAGAGACGTCAACCGCGCAAGGATGCAGGCGTGCGATCGCCTCGCCCACGTTGTGCGTGTTCAATCCACCACTCAAAACGACCCGAGGCGCGTTTTCGCTTACCCATGTCTGTGGAATCCCTTGCCAATCAAAAGGAACGCCTCCACCACCATATCCCTCGACGAGGGCATCCAGCAGAAAAGCGTTTGCTTGCCTATATTGTAGGGAAAATTCACCAAATGCGAAGTCTTGCCCTACCCGGGCGGCTTTTATCCAGGGCATGCCGTCAGCTAGCTCCATACAGCGCTCTGGGGACTCATCCCCATGAAATTGCCATACGGTGATAGGAGCAGTACTTTTAATCGCTGCAAACTCCTCATTTGTGGCATTGACCACTAATCCAACCGCATCTATTCCTGCTGGAAGCCTCGAAATCAGCTGAGCAGCCACATTGGGGCTGACCGCACGGACACTGGGGGGATAAAACACAAAACCAACAGCATCCACGCCAGCAGCAACTGCGGCATCAATATCTGCAGAAGTCCTTAAACCGCAGATTTTGACCCTAGTGCGTCCAGGTGAGTAAGTAAGTAAGCCCATAAATGAATAATAAGGCTTTATGGAGCAATGATTTGGGTTGGCAGCCAAGAGTTTTTTAGCCAGGGATCTGGGATAACGAACTCTTCTGGGTAAGCAATTTTGGCTAAATACAGACCATCAGGCATAAATGTGGGCGCAGCAATTTGTCTATTTTTGGCTTCTAAGACCTCTGCCATCCACTCTGGCTTTTGTCTGCCTTGTCCAATTTGAAGAAAGCAGCCAACGAGATTACGGATCATGTGATGTAAAAAAGCATTTCCCCGAATAGAAAAATAGAGCCAAGGCTCTTCCGAAATAATTTCAATCGAGTGTAGTGTTTTCACTGGCGTCTTACTTTGACACTCAGACGATCTAAATGAACTAAAGTCGTGCTCACCAATGAGGCAGCGAGCCGCTTGTTTCATCCCATCCACATCTAGCCAATGATTTGGCGGAAGCAATAAATACCCTGCCCTAGCATTCACCAACGGTGAACGACAAGGGCCAGCATGTAAGGCGTAAATATAGGTCCGCTCATATGCAGAAAAACGCGCACTAAATTCTGTAGGAACTTCTTTAGCCCAATTAACTACGATAGAACTGGGTAGAAAAGAGTTGATACCCCTAACCCAAGAGAATGCTTCTCGCTCAACATTGGCTTCAAAGTGAACAACCTGACCTAAGGCATGCACCCCCGTATCTGTTCTACCGGCAGTAATGGTGCGAATTGGGGAGTCCTTGCATGACTCCTCGCCTACAAAAGCAGAAATTGCTTTCTCTAATTCATCTTGAACAGAATTTTGGTTTACCTGAGTTTGCCAGCCTGAATAGGGGCTGCCGTCATATTGAAGGCCGAGTGCTATGCGCATCGCTTTACACTCTTGACCTTAGGCATTGCGATGCGACAGTTCTGCCAATAAACCTTGAGCTTCAATCGTAATTGCAGGATCGACTGAATTACTCACACGGATTACCTCTTCTAATGACTTCTTCGCTGCAGAAAAATCTTCGATCGTGATGTAGGCACGCGCTAAATTGAGTTTGACGCGCAAAGTATCTGCCAATGGATTTGAAACTGGTATTGCTGTTATCTGCAGAACTTCATTAGCTGGTTTAGAAAGATCTAAATCAATACCAGCAAACAGGGCTTTGGCGCGCTCAGGCATTTCGCCGTGAGCATCTGATATAGGCTTTTCAGAAGTATGTGCAACATGGCTCCTTGGTGTCCGGAAATTACCCAGCTCAGAACGTCGTGCATTACGCGCAAAACCCCAAAGCAGCAGAGCAGTTAAAGCAATCAAGCCGATAGCCAAAATGGCTGGTGCAAAGCCACCGAGTCCAAAGTTATTTTCAACTGCTTTTTTATCCTTGGTTTTATCTAAAAGGCCTTGAAGATCCGCAATATTTTTTTCTAGCTCGGCAACGCGCGCTTTAGCTTGCTCTAATTGTTTTTCTTGTGCAACAAGCTCTTCGGTATAACGACGCTCCTGTTCATTACCCTCTGCACTTGAGCCAATCTTTAGGCGATCCTTCGGGGTTGAGACTCCTGCCTTGGCATCACCAGATTTGGGCGCTCCCGTAGTTGTACTCTTGTCCCCCCGCTCTGCAAGCCACGCAGCATAAGCATTAGCAACAAATTCATTGGCCTCTACAGGGCTAATCGAGCGAAGTAGTGCTTGGCTTGGTTTATTTAATTCAGCGCCTGCAGCTAAGCGATTAATACTGCCACTAGCAAATGCATCTGGATTGGCTTTGTATAAAGCCATCATGGTTTGATCTAAAGTAGCGCCCTCTAATTGCGGGGCCATCAATGCAGCAATTTCGGAGAGCGTTTGACCAGGCTTAACTAGTACCTTCTGAACATCACCTAAGAGCAAGGTAAAGGTTTTGGTTAAGCTGCCACTTGCCCAGGTGAGATTGACTAAAACATCAACAAAGGGATCATCTGAAACAGGTACAGCATTAACAGTCTCTACCAAGACCATGAGTTGCTCTTGGCGATTGCGGTACACCATTACCTGAGGATTGAGCTCTAGTATCTTTTGCGAAATACCCAAACGCTCATAGGCCGCTTTATTAGGTGTTACTGCCTTAAGACTCTCTAAAGTGGCGGCTTCATCTGCTGTAACTCGAATCGGAATTTCCACACGGAGTGGTTCGCCAGCCTTTGACTGCAGCTGAGGAGAACCTAAAGTAACTGCCCAAGCCGCACACGACCAACAAAGCCAAACAAAGCAAAGCGCTTTTACAAAACCACGTTGGCAAACTCGTAACATTATTTTTCGAGCAAGATTCTTAGCATGCGACGCAATGGTTCTGCAGCACCCCATAACAATTGGTCGCCTACAGTAAACGCACCAAGATACTCTGGACCCATCGCCAATTTATGCAAACGTCCAATGGGAACTGTCAACGTCCCGCTTACCGCTGCTGGCGATAAATCCCGCTCAGTCGTTTCGCGATCATTCGGCACTACTTTGACCCACTGATTATCGTTAGCCAAAATAGCTTCGATTTCCTTGAGCGGGATATCTTTCTTCAATTTCACAGTCAAACCCTGTGAATGACAACGCATTGCACCTACGCGTACGCATAAACCATCAATCGGAATACTGCCTTGTGAACGAAATGCGGGTCGACCTAGGATCTTGTTGAACTCAGCGCCACCCTTCCACTCTTCTTTAGTCTGACCATTCTCAACCGGCACGTCGATCCAGGGAATCAAGCTGCCAGCTAAGGGAGTGTTACGAAAATTCTTTTTCGGAAAATCGGATGAACGTAATGTTTCGGTAATTTTGCGGTCGATATCCAAAATCCAGGATGATGGATCAGCTAATTCAGCGGCAACGCTGTCACGCAATGCACCCATCTGCAGTAGTAACTCACGCATATTTTGTGCGCCCGCTCCGGATGCCGCTTGATAAGTCATGGCACTGATCCACTCAACCATGTCTGCCTTCACTAAACCACCCATGGCCATCATCATTAAGCTAACAGTACAGTTACTCCCAATCCAGTTCTTACCACCAGCAGCTAATGCCTTATCAATCACTGGGCGATTCACGGGATCTAAAACCAATACCGCATCATCCTTCATGCGTAAGGCGCTTGCAGCATCGATCCAATGACCTTGCCAGCCGGCAGCCCTTAGCTTAGGGAAAATCTCATTGGTGTAGTCGCCACCCTGGCAGGTCAGAATGATGTCGCAGCGAGACAAGGCTTTAATGTCATTAGCATCTTGCAGCGTGCTTTCGCTTTTGCTCACTTTTTGACCATTCAGCAATGGCACTTCGCCACCAGCTTGGCTAGTACTAAAAAATACTGGCTCAATCAACTCGAAATCTTTTTCAGCAAGCATTCTCTCCATCAAAACGCTACCAACCATACCGCGCCAGCCAACTAAACCTACCAATGGTGTTTTTGTATTTGCCATGATGATCAACTATCTATTGAATATATTTTTATTGCTTCTTATTTATGCCAATGCCGCTACAACGGCATCACCCATTTGTGCAGTGCTTACCTGTTGTGTGCCTTCTGTATAAATGTCTGCAGTACGCAAGCCTTGCGCTAATACTTTTTGTACAGCCCTTTCAATTCGATCAGCTTCTGCAGGCATCCCTAAGGAATAACGCAACATCATTGCTGCCGACAAAATAGTGGCTAATGGATTAGCAATGCCTTTGCCAGCGATGTCTGGCGCAGAACCATGACTTGGTTCATATAAGCCTTTATTGTTCTTATCTAGGGAAGCTGAAGGTAGCATCCCGATAGATCCAGTGAGCATTGCCGCCTCATCAGACAAAATATCGCCAAACAGATTGCCAGTGACTACTACATCAAATGCTTTAGGTGCTTTAACCAACTGCATCGCCGCGTTATCCACATACATATGGGATAACTCTACATCTGGATACTCTTCGGAAATCCGTATCATCACTTCACGCCATAGCTGTGAGGTTTCTAAAACATTCGCCTTATCAACGCTACAGACTTTTTTGCCACGCTTTCGCGCCGCTTCAAAAGCAACGCGACCAATCCGCTCTACTTCAGGCTCACTGTAGTGCATGGTGTCAAAACCTTCGCGCGCACCCTTGAACAAGGGCAATTCAGAAGTCCGAATACCGCGTGGCTGTCCAAAGTAAATATCACCATTGAGCTCACGCACAATCAAAATATCCAAGCCGCCAATAATTTCTGGCTTGAGACTAGATGCTGCAGTGAGCTCTGGATAACAAATGGCTGGCCTGAAGTTAGCGAATAACTCCAAGTGTTTACGCAATCCTAAAATAGCTTGCTCTGGACGCAGTTCGCGCGCAAGGGTGTCATACTTCCAATCCCCTACTGCACCAAACAAAATAGCGTCTGCTTTTTTAGCCAAATCAAGAGTGGCTGGCGGCAATGGATGACCTGCGATGTCATAGGCAGCACCACCGACTGGCGCTTCCTCTAGATCAAACTTGGGGCCAAGTGCTTTTAAGACTCGGACCGCTTGAGCAACGATTTCCGGGCCGATACCGTCGCCCGGGAGAACTGCAATTTTCATGAAAGGCCTTTAACTCTGCAAAATTATGGCAATTGTGTCGCAAGCCAAGGCATCTTCAGAATGCGCTCAGCTTCATAAGCCTTGATTTTATCTGCATGTTGCAGGGTTAAGCCAATATCGTCCAAGCCATTGAAAAGGCAATACTTCCTAAATGGCGCTACTTCGAAGCTATAGGTCTTGTTATCCGGGGCGATCACTTCTTGGCGCTCAAGGTCAATAGTCAGCTCATAGCCATTAAAAGCCATGGTTTCATTAAAGAGGTGATCTACTTGCTGTTCTGAGAGGACGATTGGTAGAAGGCCATTTTTAAAGCAATTGTTATAGAAAATATCAGCAAAACTGGGGGCAATGACCGCTCTAAAACCAAACTGATCTAATGCCCAAGGAGCGTGCTCGCGGGAGCTTCCGCAGCCAAAGTTTTTACGTGCCAGGAGTATCCCAGCACCTTTATAGCGAGCTTGGTTAAGAACAAAATCTGGATTGATAGGGCGATTGGTGCAATCTTGGCCAGGCTCGCCATGATCTAAATAACGCCATTCATCAAATAAGTTCTGGCCAAAGCCAGTCTTTTTAATCGACTTCAGAAACTGTTTTGGAATGATGGCATCGGTATCCACGTTCTCGCGATTAAGCGGAGCAACTAAACCTTTATATACCGTAAATTTATCCATGATTCTGACTTTAATTTTGATTGATTACTTCACAGGGGTAACGACAACATCCTTACCCTTGGTTTGAGACTGATTATTTTGTTGGCTTGAGCTAGAACTGTTCATAGAATTGCCCATATTCTGCAAATCTTTGCCCATACCTTCCATGGTGCTACTGCATGCAGAGATGACTAAGCCCGCAATGCCCACGATGGCTAATCTGGAAATTAAAGAGATTGAAGATAATTTCATGATTGTTTACCTTTACGAAATTTTACGAACGTCAACAAAATGACCTTCGATAGCGGCAGCTGCAGCCATTGCTGGGCTAACCAAATGGGT